>ERZ1106963.1069-NODE-1069-length-36063-cov-10.170934_pt1 | contig 36063 bp, 31 predicted proteins | sample MGYA00403681_ERZ1106963 | MGnify/ENA primary metagenome ERZ1106963 (study PRJEB35170, sample SAMEA104062407) | human gut metagenome | biome: human gut; feature: human-associated habitat; material: faeces | place: Denmark | collected 2012-05-03 ...
TTGCTTGAACCGGATTCGCACCGGCTCCTTCAATTTGACCGTCTGTTTCTGCTTCACCATACCGTTCCCATTTATTGCTCCAACGGCAAATATAGCGAATTTGTTTTGTTACTGCAGCATTTTTGAGTAACAAAATAGTAACAAATATCGGGCAATTATGGACTTAGTCGAGAAAATTACAAAAACAACAGAAATTTCCGCAATCGAATATAAATTACTATATTTTAATAATTTATATTTAATTTTTCATCACTTCTCTGTCCTTCTTGTAGATTTGGTAGGAGTTCACGAAGTTCTGCCACACGATATAGGCCGTCGGGGCGACCGACGAGATCGGATCGAGAAACGATTGCGCCATCCAGACGGCCAGCACCGTATTCTTCTGTCCGAGCGACTGTCCGCCGGCGACCGCATCGCCGTAGCGACGTCCCAGCCAGCGGCCGAACCTGAACTGCACGAGGCAGATCACGAGCGCTGTGGCAGCCAACGCGGTCTCGACAGCGCCGTCGGCCTCGGGATGATCCAGAATGAAGGTCGTCGTGCGGCCGATGATGACCGTCAGCGACACGAGCCACAGGTAGAACGAAATCTGACTGTGGGCGGCCACCCAGCCGCTGACCTTCGGTATTAAGGCGCGGCAGCCCTGCGCGGCGGCGAAGGGCAGGATCAGCAGCGGCGCGACCCTGGCCAGTATGACGGCCAGCGAGCAGTCGCCGCTTCCGACCACCGAGAGGATGAAGGGTGCGACGACGGCGATCGTCATGTTGCAGAGCAGGCTGAACGTGGTCATCGAAACGATGTCGGCGCCCAGCATTCCGCCGATCACGACGGCGGCCATTGCGATGGGTGTCAGCACGCAGATCATCCCGCCTTGCGCTACTGTCGGGCTGAACGGCAGCAGAATCCCGTAAACGGCCACGCTGAAAACGATCTGCGCCGTCAACAGCCAGAGGTGAAGCGGTTGCAGCCGCATACTGCGCACGTCGACGCGGCAGAAGGTGAAAAAGAGCATCAGGAAGATGAGCGACGGGGTAATCATTCCGCCGCTGGCCGTTTCCAACGCCGCGATCGGCCGGCAGAACATCGCCCCGACTACCATACCGAGCGGCATCGAAACGGTGCGGAGGTTATGCGGATGCGGGAAGGTCATCTCAGCCCAACAGCTCCCGGACTTTGGCCGAAATGTCCTTGCCGTCGGCCTGTCCGGCAAGCCGCTTCGAGGCAACGCCCATGACCTTTCCCATCTCCTTGACCGAGGTGGCGCCCACTTCGGCGATGACGGCACGCACGGCTTCGGTCAACTCCTCGGGCGACAGCTGCCGGGGCAGGAACTCCTGCATCACGGCCACCTGCGCCAGCTCCTCCTCGGCCAGATCGGCACGGTTCTGCTGGCGGTAGATCTCGGCCGAGTCACTCCCCTGCTTGGCCAGCTTGGCGATGATCTTCACCACGTCGGCGTCGGGCAGTTCGGCGATCTCCGTACCGGCGGTTTTCGCCTCGATGATGTACTTCTTGATGTTGCGCAGCGTTTGCAGACGCACGGGCTCCTTGGCCTTCATGGCCTCCATGATACCCTTCGAGATTTGTTGTTCGAGTGACATAACAGGTAATACTATTTAATTTGTTGTAAACATACTATTTGCGCGGTTCTAGAAAATTCATGATCTGCTGCATCAGCCGGTCGCGCTGTCCCTCGTCGACGATCGCCTCGAACGGGAATCCCATCGCCAGCGAACGGTAGTCGCCCGTGTAGCCCACGGCGGCGGTCTGGTCGCCGTCGTCGTACCGCATGACGGTGAACCCACCCCCGACCGGACGCAGCGCGTCGGGAGCCTCGACGGGATAGAAGTCGCGGCACGGCTCGGTGTTGAAATAGAACCGTTCGCGATCCATGCGGGCCGGCGAAGCCACGATGCGCGCCTCGCCCCGGCGCGAAGCCTGTCCCCCGCGATAATCGTACCGAAGAACCGACTTCACGAATGCCCGCTCTTCATCCGTCGACGCAGGCGACCGCCACGGATCGGTGGCGATGAAACTGCCCGACACGAAGAGCGAACGACCCGAAGCGGTGAACTCGCCGAGTGCACGCCGCAACCCCTCGGGAAAGACGCGGAACTCGACGCCGCTCGTGCCGCGCCCCATTTCGACGGAGCGTTGTTTGCCGAAAATCACATCCATGAAGAAGTAGTCGTCGGTCTTCACCTCCCCCTCAGCCAGCGCCGCGGCCGAAGCGGAACAGAAGGAGTAGCCCGCCCGCACGATCGATGCGCCGTGCAAACGCGGATAGTCGAACGTATTGCCGCCTATGACCTGCGTGGCGTAATCGCTGTAACACGATCCGAGCGCCTCCTCGTCGTTCTCCGCCTCGGTGAAACGCCGGTCGAACACCCGCTGTTCGCCGATGAACGAAATATCGTGCCGGTCGGCTACCCCGCTGTCCAGTCTGCGGTAGAAACCCGCCAGCGAATCGCCCTGGATGCTCAGCGGCGCGCTCACGCGGTCGAAGCCGTTGACCACCAGCACGCGCCCCTTCGGTTCAGGCACCCATGCCGCCGAGAGCGTTTCGCTCGGAAAACTCTCGCCGCCGGCGTTGGTCGCCGTGACGCGGTAGCTGTAAATTACGCCCGGTTCCTGTCGCACGACGGTCGATGTCCCGTCGACCGGCACGCCGTTGTCGAAATCGCCGTCGCCGATACGGGTGTAGAGAACATATCCCGTCGGCGAAGCGCTCGCTTCGAGCGGATCCTCCACGCCGTGCCATTGCAGCCGCACTTCGTCGTCGCGTTCGGCGAAGACGGCCGAAAATCCTTCGACGGGCAGCGGCTGGACGACGCAGGGACGGCCGTACTGGAAGCTGACGTGGCGCAGGATCGCCTTGTAGATCGCACGCGACACGAGGAATTTGAAGCGCGGATCGCTGCCGTAACGCATGTCGGCGAAATTTTGGTGCGACAGCAGTTCGAGCAGCATCGTCGGCGCCGCAGGAACGCGCGCTTCGTAGTAGGAGCGATTCCACAATCCGCGCCGGCGCCATTCGGGTTCGTAGGTGGCGCGGATGTCGCCGACGATCTGACTCATCACCAGATCGGTCAGGTCACGCGACAGGTAGCGGCTGGCACCCCCTTCGAAGCGGCCGCCGTTCTCCTGTGTGAAGTAGATGCCCAGCGTGCCGATCGTCTCGTCGTTGCGGCGCACGCCGGCGTCGGAGTGGAAGGCCAGCGCCATGTCGACGGGAATGTTCAGACCCTCTTCGTCGGGCAGCCGTTCGGAGCCGCCCATGAGCGCGTTGACCCAGTGGGCGCGCGACATGTAATCCTCCTTGTAGTCGTCGAGCCCCTCCTTCTGGCGGTAAACCGTTTCGGGAAATCCCGCCCATTGCAGCCAATAGCGGGCGCCCTCGCAGAAACGGGGATAACCGCTCGGCTCGCAGAAATAGTCGGTATCCTGCGTGCGGAACTCCACAGCAGGCGTGCGGGCGACGTTGCCCATGCCGCCGCCGATCTTCACGGCGTCGGCCGTCACGACGCGGTTCTTTTTCGACGAGCGGTTGCTCAGCGTGACCAACGCAGGATTTTGTCCCGCCGCGAAGCGGAATGTCCCCAGATAGATCCATGTGCCGCCGCCCATGGTCTGATTGACCGCGAAACGGCTCTCGCCGCCCAGATGGCGCACCGTGTAGAGGGCATCCTCCGAACTGCGTTCGACCGTCTTGTAGGAGACGTAGACGGCGTATTCGCCGCTCGCGGGCAGGTCGGCGCTCCATTCGGCACGGCTCTCGCGGCCGTCGGTTACGGTCTGCACGCCACGTGCCGTCCCCTCCGCAAAGGGGTTCTGGCACTCGACGTAGACCTCGCGCCGGTGTGCGAATCCCGTTCCCGCGTCGAACCAGCGGCGGTCGCCGGTGAATTCGACGTAGGACGATCCTTCGTCCACGCCCGCATCGTTGTCGGCGATCGCCTCCTCGGTCTGCACGTCGCGTTCGCGCGGCAACAGCACGTTGGCACCCGCCAGTTCGAGCATCGGCACCAGATAAGGCAGCACGTAACTTTGCGTGTAGAGGTCTTCGCAGGTCTCCCACAGCCGCGAACGCTGCCAGCGCCAGCGGTTCTCCTCCTGATCGAAATAGCGGCCGTGGCTCTGCCACATCGCTATGTGGCGCCCCGCGAGTCCGTGCGTCGGTTTCACGGGCGACGACAGGCGGGTCACCAGCGGACGGTCCGAACGATTGGTGAAGGTCTTGCCCCGGCTGCCGCTGCGGTAGATCTGCGGAATCAGCTCCTCGATCGGGTGCTTGTCCGTCACGAGCGACAAGCGCCGACGGGCGAGCGAGGCGGGCAGCAGGCTGCGGATCGAGTCGTAGATCGCCGCCACGCTCCGCTCGCGGAAGGGATAGTAGGACATGCCGATCGAGGCGTAGAGCGTCAGGCGGTTGCCTGCGTCGACGACCTGTGTGACGTTCGTCTTGCAGCCCGCCACCTCGCGGTCGAGGATGCGGGTGAGCATCTGCGAAATCTCCTTCCGCTTTTCGGCCGAGAGGCCTTTGGCCGCAGCCGGAACGACCGACAGCAGCAGCGGCAGGAAGAGGATAAGGAGTCTGTTTTTCATCATTTTTTACGAACCAGCAGCAACATGCCCAGCATGGTGAACAGGGCGTTGTAAATCAACAATTCGAAACCGATATGGTAACTCCACCACACGCAGGCTGCATATTGCAGCGATGCGCTCAGCAGCGGCGCCGCAACGGCCGCGAACGGTACCCAACGGTCGCGCACCCGACAACGGGTGAACATGCCGAAGGCGAACATTCCCAGAATCGGGCCATAGGTGTAGCTCGCCACCTTGTAGACGAGGTTGATGACGCTGTCGTTGCCGAAGGCCTCGAAACAGAGGATCAACAACCCCATGAGCACGGCCATGCCCACGTGCACGCGCCGGCGGACTCGGGTCAGCCGGCGTTCGTCGTAACGGCGCGTACCCTCCAAGATATCGACCGTAAAGGAGGTGGTTAGCGCCGTGAGCGCCGAACCCGCCGCCGAATAGGTGCTCGAAATCAGTCCCACGACGAACAGGATACCGACGGCCGCCGGCAGACCGCCACCGACGGCGACGAGCGAGAAGACCTGGTCGCTCTTTTCGGGCATCGAAAGGGCATTGGCATCCATATAGAGGTAGAGGAAGACGCCCAGCATCAGGAAGAGGTAGATGACCACCATCTGACTGAGTGCCGTCAGCACGATGTTTTTCTGCGAATCGCGCGGCGAGGCGCAGCTCAGATTGCGCTGCATCATGTCCTGGTCGAGCCCCGTCATGGCGATGAGCGTGAAGACGCCGGCCCAGAACATCTTCCAGAAATAGTGCGCCGAACGGGGATCGTCGAAGAAGAAAACCTGCGAGTAGGGGCTTTGCCGCACGGCTTCGAGCGCCGCAGGGAACGTCAATCCCAGTTCCCGCACGATGAATACGATGCAGAGCACGACGCTTCCGACCAGGCAGACCGTTTTGAGCGTGTCGGTCCAGATCAGCGACTTGACGCCGCCCTGCTGCGTATAGAGCCAGACGAAGAACATCGTGACGGCCATGTTGACCCAGAACGGCAGTCCGTAGTGGTCGAAGACGAGCAGCTGCATGACGGCGCAGACGACATAGACGCGCAGTGCGGCGCCGAGCGATTTGGAGATGAAGAAGAACCAGGCCCCCGTGCGGTGGGAGCCCACGCCGAACCGGTCGTCGAGATACTCGTAGAGCGACACCACTTTCATCTTATAGAAGAGCGGGATCAGCACGAAGGCGACGACCATCTGCCCTACCGTGAATCCCAACACCATCTGCATGTAGGAGAAGGAGTCGGCGGCCACCGATCCGGGCACCGAAATGAAGGTCACGCCCGATATGGCTGCGCCGATCATGGCCAGAGCGGCCATATACCATGGAGTGCGGCGGTTGCCCGTGAAGAAACCGGCGTTGTCGGCCTTGCGGCCCGAAAGGTAGGCGACGACGAACAGGACGGCGATGTAGACGGCGACCGTGAGGATGACTGCTGCTGGGGTCATGAGGCGTTTTTTTAGTTCGGGCGGAGCACCCTTCGCTCCAAAAGAGCAAAGTTAGTAAAAAAATCCGCGTTTCCGCCATACCGGAACGAAGTCGGAACCTGCCGGTGGTTACGGATTGCAGAGGGAATACGGAAAAATCGGAGACCGTGTTATCTTTTTCGAGGTTTTATTTGTTTATTAAAAGAAATTGGCTACATTTGTTATAAAAATAACAGTAAATCGATCACGACACATAAATTCATCAAAATTAACTTTATCGTTTAATTATGGCAAAAACTCTCAAGATCCGGGATCTGACGCTGCGCGACGGACAGCAGTCTTCGTTCGCGACGCGTATGACGCAGGCGCAAATCGATCGATGCCTACCCTACTACAAGGACGCGAATTTCTACGCGATGGAAGTATGGGGCGGCGCCGTGCCCGATTCGGTGATGCGGTATCTGAACGAAAACCCGTGGACGCGGCTCGAAACGATCCACAAAGCCGTGGGCGGCGTATCGAAACTGACCGCGCTCTCGCGCGGCCGCAACCTCTTCGGGTATGCCCCCTATACCGACCAGATCATCGACGGATTCTGCCGCAATGCCATCCAGAGCGGCCTGGGCATCATGCGTATCTTCGATGCACTGAACGACGTGAACAACGTGAAATCGACCATCAAATACGTCAAGCAGTACGGCGGCATCGCCGATTGCGCGGTCTGCTATACGGTCGATCCGAAATACCCCGAACCGGGATTCTTCGCGCGACTCACGGGGAAGAAGAAACCCCGTCCGGTCTTTACCGACGCCTACTTCCTCGACAAGGCGGAACAGATGGCAGCACTCGGCGCCGACATGATTACGATCAAGGACATGTCGGGCCTGATTCCGCCGATGCGCGTGAGCGGGCTGGTCAAGCTGCTTAAACAGCACGTCGACGTACCGATCGATTTCCACACCCACTGCACGCCGGGTTACGGTCTGGCATCCGTCCTGAGCGCCATTCTGGCCGGAGCCGACATCGTCGACACCAACTGCTGGTACTTCGCCGAAGGCACGGGTGCGCCGGCCATCGAGTTGATCTACGTCTTCTGCAAGAAGTTAGGCATCGAATTGCAGGCCAACATGGAGGCCGTAGCGAAGATCAACGGCGAACTGAAAGAGATCCGCCGCGAACTGGAACTTTCGGTTTTCGGAGCGGAAAAGCCCGCACCGAAAGCCTTCGACCCGCTGACCGACACCCTGCCCGCCGAGATCGACGCCGAATTCGACAAGGCGATCGCTGCGGCCAAGGCCGGCGACGAAGCGGCGCTGCTGGCGGCCTGCCACAGGATCGAAGCCCATTTCGGATTCCCCGCTCCCAACGAGCTGGTGAAGAACGCCGAAATTCCCGGCGGCATGTACTCCAACATGGTGGCGCAGCTCAAACAGCTCAAAGCCGAGGAGATTCTGCCCCGAGCCATGGAGCTGATCCCCACGGTGCGTCTGGCGGCCGGACTGCCGCCGCTGGTAACCCCCACGTCGCAGATCGTCGGCGCTCAGGCCGTCGCCTGCGCGATGGACGAGAAGGCCGGCCGGCCGATGTATACGACCAAGAGTTCGCAGTTCGTGGGGCTCGTCAAGGGCGAATACGGCAAGACCCCCGTTGCGATCGACCCCGAATTCCGGCTGAAAATCGCCGGCGTGCGTGAGGAGACGCCTTACGACACCTCGAAATACCAGATGCAGCCCAATCCCGAACTGCCCGAAGCCGGAGGGGTGAAACTCGCCGAGAACGAAAAGGAGGTGCTGCTGCTCGAATTGTTCCCGATGGTGGCGAAAACCTATCTGACGGGAGTGAAGGTGAAGGCATACGAGGCGAAGAAGGCCGCCGAAGCGCCGAAAGCGGAGACGAAGGCCGAGGAGGCCCCCGTCGGACAGCCGATCACGGGCAATACGGTCAACGCACCGCTGCCGGGCCGTATTCTGGAGATCAAGGTCAAAGTCGGCGACAGCGTCAAGGCCGGTCAGGAGATCGCCGTGCTCGAAGCGATGAAGATGGAAAACTCCATCGTATCCGATTACGCCGGAACGGTGAAGCAGATTCTGGTGAAAACCGGCGACAACGTACAGACCGACGCCGCGCTGATCGAGGTGGAGTAACCGGATTTGAAACTCCATCGAATAAGGAGAGAATCTTTCGAGGATTCTCTCCTTAATTCATTATCTTTGGTTTGCGCCGTTGAGACTCCCGCTCGGCCGACGCTTGCTTCCGCACTCGATTTTCGTATCTTTGGCTGACGCCTTAGATACTCCCGTTCGGCAACGTTCGAATAAATTTGACATTGCCCTCGCCTATTCGTATCTTTGGACAAACGTTTTCGTTATGAAACGATCGATCGCTGCCTTCTTGATTTTATGCTCCGTATTCGGGATACGGGCGCAATGTCGCAATTTCCATCTCTACCGTAACGAGCAGGGAAAACAAGGCGTAATCGACGGGCGCCGCAATGTATTCGTCCCGGCCCGCTACGACACGCTGATCATGCGGGACACGATTTGGGCGAATTGGTTCGGCGAGTTCGAAAAACACGCAGGTCTCTATGTGCATATCGACGGATTGACGCCGATGAACCGGTTCGGATACCTTGCCCGTCAGGACGGGAAGTGGGGTTTCGTCGCGGCCGACGGCAAGACGCTTATTCCCGCAGTCTACGACACGATATGGCCCTGTGAAATCACCGAGCGATACATCGTGCGGCGGAACGGGAAATACGGCATGACCGATTGTCGCGGTTTTCAGGAGCTGTTTCCGTGTGACTACGATTCGATCCGGTGTCGAAAGACAGATCGGGAGTTCTCCTATTGTTCGGACAACGACTCGACCTATCTGCTCGGCGTAAGGGTAGAAACATGGCGCGACGGGCGTTTTGAATCGCGCGATTTCCCGGCGGAATACACGCCGCTCTCGCCGGCAGACTGGAAATCGCTGCTGAATCCGTGACGTATCGCGGAACTACGGCCGATGCGGTCGGTCGTGCGCCCGCAGCTACTCTTCCGGCGCAGCGTTCTGCCGTTGCAGGTACTCCCCCACAATACGGGCCGCACAAGCGACGAGTTCGACGCAGGGGCGCTTTTTGTAATATTCGGCCGTCCGTTCCGCAGGCACGGGTTCCTCCTTGCGGCAGGCGAGCCCCAGCAGTTCGCGGCAGACGATCGCACCGTTCTCGGCGCGGAACCGCTCGGCGAACTCCTGTACGAGCGCGTAGGTCGCGGCTTTGGCCTGCCGGACGGCCGGATCGGGGCAGGGTGCGAGGAAACCGGCGATGAGCGACATGCCGCTCACAGCCCCGCACACCTCCCGCAGCCGTCCCATGCCTCCTCCCAGCGGCCCCGAGATCGTCGCAGCGAGTGTCGATTCTACCCCCAGCAGGTCGTTGTAGGCCAAAAACACGGACTGCGAGCAATTGTATCCCTGCCGAAACAGATCGCGGGCCTTCTCCACCCGCTCTTCGAGTATGAAATCCATCGGTTACGTGCTTAAATTTTCCGCAAAGATAGTACAAAATATTCTTTCGTAGCACATGCCGGAACCGCATGGCCGGAGACGACAACGCCCGGGCGAACCCGGGCGAAGCGCCACTTAACAAAATTCAAAAAATAACGGCAGTTATTGTTCTTCGTTGCTGTAAATCGTATTTTTCACATCGTTCAGCTCGACCAGTTTGTTGACGATCGCATAGATGGTCAGGCCCGCCGGCGAATGTATCTGCAATTTGGCCGCAATATTGCGCCGGTGCGTGATGACCGTATGCGCCGAAATAAACAGGCGCTCGGCGATCTGCTTGTTGGTCAAACCCTTCACCACCCCGACGATAATTTCCTTTTCGCGTGCGCTCAGCAACTCCTGCGAAGCCTCCCCGTCGCGCGAATTGCAGACCGAACGGAGTTTTTCCTTGATCTGCTCGGCCGTGTCGTAGATCGACACGACGGCATCGAAACGCTGCATCAGGCGGGCATCGGCCAAGACACTCTGGAACGCGATCAACCGCAACGACTTCTGCTGCAATTCCCGGAGCATCTCCTCGTCTGTCAGCGACGGATTGATAATCAACACATCGGGAGCCGCTTCGGCGATCAGTTCCTCCAACTGTTCAGGCTCCCCTGTCTCGACGACCTGCACGTCGAATGTCGTCAACCGTCGAAGGACATAACTCATACCGCTGCGCAGAATCAGCGACGGCTCGACCAGGACGATTTTCAGGAAAGTGCTCATCGTGCGTCGCGGATTTTACGTTCCACCTCCGCAACAGCCGGAATGAACAGCCTGTTTTCAAGGTCGTTATGGGAGGCCAGCTCGGATTCGCAGAGAAAGATGTCGAACAACACGCCGTTCATCTCCTTGCCGCAGCTCTCCGAAGCGGGATAGTATTTGATCAGTATGTTTTTCAGTTCCGTCAGTTTGGCTTCGATCTGATCGTGCTGGCGGTGGAAGGTTTCGATGTCGTATCCCGCGGGACATTCGCCCGTAAGCAACTGGCGCACGTAGGGAAAAACCGTCTCCTCCTCGTACATCATGTGCTTGTGTACCTCGGCCGCATAGTCGTCGAAGAACCGGATGATCGCCTCCGCAATCCCGTCGCGGCCGCAGGCGACAGCCTCGCTCAGTTTGCGGCGGATGTCCGGCAGACGGTATTGCAGGAAATAGTCGTGCGAATTGTGCAGATAGCGCAAAAACGCTTCGAGGGAGACGTTCCGGCAATCGACGGTCGTCGTGCCTTCGTCGTAGAGCAGATTGACCACGACAAGGAACGTCGCCGTGTCGACGCCGCTCTGGCAACACACTTCGTCCACCGTGCGGTCGCCGAATCCCAAAGCGATACCGAACCGGCTCATGATGAGCAGGATATGGTAATTGCCGCATACCAGATCGCTCATCCTGTCCGAAGCCGTATATTTCCCGAGCCTGTGCATAATGGAATATCCTTTCGTTCGTTGCAAAGATAGCGACTTTTCACCGTGCGCCAAATACCCACAAATGGGGATTTTCCGCTCTCCTGCGATGCGAAGATCGTATGGGACGGGGCGACGTTTCGACCGAAGGAACGTCCGGACAGGCCGAACGACAAAAAAAGCCATCTCTTTCGAGACGGCTTTTCGGTGAACCCGCCGGGGCTCGAACCCGGGACCCCAACATTAAAAGTGTTGTGCTCTACCAGCTGAGCTACGGATTCAACACTTGCCAAACGGTTGAAACGGTCTTCTTCCGATTTGGTGGTGCAAATGTAGAGAATATTTTTGTTTTACCAAAATAAAACGATATTTTTGTATTGCTGAAAGCAAGAAATCATTTCAAAACCTATAAATTATATGTGTAGAGCTTTGATCATCGGCGCAGGCGGCGTCGGTACGGTCGTAACGCAGAAGGTGGCGGCCAATCCAATCTTTTCGGACGTGATGCTGGCCAGCCGCACCAAGTCGAAGTGCGACGCCGTTGCGGCGGCGATCGGCGGCGGCCGCGTAAAGACCGCACAGGTCGATGCCGACAGCGTTCCCGAATTGTGCGAACTCTTCCGCGCCTTCCGTCCCGATATCGTCATCAACGTGGCCCTTCCCTATCAGGATCTCACGATCATGGACGCCTGCCTGGAATGCGGCGTCAATTACCTCGATACGGCCAACTACGAGCCACGGGACGAAGCGCATTTCGAATATTCGTGGCAGTGGGCCTATCAGGATCGTTTCCGCGAAAAGGGACTCACGGCGATTCTCGGCTGCGGGTTCGATCCGGGCGTGACGGCGATCTTCACCGCCTATGCCGCCAAGCACCATTTCGACGAGATCCACTACCTCGACATCGTGGACTGCAACGCCGGAAACCACGGCATGGCCTTCGCCACCAATTTCAACCCCGAAATCAATATCCGCGAAGTAACGCAGAAAGGACGTTATTACGAAAACGGCAAATGGGTCACGACCGAGCCGCACGAAATTCACAAGGGACTGCATTATCCCGGTATCGGCGAGCGCGAATCCTACGTCATCTACCACGAGGAGTTGGAGTCGCTCGTCAAGAACTTCCCCACGATCCGCCGCGCCCGCTTCTGGATGACCTTCGGGCAGGAATATCTCACCCACCTGCGCGTCATTCAGAACATCGGCATGGCGCGTATCGATCCGATCATGTACAACGGCGTGGAGATCGTCCCGATCCAGTTCCTCAAAGCCGTACTGCCCGATCCCAAATCGCTGGGAGCCAACTATCACGGCCAGACCTCGATCGGCTGTCGCATCCGGGGCGTGAAGGATGGCAAGGAACGCACGTATTATATCTACAACAACTGCGACCACGAGCAGGCCTTCAAGGAGACCGGCACGCAGGCCGTGAGCTTCACGACGGGTGTTCCGGCGGCGCTGGGCGCGTCGATGTGGGCCAAGGGATTGTGGCGCGGCGCCGGCGTCTTCAACGTCGAGGAGTTCGATCCCGATCCGTTCCTCGCCGAGTTGGGCGAGCAGGGATTGCCCTGGCACGAGCAGTTCGACGTCGATCTGGAAGTATAGCCACGCATTCCGAAACGACAGGGCGGCCCGCTTGTACAGCGGGCCGCCCTGCGTTTGACGGAGAAAACCGTTATTCGTAAATCTCGTTGAGCAGTTTGGCCAACCGGTGACCGCCCTTGACGAACTGCTGTTCGATAAGCGTCGTGAACCGGTCTATATAATCATAGGACACGTTCGTCCCTTCGGGCGTCGCCTCGTAGATTCCCTTGCACAGCTCGGCCGTCTCCATGAACCACTCTTTCGGCGTACCGCTCTCGATGAGCGTCGCCTCATCGTCCGACAACCGGTCTATCTGATTCTGCCACTCGGTGTAACTCCATTTGTGAGCGGCTTCGGGCAGCGACGTATCCCAGATCGAGTGCAGATTCGCCGGCTTGCCGAAGAAGGTAATCGGAATCGTATTGCCGCCACGGTCGCTGCGGTGGCCCGAGTGCATCGGGCAGTGCATGTCCCCGACCAGATGGATCAGCATCTTCAACGCTTCGGCCTCTTTCTCGGCGGAAAGCTCCTTGCTTTTGAGTTCGGCGACCAGGTCGTTCACGGCCGCCACCACATCGCCGGCAGGCTCTTTGGGCATCGTGTCGTAGGTATACCCTTCGTCGATGTTGGCATAGTGCCATGTTCGCGTATAGGCGTACTCGGGCGTGTGGCTGGCGGAATCCAGCCAATTGGCGTAATAGACCGGCGAATGACCGTCCAATACCCGGTCGATCTCCTGCGCCGCTTCGGGCGTCAGGTTGCATTCGGCGATGTAAGCCGTCACATCGTGTCCCTTCTGTCCCCATCCCAAGGCAGTTTGCAGAGAGCCGGCGCAGAGGACGAATAACCAAAATCTCTTCATCGTATCGTTGTTTATTGGTTCATCGTAGCCAGAAACTCCTCGTTCGAAGCGGTCATGTTCATCTGTTTCTCCAGGAACTCCATCGCCTCGACCGTGGTCATGTCCGACAGGTACTTGCGCAGAACCCACGTGCGCGACATCACTTCGCGCTGCAACAGCAGATCCTCGCGCCGTGTGCCCGATGCCATCACGTTCACGGCCGGATAGATACGCTTGTCGGCCAGTTTGCGGTCGAGTTGCAGCTCCATGTTACCCGTGCCCTTGAACTCCTCGAAGATCACTTCGTCCATCTTCGAACCGGTGTCGATGAGCGCCGTGGCGACGATCGTAAGCGACCCCTTCTCCTCCGTATTGCGCGCCGCACCGAAAAAACGCTTGGGCTTGTGCAGCGCATTGGCATCCACGCCACCCGAAAGCACCTTGCCCGAAGCCGGCTGCACCGAGTTGTAGGCACGTGCCAGACGGGTGATCGAGTCCAGGAAAATCACCACGTCGTGACCGCATTCGACCATGCGCTTCGCTTTTTCCAGCACCATTTCGGCCACCTTGACATGGCGCGAAGCCTGTTCGTCGAAGGTCGAAGCCACGACTTCGGCCTTGGCGTTGCGGGCCATTTCGGTCACCTCCTCGGGACGCTCGTCGATGAGCAGCACGATGATATAGACTTCGGGATGGTTGTCGGCGATGGCGTTGATGAGCGACTGCATGAGCATCGTCTTACCCGTCTTGGGCTGTGCGACGATCAGACCGCGCTGCCCTTTTCCGATCGGCGAGAAGAGATCGATCACGCGGTTCGAAAGGCTGTTGTGCCCCTTGCCCGTCAGGCAGAACTTCTCGCTCGGAAAGAGCGGTGTCATGAACTCGAACTGCACGCGGTCGCGGATGAATTCGGGATCGAGGCCGTTGATCTCGGCCACCTTCGTCAGCGGGAAATATTTCTCTCCCTCCTTGGGCGGGCGGATCGAACCGCTCACCGTATCGCCCGGTTTGAGGCCGAAGAGCTTGATCTGCGAAGGCGACACATAGATGTCGTCGGGCGAATTGAGGTAATTGTAGTCGGCCGAACGGAGGAATCCGTATCCGTCGGGCATGATTTCGAGGACGCCTTCGCCCTCGATTTCGCCGACGAAATCGTCCTTGGTAATCACCTCCGCACGCTCTTCGCGCACGCGGGGCGCGGCGACCTCCGTAACGGACTGTTCGGCGACGGCGCCCGTCCCGGCGACCGGTTCGGCCGGTTCCTCGGCGCTTTTCGGCTTACGGCCTCTGCGCTTGGGGACGGCCGCCGCCTCGACCGGCTGTTCCTCGGCCACGGGTGCAACGGCGACCGTCGTCTCCGTCTCGGCCGGAACTTCGGGGCCTTCGGCCGGCGAACGGCCCTCGACCTTCACTCCCGACATCCGGGGACGGCGTCCGCGACGCTTGGGTTCTTCCGCCGGCACGGCGTTCGGCTCGGTATCGCTATGCTGCCCGGCGACGAGGGCGACCGCCCTGATCTGTTCGAGCAACTCCTTTTTCTTCAACATTACGTTCCCGACTCCCAAGGCCCTGCCGATCTCGCGTAATTCGGCGAGGCTCTTGCCTTCGAGTGCATTAAAATCCTGCATAAATTGTCTGATAATAAAATCTAAAATGGTAAAAAATCCGGTCGGATGACCGGTTTCGCGAATCAACAGTGCAAATATAATGCTTTCTTGCAGAATATGAAAAAATATCGGAACAATTTCACCGATTTCCCGTCGTCGGACACGCATTCATTCCCTGTTCGAGGCAAAACGAAAAGGGGCATCCGATTTTGCGGACACCCCTCTTCGTCTCTCGTGCGGATTCCGGACGATCCCCTACTCGGTTACGATGCTGACATCGGGACGATTCTTGAACAGCGTCGTCACCAGCTCGAACTCGTAGCCCGGATCGACGATCACTTTCTTCAATGCAGGATTGCCCTCGACGATGTAGTATTCCGCCCAATCGTCGCAATAGCCGTTTTTCAGATTGATTTCTTCAAGATTCGACATGTTGATCGCTTCGAGCAACATGATGTTCTCGTTGGCGCTCAGATCGATCTTCGTCAGCGGGTTTTGCGTAAGATAGACATTCCGCAGCGCAGGATTGGCCGAGAAATCGACCGATGCAATCTGGTTCTCGAATACGGAAAGTTGCATCAGGAAGGGCAGGTTCGACGTGTCGAGTGCCGTCAAGCTGTTGGCGTATAGATTGAGGATCATCAGTTTAGGAAGACCTTTGAGCTCGATCGCCGTCAGACGGTTGTTGTCCAGATGCAACTGGCTCAGTTCGTTGCAATTGCCGATCTCGACCGTCGTCAGGGCATTTTTCACGGCATCCAGACGAGTCAGACCCTTCAATCCCACGGCACGCAACTTCGTCAGTTTCGCCTCGTTGATGTAGGCCTCTTCCAGATCGGTCAGCGGCGACAGATCGATCTCCGTCAATGCCGTGCGTTGCAGATAGAGCGATTTCAACAGCGGAGTCTTCGACAGATCGAGCGTCGAAACCCCCGTTCCGTAAAGGCGCAGATCGGTAAGATTCGCCAGTTTCGAAAGATCGAGTTTCGTGATCTGATTCTCGCCGAGGTTAAGCGACGTAAGCGACGCGAGTCCCTCGATCGGCGTAGCGTCGCTCACACGGTGGTATTTGAGGTTGAGCCGTTCGAGCGAGGTGAAGTACTCCAATCCGGAGAGGTTCGAGAAGGTGTTATCGGCCGTAGCATCCTCCGCATATTCGTAACCGGCATCGATCTCCGTGACGGCGGCGGCCTCCTCGAAGGAGATCTTCCCGTCGCCGTCGAGATCGATCGAGGGCTGCATCGACAGAAGATATTTTTCGAGTACAGCATCCGCGAACTCAATATTCGTGGGTTTCGGCTCGGGCGTCAGCACGGTGTTCCTGCTCCATTCCGAGTCGGTATAATCGCCCGTGCCCAGTGCACGCACTTTCAAAATATAGATTTCCGAGCCCTTGGGTACGTCTACCAACGCCTGCAACGTCTCCGCATCGACCTTCGCCTCTTTCACCGTCTCCGAGGCCTTCTGCAATCGATATTCGTACCCCGAAGCGTGCTCCACAGCCTCCCACGAGAAGGCGACCGAAGTTTCGGTGACCGTGAAGGTAACCTTCGGTGTCGTCAGTACAACCGGTTCAGTTGCGGGGGGGGGAGTTTCGGCATTGTCGTCGGAACAGCCGACGAAAGCGATCGCCGCAAGGACGAAAGAAAACCATTTGATTCGTTTCATATACTACAAAATAAAAGTTTGTTGGGAACAAGATAAGACTTTTTCCGGAAAAATACAACATCGTCCGAAAATGCGCAGGTCCCTCCCAGCGGCCGATTCAGACCCTCCGAAGAAGAGTCCTTCCGCCGCCGCACGTCATACGAGCAGCCGAAGCCGATCAACACGAAGGCATGAAAGCGCCGCCGTACGGCCGGCAAATTGCGGAACGGTCGAGACGAGGGAGATTTCATATAATAAAGAACAGGCCGTCGACGATGTCGACGGCCTGTTTCGTACTCGGAGCCGGGATCGAACCGGCACGGCCATTACTGGCCACAGGATTTTAAGTCCGGCGTGTCTACCGATTCCACCATCCGAGCAGCCTCCTTTCGTCCGAAAGGCAGGGCAAAAGTACGAATTAATATTCTATTCTGCAAGAAAACGCACCGTGCTCGTTCGGCTCGACGCAGGAGATTCTGCATCGGATTCCGGCGACGGTCGCGGCAACAGGAAGCCCTACCACCCGTTGTAATGAATCCGTCCGGCGTCGAACTTCCGTTTCGGTTCTCCGACGGCAGCCGGATAACCGATCGGAATGACGCACAGGGGCAGGATTCCCTCCGGCAGGGCGAGATTCGAACGGACGGCCTCCATCCGTTCGGCATAGGGATAGGCCGCCGTCCATACGCCGCCCAGCCCGAGCGAATGGGCGGCCAGCAGGACATTCTCGGCCGCAGCCGAGCAGTCCAGATACCAATAAGAGGAACGGGCCGGACTTCCGCACACGATCACGGCGCACGGCGCCTGAGCCAACATCTTGGCATAAGGCAGCGCTGCGGCCAGCGAATCGAGAATCGGCCGTTCGTTCACGACGACGAACTCCCACGGCCGCTGATCCTTTCCCGAAGGGGCCGACATGGCGGCGCGCAGCAGCAGTTCGATCTTCTGCGGCTCGACGGTCCTGTCCTGATAGGTGCGGATGCTCGTGCGCGAAAAAATGGTCTCCAACGCCGGATTGGTTTCCGGCGTTCCGGTCGTCTTCGGGGTGCAGGCTGCGACCGACAATGCGGCGATACCTGCGGCGAGATAGATTCCGATCTTCATTTCCAACAACGATTTTCATGTCCGGCGGAAAGTCGCCCGACGAACCGGGCGGAAGCGGTTGCGTACCATCCTGCGACCGGCTCGTTTCGGCGGCGGCTGACTGCCCTGCCGAACAAAGATACGGAAAGATTTCCCGAAAACGACAAGAGGAAACGCCCTTTTCGACACGATTCGGATGGAAAAACGATTTCCGGACGATCCGAACCTCGCCCACATTCCTGTTTCGTCGGAATTTACATCATGCAAAATTGCCGGAATAAGAAAATTAAATTATAATTTAAAATAACGAGGATTACAAAATGGCAATCTATCCCAATTTTTCGGGATTTTTCCTCCGAAAACGGGAATTTAAAACGGCTAAATACTACGATCCGTAAGTTTCGATTCCGTTAAAATACGATAACGAAGCAGCGACGAGGCGCCCCGGAATACTCCGGAGTCATATCCAAGAATATAACATTATAATTTACAACAATATATAATATAAAAAGCAGATCGAACGGAGAGATTCAACGGTTGCATTGCTTTCGAAATAGAAAAATAAACTATCGGAATATTTGGTCATTCGAACTTTTTCCGCTATCTTGTTGCCATGTTAAATGGCATATTTCGAAACAAAGAGACCTCCGAAAGAGGGGAAAACGGACTTGATGCTTACAGATTGTAATTAAAACGTGCAATTAACAGATAAATCGAATCTCTTTTCGAGTAAGTTTAATTTTAAAATTTCAGACGTATGAAAAGATTTTTACTGCCATTCATGTTGACGGCGCTGTCGATCGGTTACAGTTGCTCTTCGGACGAAGGGGGGGGGGAATTCGAACCCGCCCGAATGTTCGATAACCGCTCCTGAGGACGGGGCGATTCTCGATCTGTATGAAGATCTCGTCATCAAAGGTACAGCCTCCGACAGCGACGGCAGCATCGTAAAAGTCGCATTGACGGTCGACGGAAAAGCTGTTGCGGATGTCACCAAAGTACCGTTCGAATACACGATTCCCGCCAGCGATCTCAAAGAAGGCGTCATGAAGATCAAGCTGGCCGTCGAAGACGACGGCGGCAATACGGCAACCGATGAAATTTCGGTGGCGATTCAGGATCAGTCCGAAGCGCCCGTGTGCAAGATTACAGCACCGGCCCACGGCGATGAACTGAACGCATTCGGACCGTTTACGATCAAAGGCGAAGGCGAAGCCGTTTCGGGAGAAATCTCCAAAGTAGCGTTGAAGATCAACGACGACGTGATTCCCGACGTGACCGCACTTCCCTTCGAGTACACCGTACCGGCAGCCACCTACCCTGTCGACACCTATGTTATTATACTCGAAGTGGAGAACAGCCGCGGTCTGGTCGCCAAGGATATGGTTACCGTCACGCTCGTCGACAAAAACGCAGCCCCCGTCTGCTCGATCGACGAACCGGCCGACGGCGCTTCGTTCGAACCGACCGATGCCATCGTCGTGAAGGGTACGGGCAGCGACGAGGACGGCACGATCGCCAAAGCCGTGTTGAAGATCAACGACAAGGCCGTGGAATCGGTCGCTACGGTTCCGTTTGAATACACGCTCACCGACGAGCAGAAGGAGCCGGGGAACGTGAAGATCTCGCTGGAAGTAACCGACAACTACGGCAAGACCGCTACGGACGAGGTAACAGTCGTGATTCTCGGTCAGTTCCGCGAATTCACCGACACGCGCGACGGCAAGACCTACAAGACCGTCAAGATCGGCGAACAGATCTGGTTCGCCGAGAACTGCGCCTACCTGCCGCAGGTGATGAAGCCCTCCGAATATTCGGCCGAAACGCCCTGTTATTATGTCTACGACTACGACGGCAACGACGTAGCCGCCGCCAAAGCGACCGAGAACTATCGCAACGAAGGCGTTCTTTACAACTGGCCGGCCGCCGGCGGCAATATGGATTCGAAGAACGACGCCATTCCCAGCGGCATTCAAGGGCCCTGTCCCGACGGCTGGCACGTGCCGAGCGAGGCCGAATGGGAGATTCTGTACAAATACGTTCGCGATCGAATTCCCGAAAACGAATCAGCGATCTACTGGGACGGTTCGACAGTCTACAATGTCAGCGGACATCTGCGTGCGAACGTTTGGCCAATCAAGGAAGACCCTGATTTCCCGCAACTGACCAAGGGCGGCATGGATACCTACGGGTTCGCGATACGTCCGAGCGGTTGCCTGCTGGGGAAAAACGGTTTTTACTACGGCCCCGGAGAGGTCGGAAGCAACGTCTCGTTTTGGACACCCCATTACGACGGTGTCACCTATCCCTCCAGTCCGGGCGGCGTAACGACAGGGGTGTCCAATTACAAATACGAACCCGATTTCGGCAGAGGGACATCGTGCGACCGCGCCTATCCGGTACGCTGCTTACAGAATTAGTACTTCGCATCTCCCGAACATCAGCGCAAGATGAAAAAATATCTGTTTCTGGCAGCCGCGTGTCTGTCGTTCGCCTTTACGGCATGCAGCGACGACAATACGCAGGACGAGGGTGAGAACACGGCCCCGACCTGCAAGATAACCGAACCGCTCGAAGGCGAGACCTACGATGCGAACCTCCCGCTTACGATCAAGGGGCGTATCAACGATAAGGAGAACAACGTCTCCGCAGTGAAACTGACCGTCGGCGGCGAAACGGTCGACGAAGAACTCTCTCTGCCGTTTTTCGAATGCACGATCGCACCCGAGAAACTGCAAAAGGGAGCGCTGACCGTCGCTCTTTACGTCGAGGATACCGGCGGCCTGAATGCACAGCATCAGGTGACCGTCAACCTCGAAAAGGATGTCAAACTGATGGTCAGCGACGACGGCAAGGACGAACTGACTTTCGATTACCGAAGCGGCGAGCGCGAAGTGCGTGTCGTTTCGGAGAAGAAATGGACGGTGTCGGTTCCCGAAGGCACGTGGTTCGAATCCTACGATGCGGCCTCGCAGCAGTGGGTCAAGAAAACCTCCATTTCGGGCGAAGGCAATACGGCCATCAAGCTCAGGGCGGGGGCCAACGATCTCTTCGAAGACCGATATGCGGAGTTGAAGATCAGCACGCCGGATGAAACCGGCAAGTTCGTCGTCGGACAAACGGCAAGTCCCAACATGCTCGACCTGATCGAAGACGAGATGCTGCGCATGGCCGCCGAAATCTCGGCGATCATGTACGGAATGGATGCCAACGAAGACGGCAAGGTATCCGCCTACGAAGCCGAACTCGTGCCGGAGGACGGCGCGCCCTACGGATTCGACGCCGGAGGGTGGCAGGTGGCTTCCACCAAGGGAATCGAGAACTTCCCGCACCTGCGGCATCTGGATGTCAACACCTCCGACAACCTGACCGAGATCGACCTCAGCGGAAACACCGAACTGATGAGTATCCATGTGCAGAACTGCAACAATTTGAAGACGCTGGATCTTTCGCCCTGTCCCAACCTCATGGAATTGGGCTGCAACTACGATGTTTTCCTTTCGGTGCGTCCGCAGATCGAGAAGATCAAGACGCAAATCCACACCTTGGGAATCTTCAACCGGAAGGCCGACGAAACGCCGTCGCTCGATTTCACGGGATTCAGCAACATGCAGCGCCTCTACGTCAACGACAACGGCCTGACCGAAATCAAACTCGCCGGCTGCAACAAACTATGGCGTTTCATAGCCAACGGCAATGCCTTCGAGGAGATCGACCTGAGCGAAGTGGAACGGTATCCCGGCAACGACTATTTCCTGGATAACAATCCGCATCTCAAACGGATCTATATTTGGAAAGGATACACGCACGATTTCTACAACATGACCTACGACGAGGCTAACAACGTGGAGATCATCGAGAAATAACGCTCTTTCACTCGTTCTCGATTCAGGAGCGGCCTCCCTGTCGGACAACCGGCAAAGGAGGCCGCTCCGTTTTCGATCCGCTGCGACCGACGCACCCTCCTGCCGCAGTGAAAGACGTTTTCCCGGGAAAAGAGTTATCTTTGTCCCGATACAAGCCTTCGGATTATGAAACGCGCACTCCTCTGTTCGGCTTTCGCCGCATTGCTGACCGGCTGCGGCCTCTGCCCGTCACCTCCCTCCGCCGCAACCGGCACGGCCGCCCGCTACCCGATCACAGACGTCGCATCGGCCCCCGCGACGCCGGTCCGGAATCAGGCGAAGTCGGGAACCTGCTGGGCCTTCGGCGGGGTGTCGCTCATCGAGAGCGAAGCGATCCGCACCCGACGGTGCACGCCCGATCTCTCGGAGATGTGGGTCGTCCGCCATGCCTACTTCGAAAAAGCCGTCAAGTACGTCCGCACACGCGGTCGTGTCGCTTTCGACCAGGGCGGCGAAATTCAGGACGTGCTGTGGCTGGTCGACCGCTACGGCATCGTTCCTCAATCCCTCTACGAAGGCGGAGCGGCCGACGGCACCTACGACCACGCCTCGCTGGCGAAGGCGATCCGGCGGCTGGCGAAGCGGATCGTCGACAAAAAACTGTATGAAAAGGAGCATTGGCAGCGGATGATCGACGAAGAACTCGATCGGCGGCTGGGTGCGCGTCCCGACCGCTTCGTAATCGACGGGGTTGCCTACACGCCGTTTTCCTATGCCGACTCGATCGGCTTCCGGCGGGACGACTACGTCGCGTTGACCTCCTTCACCCACCACCCTTTTTTCGAACGGTTCGTGCTGGAAATTCCCGACAACTGGGCGGCGCACGCGACACTTAATATTCCGCTCGACTCGCTGATGCGACTGCTCGACAGCGCTCTTGCGGCCGGTTATACGGCAGCATGGGACGCCGATGTCTCGGAGCGGGGTTTCGGTCGACGGGCCGGCATCGCCCTGCTGCCGCAGCAGGAGGGACGCATCACGCTTCCCGCACCGGAGATCGTCGTGGACCAGCCGCTCCGCCAGCGGATGTTCGACACGCAGGCCACGACCGACGACCACGTCATGCACATCGTCGGCACGGCCGTCAATTCGCTCGGCAACAGCTATTACAAGGTGAAAAACTCTTGGGGCGAGAGGGCGGGACGCCACGGCTACTGGTATGCGTCGCCCGCCTATGTCGCAGGCAAAACCATCGAATTAGTACTCCCCCGCGCCGCTCTGGGCGTCGATCCAGGCGATGACGCCTTCCGTATCGAACGGTGAGAACCACCGAATCTCCGCATCGCGGCGAAACCATGTGAGCTGCCGTTTGGCATACCGACGTGAATTGCGTTTGATGAGCGTTATGGCTTCGTCGCGCGTAACCGTTCCGTCGAAATAATCGAAGAACTCCCTATACCCTACCGTTTGCAGTGCATTGAGGCTGCGGTAGGGCAACATCCGCCGCGCCTCCTCCTCCAACCCCGCCTCCAACATGGCGTCGACCCGCCGGTCGATGCGGGCGTACAGCTCCTCGCGCGGAAGCGTCACGCCGATCTTCACGATGTCGAACGGGCGTTGCTTGCGCAGTCCGGTACGCTGCGACGAAAAGGGTCTGCCGGTTTGCAGACAGACCTCTACGGCACGCAGCACACGTGCAGGATTCCGCAAGTCGACCTCCCCGTAATAGACCGGATCGAGCCTTTTCAACCGTTCGGCCAGCGCCTCCACCCCTTCGGTTTCGAGCTGCCGCATCAACTCCCTGCGAAGCGCCCCGTCCGCCTGCGGCAGATCGTCCATCCCTTCACACAACGCCCGCACGTAGAGTCCCGACCCGCCGACGGCGACGACTCGCCGACCTCTCCGGAAGAGGGTTTCGAGCAGTTGCAATGCCGCCGATTCGAATGCGCCGCAATTGAACTCCTGCGTAATGTTATGCGACGCAATGAAATGATGCTCAACGGCACGAAGTTGATCGGAGGAAGGTTGTGCGGTACCGATCGGCAACTCCCGGTAAATCTGCCGGGAATCGGTCGAAAGAATCGGTGCGCCGTAGTGGCCGGCGATACGGACGCTCAGATCCGTTTTTCCCGCTCCGGTAGGGCCGACGATCACGATCAGTTGCGACCTACTCATCGTCCAAACTGTCGTCGCCCTCGAATTCGCCGAAATCGTCCATCATCTGCTCGAAGATCGAGCCGTCGTCCTCGTTCGCCGCAGGATCGTACTGGTCGGGAGCCGGAGCATGTTCGAATGCCACGCGCGGATACTCCATCGTCGGCTCGGGCTTCTTCGCTTCGGTCAATTCGAGGTAAAGGGCCCTGTTGTTCAACTGATCGAAGAGATAGATCAATCGTTCCCTGTTGTGGTGAAGCAGTTGATCGAGCGATACGTTCTCCATCGGAATGCTTTCGGGGTCTCCCATGTCGAGCAGCGTATATTCCTGCAATCGCTCCCATTGCCCGTCGGCCGTAAAGAACGAAGTCATGCACGCTTCATAACCGAGAATCCGCACGAGGAATTCGTGAAAACCGCGCAACGTCATATCGTAGGGCACTTCGAGATCGCGGACGAAATTATCGTTTTCGTCGCTCAACATACGGAATTTGAATACCATCGACATATTCTCTGAATCTTTAAGATCGGGAAGAATTTCGCCCGCCTCGGAACCGAACCGCCCTCGGCGAAGATTTATCCCATAGCAAAGATACGAATAAGCGAGGGCAATGTCAAATTTATTTGAACATTGCCGAGCGGGAGTATCTACGGCAAAGCCAAAGATACGAAAAGTCGAGCGCAGAAACAAGCGTCAGCTTGATTATGCCGAGCGGGAGTATCTTCGGCGCAGCCAAAGATACGCATAAGTGAGGGCAAATGCAAACTCGTTTGCGATTTGCCGAGCGAAAGCATCTAAGGCGTAGCCGAAGATTAGGGAATAATCCGGAATCGCCCTCTCACGATGTTTTTCCGGATCAGATCGTACCGAGAAACCGCATCGTATCCACGTCGTCGGCATAATCGGTCAAACCGGGATGCTGCGCCCGCCCGAAAGCGACGCGGCGGGAGTGCCGCACACACTGCGAAACGACGCATTGCAACCGATCGTCATGGGCCGCCAACCACGCTTCCACATCGGCAAGCGAGTCGTAAAACGTATAGTGGATGCGGCTGAGCGCCGCCGGAAACGACCGATCTTCGCACAATACCGCCCCGTCCAGGTCGACGAACGGCATTCGGCGCATCCGCAGAAGGGCGCGTTCCCGAAGATAATTGCGGCGATATTTTTCATTGAGCGCCGTGCAACGCAACTCCGGCATATACCCGCGCGGCAGAAACAGCAACGACACGTTGCGGCATCCCAGCCCCGAATAGGCGAAAATATCCTCTTCCAGGCCGCTCAGCTCCGCCGCCGTCTCCCTGCCCGACAAGACTGCGACCGACTGCCGGCTTCCGCGCAACAACGACGGAATGCCGCCGAACAGCATCCGAAAATAGCGGTTCGCGTTGTCGCTTCCGGTTGCGATGACTGCATCCGGTCGCTCACCCTGCTCTGCCATCCGAAGAGGAATAGCCGGATCGATCGCTCTCAGCAAATCAACGACATAACCGATCAGAACGGTATCTTTACTCGAAGGTTTGACCCTGCACGCATGCCCGCTCGCGAGCACGCACAACAGATCGAAAAAACCGACCAGCGGAATATTGCCGGCCATAACCACCAATACCCGCTTCGGCGTCCGCACCGGAGGATATGCGCCCGCCCACGCTTCGAGCCGTTGCCGTTCGAGCATCTCGCAGCGAATAGCCTTCACGACCCGGATGATCTCCTGCGGCAGAAACCACGGATTTTCGACTGCGGCACGGCGAACGACCTCCACCGTATCCGGCGTCTTTCCGAACGCCGCCAGCCGATGCCCCAGCACGGAGAATATGTCGATCATGCGATTCATGCTCCGGCAAAGATACGGATAAGCGCGAGCAAAAGCAAACGCAGTTTGTGTTTTGCCGAGCAGGAGCATCTCCGGTGCAGCCAAAGATGCGAATAAGCGAGTGCAATGTCAAATTTATTTGAACATTGCCGAACTAGAGTATCTTCGACGAAGTCAAAGATGCGAATAAGTCGCAAGCAAAAATAAACCTCTGTCTGCATTTTACCAGCACACCACGTCCGAAGTACAGCCAAGTATGACGAAAAATCGGATCTTCTGTCGCTCCGAATTTGGAAATCCGTTTTTTTTGTCTATCTTTGCAAACGCAATCTCCGAAAGAAGATCGCACATTTTGCGGAAATAGCTCAGTTGGTAGAGCGCAACCTTGCCAAGGTTGAGGTCGCGGGTCCGAGTCCCGTTTTCCGCTCCGGGCTTCTTTGAAAGGAGGAGCAAAGTCGAGTAAAAAACCTTATGTATCAGCGATATGTAAGGTTTTTTCGTTTTTTTGGGCGATGTATTCGAGCGCATAAAAAAGCAGGTTACTCAGACCTAAATCGTGACCTGTTTCGCTCGAACCGAAAAGAGGTCACGATTTACGACCGATGCGTTGAATTACATCGTTTTGCGTCCAATAATCTCTATGCTGCATACGTTTAACCGATTCAACCCATGCAGCATGATGAAACGCACGACATTCAGCGTGGTCTTCTTCTGCAAGAAGACGAAACTCACGAAGAAGGGCAAAGCGCCGATCTATGCCCGTATCACGACCTCCGGCCGGTCGACGGAGATTTATACCCAGTGCCGGATCGAACCGGAGCATTGGAACCAGCGTTTGGAACGTTGTATGTTGCGAGACCCCGTTTCTACGCAGATCAACGGGATTCTCTCTACTTACCGAACAAACATTCTCGCCGCCTACGATAGCCTTATTAAGGAGGGTAAGACCCTTGACTGCTTCGCCATCAAGCCCCGATTGGAACATGCGGCAGTGAGTTCACGGATGTTCCTTGCCGAATTTTCAAAATACTGCGACAAACGGCAAAAGGAGGTGGGTATCCGCCTTACGCAACTCACGGCGAACAAATACCACCGTCTGCTGCGTTATATGACCGAATACACGAGAGAACAGTACAGGAAAGACGACCTGCCGCTGGATGCGATCGACTATGCATATATCGACGGATTGAATACGTTCATGCAGACGGCGCATAACTGCAAGAACAACGGCGCCGTGAACCTGCTGTGCTGTCTGAAAAACTTTATCCTCTATGCGATACGGAACGAGTGGCTGGAAAAGAATCCGTTCCGCTACTACAAGATGAAGGTGGACCGGACGAATGTCAAGGTTCCGCTGACGAAAGAGGAGCTCGATACGCTTATCCACAAGCCGCTGCCGAACGACCGGCTGGCCCGCATCCGCGACGTGTTCTCGTTCTGCTGCTTGACGGGTCTGGCCTTTACGGATGTGGATCACCTGCGCAAGGAGCATATCACGACCGACGAGGACGGGACGCAGTGGATCCACAAGCCGAGGGAGAAGACATCTGTGCTGAGCCGGATTCCGCTGCTACCGCATCCGATCGCGCTGTTGCGGAAATACGAGCGGGATGAAACGTGCCGGACGAGAGGCAAGCTGCTTCCCGTGCCGTCGAACGCGAAGATGAACGCCTACCTGAAAGAAATTGCGACGTTGTGCAACATACCGAAGAACCTGACGACGCACTGTGCAAGACATACGTTCGCAACGCTTGCGATCGAATACGGGATGCCGATCGACATCATCGCCAAGATACTGGGTCACACGAATACGAACATGACGCGGCGCTATGCGAAGATTTCGGAGGCGAATATCAGCCGCGAGATGAAAAAAATCGGAGAGATGCTGTCGGCATAGTATGAAATATCGACAGACAAGGAGCAGGAAAATCAAATACCTCGCTTCTTGTTTACGCTTGGTTTCCTCCGCAGTTATATAATTACGATGATATTGCGACGCTCGACAATGTGGCCAAGATGCTGGGACACTCCAATACGAACATGACCCGCCATTATGCCCGAATCCTCGATTCATCCATTATGCGGGACATGCAGACCGTAGCCAAAGCGATGAACCTGTAAATCGAACGGTCAGCGAAGGCCACGAGCGGCCGCAGCGCATAAACGGACATCGCACGTCGTTACGGTCATCAAATTATGTCGAACTTAAATCGAATCTTATGAATTACATGCTCATCGAGACGGGAGCCTGCAACGAACTGCGGGCGCTCGTCGACCGCCTTCTCGAACGCATCGCCGCCTATCACGACCGATGTACTCCTTCCGCCTCTGCGCGGTGAATGACCTCCGACGAGGTCTGCAAAGCGCTGAGTCTTTCCAAACGCGCCTTGCAGCATTACCGCACGACAGGGGTTATCCCTTACTCCTCGCTGGGCAACAGGATCGTCTTCCGCGAGACGGACATCGCCCGGATTTTACAGGCGAACTTCATTCCGGCAGAAAAGCGATGAACGACGGCATCATCCTGCGCACGTCGCCCGAATTTACGGCATTGCGCAAGAACCTCCTCCAAGCGATCGAACGACTCGACGGACTGCTCGCCGAGCTACGGCCTTCGATTCGTTCGGAAACGTACCTGACAAGTGAAGAGGTGCGTATGATTTTCGACCTCTGCCCTCGCAGTTTGCAGAATTACCGCGACAACCGGCTAATTCCCTATACGACCATCGGAGGTAAGATTCTCTATCCGCAATCGGCGATCCTCGAACTGCTCAAAGCGAATTTCGTCGACGTGCGACGATAGACGACAAGAAGGAGGAGGACGATTTGTCCTCCTCCTTGTCATTTCGGGATATGACGTATGGAATCGTCGGGTGCGATCTCGAAAATCTTGCCCGTCCGAAATCCAGCCGGATCGGATATTTGCGCAGGTAACGCAGATACTTTCCGCCGAACGACTTCCGTATGGCTTCGGCCATGAACACCAAACCCGTGCAGACGGTTATCGGACTTCGTACTGCGGATACCGGTGCATGATCTCGATGCGGCACTTATCCATCTCTTCGAGCGAGAACGCTTCGCCGTCGATAATGCGCAGGATGCGCCGGCACAGTTCGTAGTCGCGTTGCAGGCGGCAGATCTTCTCCGTATGTCGTTGCAGATAGCGGCGGCAGCCTCGCGTGAGATTGCCGCAGGCAATGAACGACAGATTCCGGTACCGTCCGTCGTCATTTGCCGCATCCAGCTCCCTTTGGAGCCGTGCGGCCCGTTCCCGCAGGGCCGTCATCTTTTTCGTATTCCGATTATCTATTGACATGCAGTATGAGGTTATTCTTGTGTCAGAAAGTCCCGGACATATCGTCCGTGCGAACACATATCTCGTTCGATGGCCATACCGAAGGGCAGGCGGATCGACTGCAACTCGGAGAGCATCAGATAGCCCCACTCCCATTCGAAAAGGCGGCAGTAACCGAACAGACGCCAATCGTCGCCTTCGCGTTCGGCCTCGGTGACGAGCCATGACCCTCTACCGCACGGGTTGAAATACTTGACGAGCACTTCGGCGTCCAAACCCTTCCCATCTTGCGAGCCGATGGGATGACTCTCGAATTTCGAGAGAATTTCTTCTGTAAGCAATTACATGATGTCATATTGATTCATACTCCGGAACCGCCCGGACAGCAAGCTCGCAATAGCCGCCGGAGCGCGACTCAGGCAAGAGCCTGCCTCTTGACGTGTCGTGTCCGGCGGCTATCTTGCTGGACGGAGGGCGGTACGATCCCTTTCGATGGATTTTTTCGCTTGTTCTTCTTGCCGGAAATGGTTATCTTTGATAGAATTTATTCGACAGCAAGCAGATGAACAGAATCATATTGATCGGCAACGGATTCGATTTAGCGCATGGATTACAGACGAGTTATAAGGACTTTATTCAAGGGTATCATGTCTACCTTAAGCTAAAGTTATTGGAGGACCAAAACGGTCAATCCGACGGACTATGTTCGATTGCACTCGATAATCCTGACGACCGGAGTCGACTGGAACATTTCCACTGGCTTCTTCACGATTCAACGACCCGATTTCAGAGAGGTTGGGTAAATGAAATGCGATTCGACGAGTTCAATCGTTTTTACGATACATTGTCTATAAAATACGAGAATCCTTTTTGGAGTGCGATAAACAAATGCATTGAATCTAAGAATTGGGTAGATATTGAGACAGAATATTATTTGTGGCTGAAACGGATTTTCAAACAAGATAATTGCGGATATACTTGCCCCTCTCGACTCAACGAAGATATGAAGCTGATAACAAGCCATTTGTCTGGTTATCTGCAAGTCATACAAACCAATTTTGTCAAGTCGGATCTGGTAAAGGATTGCATCCGCGATACGATCTATGAACCCTTCTCCATTCGGGATATATCTGTCGGAAGACAGCAGGATTTCCGGCAGTTTATTCAAAGTCGATGGAAGAGCGTCCATACTGAAGACGCCGCTTCACGACAGACCTTTGCTGCTAACTACGGATACTCTTCGGAAGAGCTGGAACAGCAAATCCGATCTTACGGGTTTCGTAAGGATATGTCCATGACCGAACTTCTCCAGCATATCGAAGCTCGCGGACCGGAGATTCCGGACTATTACCTTCTGCCGGATCAGGTATTGCTGTTGAATTTCAACTACACGAAGATGGCCGATCTGTATCTCCCCGAAGGTTCCGCATTCCAAGTCAACCATATCCACGGCGAATTGGAGAATGAGAACAATCCGATCATCTTCGGCTACGGAGATGAGCTGGACGAGGACTATAAAACGATCTCGAATCTCAACGACAACGCTTACCTGACCAACATCAAATCCATCCGTTATCTGGAAACGGACAACTACCGCCGCCTGTTGTCGTTCGTCGATTCGGCACCGTATCAAATCTACATCATGGGGCACTCCTGCGGCAATTCGGACCGCACGCTGCTCAACACCCTGTTCGAACACCGCAACTGCGTTTCGATCAAGCCGTATTATCACTTAAAAGAGGACGGTACGGACAACTACATCGAAATCATTCAGAATATCTCGCGTAATTTCAACGACATGCAGCTTATGCGCGATCGGGTCGTGAACAAATCCTATTGCCGGCCGCTCGTGCCTGTTGGAGCCTAATAAGAATACCGGCAAGAATTCCAATGATCCCTGCCAGTACCCCCCCCCACTTGTAGTGATAATAAATTACTTAAATGATGGTTTCGGTTAAATCCTCTGTTTATAGCCAAATCTGCATGCAAATAACCTAATTTGCTTAATATCATACACTTGTTTTCTTATCGTCTGCCAAGTATGTCGGAGATCTATCAATATACCCTGTCGAGTATCCAACAAAATATTGTCGAGCATTCCATAGCTTGTAACAATATAGGGATCTCCATCGAGTAATTTGATACTAAACTGCGTCTCGTTTGTATAATTTACATTTTTACATTTTGTAAAACCCATAATGGAGTTATGAATTGCCTCCTTCATGCTTCCTTCCGAGTAGAGAGCCTTCTTCCACGACGACATGTACTCATTGGAAATATGGTAGCTATCAGCAAATAAAGCAATGTTCTCTTGTTCAGAAGCGGTCTTATCAACATTTTATCCTCTTATAAAACGAGGTTGTCTATATCGATCAATAAACCAAATATCGGAACATATCCAGATTCGCAAATACCCAAAGAGATAGCATTACATTAACGAATAACAGAATTATCAAACCAAAACGATTGATCGATATTGGATAATTCTTTATTTCACGAATAGAGCTATTCGTAATAATATCCCCTAAACGGCGATGATTGTTTATAATCAGAATTAAGATCTCGATCGGCCAAATTAAAAGAAATAAATTTCGAATAAAAGCTCTTAATGGTGAAACCGGATGATTCTGAGAAACAACGCAAATATGCATTATCCGTCGTCCAATGCTTTGTCCCGAAATACAATCTCTACAAAAAAATAAACTTATAATAAAATTCGCACCATATATGCTATATTGTTCCGGCAAACATTCCATAATCAATATGATACCGAATGCAGTAAATCCAATATCTATCAAAAAACTTGCGATTCGTTTCATACATTAGAAATATATTCAGGATGTTTATATCCTATTATACCTAAAAATAAGAATGTAAGTCCGGACCATAATGGATCGCTGTTCCATGTGATGAGAGCATACAAAAGCCAAAACACTCCCATCCCGGATATCAGAAGGCTAATAATTCGTATAGTTTTCATGTCAATTCTTATCTGTTCCACCATTCTGAGAATCTTTATTCTTAGTCAATAATTCTGCGATTGTTCGTATAATATCATCCATATTCACAGAGATTTCAACTCCGATAAACATTGCTGCTTTTACTGAATAAGAGTTTGTTTTAACAGATGTATTATTTTCTTTAGTATTAATGACAATATTATTTCCTTCTATTTTTACTTTTTCTGTTGTAGTATTTTCAACTCTAAATGGTCCGATTGCACCAATTAGGGATGATTCTCTCGTTAAATCCACATTTGGGGTGTTCGGTTGATGTTTTTTTATCACGGTAGTTTCTGATGCAAAGGAAATAGGTCCTACTCCAATTTCTGCACCTCGTTGCACTTGTTCCGTAGTATTGGAATCAATCATTTCACCTTCTGTCATTCGTATAATATCTTTACTTCTGGCATTTGCATATAATGTAAGTTTTGCTTTGTCTGCATCAATCGAAAAACCAGCTTGAATACCTATTGATACGTTGTATGATATTGCTCGATTAAGATAATATAATGCCTTTTGTGGGGCTTTTCCATCTATATCTACATTAATAATCGGATTCCCCGCACAATAGTTGTATGCTCTGATACGGAAATACTTCTCCAACAACGGATCCTGCGGCAAGAACGTTACCCCTTCGGGATCGTAGAACCGTGCGCCGAAGTCGAGATAGTGAGCCGAGGATGTCCCCGCCTGCTGTACTTCCTTTCCCGAAAAAGTATAGCGATTGTCCGAAGTCGGCATATCCGATTGCGCCCACGCCTTGCCGAAGGGATAGTAATCCTTGCGGTCGAGGTCTTCACGTCTTGTTGGCATTACCTTTGCTACTACGCGCGTACTGCCCAGATGATCCATCAGGAAATAGTGCACCTCCGAGTTCGCGCCGTTGTTCGTACCGACGATCCGATCGCCGCCGAACGAGGCGCTTTCGAATGTCCCGTCATTATATACCAAAGAACTGATGTATCGTTGCGTCAGGGTGCTCGTCGAACTGCCCAAAGACAGTTTCGTACCGTCGCTCAGATAGCGGTAATACATCCGGCGATCGTATTAGCTGCGGATTACGGATGGGTAAGTTAAGAAGATTATACGAAATAAACAAATGAGATATTCCGCCCCAAAAACAGGATAATTTCATTTCAAAAAAGAGAAGGGCTTTTAGGCCCTCCTCCCTTCATTCCCATTGATTATCTTTGTTATTCATTGGTATAACTCTATGGTTTTATTACAAATATTCAATATCGATCTGGAAAGATTTGATATGGTAAAGTAATAAATCCTGACTCACAATCATTCATTACCGGAATATTCCATTGAAACAATTGATAGACAATGGCATTCTTGGTTTCATCGGATAATCCTGCTTTGATAAATGGACCACGAAAATAATATTCAATAAAATAATCTTTCCCGTTTTTAGCCACATCTTCAATTTCATCATTGGCTTTTACTGTTCTAAAGTCATATTTTAGGAAATCCTCATCTGTTATCCTGAGATTTAATGTTTTTTGAATATAGTTTGTCTTCACCCATTCTGTAAACTGGGAACGGGAATAATGATGCTCTGTTCTAAAATAGTGATATAATTCATTATTATGAACAATAGAAGGACCTCTATACGACGGAGTTTCGATTTCTAAGGCAATATACCAGCCTTGCCTATTATTTAAATCTGAACTAATCGTTTCTATGAACCAACTTTGCGTTTGGCTGATGCAGCAGATCAAAAATATAAGGATTTTCATTGTTGAGGATCTTGTAATAATTTATGTGGGATTGGTTTATCGTCATATGTCGTTCTAATGGGAGTATTTGAAGCCTTTCTAACAAGATTTTCCGTATTAACAGCATTTACCTCAGACATCGGAATCCCATTCGAAGTTTTTTGATGATTAGTTATACCTTGGTCTGAATCATAGCCGTGTCCTAATAATTCATGTGCAAGTCCAGCCCGTGCAGGCCTCTCTCCCGCACTTGGGGTTGACTCCAGATTAGGGTTGTAGGCCGTTGTTGATCCTGTGGGAATTCCATTCTTATCATTTTCCGCCGATTCTGGAGTATTACCATTATGATGAACTGATCGTTCGATGGTATGTACATGGTCACTATTTTCTAAAGTTTCAATTCGGGCAGCCAATACGGGATTATCTGCCGCCAACTGATTCAAATCTGCTTGTACTTGTTGCACAAACTCTTTGGATATTGTAGTCGGAGTCGCCCCCTGAGTATAAGTTATATTACCTTGGCTATAGGTCGCATATGCAGCAACAGTACGTCCACTCTTTGTTGTAGTATTATATGTTATTCGTATATCTCTACCATCCTGATCAATGAATTTCACCGGATTCCCCGCACAGTAGTTGTATTGTCCGATCGGATAATATTTCTCCAGCAATGGGTCTTGTTGCAAGAAATGGACACCGTCGGAGTCGTAGAACCGCGCCCCGAAGTCGGCATAATCGATCTCTTGGAATCGCAGATGTTGCTTTTCCTTGCCCGAGAAGGTATATCGATTATCCGATGTCGGCATATCGGGCTGTTCCCACGCCTTACCGAAGGGATAGTAGTCCTTGCGGTCGAGGTCTTCACGTCTTGTTGGCGTTACCTTTGCTACTACGCGCGTACTGCCCAGATGATCCGTCAGGAAATAGTGCACTTCCGAACTTGTTCCGTCATTCGTTCCTACGATCCGTCCGCCGCCGAACGACTCACTGAACTCGCCGCTGTTGTAATATACCAAAGAACCTCTATATTCGTCCTGCTGACCGTCGGAATACTCATGCTGAATCTTTGTGCCATCGGCAAGATAGATAGTCGTAGTAGTCCGAGTAATCGCCCCCGCCGTAAGACGTTGATGGCAAGTTAAGAAGATTATACGAGATTTCAAAACCTATTTAAATTCATTCTACCTCAAAGTTAAAAAATCGGATTAGAAAAATTTCTAATCCGATTCCAATCATCATTGAAAGAAACTAATCAAATGGGATATTTGCCGTAAGTTGGCCTGTTGATATTCGTTTTAAGTCGCCAAATTAGAGCCATTTACCCCCCCCCTCACTCCAAAAATCATTTAGAATTATTTTTTGCAATGGCTTCTTTCAAGCTATCCAGTATCTCTGTTTTCACATCTGAATCTGACGATGTGATTAATATTTGATTGTATATTTTATAAAGATTAATATTGTCATGAATAGGATTTTCGATATTTTGGCAGACATTCGAAAGAATATCTGTATTTTTTTTTTGACATTAAGCATATAAACTCTTCTGGACAATACTCCATTAATTTAAAAAGTACACTATTGCGAAATTCCAATATTTCGACATTATTAGTATGATCAATGAAACAATCTAAAAAAACTTTAATATGGCGAGTGTTTACTTTCCCTTGTTGAATGTCGCTATTCATTTTCATAATATTAGATAGACACACATCTTCCTCTGTTTTTTGAGAATAACACGACATATAACTTAACAACATTATTATCAACCAACATGTTCTCATATTTATCTATTTAGTCGTTATCCTTTTATATGTATTTCGCCTATCTTCACTGTCTTTCCGATAAATGAATATAGACCCGTTAGATGTCCCTTTGGTGGAATTTTTCTTGGCGTCCCATGAAAAATTTGAGAAAAATTATCTGTATCATCAGGGTGAATAGTTATACAACCCTGTGAGCCTCTACTATTATAATTCCCATTATCACTCGCTCCTTCATGAACGTTAACATTGGTTATTGTAACCTCATCTCCATTCGGATTAGTACCAGATGTATTCCGATTACCTGATTGATCCACTAAATTTAAACCCTTCTTAGTTCCTCCATGGTGTCCATGTTTATTATTAAATTTATGTTCTCCTTCGTTAACCGTATTATATTTTGTTGAATTATCCGAGTTCGACTTTGAATTTGGATAGCTACTCCCTCGATAAGGACCTGTTACAGTCCCATTTTTTTCTACAAATATTTCAGCCGTATATGTTTCTCCCTTTTTCCCTTGATCATTCGGCCTCATGGATCGGTCGAAAACATATATGGAATCTCGCCCATCAGGATCAATAATAGTTATAGGATTATTACCACAATATGTATATGCTGATAATATTGGACTATCATCTTGCAGCGGATCCTGCTGAATAAATATTACCCCTTCGGGATCGTAGAACCTTGCGCTGAAATCGAGATAGTGGGCCGAGGATGTCCCTGCCAACTGCTCTTCCTTG
>ERZ1106963.1072-NODE-1072-length-36041-cov-8.475296_pt1 | contig 36041 bp, 33 predicted proteins | sample MGYA00403681_ERZ1106963 | MGnify/ENA primary metagenome ERZ1106963 (study PRJEB35170, sample SAMEA104062407) | human gut metagenome | biome: human gut; feature: human-associated habitat; material: faeces | place: Denmark | collected 2012-05-03 ...
CTCGAACTCGCGGGTGCGGAAGGTGAAGTTGCCCGGGGTGATCTCGTTGCGGAAGCTCTTGCCTATCTGGCAGACGCCGAAGGGGATCTTCCTGCGGGTGGTGCGCTGGATGTTCTTGAAGTTGACAAAGATGCCCTGCGCGGTCTCGGGGCGGAGGTAGACCTCGCTGGCCGAGTCCTCGGTGACGCCCTGGTGGGTCTTGAACATGAGGTTAAATTTGCGGATGTCGGTAAAATCCGACTTTCCGCAGCCCGGGCAGGGTATATTATGCTCACGGATGAAGGCGACCATCTCGTCGTTGGTCATCGCCTCGACATTCGCGCCCTCGACGGGGTTGTCCTTGAGCCAGTCCTCGATGAGCTTGTCGGCCCTGTGGCGCATCTTGCAGGCCTTGCAGTCGATGAGCGGGTCGTTGAAGGTGGTCACATGTCCGGAGGCGACCCAGACCTGCGGGTTCATCAGTATCGCAGAGTCGAGGCCGACGTTGTAGGGGTTCTCCTGGACGAACTTCTTCCACCAGGCCTTTTTGACGTTGTTCTTGAGCTCTGCGCCGAGGGGGCCGTAGTCCCAGCTGTTGGCAAGACCGCCGTAGATCTCGCTCCCGGCGTAGATGAAGCCCCGGTTCTTGCACAGAGCCACGAGCTTTTCCATCGTCTTTTCCGTGTTTTTCATTCTTTACTTCCTTTCCCGCAGATGGCTTCTGCGGAGATTTTGCATATGGCGGAGATATATGCTATAATGCCCCAGAACGGGCCGCCTTTGCCCCGTTCAGCGCACAGTACATATTAGCACATATGTCTTTCCTTAGCAACAAAAGTTAAACATTAGATTATCAAATAAAGTGAGGAACAGCAATGAAAAAGGCCGTTTTGAAGCAATACGCACGCCTCATCGCCCGCACGGGCGCAAATGTGCAGAAGGGCCAGAGCGTGCTCATCGTCGCCGGGCTGGATCAGCCGGAGTTCATAGAGATGCTCGCCGCCGAGTGCTACCGCGCGGGGGCCTCCGAGGTCGAGGTCGAGTGGCGCCACCAGCCGCTCACGCGGCTCGCCGTCCGCTACAAGAGCGCCAGGCGCCTCGGCGAGGTCAAGGCCTGGGAGGAGGCCAAACAGCAGTGGCAGGCGGAGAACCTCCCCGCCCGCATCGTCGTCCTCAGCGAGGACCCGGACGGCCTCGCCGGCATAAACCAGGCCAAATACGCCTCCGCGATGCAGGCGCGGTATGTCAAGCTCCGCCCCTACATCGACGCGCGCGAGAACCGCGAGCAGTGGTGCATCGCCGCCGTGCCGGGCGTCAAGTGGGCCAAGAAGGTCTTCCCCGACCTGCCCAAGAGCCGGGCCGTTGAAAAGCTCTGGGAGGCCATCCTCTCCTGCTCCCGCGCGCTCGAGGGCGACCCGCAGGAGAACTGGCGTCAGCACAACCTGGAGCTCAAATCCCGCGCCGAGGCGCTAAACGCCATGGGCCTCGTCGCGCTCGAGTACAGCTCCGCCAACGGCACGGACCTGCGCGTCGGCCTCATCCCCGAGGCGCTCTTCCTCGGCGGCGCGGAGCGCTGCCCGGTGAACGGCGTCATGTACGACCCGAACATCCCCTCCGAGGAGCTCTTCATCACCCCCAGGGCCGGGGAGGCCGAGGGCATAGTGTACGCGACGCGGCCCCTCGCCTTTCAGGGCGTGCTCATAGAGGACTTCTGGCTGCGCTTTGCAGGCGGCCGGGTCGTGGAGCTGCACGCCGAGAAGAACGAGGACGCCCTGCGCACGCTGGTGGAGATGGACGAGGGCTCGGCCATGCTCGGCGAGTGCGCGCTGGTGCCCTACATGAGCCCCATCCGCGAGAGCGGCATCCTCTTCTACAACACGCTCTTCGACGAGAACGCGGCCTGCCACCTGGCCCTCGGCCGCGGCTACTCCAGCAACATCCGCGACTACGAAAAGTACAGCCTCGACGAGCTGCGCGCCATGGGCGTGAACGACTCCATGGTGCACGAGGACTTCATGATAGGCTCCGCCGACCTCGCCGTCACGGGCGTCACCGCTTCCGGTGAGCGCATCCCCATCTTCCGCGACGGCGGCTGGGCGTTCTGAGCCGGGGGAGGCACTATGAACAGAAACAAAAAACGCGGCGCCCACCTCGACCGCCGCACGATAATCCTCATCTCCGTCGGCGCGGCGCTGGCGATCATCATCATCGTCGCGGCCATCCTGCTCATGACCCGCTCCGGCGGGGGCGGCAAGTATGAGGAGCACTACTCCGCCGCCATGGAGTACTACATCTCCGGCGACTTCGACAGCGCCGTGGAGGAGGCTCAGAAGGCCTACGACGCCGACGCCACCGAGGACGCCGCCGTGCTGCTCGCGCGCTGCTACGACCAGCGCGGGGACAGCACCTCCGCCATCTACGTCCTCGAGACCTGGCTCGGCAAGAACTCCGGCTCCCAGGCCGAGGCCCTGCTGGCCTCCCTCAAGGGCGAGGCCGAGGAGGAAGAGACCATGACCATAGGCGGCAAGGAGGTCACGGAGGACACCGAGACGCTGGTGATCTCCGGCGTGACCCTCTCGGCTGAGGAGCTCGACACGCTCTCGAAGCTCACGAACCTCACGGCCCTCTCCCTCAACGACTGCGGCCTCACGGACGCCTCCGCCGTCTCCGGGCTCACGAAGCTCCGCTCCCTCTCGCTGAGCGACAACGAGATAAAGGACATCTCCGCCCTCCGCGGCCTCTCCGAGCTGCGCACGCTCTATCTCTCAGGCAACCCCATCGAGGACCTGACGCCGCTCTACAGCCTCACCGGCCTCACGACGCTGGACATCCGTGACCGCGAGATAACCGACACCGAGCTCGCCGAGCTCGAGAAGAAGCTGCCGAACTGCACGGTGTTCTCCGACGAGGCGACCGTGGAGGTCAAGGACCTCTCCCTCGGCGGCGTGGACTTCAAGTCCGACGTCACGGAGCTGGACCTCTCGGGCAGGGGCATAACCGACATCTCCGTCCTCGCCGACTGCACGGCGCTGGTGAGCCTGAACCTCTCGGGCAACGAGGTCTCCGACATCTCCGCGCTCGTGAACATGCCCGAGCTCACGCGGCTCGACCTCTCCTCCACCAAGGTCTCCAGCCTCTCGCCCATCATGACGCTGACGAAGCTGCAATACCTAAACCTCTCCAAGTCCGCCGTGACGAACCTCGCCGCGCTCTCCGGGCTCACGGAGCTCACGGAGCTGAGGCTCGACGGCTGCGCGGTGCAGAGCATCTCCGTCCTCTCCGGCCTAACCAAGCTGACCACGCTCAGCCTTAAGGACATGGCCATAAAGGACGCCGACCTCTCCTCTCTCGCGGGGCTCACGTCGCTCAAGACGCTGGACCTCACCGGCTGCCTCTCCCTCACCGGCGCCGGCGTGGACGCGCTCAAGGAGAAGCTGCCGAACTGCACCGTGACGGCCTCCGAGGAGATCTACGGCATCAAGCTCGGCGACGGCGAATACCAGGCGGCGGACACCTTTGTGGACGCCTCGGGCAAGAACGTCACCAGCCTTGAGAACGTCTCGCGCTTCACGGCGCTGCAGACGCTGCTGCTCAACAGCAACCCGGGCCTGAACCTCTCCGGCCTCGGCACGCAGACCTCGCTGACGGCGCTGGAGCTCTCCGACTGCGGCCTCACCTCCATAGGCGAGCTGCGGACGCTGACCGCGCTCAAGACCCTCAGCCTGATGCGCAACGACCTGCGCGACGTCTCCGCCCTCGGCGGCATGACGGAGCTCAAGGAGCTGCACCTGAGCTACAACGCGAAGCTCACCGACATCTCCGCGCTCTCGGGCTGCACCTCGCTCGAGTACCTCTCGCTAAACAACACCGGCGTCACCGAGCTCTCCGCGCTCAAGGACCTCAAAAACCTGCAGACCCTGGACCTTGAGAACTGCCCGCTCATCGACACCTCCGCGCTCTACGGCATGACGAGCCTGCGCACGCTCTATCTCTCCGGCTGCGGCATCTCCCGCACCGAGATAGGCTATCTGAGCTCCGCTCTGCCCAATTGCACGATATACGCATAAAATTTACAAAATACTCTTCTTTTTATCCGCCGTGTATGGTAATATATTTATGGCGATACCCATATACGCAGGAAGGAGCTGAAACCAATGAAGTTCACGTTTACGGAAAAGAAGATGGACGCCTCCGAGGAGCTGCGCGCCTATGCCGAGAAGAAGATCGGCAAGATAGACCGGCTTTTCAAGACGGAGAGCGAGGCCTTCGTGACCTTCAGCACGGAGCGCGGACGCTTCCGCGCCGAGGTGACCATCAAGAACAACGGAATGTTCTACCGCGTGAGCGAGCTGACCGGCGACATGTATGCCTCCATCGATTCCGCCGTTGCGAGCATCGAGAGGCAGATACGCAAGAACAAGACGCGCCTTGAGAAGAGGCTGCGTGATGGTGCGATAGAGCGTGAGATCAAACCCTTCCAGATCCCCTCGGACGACACGGGGGAGGAAGAATTCAAGGTCGTGCGCAACAAGAAGTTCTACATCGCGCCCATGTCCGTCGAGGAGGCCATCCTGCAGATGAATCTGCTCGAGCACGAGTTCTTCGTTTTCAGGAATGCCGAGGCCCGCGACGCCTTCACGGTCGTCTACCGCCGCAAGAACGGCGGCTACGGCCTGATAACGGACGACAAGGACTGACACCACGAACTGAAAACACTATAAAAAGCCCCCGAAACCGGGGGCTTTTTTTGGGAGCTGATCACATATGCAATGGATAGAGGCGTCCTTCCGGACGCATTCGCAGGACATAGACGCCCTGTGCGAAAAGCTCACGGAGCTGGGCGCGGACGGGCTGGTCATAGAGGACGAGGCGGACTTCCGCCGCTTTCTCGAGGAAAACCGGCAGTACTGGGACTACGTGGACGAGGAGCTGGAGGCGCGCTACCGCGGCGTCTCCCGCGTCAAGCTCTACGTGGAGGACTCGCCCGAGGGCCGCTCGCGGCTCGCCGCCTTCACGGACGGCACGGGGCTCGAGCCGGAGACGCGCGTCGTGGCCGACGAGGACTGGGCCGAGAACTGGAAGCAGTACTACAAGCCCATCGAGATAGGCGAAAAGCTGCTCATCCTCCCCCGCTGGGAGCCGATACCGGAGAATCCGGAGCGGCTGCTGCTGCGCCTCGACCCCGGCCTCGCCTTCGGCACCGGCGCTCACGCCACGACGCGGATGTGCCTGGAGGAGCTGGAGAAATACGCCGGGCCCGAGAAGTTCGTGCTCGACCTCGGCTGCGGCAGCGGCATACTCGGCATAGGCGCCCTGGTGCTCGGCTGCGCCTACTGCGCCGGCTGCGACGTGGACCCCAAGAGCCCCGAGTCCGCCGCCGAGAACGCCAGGCTCAACGGCATCCGCGAGAGCATCTACAAGATGTACGTCGGCGACATCATCTCCGACGCCGGGCTGCGCGCCGAGCTCGGCTCGGGCTACGACATCGTGCTCGCGAACATCGTCTCCGACGTCATAATCCCCCTCGCGCCCCACGTCCCCGGCTTCATGTCGCCTAAGGGCGTGTTCATAACCAGCGGCATCATAGACGGCCGCGAGGCCGAGGTGCAGCGCGCTCTCGAGGCCGCGGGCTTTGAGACAGCAGACCACCTCCACGAGGAGGACTGGCACGCCTTTGTGTGCAGGCTCAAGTGAACAAAAAAGGCCCGGCCTCGCGGCCGGGCTTTTTTGCGCCGAAATACAAACAACCGGCCCCGTGGGGCCGGCCGTTTGCAAAAAGAGAGGGGAAAATGTATGGAAAAGGAGTGAGAAGTATCGGTATCAATAGATATCGCTGGTCTCCATCAGCGTGACGTCGACCTGGAGGGTCTCGCCGTCGCGGTAGATGGTGAAGGTCATTATCGTGCCCACATCGTACTGCGAGATTATGGCGGCCACATCTGAGGTCTGGCGCACGCCCTCGCCGTTTATGGCGGTGACGATGTCGCCCACGCGGATGCCCTGCGCCTCGGCGTCGGAGCCGGGGGCCACGTCCATGACGTAGAGGCCCTTGGGCAGGTCGAAATATTCCGCGGCGCTGTCCGGCATCGCACCGACCGTTATGCCAATGGCGGGGCGGCCCTTCACGGTGCCGGTTGCGATGAGCTCGTCGACCACGTTCTTGATGGTGGAGACGGGTATCGCAAAGCCTATGCCCTCGATGCCTGTGCCGCTGGCGTTGGCCGCCTTCATCTTCATGTTCGTTATGCCGACCACCTGGCCGTGCATATTGATGAGGGGCCCGCCGGAGTTGCCGTCGTTTATCGCGGCGTTGGTCTGCAGGAGGGTCATGGAGTGGTTGTTGTAGGGGATGTCGCGGCTGATGGCGGAGATTATGCCGTCCGTCAGCGTGCCGCGCAGCTCCGCGCCCAGCGGGTTGCCGATGGCGGCGACCGAGTCGCCCACGCTCACCTGGTCGGAGCAGAACTCCGCCGCCGTGAGCCCTTCGGCGTCTATCTTGAGCACCGCGAGGTCGCTCACGCCGTCTATGCCTACGAGCAGGGCCTCGAACTCCCGGTCGTCATACAGCGTCACCGTTGCGGAGTACGCGCCCTCGATTATGTGGGCGTTGGTAGCGATGTAGCCGTCCTCCGAGATCACTATGCCCGTGCCCCACAGGTAGCTCGTGTCGCTCACCATGGCGGTGATGCTGACCACGGAGGGATAGCACTTGGCGTAGATCTCCTGGAGGCTCAGCTCCTCAGCGTCCGGCTCGGGCACGGGCTCGAGGGAGAAGTCCCCGGCCTCCTCCGCGCGCGGGATGTCGCTGTCTCCGGAGAGGACGCCCGGCGTGCTGTCGTAGTAGTCTGCGAAGAAGTCGCGGAAGTCGTCATACTCTTCCTCGTGTATGCCGTCGTCACGGCCCGGGACTACAAAGTTGAGCACTGCCGAACCGTCCCTGGAGAAGAGGAGCGCCGACGCCGCGATTATGACCACGGCGAGGAGGCAGATGCCCGCTATGCGGAAGCCCGTCCGGCGGCGGCTGCGGCCGTTCCCGGCGTAGTCGGGAGAGGGGCCGGCGGCGCGGCGGGGAGGTAGTTGTGTGGGGTGGGGAGCCGCGTCCGCCGGCGGGGATGCTGTGGGCCTGTCGGGGGCTGCCGGACCTGGATCCGTGTCATACCATCCGGTCTGCCAGCTGTGAGGCGTTTCATTCATGTGGCTTACCCCCTGAGGTCAAATTAAAAATACCCTCGAATTTTGTGCTGGGTATGAATAAGTTTGAAACAAACTGTGAATTCACTGTTCTTCTCCCGGTTCTTCGGGCTCTGCGGCGCCCTCGGTATTTTTGGCCGCTTCGGATTTGCGGCGCAGCTCGGTCTTCTTGCGCGCCTCGGGCTTTTTGCGCGGCTCCGGCTTCTGCTTCGTCTCCTTCGCGAGGGTGAGCGTGAAGACGAAGTCCGTCAGCCCGTCGCGGCTCGTGACCGCGATGTCCTCGTTGTGCGCGTCGAGTATGCTCTTCACTAGGTAGAGGCCGAGGCCCACGCCGTCGCGGTCCAGGCTCCTGGAGCGGTCGGACTTGTGGAAGCGGTCGAAGATGAGCGGCAGGTCGTCCGCCGGGATGGTCTCGCCCCGGTTCTTGACGGAGACATAGGCCTTGCCGTTCTGCTTCCAGAGGGAGATGGTGATCTCCGTGCCCTCGGCGGCGAACTTCACGGCGTTGTCCAGCAGGTTGTAGAGCACCTGCGTGATGGAGTCCGGGTCCGCCGTGACGGTCATGTGGTCCTCCGGCAGCTGCAGCTGGACATCGAGGTGCTTTTCCTCCGTGCGCCCGTCGAAGCTGAGCAGGGTGCGGATTATGAGCTCGTTGAGGTCGAAGTCGCGCCGCTTGGTGAGGTCGGAGCCCTCGCTCTTCATGCGCGAGAGGCTGAGCATGTGCCGCACGAGGCGGGAGAGCCGCCGCGTCTCGTCCGCGATGGTGGCGAGGTATTTGTCCTCCTGGTCCTTGGGTATGGTGCCGTCGAGGATGCCGTCGGCAAAGCCGGCGATGGTGGTCATGGGCGTCTTGAGCTCGTGCGAGACGTTGGCTATGAACTCGTTGCGCTGCTGCTCGGAGCGTTCCAGGCAGTCGGCCATGTTGTTGAAGGACGTGGTGAGCGCGGCGAGCTCATCCGTGCCCTTGTCCTCGCGGACGCGCACGGAGAAGTCGCCGTGCGCAAAGCGCCGCGCGGCGGCCGTCATCTCGTCGAGCGGCTCGGCCATCTTCTTGGACACCACCAGCGAGAGCACCAGCGCCAAAAACAGCACCGCCAGCGTGACGGCGAAGAACACCCAGATGAACGCGCTCCACGCGCCTATGATCGTGGAGCGGTCCGTGCTCACAAAGATATAGCCCATGAGGTCCTGAGCCCCGGACTGGGTTATCGGCATGGCGAAGACGTATCTCTTGGCCGAGAACAGCCCGCCGAGCTGCGTCACCGTATCCAGGCAGCCTTCCCTGTCTATGGCCTCGATGTAGGACGTATCCACGTACCGGCCGAGGTGCTGGCAGTGGTAGAGCTCGTCGGAGCAGGAGACGATGAGGCCGTCGGGGTCGGTGACGAAGATGTGGTTGCCGGAGATGAGCGAGGTTCCGTTTAATATTATGCGCAGGGGCATGCCCGTCAGCCCTTCCTCGTTCGCGATGGTGGTGGTGAGGCGGGAGACGACCATGGCGTTGGACTCCATGTTGTCCCTGTGGGACTTTATGACGTAGCCCTGGCCGATGAACACAAAGGCCAGGCCTATCATCAGAAAGCTCACGAGCACCATTATCGCCGTCGCGAGGAAGTTTTTAAAGTAGATACTCTTCATACGTCATTGCGCGGGAATCTCAGTTCCCGGTGACCTCGAATTTATAGCCCACGCCCCAGACGGTCTTGAGCGACCACTTGTCCGAGACGCCCTCGAGCTTTTCGCGCAGGCGCTTGATGTGCACGTCCACCGTGCGGGAGTCGCCGAAGTAGTCGAAGCCCCAGACCTCGTCGAGCAGCTGGTTGCGGGTGTAGACCCTGTTGGGCGAGGCGGCGAGGTGGTAGAGCAGCTCCATCTCCTTGGGCGGGGTGTCCACCTTCTTGCCGTCCACGATGAGCTCGTAGGAGTCGAGGTTGATGATGAGCTTGTCGTACTCGAGCCGCTTGGCCGCGGGGCTGTCGCCGCCCTCGCGCCGGCGCATGACGGCGTGGATGCGGGCGATGAGCTCCTTGACCTCAAAGGGCTTGGTGACATAGTCGTCCGCGCCCATCTCCAGGCCGGAGACCTTGTCGTAGGTCTCGCCCTTGGCCGTGAGCATGATGATGGGCACGTCGGAGCTGGTGCGTATCTCGCGGCAGACCTGCCAGCCGTCCATGACGGGCAGCATGATGTCCAGCAGCACCACGTCCGGGTGCTCGTCCGTCGCGAGCTGCAGGCCCTTGCCGCCGTCGCCGGCTATGATGACCTCGAAGCCGTCCTTTTCAAGGTAGAGCCTCAGCAGCTCGGCTATGTTCTTGTCGTCTTCTATTACAAGTGCTTTTTTGTTCATATTATATTCCCTCCGATCCCAGGCGACAGTATTTTACACTCGCGGCGCGCCGCCTTGGGTTAAGAATCTGTTAATATTAAAAGGAGCGGGAAAAGTACCGCTCCTTTTTTGCGTTTTGGCAGCTTTTTCAGTCCGCCGCCGGGGCCGAGACGCGGAAGACCCACTCGTCTCCCGAGCTCTTCCAGCCTAGGCTCGCGCCGTCGTCGCAGCAGACGAAGCCGTCTATCACCAGGCCCGTGCAGCCGGAGGCGAGGTAGGACCCGCTCTCGTCGTAGAGCCTGCCGCTGTCCGCGTCGTAGATGTAGGTGACGCCCGTCGCCGCGTCCTCTATGAAGGAGCAGTCGCCGGAGACGACCACGCGGCTGTAGGCGTCCATGACCGCCGTGGTGCCGTCGGCCAGTTTCACCAGCCAGACCTCGCCGGAGCAACCCAGCAGATGAGTGCCGCCGGAGAAATACACCTGCGAGCCGTCCGTGCGGAACACGCGCACGCCGTTCTCGCCCGCGACCCAGAAGCCGCCGTCGCAGGGCACGCCCGTGTAGCCGTAGAAGGTGGCCTCCTCCAGCGCCGTGGTGTAGTATGCCACGCCGGCCTCGACATAGCCGTTGCCGATGGTCACGCCGTCCACGCCGGAAAATTCGCGCTTGACGGAGCCGCTCTTGTCGATGACGCACCAGGCGCCCTCGCGCTTGACCGCGGCGAGATTGCCGACAAAGCTGCCCGCCTCCTCAAAGGCCGGGTCTATCGAAAATTCGCCGTTCGTGTCGATGTAGCCCCAGACGCCGTTGGTCTTGACCGCCGCAAGCCCGCCGGAGAAGGGCAGCGCGTCGTCGAAGAAGCTCGCGCGCTCCGAGGCGCGGTTTAGCACCGTGCCGTCCGCGGAGATGAAGCCCTTCTGGCCGTTTATATAGACGATGCTCATCAGCCCGCCCTCGCACTGGGCGAGGCTCGAGATGCTGCCGGCCTGCAGGTTCGTCCGCTCGCCGAAGTTCTCGGTGTCGAACACCACGCTGCCGTCCTCGGCGTAGCAGACGGCGAGGTTGGCCTGTTCGTCCTCTATGCAGAGCACGCCGAGCTCCATGGGCAGCACGGCGGTGTAGTCAAAGCCGGTGGTCCAGGCCCCGTCCGCGCCGCAGGCGGCGTACATGCCCTCGGCGTTCTCGAGGATATAGATGTCGAGATACACCGTGTCCGTCTGGGTCTGATAGGCGGCGGTGGTCACGGCGGTGCAGACCGGGTCGAGGACTATCTCGCCCGATTCGGTCACCAGCCCGCCCGCAAAGGGCAGCAGCCGTCCGTAATTCGACGAGGGCTTGAGCGTCTCTATGAGCGCGCCGTCCGCGCGGGTGTACACGGCCTCGAAGGGGACGTAGTCCGTCAGCCGCTCGCGGTTCGTGTTCACGTTGGGCGCGGCGACGGCCGTGTTCTCTATGGCCACGGCCTCCCCGCTCTGGGCCCGCTCTATGGCGGGGTCTATATATTCTTCCTTCACCGTCTCAAGCTGCTCGGTAAAGCCGCAGCCGGAGAGGAACAGCGCCAGTATCAGCGCAGCAGCAAATATCTTTTTCATTTGGCAGCCTCCAGATATCCCTGAGAGGAGATGAACGCCTGGCCGACCCCGCCCTGGAGCCAGAGCCAGAGCGCGCGCTCCGGCGAATCCTCGGCCGCGGAGGAGCTGATGCCCGCGAGCACGTCCACCGTCAGCGGGTACTCGCCGGAGGCGATGGTCTCCGCCGTGGGCTCCACGCCGTCGATGGCCAGCAGCTTGTAGCCGTCCGCAAGGCCCATCAGCACGGCCTCGTTGTAAAATCCGTAGCCGAGCACCTCGTTGCTCGTGAGGGCGGCGCTCTCCTCGGAGACGGCGAGCTCGTCCGCCCCTATGAGCCGCCGCACCGCGGCCAGCGAGCCCGAGCCCTCGGGCCTGCCGAGCACGATTATGTCGCCCGTGCCGCCCATGCCGCTCCAGCTCTTGGTGCCGCCCGCCAGGACGGACTTGAGCTGAGCCGTGGTCATGCCGTCCACCGGGCTCTCCGCGCCGACGTAGAACACCAGCGCGTCGCGCGAGACGGCGGCCGTCTCCACGCCCTCGGGCAGCTCGTCCGGCTCCGCGGCCAGCACCAGCCCGGCCTCGCCGGACTCAAGCGCGGCCCAGGCCTCGCCCGTGCTGCCGAAGCTGAGCATGTCCGACGCGGACTCGCGCGTCTCGCCCAGCATTATCGCCGCTATGGCCTCGGCCAGCGGCCTCTGCGCCTCGCCCCCCGCGATGGTCGGGAAGTTCGACCTGTCAAAGGAATACTCCACCGTCGTGCCCGGCGTCTCCGTCGGGTCCGGGGCGAAGTCCCCGCAGCCCCCGAGCGCCAGAGCCAGCGCCAGTATGAGCAGTATCGGTATAAGTCTCTTCATATATGTCCTCCGTTTTCCGGTGTGAGCCTTAGTCTTTTTTGACACGCCTTATATTATATATAAACATTTATGAACAATCTGTCAATTATTCGTTTGCTCCTCTTGACATCGGCGCACTCGGGTGCTATATTAGCACTCGAGGTTCGAGAGTGCCAGCACCCCCGGGCCTGGAGTGCCAGTTAAGGAGCATGTGCGATGGACCTGAGCGGTCGCAAAAAGAAAATACTTGCCGCGGTCGTAGAGGAATACATACGCACGGCGGAGCCTGTGGGCTCCAAGACCGTGGCGCAGACCGCGGATCTCGGCTGCAGCTCGGCGACCATCCGCAACGAGCTGGCTGAGCTCGCCTCCATGGGCTATCTCGAGCAGCCGCACACCTCGGCCGGCCGCGTGCCGACGCCGCAGGGCTACCGGATGTACGTCAACGAGCTCATGCACCGCCAGAAGCTCTCCCTCGAGGAGACCGAGGAGATAAACCGCAGCCTCAACGAAAAGCTCCGCGAGCTGGACCACCTGGTCTCGAACGTCGGTGCCCTTGCCTCGAGCCTCACGAACTACCCAGCGATGGCGATAGCGGCCCCGCCGCCCGCCACCATAAAACGCTTTGACCTCATCTACATCGACGCGAACACCTTCATAATCGTCGCCATGATGAGCAACAATACGGTAAAGAACAAGCTGGTGCGCCTGCCGGTCTCGGTGGGCCAGGACATGATACAGCGTCTGTCCTCGGTTTTCAACGCGAACTTCACGGACGTGACGGAGGAGCGGATAACGCCGATCCTCATCCGCTCTACGGAGCGCGCGGTGGACGACACGATGGGCCTGACGGGCGTCATCGCCTCCTTTGCCCTCGAGATCCTCTCTGAGTCCCAAGAGGCCAAGACCTGCGTCACCGGCACGAACCGACTGTTGTCCCAGCCGGAGTTCCAGGACCCCGCGAAGGCCCACGAGCTGATGAGCTACCTCTCTGACGCGCGGCACCTGCACGACCTGGACGCCATCGACTGCGGCGGGGATGTGAAGGTCCTGATAGGCCCGGAGAACGTGGCCGAAGAGCTGCGCGACTCCAGCGTCGTCCTCGCGAGCTACGACATGGGCGGCGAGACGAAGGGCCTCATAGGCGTCGTCGGACCGACCAGGATGGATTACTCCACGGTCGCAGCAAAGCTCAGCCTCATAGCCCAGGCGCTCTCGCAGCGGCTTGGCGGCGGAGCGGCGCCCCCGCCGGGGATGGACAACAAACTCATAATAAAGGAAGATCCAAATGAGCAGTAAAATGAAAGACCCCCCGACGCCGGAAGAGGAGCTGCCGGCAGCGGAGCAGGAAACCGAAAAGCCCGCCGAGGCCGAAAAGGCCGCGGAGCCGGAAAAGGCCGCCGAAAAGCAGCCCGAGCCCGAGAAGGCCGAAAAGGCCAAGAAAGACGAGAAGGCAGATAAAACAGAGAAGCCGGCGGAGCCCTCAGCGGAGTCGCTCCTCAAGTCGGAGAAGGACCGCTATCTCAGGCTCCTCGCAGAATACGACAACTACCGCAAGCGCAGCGCCAAAGAGCGCGAGAGCATATATTCGGACGTCCGGGCCGACACCGTGACGAAGTTCCTGCCCGTCTACGACAACCTCGCAAGGGCTCTGGAACAGGCCACGAGCGACGAGGCCTACCGCAAGGGCGTGGAGATGATAATGAGCCAGCTCAAGGACATCCTCTCCCGCATGGGCGTCACCGAGATCGAGTCCGTCGGTCAGAAGTTCGACCCCTCCCTCCACAACGCCGTCATGCACGAGCACGACGAGACGAAGGGCGAGGGCGAGATCGTCCAGGAGCTCCAGAAGGGCTTCAAAATGGGCGACAAGGTCATCCGGTTCGCGATGGTCAAGGTCGTCAACTGAATTTGTTTACTAAAATCTTTTCAAATATAACTGGAGGAAGAAAATCATGAGTAAGATCATCGGTATAGATTTGGGCACCACCAATAGCTGCGTGGCCGTCATGGAGGGCGGCGAGGCAGTCGTCATCCCCAACGCCGAAGGCGCCAGGACCACCCCGTCCGTCGTTGCCTTCTCCAAGACCGGCGAGCGTATGGTCGGCCAGGTCGCAAAGCGTCAGGCCATCACCAACCCCGACAGGACCATAAGCTCCATCAAGCGTGAGATGGGCTCCAACTACAAGGTCAACATCGACGGCAAGAGCTACACTCCTCAGGAGATCAGCGCCATGGTGCTGCAGAAGCTGAAGACCGACGCCGAGGCCTACCTGGGCGAGAAGGTCACCGAGGCCGTCATCACTGTCCCTGCGTACTTCACCGACAGCCAGCGTCAGGCGACCAAGGACGCCGGCAAGATCGCCGGCCTCGAGGTCAAGCGTATAATCAACGAGCCCACGGCCGCGGCTCTGGCCTACGGCCTCGACAAGGAGACCGACCAGAAGATCATGGTCTACGACCTCGGCGGCGGCACCTTCGATGTCTCCGTCCTCGAGATCGGCGACGGCGTCATCGAGGTCCTCGCGACCGCCGGCAACAACCGCCTCGGCGGCGACGACTTCGACGAGTGCGTCACCAAGTACCTGGTCGACGAGTTCAAGCGCGATCAGGGCATAGACCTCTCCACCGACCGCGTCGCCATGCAGCGTCTGCGTGAGGCCGCCGAGAAGGCAAAGTGCGACCTCTCCGGCGTGACCAGCACCAACATCAATCTGCCTTACATCACGGCTGACGCCAACGGCCCGAAGCACCTCGACGTCACCCTCACCAGGGCCAAGTTCAATGAGCTGACCCATCACCTGGTCGAAAAGACCATGGGCCCTGTGCGCCAGGCTCTGTCCGACGCCGGCCTGAAGGCCAGCGACCTCTCCAAGGTCCTGCTCGTCGGCGGCTCCACCCGTATCCCGGCCGTGCAGGACGCCGTCAAGAACCTCACCGGCAAGGACGGCTTCAAGGGCATCAACCCCGATGAGTGCGTGGCCATCGGCGCGGCCATTCAGGGCGGCGTGCTCGGCGGCGACGTGGAGGGCATCCTCCTGCTCGACGTCACGCCTCTGTCCCTCGGCATCGAGACCCTCGGCGGCGTGTTCACCAAGCTGATCGACCGCAACACCACCATCCCGACCAAGAAGAGCCAGATCTTCTCCACCGCCGCGGACAACCAGACCTCCGTTGAGGTCAACGTCCTGCAGGGCGAGCGTGAGATGGCGGCCTACAACAAGAGCCTCGGCCGCTTCAACCTCGACGGCATCGCCCCGGCCCGCCGCGGCGTGCCTCAGATAGAGGTCACCTTCGACATCGACGCCAACGGCATCGTCAACGTCAGCGCCAAGGACCTCGGCACCGGCAAGGAGCAGCACATCACCATCACCGCCTCCACGAACCTCTCCAAGGAGGACATCGACAAGGCAGTGCGTGAGGCTGAGCAGTACGCCGCCGAGGACGCCAAGCGCAAGGAAGAGGTCGACACCCGCAACGCCGGCGACCAGATGGTCTATCAGACCGAGAAGACCCTGCAGGAGATGGGCGACAAGCTCGACGCCTCCGACAAGGCTGAGGTCGAGGCCAAGCTCGAGAGCCTGAAGAAGGCCCTCCAGGGCAGCGACACCGCGGCCATCAAGTCCGCCACCGACGAGCTGACCCAGGCCTTCTACAAGGTCAGCGAGAAGCTCTATCAGCAGACCGGCGCCCAGGCCGGCGGCCCGGACATGGGCGGCCAGCAGCCCGGCGGCAGCAACGGCGGCAATGACGGCGGCCAGCAGTACTACGACGCCGACTACGAAGTGGTCGACGACGACAAGAAGTGATATCACTCAAGACCCTCTCTTATAAAACGACCCCCGCGCAGAATGCGGGCGCACGAAAGTGCGCCCGCAAAAGCGCGTAATGTGAGGTGAAAAGCAGATGGCGGAACAGAAAAGGGACTATTACGAGGTGCTCGGCCTGAAGAAGGGCGCCTCGGAAGAAGAGATCAAAAAGGCATACAGGAAGCTGGCGAAGCAGTATCACCCGGACCTCCACCCCGGCGACAAGGACGCCGAGGCGAAGTTCAAGGAGGTAAACGAGGCCGCTCAGGTGCTGAGCGACCCGGAAAAGCGCGCGAAGTATGACCAGTACGGTCACGCGGCCTTCGATCCTTCCCAGGGCTTCGGCGGTTTTGACGGGGCCTCCGGCTTTGGAGGATTCAGCGGCTTCGGCGGCTTTGGAGATATATTCGGCGATCTTGGCGACATCTTTGGTTTCGGCGGCGGCTCGTCTCAGCGCAGCGGCCCGAAACGCGGCGAGAGCCTGCGCGCCTCGGTCACCATCAGCTTTGAGGAGGCGGCCTTCGGCTGCAAGAAGGAGATAAATGTCTCCAAGGTGGAGCAGTGCCCGGACTGCCACGGCACGGGCTGCGCGCCCGGCACGACGCCCGAGATCTGCCCGGACTGCCACGGCACCGGCAGCGTCCGCACGACGCAGCGCACCCCCTTCGGCATGGTGCAGTCCCAGGGCCCCTGCCCGAAGTGCGGCGGCACCGGCAAGATAATCCACCAGCCCTGCCCGACCTGCAAGGGCAAGGCCAATGTGCGCCGCAACCGCAAGCTCAGCGTGAACATACCCGCCGGCATAGACGACGGCCAGACCATATCCATGAAGGGCCAGGGCAACGCCGGCCGCGACGGCGGCCCCGCTGGCGACCTGCTGGTCACGGTCTCCGTGCGCCGGCACGAGACCTTCGAGCGCGACGGCACCTCCGTCCTCTCGAGCGCGAACGTGAGCTTTGCCCAGGCGGCGCTCGGCGCGGACATCGAGGTCCCGACGCTTGACGGCAAGGTCAAGCTCACCATCCCCGAGGGCACCCAGCCCGGGACGGTGTTCAGGCTCCGTGGCAAGGGCATACCCTTCCTGCGCGGCTCCGGCCGCGGCGATCAGTACGTCACCGTGAACGTGGTCGTGCCCAAGAACATGACCGCCGCCCAGAAGGACGCGCTGCGCGAGTACGCAAAGGCCATGGACGGCCGCGCCCCCGAGAGCAGCAGCATCTTCGGCCGCAAAAAGAAGTAAACGAAGCTCTAAAGGTGTAAAAGTTTTTTGCCCCGCTTTTTTACAAAAAAGCGGGCGCCGTCCAGGGGCCGCGCCCCTGGTCGCGCTCCGCAGAGCGCGAAACCCCCTTGTGCTAAAAAAGGTCAGGAAGGGGGTTCAAGGGGGGAAACCCTACCAAGGGGTTTCCCCCTTTTATTATTGCTTTTTATTGCACAGCGCCCCGCCGCGTGCTAAAATGGCGGTTATGGAAAAAGTATTGCCAAAACTCAAGAGGATCGCCGCGGTGCATGACATCTCCGGCTTCGGGAAGTGCTCGCTTACCGTGGCTCTGCCGGTCGTGTCCGCCACGGGGGTGGAGTGCGCCTGTATGCCGACGGCGCTCTTTTCCACGCACACGGGCGAGTTCACGGGCTGGACCTTCCGCGACCTCACGGACCAGATGCTGCCCATGGCCCGGCACTGGCACAGCATCGGCGTGCCCTTTGACGGCATCTACTCCGGCTACCTCGCCTCCCCCGCCCAGGTCGGGCTGCTCGGCCGGGTGATAGACGAGCTCGCGGGCCCGGAGACGCTCATCGTCTGCGACCCCGCCATGGCCGACAACGGCCGCTATTACGCCGGGCTCGGCGACGAGCTGCGGGACGCCTTCCGCGCGCTGTTCGCCCGCGCCCACGTAGTGACCCCGAATATAACAGAGGCGGCGCTCCTCACAGGCGAGGAGTACCGCCCCGCTCCGCACGACGCGGAGTATATAGACAGGCTGTTTCGCGGCCTGGAGGGCCTAGGCCCCCGCGTCGCCGCCATAACCGGCGTGCACCCGTCGGCAAACGAGATCGGCACCGTCGTGCGCGATTTCACGACGGGCGAGAGCTTTTCCGCCATGGCTCCGGCGCTCGCGGGCGTGTTCTACGGCACGGGCGACATCTTCGCCTCCGCCTTCGCCGCGCTGCTGGTGCGCGGGGCGGGCGCCGGTCAGGCGCTGGAGGCCGCAAGCGCGCTGGTGCGCGGGAGCATAGAGCGCAGCTTCCTGCGCGATACGCCCCGGCCCTGGGGCGTGGATTTCGAGGGCGTGCTGCCCGACTACATCCGCCGGGTGGAGGTCATCTTCAGTCCTTCGACCTGAGCGCGAGCTCGTAGAGCTCATTTTTAGAATATCCCGTGTCAGCCGCAGCGAGCTTCGCCGCCTCCTTCAGGGAGCGGCCCTCGCTGCGGTAAAATTTTACCCTCTCGAGCGCCGCCTCCGCCGTCGGCAGCTCCTCCGTCTGCTCCGGCGCGCCCTCGACGACGAGGACGAACTCGCCCCTCGGCGGCTCGTCCGCATAGAGCGTAACCGCCTCCGCCAGCGTCGTGCGCACTACCTCCTCGTGCAGCTTGGTGAGCTCCCGGCACAGGGAGATGCGCCGCTCTCCGCCGAAGGCCGCGGCGAGGTCCGCGAGCGTCTTTTGCAGCTTGTGCGGCGCCTCGTAGAATATCATCGTGCGCCCTTCGCCCCGGAGCGACTCCAAGTGCTCCTCGCGGCTCTTCTTCGACGTGGAGAGAAAGCCCTCGAAGCAGAAGCGGCCCGCCGGCAGGGCCGAGAGCGCCAACGCCGTCACCGCCGCGCAGGGGCCCGGCACCGCCGTGACCTCCACGCCGCTCTCGGCGCAGGCCACCGCCAGGTCCTCGCCCGGGTCGGACACCGCAGGCATGCCGGCATCCGTCACAAGGGCGCAGTTCTCCCCCGCGAGGATGCGCTCGAGGATGCGCTCGCCGCTGCGCTCCTTGTTGTGCTGATAGTAGCTCACCAGCGGCTTGGAGATGCCGAAGTGGTTCAGGAGCTTCAAGGTCACGCGCGTGTCCTCGGCGGCGATGAAGTCCGCCTCCTCGAGGGTGCGCCTCGCGCGGGGCGAGAGATCGCCGAGGTTGCCTATGGGCGTGCCGACAAGATAGAGCTTTCCTGACATCAGTTTTCCTCCCTGTGGTAAATGCGGCGCACTTCCGCCGTATCCTGCCCGTCCGGGCCGGTCAGAATGAGCGCGGGCAGCACTTCGAGGCCCGGCCTCGCGCCCTTGCGGCCCTCGACGAGGACCAGGCTCGGCGGCTTTTCCAGGCGGTGCTGGACAAGGCGCAGGCGCTTGGGCTCAAGGCCCGCCCCGACCATGAGCGAGAGCAGCTCCGCCAGGCGCTCCGGGCGGTGGACGAGGCAGAAGGCCCCTCCGGTCCTGAGGCACCAGGCCGCCGCGGCGACGACCTCGGCGAGCGTGCAGCCCGCCTCCGAGCGCGCCACGGCCATGCTCTCCGAGGCGCGGCCGCTGCCCTCGGCAAAATACGGCGGGTTGCACACGGCAAGGCCGTAGGCCGCGTGCGGCAGAGCCGCACGGTGGGCGCGGATGTCGAGGCAGAGCGCGCGGACGCTCTCCCCGAGCCCGTTTTCGGCGAAGTTCCGCTCCGCCGCGGCCGAGGCCGCGGGGTCGAGCTCCGCGCAGTCGAGGCTCAGTCTCGGCTCGCGCGTGAGCAGCAGCAGCGAGATGAGCCCCGCGCCGGAGCAGAGCTCCACCGCCCTGCCAGGCTTCGCCCTCACAAAGTCCGCCAGCAGCACCGAATCCGTAGTTATAGGGAACGCCCCCCCGCCCTCATACCGCGGCCCGCCCTTCCAAAGCTCCGTCACAGGCTGTATTCCTCCCTGACCCAATTTAAATCTGGTTCATGCATGCATTATAGCAAAATCTGTGGTCAAGTTGAAGTCCGGCACTCAAAAACGTCAAAATGCGATTCGTCATGTACTCATTGAATTATTTGTTATTCATTCTATAGAACTATATATTGTTCTTTAACTTCTGTATGATGCGGGCTAGCTTCTTTATACTATCTATAGAGCAATGCTATGGTCTATGGAAGGAGGGACGCCAATGGACACAAAGGCAGTCGGACAACGGATAAAAGCTGCGCGTGAGAGGCGTGGCCTGACCCAGGAGGAGCTCGCCGCACTTGTAAACATCAGCCCTACTCACGTCAGCGTGATCGAACGGGGCGCTAAAACGGTCAGGATGGATACCTTTGTGGCAATTGCAAATGTTCTGGAGGTCTCCGCCGACAGCCTGCTTATCGACGTGGTAGACCATGCAGCTGCAAGTGCAGCTTCAGAGCTCTCCGATGCCATCGAGCGTCTCCCTTATGAGGAGAGAATGAGAATATTGAAAGCCATACGCATACTTACAGAAAAGTAGGACGGAACAGCCAAGAGCTTTCCGTCCTTTTATTTTACTTTTTACTTTACGAATCGACAGTTTTCTCGAGACTTCGACATCGCTTCGCACTTATATTCGTTCTATAGAGCTATAAATAATTCTATATAGGAGGAAAAGAAATGAGCAGATTTCAAATTATCCTTGAAAACATAGCCAGAAAGAACGGCAGCTCAGCAGAAGAAGTCCTGCGTGAAATGCAAACCGCCATAGACTCAGCTTATGCCGGTCGCTCAGACAAATCCCAGCAGCTTTGGGACTCGATGTCACTTAATGGTCCGCACCCGACGGCGGAAGAGTTCGTATCCCAGGCCGCGGCATTGATTTTTAAAGAGATCTCCCATGTCCGGAACTAAATGTCATATTTTATGTGAATACATAATTCCGGTTGCTTCCCCATATACAAAAACACCCGCCGCTGCTCGCGGCGAGCAAAATTGGATAATAAAAAGGGCCGCTTTCGCGGCCCTAGTTTTTGCAATTACTCCTCGACGATGGCGTCGGCGGGGCAATTCTCCTTGCAGGTGCCGCAGGAGACGCACTTGTCCTGATCGATGACGTACTTGTCGTCGCCCATGTCAATGGCCTCGGCCGGGCAGTTGGCAGCGCAGGTGCCGCAGGAAACGCAGTTGTCAGTGATAACGTATGCCATGATGTTACCTCCGTTCGGTTTGTATTTTATACATCCCAACGCCGGGATTATGTACGCTTTGTATTCTATCACATAACTTAGGAAAATCAATAGTCTTTTGCTTTCCGCCCTTTTGCGGATATTTCCTCCGGCGCTGGTTATAAGCGCCCTGCGTTGGAAATACTTTCACTGTCGCGCCGCTTCGCCCCCTTTGGCGCGGGTACGGCATTATAATAGGTCAGGAGGCAATGGAAGGCATGAAAAACAGCGTAAGGTTCACAGAGCGCGCCTCGGGCGCGATAGCCGCGGCGCGGGACGCGTCAGCCTCGCTGGGGCACAGCTACGTCGGCACGGAGCACCTGCTGCTGGGCGTGGCGGCGGAGACGGAGAGCCTCGGCGCGCGGGTGCTGCGCGGCCGCGGGCTGGACATGCTCGCGCTCACTCAGCTGGTGGAATCCGAGAGCGGCAGCGGCTCGCCCGGCGCGCCGGAGCAGGGGCTCACCCCCAACGCCCGCCTCGCCATAGAGCGCGCGGCGGAGGACGCCCGCCGGCTGGGCCACGGCTGCATCGGCACGGAGCATCTGCTGCTGGGGCTGCTGCGCACCCCGGACTGCGGGGCGATGCGCGCCCTTTCCGCCGCCGGGCGGGAGGCGGACGAGCTCTACACCGACATAATGGCCCTCTTCGGCTCGCCCGAGAGCCGCCCCGGCAGGCAGCAGTCCGGCCGCCAGGCCCCGCTGCGCCCGCCCTACCGCCGGACCGAGACCCGCGTCCTCGACCAGTACAGCCGCGACCTCACGCTCATCGCCGGCAGCGGCGGCATCGACCCCGTGGTGGGCCGGGAGCGCGAGATAAGCCGCGTCATCCAGATACTCTCCCGGCGCACGAAGAACAACCCCGTCCTCGTCGGCGAGCCCGGCGTGGGCAAGACCGCCGTGGCCGAGGCCCTGGCCCGCCGCGTCGCCCGCGGCGAGGTGCCGGACACGCTCAAAAACCGCCGCATCGTCACGCTCGACCTCGCCTCCATGCTCGCGGGCACGAAGTACCGCGGCGACTTTGAGGACAGGGTCAAGTGCATCATAAAGGAGGTGCAGCGCGCCGGGGACGTCATCGTCTTCATCGACGAGCTGCACACCATAGTCGGCGCGGGCTCCGCCGAGGGCGCCATTGACGCCGCGAACATCCTAAAGCCCGCCCTGGGCCGGGGCGAGATACAGGTCATCGGCGCCACCACGCCCGAGGAATACCGCAAGCACATCGAAAAGGACGCCGCGCTGGAGCGACGCTTTCAGCCCGTGAACGTCCCGGAGCCGGACAGCGAGTGCTGCGAGCGGATGCTCTGCGCCCTGCGCGGCTCGCTGGAGGCCCACCACGGGCTGAAGATTACGGACGAGGCCATCACCGCCGCCGTGCGGCTCTCCACGCGCTACATCTGCGACCGCTACCTCCCCGACAAGGCCATAGACCTCCTCGACGAGGCGGCCTCGCGCGTGCGGGTGGAGGGCAGCGCCGCGCGCTCCCGGGTCGAGGCCTCCGACGTGGCGGACGTGGTCTCGGCCTGGACTGGCGTGCCCGCCTCGTCGATAACCCAGTCCGAGAGCGAGCGGCTGCTGCACCTCGAGGAGGCGCTGCACCGGCGCATCGTGGGTCAGGACGAGGCCGTCTCCGCCGTGGCGCGGGCCATCAGGCGCGGGCGCGTGGGCCTCTCCGACCCGCGCCGCCCGCTGGGCAGCTTTCTCTTCCTCGGCCCCACCGGCGTGGGCAAGACCGAGCTCTGCCGCGCCCTGGCCGAGGCGGTCTACGGCGACGAGGACGCGCTCATCCGCTTCGACATGTCCGAGTACATGGAAAAGCACGCGGTCTCCAAGCTCATCGGCTCGCCCCCGGGCTATGTCGGCTACGGCGAGGGCGGCCAGCTCACGGAGCGCGTCCGGCGCAGGCCGTGGTCCGTCGTGCTCTTTGACGAGATCGAGAAGGCGCACGAGGACGTGTACAACCTCCTGCTCCAGATAATGGAGGACGGCCGCCTCACGGACTCGGAGGGCCGCCGCGCGGACTTCCGCAGCACCATCGTGGTAATGACCTCCAACGTCGGCGCGAAGGCGATAACCGAAAACCGCCCGGCCCTCGGCTTCTCGGCCTCGGCGCGGGACGGCGACGGGGCCGTGCGCGAGGCGGTCATGTCGGAGCTGCGTCAGACCTTCCGGCCCGAGTTTCTGAACCGCGTGGACGACGCGATAGTCTTCCGCCGCCTGACGCCGGAGGACGTGCGCCGCATAGCGCGGGGCATGACGGGCGCGGTGTGCGAGCGGATGCGCGCCCTCGGCGTGCAGCTGGAGGTCACGGACGCCGCGCTGAACCTGCTGGCCGAGCGCGGCTTTGACCCCGCCTACGGCGCGCGCCCGCTGCGCCGCTGCATCTGCACCGACCTGGAGGACCCCGCCGCCGACGCCCTGCTGAACGGCACCGTCTCCCCCGGCGACCTCCTGGTCGCCGACGCCCGGGACGGCAAGCTCGTCCTGGAGGTGCGGTGACACCCAAACCAGAGAGGGACCCAGCCCCCACCCCGCACCAGCCCCTCGCCCCAAGTCGGGCGAGGAACGTCCCGTCTACCGACTGGCAGCGCTCACGCGAATGGTGGAGCCGCCAGGGTAAAAAAAGCGCTTTTCTTTGGCGGCTCGACACCGTTTCTTTGGGCAAGCACCAAAGAAATGGGGTCGAATCGCAGGACAGGGCAACGACCACCTCCCAACGTATCGGCGCACACGTACAAAGTGCAATAAAATAAAAGGGGGAACCCCCGGCGAGGGTTCCCCCTTAGACCCCCTCCTGCGCTTAAATAAGCACAAGAGAGTTCCGCGCTCTGCGGAGCGCGGGCAAGGGCTCCGCCCCTGCACCCCGCCACCTTTGAAAAGGTGGACGAAACTTTCAAACGCGCGCAGCGCGGGTGGTCAATGCTCGAAGGCTATCAGCTCGCTGCCGTCGGCGAGGGCGGCGACGACATAATCCCGGCCGCTGAACAGCACGCCGTTATCGTCGCAGCTCGTCGTGCACCAGCGCAGCGAGCTCACGCTCTTGCCGCTCAGCGCCGTCAGCTCAGTCAGCTCGGGCACGCAGTCGTTGTTCCGGCCGCTCAGCTCCACGAAGTACCATCGCCCGTCCGACGTGCCTATCACAGCGTTCGCGTCCGTCCCCGGGAACCAGCTCGTGCAGGGCAGCTCGTACACCGCCGTCACAGTATCGGGGGCCGGGATAGTCCGCTCCGTCTTCATCGCCGCATTCACCTTCTCGCGGCGCCGGCCCTCCGCGGCCTCCTCCGCGTTCGGGGAGTTCGGGTCCGCAAAGTCCGTCCAGAGCTCCGCCTTGTCGATGACCACCGTCGCCTTCCCGCCGCTGAGCGTAACGCGGAAGTTCGGGTTGTCGTAGCCCGCGAGCGCCACGCTCGAGGCAAAGGGCGTCCCGTCAGGCGCCGCGGTCAGCCTGTCCCCGGCGTTGGAGGCGCGGTAAATGAGCGTCGCCGCCTCGGCGCGGCTGAGTATCTTGCCCGGGCGGAAGGTGTTGTCCTCAAAGCCCTCTATGAGCCCCGCGGCGCACACCGCGCCGACCCAGCCCACATAGCTCTGGCCCACATCCGCCGCGTCCTTGTACGGGATGTCGCCGCTGCCGCCCTGCCCGAGCCCCAGCGCCGAGGCCAGTATCTTCGCCGCCAGCTGGCGCGAGACGGGCTCGCTGAACTCCGTCCGCTTGGCGTCCTGCTCGTCCAGCCAGCCCTTGTCATAGGCGTTTGCCATCTGGCGGCCGGCCCAGTGGCCGTTCTCCGCCCCGGTCTCAAGGCCCAGACAGCGCGCCACGATGGTCACGAACTCCGCCACGCTCACATCCCCGTCCGGGCGGAAGGTCCCGTCCTCGTAGCCGTCGATGTAGCCCGCGGCCGTCATCTCCCTTATCTCCGCCGTGTACCACTTGCCGTCCGGCACGTCCGAAAAGCCGGATACCGCCAGCGCGCCCGTGCACAGCGTCAGACACAGCGCTCCCGCGAGGATGAGGGACATTGCTTTTTTCATGCTGATATCTCCTTTTGAAGAAGTGTTTTCGCCGTCTTTGATTATAGCCCTTTCCGGCCCCGGCGGCAACGTTTGAATCAAAATCGACTTTGCGGGAAAGACTACCTGTACTTTCCTAAAAAGGGGTTTTGGTTTTTGCAGGGCAAGGTCGAGATATGCGGCGTGAACACGTCCAAGCTGCCGGTGCTCAAAAACGACGAGGCCCAGGCGCTGCTCAGGCGGGCCAAGGCCGGAGACAAGTCCGCGCGCGAGGAGCTCATAAGCGGCAACCTGCGTCTCGTGCTCTCGGTCATACAGAAGTTCTCCGGCCGCGGCGAGAACGTGGACGACCTCTTCCAGGTCGGCTGTATCGGCCTCATCAAGGCGATAGACAACTTCGACACCACGCAAAACGTGAAGTTTTCCACCTACGGCGTCCCCATGATCGCGGGCGAGATACGCCGCTACCTGCGCGACAACAGCTCCGTGCGCGTCTCGCGCTCCATGCGCGACACGGCCTACCGCGTCCTCCAGGCCCGCGAGAAGCTCACCGCCGAGACCGGCCGCGAGCCCACCACCGAGGAGATCGCCGCCGCGCTGGGCATCAAGCGCGAGGAGGTCGTCTTCTCCCTCGACGCCATCTCCGACCCGGTCTCGCTCTTCGAGCCGGTCTACTCCGACGCCGGCGAGAGCGTCCGCGTCATGGACCAGCTCCGCGACGACCGCGACACGGACGAGAGCTGGCTCGAGCGCCTCGCCCTCTCGGACGCCATCTCCTCCCTGGGCGAGCGCGAAAAGCGCATCCTCGCCCTGCGCTATTATGACGGCAAAACGCAGATGGAAGTTGCCGACGAGATACACATCTCCCAGGCCCAGGTCTCCAGGCTCGAGAAAAACGCCATCGCGCAGATAAAAAAGAACATCTTCGCGCAGTGAGCGCCGACTCGCCCGCATTTTCCGGCGCCGGGGCGCATATGCTCTGGCGAGGAGGGATGAGGTATGGCCTGTCTGTTTTCGGAGCTCAGGTGCAAGGAGGTCATAGACCTGCACAGCGGTCAGCGGCTCGGCTATGTCTGCGACGCGGAATACGACCCCTGCGACGGGAAGATCCTCTCCATAATCGTCCCCGGCCAGGGCCGCGCCGGGGGCCTGCTCGGCCGCGAGGACGACTATGTCATCCCCTGGAGCAGCATCTCCAGGCTCGGCAGCGACATCATCCTCGTCGACCTCGAGCAGTCCCCCTCCCGCCGCCGCCGCGAAAAGCGCCCGTTCCTGTATTGAAGCAAAAGCCCCGGTCCTCCGACCGGGGCTTTGGTTTTGTTATAAATAAGCCGAAAACTGCAAAAAATACCTTGCAAAGCCTGGGGGCTTTTGCTATAATGTATCGGCATTACGCACGGATGGGGGGATTCCCGGCCCGGTGACCGTGAGGTTGGGCCGTGGGGAGATGAGCCCCGCCGGAGGTAATAACAAAATAAAGGAGGAAACAAACAATGGCAGTAGTATCCATGAAGCAGCTGCTGGAGGCCGGCGTGCACTTCGGCCACCAGACCCGCAGGTGGAACCCCAAGATGGCCGAGTACATCTATATGGAGCGTAACGGCATCTACATCATCGACCTGCAGAAGACCGTCAAGAAGCTCGAGGAGGCGTACAACTTCGTGCGCGACCTCGCCGCCAACGGCCAGAACATCCTTTTCGTCGGCACCAAGAAGCAGGCTGCCGAGGCCGTCAAGGAAGAGGCTGAGCGCGTCGGCCAGTACTACGTCAACGCCCGCTGGCTCGGCGGCATGCTGACCAACTTCAAGACCATGCGCACCCGTATCGACCGCCTGGCCCAGCTCAAGAAGATGCAGGAAGACGGCACCTTCGACATGCTGCCCAAGAAGGAAGTCATGAAGCTCATGGGCGAGATGGCCAAGCTCGAGAAGTATCTCGGCGGCGTCAAGGAGATGAAGAAGCTCCCCGGCGCTCTGTTCGTCATCGACTCCCGCAAGGAGCACAACGCCATCGCCGAGGCCCGCAAGCTGCACATCCCCATCGTCGCCATCGTCGACACCAACTGCGACCCCGATGAGGTCGACTACGTCATCCCCGCCAACGACGACGCCATCCGCGCGATAAAGCTCATCAGCGCCACCATGGCCAACGCCGTTCAGGAAGGCCGTCAGGGCGCCGACAACGCCGCCGAAGAGGCCGCCAAGGTCGAGGAGAGCGACGAGGCCGCCGAGTGATCGGCCGGTCTGGCACTTTAGATATTACCCCCTTTTTCAAATTTTACGGAAGGATGATAATACATGGGATTCACAGCAGCTGACGTAAAGAACCTGCGTGAGATGACCGGTGTCGGCATGATGGACTGCAAGAAGGCCCTCGCCGAGTCCGACGGCAACATCGACAAGGCCATAGAGTGGCTGCGCGAGAAGGGCCTCGCCGCCGCGCAGAAGAAGGCCGGCCGCATAGCCGCCGAGGGCATGGCTTACGCCTGGGTCTGCCCCGACTGCGGCGTCGGCTCCATCGTCGAGGTCAACGCCGAGAGCGACTTCGTCGCCAAGAACGACCTCTTCGTCGACTATGTCCACAACGTCGCCAAGGTCGTCGCCAAGGACGCCCCGGCCGATCTGGACGCCCTGTTCGCCTGCAAGTACCCCGGCACCGACAAGACCGTGCTCGAGGAGCAGAACGACAAGGTCCTCGTCATCGGCGAGAACATCAAGGTCCGCCGCTTCGCCCGCTACGACAAGGGCACCAGCATCGCCTACGTCCACATGGGCGGCCGCATCGCTGTCCTCATGAACCTCGAGGTCGGCGCCGGCTTTGAGAAGAACCCCGCCGTTGAGGAGCTGGGCAAGGATCTCGCCATGCAGGTCGCGGCCCTGAACCCGCAGTTCCTGGATAAGAGCGAGGTCAGCGAGGAGTTCATCGAGAACGAGAAGCGCGTCCGTCTGGCCCAGGCCAAGGAGGACCCGAAGAACGCCTCCAAGCCCGACGCCATCATCGAGAAGATCGTCATGGGCGGCCTTGCCAAGTACTACAAGGAGATCTGCCTCATGCAGCAGCCGTTCGTCAAGGACGACAAGGTCTCCGTCGAGGATCACGTCGCCGCCGTCGCGAAGCAGCTCGGCACCACCATCAAGGTGAACTGCTACACCCGCTTCGAGAAGGGCGAGGGCATCGAGAAGCGCCAGGACGACCTCGCCGCCGAGGTCGCCAAGCTCGTGAAGTAAGGCAATATAGAGCAAAACAGCCGGTCGTTTGACCGGCTGTTTTTTACGTGCCCTCTTCTATGAGGTCCAGGCACTTCAGCAGTGTGATCGCCGGATGGCACTCGTAGTCGGGCGTTGTGCCGACCTCGGAGTTGGCCGTGCCGTCGGGATTGAGGCCGAGCATCGCCGTGTATTTCAGGCAGATGCCCGTGTTGGGCAGGGCGCGTACCAGCGGCTGCATGCTTATGCCGTCTCCGCCCGTACGTTCGCCCACAATGGTCGCAAAACCTGTGTATTTTGCAAACACCGTGAACATCTCACTGGCTGAATACACCCTCGGCCCCACAAGCAGCCAAAATTTGCCCGTGAACAGCGGCTCCTCTCCTTCCTGGGCGTACATGCCTATGTCGACTCGCGCACATCCTGTGGCGATGCTCAAATCGTCCTCGCTGAGCTCCGGCATGGTCTCGACGGGCAGTTCCTCGAGCGGATATGTGTCAAACAGCAGGTCGACATATTCGCGGCTGTATTCCCCGCTGAAAAGCGCATAAAAGGTGCTGTATGTGTCCTCGGTGATGTTGGGCATTACCAGGTTCTTCTTCCAGTACCAGTCCGTGCCTCCGGGGTTTTCCCTGATGTCTATGATACAGTGCTCATAGCCCTGCTCCTCGATGTCCATGAAGAAAGCGCGGAGCAGCTCACCATCAGGGTCCACGTCGTTGAGCATCATGCGGACTTTGACGTAGGCGGCCTTTTGTTCGGGATAATAGTCAAACTCCAGGTTGGAGGTATCCGTCTCCGCGCCGGAAACAGCCCCGGTCCCGGCAGTAACCTTCATCTGCTCGTAAAATTCCCTCACGGCAGGCGCTGTGAGTGTGTCATAAGTGAATGTGTCATAGGGCTGGGGGTAATTCTCGGCGTTGTACAGGCGGAGCTGGTATTCGTCGTAATACAGCACGCCCAGATGCCCAACGTAGCCGATGTCACTCAGGCAGGGCGCAATGATGAGCTCGTAGAACTCCTGCGTCGTCTCCACCTCCGGCAGCAGCGCGGCGTATTGCGCCTTTATCTCGTCCAGGTCGCGATCCCGCAGCCGCTCGGCAACGTAGTAGTGAGGGTACTCGTTTTCCAGCAGATACCACAGGTAGTCATAGTCCTGTTCATATATGCTCTGCTCCCGCGCGGAGCAGCCCGGGAGGGCGAGGAGCAGCGCCAGGGACAGCAGCAGTATCGTCAGCCTGCGCATCAGCCACCCCCCTTATCCGTGCAGACCCTCGGTCTGCAGCTCCATGTTTTCGACCACGATGTCGTGGATTGCGTCCTCGTCCAGGCCCTCGCCCTCTATGAGCAGCTGCGTGTCGAATTTGTATTCCAGCAAAGCGATCATCTCCTTTGCCAGAATTGTACCATCTGCTCCGCTCTCTTTCAAGCCCGCATCAGGCGGCGTCAGTAGATGCCAGGTCGGCCTCCGTCACCGGGCTGTCCGCGGGGTTGAGGCGCTCGTTCACCAGCTCGAGCCAGGCGGGGACGTCAACGCGGACTCCCGGCCCGTTATCGGAGGAAAGCACCGGCATGGTGGAAAAGCTCACATCCTTGCACCCCAGCAGCTGTCCTGCCAGAGCTATCGCGGCCTCTGTGCTCAGATCCGTCGTCATGCTGCCGCTTAGTATCTCGGCGGCCTCGGCGATATGCGGAATGCTCCCAAGACTCAAAAACTGCTCCGCGATGGCCTCGAGCAGTGCCTGCTGGGTCTCAATTCGCCCGAAGTCTCCGGAATCGTAGCCAGACTGGTAGCGCAGTACGTCCAGGGTCTGCTCGCCGTCAAGGCGCTGCAGCCCTGCCTCGAGGTCTATGTACAGCCCGCGTGAGGGGTCGGAGTATTTCATGTCCACAGGTACGTTGAACTCCACACCACCCACGGTGTCCACGAGCTCTGCAAGCGCACCCATTCCGGCCGCTATGCAGCAGTCGGGCTCAAAGCCGAGCAGCCCCGCGACGGCCTGCCGCAGGGCCTCGGCGCCGCCTTCATTATACACAAGGCGCAGCCGCTTGCTCTCCCCCGACGCGTTCACCAGCGTGTCGCGAGGTATGCTGACCATGTTCAGCGTGCCCGCCTCACCGTCGAGCAGCCCGACCATTATGGCGTCCGCCTCGCCGAAGTCGTCTATTCCGGCAAGCAGGACGGTGAATTTGTCCACCCCTGCCTCTGCCGCAGCGTCTCCGCCCGCCTCTGCGGGCAGGGTGCTCACATCGCCTATACCGTCGGAAACGGCGGGAGCGTCCTCGCCCGCCGCCGTATTTTCCGCCCCGGTGAAGGCGCAGGCGGCGCAGAAGAGGCAGAGGCACACGGCCAGGACGGCGGGGACGACGAGGCGCTTGCCGCGGCGGGCGATGGCCAGGATGCGGGCCCTGAGCTCTCGCTTGCCGGAGCCTATGGGGCTGCTGGCGCGCAGGAGCTCGCCCGGTCTCGGTTTGGCGGCCATGGTGATCAGCGTCTCTCCGTAGGGGATGCGCTCGGCCTCGCCGAGGCGCGAGAGCGCGGCCTCGTCGCAGGCGAGCTCGCAGTCCGTGCGGGAGAGCGCCGCGGCCAGCCATACCAGCGGGTCCCACCAGTAGACGGCGAGGCAGGCCGCCCTCAGCAGCGCCCAGATGTGGTCCAGGTGCCGGAAGTGGCAGTCCTCGTGCGCCAGGACGTGCCGGAGCCGGCCCGCGTCCTCTGCGCGGACATAGATGGCGGGGCGGAACAGCCCGAAGAGGCAGGGCGAGGCTATCGCGTCCGTCTCATAGGCCGTGAGCCCGCAGTCGGAGACGCCGATGGGACGGCGCGTCCGCCGGAGCTTGGCCCAGAAGCTCAGGTTGGTATACGCCAGCAGCGCCAGCGCCGCGAAGGTGCCGAGGAGCCAGACCGGCCTCAAATAGCCCGAGAGCACCTCCGCCCAGGGCCGCAGGAACACGAACCTGGTCTCGGCCTCGGGCGTGCCCTCGCCCCGCAGCTCCACGCGGTATTCAGGTGCGGCCTCCCCCGCGTCCAGATAGGGCTGGATGGGGTCGTCCTCGGGCAGGACGCTCCGGCTGTAGCCCGCGGCGTAGGGCGCGGAGACGCTGTCGTAGGGCAGCATCGCCTCCGAGAGCTCCGTGCGCCCGTAGACCGTCCGTGCCGCGCCCTCGGCGCTGGGCAGGTCCAGCTCCAGCGAGAAGGGCACGAGCAGCCGCAGCAGCACGACGCCCCAGAGCGCATAGATGAGCCGCGCGCTCACCTTTCCGCGCAGCAGCGTTCTCAGGGCTGCTACGATGACTATCAGCAGCGACGAGCCTATTAATACCCCCGTCATTTTCCGCTTCCCCCTTCCGCAGAGCCCAGCAGGGCGCGCAGCTCCTCGACCTCCTCGTCCGAGAGCGAGTGCGCGCGGAGCATGGAGTTCACCATGAGGCCCAGGCTGCCGCCGTAGACCTTTGCAAGAAAGCTGTCCGTCTCCCACGCCGCGGCCTTGTCCCGCGCGAGCAGGGCGCTGTACTCCCTCGCCCGCTCGCCCTGGGTGCAGCTCACCGCGCCCTTCTGCTCCAGGCGGGAGAGCATGGTCATCACCGTGTGCTTGCTCCAGCCCGTCTCCGGCGCGAGCGCGTGCACGAGCTGCGCCACCGTCGCGGGCTGGCGCTCCCACAGCGCGTTCATCAGCGTCCATTCCCCGTTTGAAAGATGCTCCATATTGATGACCTCCAAGGTAAACGATTGTCTACCTTGAAGATAGCATATAGGTATACATTTGTCAACCTCTTTTTGTGCCATTGACATGGTGCATTGTTTGTATTATAATGACTAATGCAAAAGGAGGTGAACGTACTTGCTGCTCAGGCTGGATTTTTCCTCGCAGGTGCCGATATACAGGCAGATACGCGACCAGATAGTGGTCGGCATCGCCTCGGGGGAGCTCTCCCCGGGGGAGAAGCTGCCCGCCATCCGCGCGCTTGCGGAGCAGTCCGGAGTCAACATGATGACGGTCAGCAAGGCCTATTCCCTCCTGAAGCAGGAGGGCTTCATCACGACCGACCGCCGGGGCGGGACGGTCGTGACCGGCTCCCCGGAGAGCGGGGAGCTCGGGCCGCACTCGCGCGAGGGGCTGCGGCTCATCGCCGCCGAGGCGAGGCTCTCCGGCATCTCCGAGGACGATTTCCTCACACTCTGCCGCGAACTCTACCGTGAAGGAGGCGGTGAAAAATGAGCGATCTCGTCGCGATCATCTTACTCGTGCTCTGCTTCTACCCCGTGCTGCCCATCATGGCCGCGGTCATGGCCAACGAGGCTAAGCCGAAGAAGAACATCGTCATAGGCTGCACCCTGCCGCTTACGGCCCAGCACGACCCTCGGGTGCAGGGCATCTGCCGCGACTACAAGAGGCGGATCTGGCTCTGGTTTTTCATCCTCACGGCGGCGATAGTCCCGGCCTTTGTCATCAAGCGCACCTCGCTCGCCCTGGCCTGGCTGTTTTTCTGGGTCCTCGTCGCGCTCGTGATGTTTTTCGTGGTCTTTGCACGCTTCAACGTCCGCCTGCGCGCGCTCAAGGCGCAGGAGGGCTGGGTGACGCCCTACTCCGGCGCGGTGGTGGTGGACATCGGCGCAAAGCCGGAGGAGCTGGGCAAGCCGCTCTCGCGCTGGCTCTTCATCCCTCCGCTCATAGTCTCGCTCATTCCCTGCGTGCTGGCGCTCACCTCGGAAAACGTCGGCGAGCGCTGGGCAGGGCTGGTGATGGCCGGCACCTTTGCGCTCTGCTGCGCGCTGAGCCTGGTCTTTTACCCGCTCATCTTCCGGCAGAGGGCCGACGTGGTGAACTCCGACAGCGGCGTGAACGCCGCGCTGACCCGCGTGCGGCGCTACAACTGGGGCAAGGTCTGGATAGCCATGGCCTGGCTCTCGGCGCTGCTGGCCGTGACGCTCTGGTTCTTCCTCGACAACGGCCTGGTGTTCATGATCGCGACCCTGGTCTACACCTTTGCGCTGCTCTACGTCTGCCTCAGGGCCGAGTTCGCCGTGCGGCGGGCGCAGGAGCGGCTCCCGCGCGAGAGCGGGGCGCGCGACTATGTGGACGAGGACCAGTACTGGGTCTGGGGCCTTTTCTATTACAACCCCAACGACCGGCGCACGATGATAAACGACCGCACGGGCATGGGCATGGGCCTGAACATGGCGCGGCCCGCGGGGAAGATAGTCATGGGCATTTGCGCGGCGCTGCTGTTCCTGCTCCTGCCTGCCATGTCCGGCTGGTTCATTGTCATGGACTTCACGCCGCGCGAGGCGAGGATAGAGGACGGGACGCTGTGCTTCGAGCACCTCACGGAGAAGTATGAGATCCCCCTCGGCGACATAAGCTCCCTGGAGCTGCTCGACGACCTGCCGAGCTCCAGGCGCGTCGCGGGCACGGGCATGGACACGCTCTGCGAGGGCCGCTTCGACGTCGAGGGCTACGAGAACGTGCGCATCTCCCTCGACCCGCAGCAGGACTGCTACATCGTAGTGTTGACAGGCGAGGGGCTCACGCGCATATTCAACCTGATGAGCGAGGCGGAGACTGATGAGTTCTACGCCGAAATTGAAGCGGCGTTGAAATCTTAGTCCGACAATGTATTTTGGATTATCCTGCGCGGCTGCGCAGATATATAAGGAGGCACCAACATGCTCAGGATCGAACACCTCACCAAGACCTACGGCGAGAAAAAGGCCGTGGACGACCTCTCGCTGCACATAAAGCCCGGCGAGATCTACGGCTTCATCGGCCACAACGGCGCGGGCAAGACCACCACCATCAAGGCCTGCTGCGGCATCCTCAAGTTTGACTCCGGCGAGATCTACATCGACGGCAAGAGCATAAAGACCCAGGCCCTCGAGTGCAAGCGCGAGATGGCCTACATCCCCGACAACCCGGACCTCTACGACTTCCTCTCCGGCATAAGGTACCTCAACTTCATCGCCGACGTCTACGGCGTGAGCGCCGGGGCGCGCGACGAGCGCATCCACCGCTATGCCGACGAGTTCGAGCTCACGGACGACCTCGCCCAGCCCATCTCCGCCTACTCCCACGGCATGAAGCAGAAGCTGGCCATCATCTCCGCGCTCATCCACGAGCCGAAGCTCATCATCATGGACGAACCCTTCGTCGGCCTCGACCCCATCGCCTCGCACAAGCTCAAGACCCTCATGCGCGAGCACTGCGACCGAGGCGGAGCCATCTTCTTCTCCACCCACGTCCTCGAGGTCGCCGAGAAGCTCTGCGACATGGTGGCCATCATCAAGGGCGGCAAGCTGGTGGTCTCCGGCACGATGGAGGCCGTCCGCGGCAACGACTCTCTCGAGGAGGTCTTCCTCGAGCTGGAGGAGGAGTGAGCCATGTTCCGTGCACTTCTCAGGACGCAGTTTGCCTCCCTCTGGGCCGCGCTCACGCGCAGCTCCACGGGCTCTAAAAAGACGAGCACGGGCAGGGCCGTGCTCGTCGCGATACTCTTCATCTACATCATCGGCTGCTTTTTCTTCATGTTCGGCGGCATGTTCTACGCCCTCGCCCAGCCGCTGGCCGCGCTGGGGATACAGTGGTTCTACTTCGCCCTCGCGGGCATCGTCGCCGCCGCGCTCTGCTTCATCGGCAGCGTGTTCATGGCCCAGCAGCAGCTCTTCAACGCCAAGGACAACGAGCTGCTGCTCTCCATGCCCATCCCCCCGGCCTACATCCTCGGCTCGCGCATGGCGGCGCTGCTGCTGGTGAACTACGCCTTTGAGCTGGTGGTGTTCATCCCCGCGGGCGTGGTCTGGTGCATGCAGCTGCCCGTGACGGCGGCGGGGGTCGTGTGCTTCGTGCTCGTCTGCCTGCTGCTGCCCTTGCTCATTATGAGCTTCACCTGCCTCTTTGCCTGGGTGCTGGCGCTCATCTCCGCGAGGATGCGGCACAAGACCGTCATCACGCTCATGCTCTCCCTCGCCTTCCTCGGCGCGTACATGTACGCCGCGATGAACCTGCAAAACTACCTCACCGCCCTGCTCGAGAGCAGCGCGCAGCTCGCGGGCTCCGTCGAGGCCTACGCCTTCCCCGCCTATGCGCTAGGCGTGGCGGCGGCGGAGGGGAACTTTACCATGCTGCTCGGCTTTGCCGCCTGCTGTGTGGTGCCCTTCGTCATCGTCTGCGCCCTGCTCTCGCGCTTCTTCTCCAGCGTGACGGCCCGCCGGGCCTCCGTGCGCGTCAGATACCGCCGCACCCGGCTCAAGGCCGCAGGCGCGATGTCCGCCCTGCTGGGCAAGGAGCTGCGGCGCTTTGCCTCCAACAGCATGATAATCTTAAACTCCGCCCTCGGCAGCGTGTTCCTCATCGTCATGGGCGTCGCGGCCATAATCTATCGCGACCAGCTCATGGCCACGCTCGGCCTGCTCCCCGGCGGCATGCTCGCGGGCATGGCCGTGCTGGCGCTCTCCTTCATGGGCGCGATGGACTACATCTCCGCCGCATCCATCTCCCTGGAGGGCAAGAGCCTGTGGATACCAAAGACAATACCCGTGCCCGTGCGGACCATACTCATGTCGAAGGTGCTGCTAAACGTGGTCATCGCCCTGCCCGCGACGGTCATAGCCTCCGTCTGCGTGGCTATAGCCCTGCCCTTCACGGCTCTTGAGCGGCTGCTCGTCGTGCTCATACCGGCGCTCGTAGCGGTGTTCATCTCGCTCTACGGCGTGGTGATAAACCTCCGCTTCCCCAAATTCGACTATATAAACGAGGTCAACGTCGTGAAGAACAGCATGAGCGTCATCATTTGCCTGTTCTCGTCCTGGGGCATCCTGGCCGCGCCGACGCTGCTCTATGTGTTTCTGCTCAGCGACGTCGTCGGCATGACCGCCTACCTCGGCATCTGCGCCGCGCTGCTGCTCATTGCCTGCCTGCTGCTCTACGCCAAGCTCGGCCGGAGCGAGGAGCGCTTCATGGAGCTCTGAGCCAAGGCAAAGACCGCCGCCACATTTCGTGGCGGCGGGCTTTT
>ERZ1106963.1073-NODE-1073-length-35999-cov-13.670682_pt1 | contig 35999 bp, 32 predicted proteins | sample MGYA00403681_ERZ1106963 | MGnify/ENA primary metagenome ERZ1106963 (study PRJEB35170, sample SAMEA104062407) | human gut metagenome | biome: human gut; feature: human-associated habitat; material: faeces | place: Denmark | collected 2012-05-03 ...
GCGGCTACATCGGCACCCAGTTCTGGAACCAGGGCCGCACCCAGGAGATCAAGGACCGGGTCCTGCACCTGTGATCTTCCCTCAAAAACAAATCGACGGGGCAGGCCCAGCCTGCCCCGCCTTTACAGAAGCGAGGTCGTGTATCCATGTACTACGGAGAACTGAAAAAATGTGATATTGCCAACGGTGAAGGTGTCCGGGTGTCCCTGTTCGTCTCCGGCTGCCGCAACCGCTGCCGGGACTGCTTCCAGCCGGAGACCTGGGACTTTTGCTTCGGCAGGCCCTTTACGGAGGAAACGGAGCAGGAGATCTATGCCGAGCTGGATAAATCCTATGTAGGCGGCCTGTCCCTGCTGGGGGGCGACCCCTTCGAGCCGGAGAACCAGCGGGCACTGCTGCCCATGCTGCGTCATATCCGGAAAAATTATCCGCAGAAAAGCATCTGGTGCTATACCGGCTACTGCCTGGAGACGCTGCAAGCCCCCGGCATACACCCCCATTGCGAGGCCACGGAGGAGATGCTCTCCTATATCGACATTCTTATCGACGGCCCTTTCCTCCCCGAGGAAAAGGACATTTCCCTCCAGTTTCGCGGCAGCCGCAACCAGCGCATCATCGACATGGACCGCACCCGCCGCTCCGGCCAGATCGCCCTCTGGAGCAAGCTGCGCAGATGAGCCGCTCCCGCTTATGATCAGCGAAAGCCCCCTGCCGCCTGACGGGTCAGGCGGCAGGGGGCTTAATATTGCGATGATCGCGCGGGCCGTCAGGCCTTGGGGCCGGCAGCCACCAGGGCCTTGCCGTGCTCGTTGGACTCGTACTTGGCGAAGTTCTTCACGAAGCGGCTGGCCAGATCCTTGGCCTTCTCCTCCCACTGAGAAGCATCGGCATAGGTGTCCCGGGGATCCAGGATGGCGGGATCCACGCCAGGCAGAGCCGTGGGCACCTCAAAGTTGAAATGGGGAATGGTCTTAGTGGGGGCCTCATTGATGGCGCCGCTGAGGATGGCGTCAATAATGCCCCGGGTATCCTTAATGGAAATGCGCTTGCCGGTGCCGTTCCAGCCGGTGTTCACCAGATAGGCCTTGGCGCCGCTCATCTGCATACGCTTGACCAGCTCCTCGGCGTACTTGGTGGGATGCAGCTCCAGGAAGGCCTGGCCGAAGCAGGCGGAGAAGGTGGGGGTGGGCTCGGTGATGCCCCGCTCGGTGCCGGCCAGCTTGGCGGTGAATCCGGAGAGGAAGTAATACTGGGTCTGCTCCGGAGTCAGAATGGACACAGGAGGCAGCACGCCGAAAGCATCGGCGGACAGGAAGATCACATTCTTGGCAGCGGGGGCCGTGGAAACGGGGCGGACAATGTTGTCAATATGATCAATGGGATAGCTGACGCGGGTATTCTCGGTGACGGACTTGTCGCTGAAGTCGATTTTGCCGTTGGCGTCCACGGTAACGTTCTCCAGCAGGGCATCCCGGCGGATGGCGTTGTAGATGTCAGGCTCGGACTCCTTGTCCAGGTTGATGACCTTGGCGTAGCAGCCGCCCTCGAAGTTAAACACGCCGTTATCGTCCCAGCCGTGCTCGTCGTCGCCGATGAGCAGGCGCTTGGGGTCGGTGGAGAGAGTCGTCTTGCCGGTGCCGGACAGGCCGAAGAAGATGGCGGTGTTCTCGCCGTTCATATCGGTGTTGGCGGAGCAGTGCATGGCGGCAATGCCCTTGAGGGGCAGATAGTAGTTCATCATGGAGAACATACCCTTTTTCATCTCGCCGCCGTACCAGGTGTTGATGATGACCTGCTCCCGGGAGGTGATGTTAAAGGCAACACAAGTCTCGGAGTTGAGCCCCAGTTCCTTGTAGTTCTCCACCTTGGCCTTGGAGGCGTTGTACACTACGAAGTCCGGCTCGAAGCTCTGCAGCTCCTCTTCGGAGGGCTGGATGAACATGTTCTTAATAAAGTGTGCCTGCCAGGCCACCTCCACGATGAAGCGCACGGCCATACGGGTGTCCTTGTTGGCGCCGCAGAAGGCGTCCACCACGAACAGGCGCTTGTTGCACAGCTCGCTGACGGCCAGCTTCTTCACCTGGGCCCACACATCCTCGCTCATAGGATGGTTATCGTTTTTATATCCCTCGCTGGTCCACCACACGGTGTCCTTGGAGTTCTGGTCCATGACAATGTACTTGTCCTTGGGAGAGCGGCCGGTGTAGATGCCGGTCATCACGTTCACGGCGCCCAGCTCGGTGACCTGCCCGACCTCGTAGCCTGTCAGCTCCGCCTTGGTCTCCTCTGCGAACAGAGTCTCATAGGAAGGGTTGTGGACGATCTCGGTGGTGCCGGTAATACCGTACTTACTCAGATCAATGGCCATAATGATTACTCCTTTTCGTGTAAATTAATAGGGGGCGCTTGAGATGAACATCCTCCCATTATTTCAGTATCCGTATTATACCACACAGCTGCCGGAGAATCCATTGTTCAACTCAACTAATTTTACAAAATTTTTTAGCTATCCTAATATAATGTATGGTCTCGACCCACAAAAGATAAATATCTCCCCCGAATTATTTATTTTCTCCCACACTCCATTGACATTTTTATGTGAGCTGATACAATATACACATGAAAGATGACATGATTTTCAAGCTGACTGTCCGCCTTTACGCGTCGGACATCAAGGTATTCGGACCGGGGGTGGGGCAGCTGCTGCACCGGGTCCAGGAGTATCATTCCCTGCGCGGGGCAGCCCAGTCCATGAACATGGCCTATTCCAAAGCCTGGACGGTGCTGCGCAGCGCCGAGGAGCAGCTGGGTTTCAAGCTGCTGCACTCCTCCACCGGCGGCAGAGGCGGCGGTGGTGCCGTGCTCACGGAGGAGGGGCGGCAGCTGCTGGAGCGGTACGACGAGCTGTGCCGCCGTCTGCAGGAATACGGCCGGCAGCAGTATGAGGAGCTGTTTTCCGACCAATGACCCCCTCTCACGCCTTTTCTCTGTCCGTTTTCTCCGCAGTTTTCATTCCCAGCGTCTCTTAGTTCCCATTTTAGACATAAATCGCCGATAAAATGTCCCCATTTTTATGCAGAATACCCGTTGACTTTAGGCGTTTAAAGTTCTATAGTATGTCCATCACAAGAATTTAACGCCGCCCGGCGGCAGAAAGGAGTCCCGATATGCATACCATTACTTCTCGCTGCATTGTTGCCCATCGGGACTACTATTACGGCTTTATCGCCCGCTATTTTGCGGGTTACTTTTGCTGCGACAAATGCATAAAGCCGTCCGGTATCCAATAGAGTTTTGTTCCTTTCATTCCGTTAAGAAAAGGCCGCTCTGTTCTCGGACAGAGCGGCCTCTTTTTATAACTCAAATCAACCCAAAAAAGCAAAGGAGATCAAACCATGAAAAAGCTGATGACACTGGTTCTTGCCCTGGCCATGACCCTGACAATGGCAGCCTGCGGCAGCAAGGACACCACCAAGGATGACAGCAAGAATTCCGACAGTACCAAGACCCTCAAGGTCGGCGTTGTGCAGCTGGTGCAGCACGAGGCACTGGACGCCGCTACCAAGGGCTTCACCGATGCCCTGACGGAGGCCATGGGTGACAAGGTCGAGGTGGTCGTGAAGAACGCCTCCGGCGACTCCAACACCTGTGGCACCATCGTAAACGGCTTCATCGCCGATAATGTAGACCTGATCATGGCCAACGCCACCCCCGCCCTGCAGGCCGCCGCTTCCGCCACCAGCACCATTCCTATCCTGGGTACCTCCGTCACGGACTATGCCACTGCTCTGGAAATTTCCAACTGGACCGGCACAGTGGGCGGCAACATCTCCGGCACCTCCGACCTGGCCCCTCTGGACAAGCAGGCTGCCATGCTACAGGAGCTGTTCCCCAATGCCAAGAAGGTAGGCATGCTCTTCTGCTCCAGTGAGCCCAACAGCAAATATCAGGTCGATGAGGTGACCAAGCTTCTCTCCGCCGCCGGCATCACCTGCACTGAGTATACCTTCACCGACAGCAACGATGTTTCCTCCGTCACCCAGAAGGCCTGCGACGAGTCCGAGGTGATCTACATCCCCACCGATAACACCGCCGCCTCCAACACCGAGGCCATTGCCAACGTGGTTCTGGCCTCCAACACCCCCGTCATCGCCGGTGAAGTCGGTATCTGCCGTGGCTGCGGCGTGGCCACCCTGTCCATCGACTACTATGAGCTGGGCAAGATCACCGGCCAGATGGCTGCCAAGATCCTCTCCGGCGAGTCCGATATCTCCACCATGCCCATCCAGACCGCTCCCACTGCCACCAAGCAGGCCAACATGGCCAACTGCGAGAAGCTGGGCATCACCGTTCCCTCTGATTACGCCGCACAGTCCGCCGAGTAAGCTAACAACAGATCGGGAGGGGGCTTCTTGCCCCCTCCCCCGGTACATCGAGCTGCCTGACCCGGCAGCCGTTTGAGGAGATTAGAAAATGGCTTTCCTGACTTCACTACTGAACGCGCTGCCCGGTGCGGCGGCGCAAGGTCTTGTATGGGGCATCATGGCCATCGGCGTATACATCACCTTCCGGGTGCTGGATGTGGCCGACCTGACCGTGGACGGCTCCATCGCCACCGGTGCCGCCGTAGCCGTGATACTGATCCGCGGCGGCATGAACTGCTGGCTGGCCCTGCTGTGCGCCTTTGTCTCCGGCCTTCTGGCCGGCCTTGCCACCGGCCTGTTCCATACGAAATGCGGCATCCCCGCCATTCTGGCCGGTATTCTCACCCAGCTGGCCCTGTACTCCATCAACCTGCGGATCATGGGCGGCAAGGCCAACCAGCCTGTAGGTGTGGACAAATACCATCTGGCCGTTTCCCAGCGGTACGTCCGGGAGCTGAACCTGAGCAATCCCCTGCCGCTGCTGCTGCTGATCACGGTGATCGTGGTCATCGCCCTGTACTGGTTCTTCGGCACGGAGCGAGGCTGCTCCCTCCGGGCCACTGGCGCCAACGCCAACATGGCCCGGGCTCAGGGCATCAACACCAATTCCAACATCGTCCTGGGTCTGATGCTCTCCAACGGTCTGGTGGCCCTTTCCGGCGGCCTGCTGGCGCAGTTCCAGGGCTCTGCCGACGTGGGCATGGGTCGCGGCGCCATCGTCATCGGCCTGGCCGCCGTCATCATCAGCGAAGTCACCTTCGGCAAGCTCTTCCAGAACTTCGGTCTGAAGATGTTTGCCGTTTCCCTGGGTGCCGTGATCTACTACTTCGTGCTGCAGATCGTGCTGCAGCTGGGTCTGAACACCAACGACCTGAAGCTGGTTTCCGCCCTGATCGTCGCCATCTTCCTCTCCGTGCCCTACTGGAAGGGCAAGCTGACCCGCAAGAAAGGAGGCCCGCGCCATGCTTGAGCTGAAGAATATTTCCAAAACCTTCTTCCCCGGTACCGTCCACGAGAAAACCGCTCTGGACAACCTGAACCTGACCCTGCACGAGGGAGATTTTGTCACCGTCATCGGCGGCAACGGCGCCGGCAAGTCCACCATGCTCAACGCCATCGCAGGCACCTTCCCCGTGGACAGCGGCACCATCCTCATTGACGGCAAAGACGTGACCCGCCTGCCCGAGTACAAGCGCGCCGCCCTGCTGGGCCGCGTGTTCCAGGATCCCATGATGGGCACCGCGCCCACCATGCAGATCCAGGAGAATCTGGCCCTGGCTGCCCGCCGGGGCAAGCCACGGGGCCTCAGATGGGGCATCACTCCCCAGGAGCAGGAGATGTACTACCAGAAGCTCAAGGATCTGGACCTGGGCCTGGAGGATCGGATGAAAGCCAAGGTAGGCCTTCTTTCCGGTGGCCAGCGCCAGGCGCTGACGCTTCTGATGGCAGCTCTGCAAAAGCCCAAGCTGCTCCTTTTGGACGAGCACACCGCCGCTCTGGATCCCCGCACAGCGGCCAAGGTGCTGGAGCTCAGCGACCGAATCGTGGCGGAAAATCATCTGACCACTCTGATGATCACCCACAATATGAAGGATGCCATCGCCCACGGCAACCGCCTCATTATGATGGACGCGGGCCATGTGGTGCTGGATATCTCCGGCGAGGACAAGAAAAAGCTCACCGTCAATGATCTGCTGACCCTCTTCAGCAAGGCCAGCGGCACGGAAGCCAACGATGATAAGCTGCTTTTGTCCTGACGGTTCCCCTGCTATTCTGATTTTCCTTTCTCATTTCTATATCTCATTTCTATATCTCACTTCTATAAAAGCCGGACAGGTAGAACCTGTCCGGCTTTAGTTTATGTTTCCCCCCGCAGGAAGTCCTCCAGCTCACTCTCTCCCAGTACCCGGATGCCGTTCTCCTGCAGCAGCTCCGCCGCCACGCCGTATCCCTCCGTCAGGGTATGGGTAAAGGACCCGTCATAGATCTCCCCCGCCCCGCAGGCCGGGCTGCGCTCTTTGAGTATGGCGGTGGTACAGCCATAGAGCCGGGCCAGGCGCAGTACCTCCTGTGCCCCACGTCGGTAGGCTTCCGTCACGTCGGTGCCGGTCCCGGTAAAAACGCCCTCCCCCTGCCGCTCCGCCGGCGGCCGGGGCGTGGGCAGTCCCCCCAGTATCTCCGGGCAAACGGGAATAGCCGTGTACTTTTGCAGCAGATCCGTGGCAAGGGGATGGCCTTTACTCTTCCCATCATAGCGGCAGGAAACCCCCAGCAGACACGCGCTCACAAGGATGTTCATACCGCCAGTTCCTTTCCGTTCAGCGCCGCATAAACCAGACAGTCCCCCTCATAGCACAGCTTCAGCGAGAAGAACGGGGCCCCCTCCTCCAGCAGCCGCAGGAAGATTCTGTCTCCCTCCCACTGGGGCAGCTCCTTCATTTTTTCCAGACTGACCCACTCCAGAACGCCCTCGTCGCATTCCCTTATGGTGCCGGTCCACTCCGTCGCGGTGTAGAGGTGCATATACTCCCCCTCCCACCGGTCTGAAACAAAGGTCACGATGCCCCGGTACTGATACCCCGTCAGCGTCAGACCCGTCTCCTCCCAGGCCTCCCGCACCAGGCACTCCTCCGGGCTTTCGTTTTCCTCAAATTTGCCGCCTATACCGATCCACTTGTCGTGGTTCAGATCATTCTCCTTTTTGACCCGGTGCAGCAGCAACACCGAATCCCCTTGCAGCAGATAGCACAGGGTGGTATTCTTCATAGTCCGCTCCTCCTCGCTCTATTGTAAACCCAGCCCAGTATACCACACTCTTTTGCATTCTTCCAGAGAATGTGCTATACTTTTCAGCAAAGGAGTGATGCACAATGGAACCTATCCGCCCGGGAGTCTACCGCCACTTCAAGGGAAACCTCTACCGCCTGCTCTTCACCGCGCAGCACAGCGAAACGCTGGAGGAAATGGTGGTCTACCAGGCCCTCTACGGCCCCCACGGCTATTGGGTACGGCCTGCCGCCATGTGGCAGGAGACTGTAAAGCGGGATGGCTATACAGGACCGCGTTTTAAATGGGTGGAGCCATGACGGAATACACCGTGATCCGCTCCCGCCGGCGCACTCTGGCGCTGCAGGTGACGCGGGAGGCTCAGGTAGTGGTGCGCGCCCCCATGCACGCCTCCCGGGAGGAGATCCACCGCTTTGTTTCGGCCCATGAGGATTGGCTCGCCGCCCACATCACCCGTCAGGCGCAGTATCTGGCGCAGCATCCACCCCTCTCCCCGCAGGAGCAGGAGCATCTGCGCCAAAAGGCCCGGCAGCTTCTCCCACCTCTGGTGCATCAGTGGGCCCAGCACATGGGCGTGGAGCCCACGGGCATGAAGATCACCTCCGCCCGCAGCCGCTTCGGCAGCTGCAGCGGGAAAAACAGCCTCTGCTTCTCCCTGTACCTCATGGAGTATCCCCCCCTGGCCGTCGAAGCGGTGGTGGTACACGAGCTGGCCCATATCCTCCACAAAAACCACGGCCCGGACTTTTATGCGCTGGTGCGGCAGACTCTGCCGGACTACGACGCGCGCATCCGATTGCTTCGATCCTAACCGCCACCCGCGCCAAAGGGCGCCGATGACAAAATGTCATCGGCGCCCTTTTTTACGCTATTACCGCCCCCACGCCACCTCCGGCTGGGCGGAGGAAATGTTCCCGCTCTGGCGGTACAGGTCGCAGCCGATGCCCCGGGCATATTCCAGCCCCTTCTCGGAATAGACCTCCACCAGCAGCTGCATCTCCGACAGGCCGGTGCAGTTCCAGGCCATGGCCAGTTTGCCGTCCTTCAGGTCCATGGCCATGCTCTCAAAGTCACCGTTTTCGCTGACATCGGCGGGATTATGCACGTCGAGGATCTCGTCCACGGCTACGTTCTCGTCCTCCCAGGCATAGCGAACCCCGTCCACGGCGGCCAGAACGCACAAATCCGGCATGGTGCAGGAAAACAGCTTCTCCACACCGCCTTCCTCCTTGCTCCGGAGCGCCGTCAGCTCCCGGCCCACGGCCACGGCATAGAAGCCCTTTCCCTTATTCACCAGCACCTGGTCGTCATGGCTCCACCGCTGCACGACCTCTTTCCCGTCCATGTCATAGTACCGCATCTCCCGCTCCCGCGTCCCCAGCTTCCCCACGGGAACGCTCTGCAGCAGGGCGAAATCGCTGCTGCGGATCACCTGCAGCGTCACCTGTCCGTCCTCCTCTACAAATAGGAATATCTCCCCCTTATCGGGGCTGGTGGCCAGCTTCACCACCCGCTGCTTTTCAATGTCCAGAGCATAGGCCAGCCGGATCTGCTTCTGCGGCTGCTCCCGGGTGCCGCCACGCACCAGCCACAGCCCAAAACCGCCCGGTGCCCAATCCGCCCGGGGCTCCGTCTCAGTACTAAAACCCACGGTCACCACCGATCCGGCCTCCACTGTCACCCCCCAGGGGATGAAGCTGCAGTTGACAGAGACAATTTCGCTCAAAGAGTATCGCATCCCGCTGCCGTAACTGTAGACATTCAGCTTGATCAGATCCTCCGCCCCCACAGGGATGCGCATGGCCGGGAAGTCATCGTAGTCCTCCTCCTGCTTATCCCAGCGTGTGATCATGGACCAGCTTCCGGTGGAGCCCAGGCACAGGTCATAGCACTCCGCATAGTCCGCCGGGCGCAGTGTGGCCGTGTCGCCTCCGGAGTCCATATGCGCCCGCAGGTATTCCTCCATCTGCGGTGCCTCCGGCAGCTGGGCATAGATGGAATACGCGGCAAAATCCCCCACGGTCATCCCCTCATATGCGGTGCCCTTTCCGGAAAATGTCGCCTTCGTCTCCCGGCTCCCGTTCCCCAGGTCGTGCTGCGTTGCCCAATGCACCCTGCCGCTGAGATTGTCATGCTCCGTCACATACAGCCCCCGGGCCGCCGCGTCTTCACCCCGGCTCACTATGTTGGTAAACTCCACCTGATCCTGGGCCCTGCACATCCATAGGGTCACGGCGGCCAGTCCCCCCAGGGACAGAACGAACAGAACCACCGTCAGTACGATTACCCGCTTCATGACTCTCCCTCCTCTGTCAGATCCCGGATGGCCTTGCGGATCCGGTCCCCCCGGTAGTCATAAGTTCTCTTGATGTAGCTCATCAGATCCTCTCCGGCGTCCTCCAGCTCCTCGGTGGTGTGGTCGCCTACGATCCGTCCCTCCCGCAGCAGCACCGCCCGGGAGATGAAGTCCTTCACCTCCTCCAGCAGATGGGTGGACAGGATTACCGTCTCTCGCTCCGTGAGGATGCCCAGCAGCACCTTGTAAAAGTCCTCCCGGTTGAAAACGTCGTTGCCGGCAAAGGGCTCGTCCATGAGGATGTAATCCGCCCCCTGGGAGAGGGCCAGCACCACCTCAAACTGATTCTGCATGCCCACAGAGAAGCTCTTCAGTGCTTTGTCCCCCGGCAGGCCGAAGAAATCCATCAGCGTCTCAAAGCGCTTGTCATTGAATTCCGGAAAGTGCTCCCGGTAGAATTCTCGGTGCGCCTGAGGTGAGAGCCTGGGGAAAAAGCTGTGCTCGCAGGTGGCAAAGCTCAGCCGCGCGATATTTCCGCAGCCGATCCTCTCCCCGTCCAGCGTCACCTCTCCCTTATAGCCCGTCAGGCCCAGGATGCACTTCATCAGCGTGGTCTTTCCCGCGCCGTTCTCCCCGAACAGGCCCACGATCTGCCCCGGCCCGAAGGCCACGGACACATCCTCCAGGGCCGTCTTTTTCCCGTAGGTTTTTGTAATATTTTTCAGTTCCAGCATCGTCTGTCCCTCCTCAAATCGGCAAGCAGATCTCCGGCGTCAGAAGCCGCCAGACCAGATAGTATATCCCCAGCAGCAGGGCGCACACCACAGCCGCGCCCGCCAGACACACCAGCGGTGCCTTCACCACATAGCCCGTCAGGAGCTTTCTCCCCTCCGGCAGCCGGTGCATGAGATACAGGCTCCGACTCCCCTGGCTGAAGCTGCCGTAGAGGCTTACCGCCCACACGGCGATGACCAGTGCAAACAGCGCCAGCGGCTCCAGGGCGCAGACGGCGTAGTCCGAAAAGGGCGCGATCTTCGCCCCTTCGATAAGCACCCGCTTTCTGGGCATGCCCACATAGGTGTAGAGAGCCTGGAAGTCCCCGGAATACCGGATGAGAAACCACAGTCCCGACGCCAGCACGCCCAGGGCTGTTGCCCCGGTGATGGCCGAGGCCGTTCTGTCCGGATCCACATTGGGCGGCAGGAGCCGACCCAGCCGGTTATTCCTCCTCATTTTCGCCACCTCCCCACCAGCTGTAGCACACAAGGCCGATTACAAAGGCCTCCCCGATGATGAACAGGATATGGTTTCCATTTCCGGAAAGCTGGATGTAAAACTCGCCCATGGTCAGTCCCGCGGCAAAGGCCAGGGCGATGCCGCCTGTGCCGCCCTTCCACTTTTTCTGGGCCACGTCGGCGCACCCAAGGGCACAGGCCAGAGCACCCAGAACATTTCCGGCCCAGGCCAGCCCGTCCATCCCCGGCACTAAGTGGTGCAGCATGGCGCTGCTGTAGAAGGCCAGCATCACCGACTGCGGCCCAATGCTGTCTGGTGTGCTGTAATTTCCGGCCCGCAGGCCGATCACCAGAAACGCCGCCAGCGCCGTCATGGCCCAGAAGATGACGATCATCATAAAGTTGTATACCGTCCAGATGAGGCAGGCCGTGTTTTTTCGCACCCGCAGCCGCCGCATGGTGTAGCCCGTGGCCGCCCCTTTGCCCCAGCCAGTTTGTGCCAGAAGCCCGCACACGCCGCTAAATCCGATGATCATCGGCACATACGCGGCGCTGACACCGGGCAGATCCCACAAGCTGTTCTCCGCCTCATAGCTCTGCTCCCTGCCCTCATTGTCCTGATAGTGTACCGTCTTGTGCTCCGGCACCATGTACAGCATCACACCCACCAGCGCCGCCGCTGCAAGCACCACAGCCATGCACTTCCAAAAGCTGCTCCTGGCCGCCAGACCAAATACGGACGCAAAACGCTTCATCTCTCTTCCTCCTCGTCATACAGCCGCCGCAGCAGCTCCACAGCTTCCTCCCTGCCAAGGCCCATGCGTTTCATGGCCGTCACCGTTTCCTGCACTTCCCTTCGGAACAGCTCCCTGCGGATCTCCTCCACCTGCGCCGGGGCCGCCGTAATGTGGCTTCCCGCACCGGGCCGGGACTGGATCAGGCCCTCCTCCTCCAGCTGGCGGTATGCCTTTTGCACCGTGTTGGGATTCACCGCCAGCGTAGCCGATACGATCCTCCGGGACGGCAGCTCGTCACCGTCCGCGATCTGTCCTGCGGCAAGCCCCTCCTTCACATGCCGTATCATCTGTAAGTAGATGGGCACGCCTTCCACACTGTGGAAATTCTCAAACGTGATCATGCATTTCCGCACCTCCTGTCCTGAACTCCTGTAAAAATCTGCCCTTACGAACACACCGCACTTCTTGCCATGCTCCCGTAGGGGCGACCCTCGCGGTCGCCCGCCGTCGCCCACCGCACTCCTTGCAACGTGCCTCCGGCGGGGTACTTTCTGCCGGCAGCGGCAGAAAGTACCCTAAGAACGCCGTCAAAACCAGGGTTTTGAAATCCCTCCGCGCCTGAAACACATCCTATGGGGAAATCCTCCTGCCACGCGCATCAAATGCTCAAGTATAACGCCTTGCTTTCGCATCGTCTCTGCGTCTACAGCCGCTGGCCGCTCACGCAGGCCCGCGCTGCCCCGGCACAGCAGGGATACCCTCTGCATCTATCGTAGGGCAGGCTTGTACCGCACCCTTTGCGCCGCAAAATTCCACCGGCACTTTCTGACATAAGCAAAACTGTACTATGCATATAATACAGTCCCCTTGACCGTATTATACGCATAGTACAGTTTGTTTGTCAACCGTTTTTTTATTTTTTCCTCTCTACCAGGGCCACGGCGTGGGCAGCCATGCCGCTGCCATCTCCTGTAAAGCCCAAGTGCTCCTCCGTGGTGGCCTTCACCCCCACCTGCTCCACGCCAATGCCCAGCGCCCGGGCAATGTTCTCCCGCATTTCCCGGTGGTAGGGGGCCAGCTTCGGTGCCTGGGCAAGGATCGTTGCATCCACATTCACAATATCCACGCCCTGATTCTCCAGCTCTCCGGCCACCCTCTGCAGCAGAATCAGGCTGGAGATCCCCCGGAACGCCTCGTCCGTGTCAGGAAACAGACAACCGATATTCTCCAATCCCGCCGCGCCCAGCAGCGCATCCATAATGGCGTGGGTCAGCACATCTGCATCCGAGTGGCCCACCAACCCCTTCTCCCAGGGGATGTCTACGCCACCTAAAATCAGCTTCCGACCGGCTGCCAGCCGGTGCACATCATAGCCGTGTCCGATTCGTAAATTCGTCATACTCTCCCCTCCCGGGCCCGCAGAATTGCCTCCGCCACCGGCAGATCCAGCGGCCGGGTGATCTTGATATTTTCACTGTCTCCGGGCACCAGCTGCACCTGCTTGCCCAGCCGCTCCACAGCGGCGCAGTCGTCGGTGATATTTGCGCCGCAGGTGATGGCGGATTGCAGGGCCGCCTTCAGCAGCTCCGCCTGAAAAACCTGGGGCGTCTGCACCGCGAACAGTGAACTGCGCTCCGGGGTGGAGCGCACAATGCCGCTCTCGTCCGCCACCTTGATGGTGTCCGTCACCGGCACTGCCGGAGCCGAGGCATTGGTCACCTGGGCACTGTCCACCACTGCGTCAAAAAGCGCCGGCGCAACAAGGGGCCGGGCGCCGTCATGGACAGCGATGAGCCCCGCCCGGGGGTCTGCCTCCATGACACCGGAAAATACGGATTCTGTGCGTGTTTCTCCCCCTTTTACAATTTTTACAGGCTTTTTCAGCTGCAATTCTTTGCAAATATCTGCCAAGGGAAGCATCAGATCCTCCCGGGTCACCAGAATGATCTCGTCCGTCCGCTCCGCTGCATCCACCGCCAGGAGAGTGTGCGCCAGTACCGTTCTGCCGCCCAGGGGCAGCAGGAGCTTATCCTTTCCCATGCGCTCCGAGCGGCCCGCCGCCACCACCACCGCCGTGCAGAACGGCCGGGACGGCTTACGCAGACCGCGAATCTTATCCAACAATTTACCCATGAAATAACCTCCGGAATATACTACAAAACAGACTGCCAAGCTATACCTTTGTCTATACATTTTACGCGGCAAATGTCTGGTTTCAGTGTAGCATAGCACGGCGCGAAATGCAACAGCAGGCTCCCGACCGAAATCGGGAGCCTGACGGATCTTATATGCGGGGAGAGTTCATCTCCTGTTGTGGGGATACCAGATCTTCTGCTTTTCAGCCTCGCGGATCAGCTCCTCCCGGAAATCAGGGTGGGCGATGGAGATGAGCTTCTCCGCCCGCTCCCAGACACTGAGACCCTTGAGGCACACACAGCCGTATTCTGTGACCACATACATGGTATTCACCCGGGTATCCGTGACTACAGATCCGGGCTGGAGGGTGGGCCGAATGCGGGAGGAGCGGGTACCGTCTTTGTTCTCATGGGTAGAGGACAGGCAGATAAAGCTCTTGCCGCCCTTGGACAGGTATGCGCCCAGGACGAAATCCTGCTGGCCGCCGGCGCCGGAAATCTGCTTGATGCCCGCCGTCTCGCCGTTCACCTGGCCATAGAGGTCCACATCCACAGCGTTATTGATGGAGATAAAATTGTCCAGCTGCGCCACGGTGCGCACATCGTTGGTGTAGCTGATGGGTGCCGCCATGCAGGCTGGGTTGTCATCCAGGTAATCATAGAGCTTTTGGGTTCCGGCGGCAAAGGCATACACCTGGCGGCCCCGATCCAGATTTTTCTTCATGCAGGTGACCTTGCCGGCCATGGCCAAATCTACATAGGCATCCACATACATCTCCGTATGTACGCCCAGATCCTTCAGATCCGACTCACAGAGCATGGCACCCACGGTATTGGGCATACCACCGATACCCAGCTGCAGGCAGGCGCCGTTGGGGATCTGCTCCACAATGAGCTTGGCCACTGCCTTATCCACCTCAGTAGCGGGGTTAGAGGGCTGGATGCCCATGGGGTCGTTGCGCCCCTCCACGATCATGTCCACCTCGGAAATATGGATACAGTTGTCAAAGCCGCCCAGGCACCGGGGCATATTCTGGTTGACCTCCACGATGACCACCTTGGATTTTTCAATAACAGCCCGCAGGTGAGAGGCAGACAGGCCGAAATTGAAATAGCCGTGCTTATCCATGGGCGTCACCTGGAACATAGCCACATCCGGAGGCGTAATATGATCGGTGTAGTACCGAGGCAGCTCGGAATAGCGCATGGGCTCATGGAAACCGGCACCGCTGGCAATATGGTGGCGCTCCACGGCGCTCATATGGTGGGAATTGAAAATAATGTGGTAAACGGGATCTTCGATATCAAAAATAGCCGGCTTCCACAGGCTGATGCCGCCGCGAACCTTTACATCCTCCAGCTCCGGCGCACGACGGGCCAGGGCCTCGTCCAGCACACGGGGGTGGATGGCGCAGAAGCCATAGTCCACCCAATCGCCGGATTTGATGACCTTGACCGCTTCGTCTGCCGTGGTCAGCTTTTGCAGGTATATCTCCCTATAATCCATTGCATCGTTCCTCCTCCATGTCTTTGATGTGTCCTCATCACACCTTTTTACATTATAGCACCGGGAATCGGAAAAAAACAGTGTCTTTGTGAAAATAATATCATTTTGGAGGATTACCTAATTTTTGTCAATATTTTTCTATATTGATTGTAAGGGTATGGGGGTGCGGAATGTGAGGGACGATGTATGGAGCGGCCCCTACAGGGGTGCAGGACAAGAAGTCCCTGCGTTATCGGCGGGCGACCGCAAGGGTCGCCCCTGCGGAAGCAGAACAAGAGGTGCGTAGAGAGCGGGCCGATGTAGGCATCGGCCCCTACGAAAACATAGCAAGTACTGCCATGGAATGCGTTAGACGCAAAGAGCATCCCTGCACCACCAGTTTAGCGCGGGCCTGCGTGAGCGGCCAGCGGATGGTGGCGCAGAGACGATACGAAAGCAAGACGGTGGGCTTGAGCGTTTGGTGCGCGCGGTAAAAATGTTTCCGCACGGACTGCACTCCAGCCGCGCAAAGGATTTCAAATCCTTGGTTTTGGCGGCGTTCTTTAGGTACTTTCTGCCGCTGTTGGCAGAAAGTACCCCATCGGAGGTATGGCAAGGGATGCGGTGGGCGGCGGGACTCATGGGTCCCGCCCTACAGATTTAACCTTTATACGAGGAACGGGCGGGGTAGACCCCCGCCCGTTCGCATATCTTTGTTTCTTTGCAGCACCGCCCCGCTGCAGTAGCTCTTAGCGCAGGCGGCGGAGGGTCTCCACAACCAGGTTCCAGGTACGCTGGACGGAGGAAATATACATCCGCTCCCGAGGTGTATGGATCTGGCTCACCTCCGGCCCCATGGACACAGCGTCCAGGCCGGGGAGCTTATCGGCCAGCATGCCGCACTCCACGCCGCCGTGCAGCACCTCTATCTTGGGGGCGTGGCCGTACTGCTCCGTGAACACCTCTACGATCAGGGCCCGCAGAGGAGAATCCTCCCGGAACTCCCAGGCCGGATAGCTGCCGCTGACAGACATCTTGCCGCCCAGAAGGTCACACAGCAGCTCCAGCTTCTGCAGAAGCATCTCCTTCTGCGTGTTCATATTGCTGCGCACACAGAAGGTGGCCACCACGGAATCCGCCTCCGTGGCGAGAATGCCCAGGTTCAGGGAGGTCTGGACCAAGCCCTCTACCTCCCTGCTCCGCTCCAGCACACCGTTGGGAGCGCACTGCAGCAGGGCCAGGACGCGGTGGGTGGAGTCAGCGTCCATAGGCAGAACATCACTCCGGCAGGGTGCCACGGTGACGGTAATATCACTGTCGGCCACAGCAAACTCTCTGCGGAAGATCTTCTCCATCTTTTGGCAGATAACCGTTGTCTTTTCCGCATCCGCCACGGTCAAAACAGCGCTGGCAGCGACGGGAATGGCGTTATCCTTGCCACCGCCGGAGAGCGTGACCAGCCGGCCGTCGTTCTCCTGCAAAAATGCGTACAGGATCCGGCCCAGCAGCACCATGGCGTTAGCCCGGCCCCGGTCGATGGCAGCGCCGGAATGGCCGCCCAAAAGGCCGGAGACGGTGATTTCCACCGTTTCTCCCGGGAAGGTATCCCGCTTTACAGGCACTGCAATATCAACCCTGGCAGCACCGGCGCATCCGGCGGTGATCTCGCCCTCCGTCTCGGAGTCCAGGTTCAAAAGCAGACGGCTCTTAAGGCCCGACAGGTCGATGCCGGCAGCACCCTTCATCCCGACCTCCTCGTCCACCGTAAGCACGACCTCCAGGGGCGGATGGGGAATATCCTTGCTATCCAGCAGGGCCAGGCCCATAGCCACGGCGATGCCATCGTCTGCGCCCAGGGTGGTGCCTTCGGCGTAGATCAGGTCTCCGTCCACCACCAGATCCAGGCCCTCACGAGCCATGTCCTTGGTGCAATCCGGGGCCATTTCACAGACCATGTCCATGTGACCCTGGAGCATCACGGCGGGGGCGTTCTCATAGCCAGGGGTGCCGGGCTTGCAGAGGATCACATTCCCCAGCTCATCCTGCTGCACCGCAAGGCCGCGATCGCGGCCAAACTGCACCAGATAATCGCTGAGGGCCTGTGTGTTTCCGCTGCCGTGGGGGATACGGCACAGCTCCTCAAACCAATGAAGTACCCCACGAGGCTCCAAGCCTTCCAATACTGCCATAACTTTTCCTCTTTTCTTTTATTTTTTGCAAGTATTACTTTTCCTTCTTTGCCGATCTTTACCGGTTTTCCGTCAGGTGGCGGGCCACATACACGCCGCTGGCAGAGGCATGGGACAGGGAGTGGGTGATGCCGCTGCCGTCGCCGATGACATACAGGCCCTTGCAGCAGCTCTCCAGATTCTCGTCTACGGCCACCTCCATATTATAGAACTTCACCTCCACGCCATAAAGCAGGGTGTCGTCATTGGCGGTGCCGGGAGCGATCTTGTCCAGAGCATAGATCATCTCAATGATGCCGTCCAGCAGGCGCTTGGGCAGCACCAGGCTCAGATCGCCGGGGGTAGCCTGCAGGGTAGGCGTCACCAGACCCTCGGCAATGCGTTTCTGGTTGCTGCGGCGGCCACGAACCAGATCGCCGAAGCGCTGGACGATGACACCGCCGCCCAACATATTGGACAGGCGGGCAATGCTCTCACCGTAGCCGTTGCTGTCCTCAAAGGGCTCGGAGAAATGCTTGGCCACCAGAAGAGCAAAGTTGGTATTCTCGGTCTTCATGGCGCTATCCTCGTAGCTGTGGCCGTTGACGGTGACGATGCCGTTGGTATTCTCATTGACCACGATGCCGTTGGGGTTCATGCAGAAGGTGCGGACATTATCCTCAAACTTCTCGGTGCGGTAGACGATCTTGCTCTCGTAGAGCTCGTCGGTGAGGTCGGAGAACACCACGGCGGGGAGCTCCACCCGCACACCGATGTCCACACGGTTGCTCTTTGTGGGGATGTGCAGCTCCCGGCAGGCGGACTGCATCCACTTGCTGCCGCTGCGGCCCACGGACACGATGCACTGGGCGCAGCGCATCGTCCCGGCAGAGGAGGTCACCTCATAGCCGCCCTCGGGCAGGGCGGCCAGATGCTCCACAGGGGTATCGAAGTAAAACTCCACCTTATCACGCAGGTGGGCATAGAGATTCTGCAGCACCACGAAGTTGATATCCGTGCCCAGGTGACGGACGGAGGCATCCAGCAGCTTCAGCTTGTGCTGGATGCACAGCTTCTTGAACTGGGTGCCGGCGGTGGAATAGAGCTTGGTGCCCTGGCCGCCGTAGCGCATGTTGATATCGTCCACATAGCGCATCAGCTCCAGAGCCTTTTCCTTGCCGATGTGCTCATGGAGGGTGCCGCCGAAGTCGTTGGTGATATTATACTTGCCGTCAGAAAAAGCGCCGGCACCGCCGAAGCCGCTCATGATGGAGCAGCTCTTACACTTGATACAGGTCTTGACCTTGTCGCCATCGATGGGGCAATGGCGCTTTTCCAGGCTGTGGCCCGCTTCGATGACAGCGATGCGCAGGGACGGATCCCGCTCCGTCAGTTCATAGGCGGCAAAAATGCCGCCGGGGCCTGCACCGATGATGATGACATCGTAATTCATATCCGTTCCTCCTGTATACTTGGGTCGCGACATTATGCCACGTGATATCTTATATAAGTTTAGCTTATATCGAATTGTTCGCAATAAGCCTGAATTATTATACCAAAACTTCTCCGTTTGTCAAGGGGAAAATGGGGACGGAGAATGCGGATCGTCACACCAGTGTGCGCACCGGCTTCGCAATGGCAGGATATTTGTAAGGGAGTGTGGTGCAAAACCGAAGCGGGTCGTCCGGGAGGCCGACCCTTACGGAGTGTAACAAGAAGTGTACACGAGGCGGGCATTGGCCCTTGCACTCCCTTACATTATAATTATAGCTCTTCTCTTGGGCCGGGGCGGAGGGTCTGCCCCAGGGCATGCAGGGTGATGGCGCCGGCGGAGAGCTCCGTAAGCCGATTTTGCAGGCGCTGAGGGCCATCCCCGGGCAGGGACGCTGTGACGGCGACCCGGGCGGCGTAGGTCACATCGTCCAGGATGCCGTCCGCGGCGGCAATCTCCAGCTTGACGCGCTCCAGGAGGCTATAATCGCAGTCCAGCTGTACCTGGCTCCACAGGCCCATAGCCGCAATACCCGCAGCGGAGAGTGCATCCCGGGCGGCCTTACCATAGGCACGGGTCAGGCCCCCGGCCCCCAGCAATATGCCGCCGAAATAGCGGGTGACCACGCAGCAGACGCTGCGCACGCCCTCCCGCTGGAACACATTGAGCATAGGCTGGCCCGCCGTGCCCTGAGGCTCGCCGTCGTCACTATAGCGGAGGATATTCTCGCCGACAATATAGCACCAGCAGTTGTGCCGGGCATCATGGTATTTCTTTTTAGTCTCGCGGATACGGGCCTGAGCCTCCTCCTCGGAGGAAACGGGCCAGACCTGGCCGATGAAGCGGGAGCGCTTTTCGGTGAACTCGCTCTGGGCAGCAGAAAAGGGGATCTTCTGCACGGTCATTGCTCCCAATCCTCCTTTTCCTCCTGCCAGCCCTCGATGTAGGGCTTCAGCTGGCCAAGCACCTTGGGCGGGCAGACCGCCGCCACGGTGATGGTCTGTTCGTATTCCACGGATTCCACCTTAGCATCCCGGTAAAGACTGTCCAGCAGACCCGCCTTATCATAGGGCAGATGGAGCGTCACACGGCGGGTGCCCTTGTCCAGCTTGCCATCGATGGCCCGCAGGAGCGCGTCCACCCCCTCCCCTGTTCTGGCGGAGATATAAACGCTGCCCTCCTCCCGGGGCAGAGCACCGGAAAAGGCCAGGTCACACTTGTTATAGACCCGCAGGCAGGGAATGTGATCCGCCTTCAGCTCACGGATCAGGTCATCCACCACCTGGGCCTGCTGGGGCCACTGGGGATTGGACAGGTCGATGACATGGAGCAGCATGTCCGCGTACTCCAGCTCCTCCAGAGTAGCCTTGAACGCCTCCACCAGCTGGTGGGGGAGCTTGCGGATGAACCCCACGGTGTCGGAAATGACCACGTCCAGGGTGTCACTGACGGTGAGGAGACGGGTGGTAGTGTCCAGGGTGTCGAAAAGGCGGTTATTGGCGGGGATGCCCGCGCCGGTGATGGCGTTCAGAAGAGTGGACTTCCCGGCGTTGGTATAGCCCACAATGGCCACCACGGGGATCTCGTTTTTCATGCGGCGCTGGCGCTGGGTATTGCGCACCCGGCGCACCTCTTCCAGCTCCGCCTTGAGCTTATCGATCTTGCGGTGGATGTGGCGGCGGTCCGTTTCCAGCTGGGTCTCGCCGGGACCCTTGGAGCCGATGGGGCCCTTACCGCTGGTGCCCGCCTGACGCTCCAGATGTGTCCACATACCGATGAGCCGGGGCAGCAGGTACTGGTACTGGGCCAGCTCCACCTGGAGGCAGCCCTCCTTGGTCTTGGCCCGCTGGGCAAAAATATCCAGAATCAGGCCGCTGCGGTCGATGACCTGCACGCCCAAAAGCTCCGTGAGCACGCGGATCTGGGAGGGCGACAGGTCATTATCAAAAATCACCAGAGTGGCGCTCTCCTGGGTCACCATGGTCTTGACCTCCGCCACCTTACCCTCGCCGATGAAGCTGTGGGGGTCGGGCTTTTCCCGGCTCTGGAGGATGGCGCCCACCACCTGGCCGCCGGCAGTCTCCACCAGGGCGGAAAGCTCCTGGAGGCTCTCCTCATCCGTGCTATCCCGGCCCAGCACCGGAGAGCGAAGGCCCACCAGCACCGCCAGGTCCCGTTTATTCTCTTGCAGCTGCATACGTTCCATAGCGTAACCTCGTTCGAAAGAATCACATATATTCAGCGCATTGAAAAAAACTTTTCGCCCCGCTGACTAATTTTTCGAAACTTTGAAAAAGTTTCAAAAACTGCTGATTTAAATGGCGAAGGACACCCTTCTTGGGTTTCCCTCACACGCCCTTCCTTACTGTTATTGAAAATAATACCACTTTATCGACAGTCTCTATTATACCACAGGCGCTAAAAATGTACAACAGGAAGCAAAAAGCCCTGCACCCAGAGGGTGCAGGGCTTTGTGTTCTGACAAATTACTTGTCCAGGCCGAAGCGCTTGTTGAACTTGGCCACGCGGCCACCGGTGTCCACCAGCTTCTGTCTGCCCGTAAAGAACGGGTGACACTTAGAGCAGACTTCTACGCGAATATCCTTCTTCGTAGAACCTGTCTCAATTACATTACCGCAGGCGCATTTAATAGTAGTCTGCTGATAATTGGGATGGATTCCTTCCTTCATTGCTCTGGTTCACCCCTTTCCGGTACACATGTCCTTTAAACTCCAAAGGCAAATGTCATCTTAGCACAAGTGACGCTAAAATGCAAGCATTTTTTGAAAAAATGTGCAAAATACAGGTATGGTCCGTTTCCATCAGGCTACACCGGAGTGGATGTTGCAGAGGAGGAAGACGAAATAGCCGGAGGCTGTGTAGTGCACCGTCTCCCCGGTGGAGGCATCCGTGCCGGTGAGGGTCACGTTGGCAACCAAGCGGTAGTTGGTCAGCAGGTCGTAGGGCTGGTTCTCACCGGAGTTCTGCAGGAGCTTCTCCACGGCGGGCAAGTCCACCGCCAGCTCATAAGTGCCCCGGGCCATTCCGTCGGCATCGATGGTAAGAGCCGAGGAGCCGCTGACCGGCGCATCTGCAGTAGAGACGGAGACGAAGGGATCCGCAGCCGACAGAAGATCCTCCCCGGTATAGACATGCTTTCCGTCGGCTTTATCATACGTCTTCTTCACCACGGAGAAGTCCACGGAGGCCCGGCTGTTCTTTACACCCTGGGCCAGAACAGCGCTGAAATCAGCGGTCAGGTCAAAGGTGATCTTTCCGTCATCGGTCGTCTCATGGAGGTCGCCGAAGTTGATAGCCAGGCGCTTACGATCCTTGGGGACAATGGCCAGCTTCACGGGAGAGACCTCCGCAGCGGTGATGGAATTGGTGCTGTCACTGACTCTGACTCCGTCGGAATAGTGCTCCTCATTACCGGAGAGATAGAACTGATCCTGCACCGTAAACTTGGCATCCTTGGGGAAGCTGCGGCCAAACTCCAGCGGAGAGGCAGCAGAGAAATCGAAGGAGATGGTGAAGGAATCAGAGTACACATACTGGCTGTCCACCTTGCTGATGGTGTCCCCTACGGAATACTTCACGGAGGAGGTGGACTGCACGACTGTTGTAGTCTGCAGCACGGTACCGTCTGCTGCGGTCAGCCTGACCACTGTTCCGGCGGGGAACTGCACCGAAGCACCGCTGCTGTCCACGATGGTGAAGACGTGGGTGCCGTACAGGGCACGGCGCTTCATGGCGGCGATATACTCGGGCCGGAAGGTCTCAGAAATACCCACATCCGTCTTCAGGGCCGTATCGGCGGTGTTGGAGAAGGTCTGGGAGGTGCTGGTGAAGGCTATATTCCCCGTGGGCGGCGCCCAAACAGAGATGGCACAATACTCCTCGTCCCGCTCGACAATGATGTTCCGGTCATTATCCTTCACCTTGGCACAGAGGTTGAACTGCTTCTGCTCCGTGTCCGTTTCCGGGGGAATCACGGCCATGAGGTACCGCTCCACATAGGGATAGTTCTTCTCGTCGGCATTCAGGCGTCCCCCGGGGGTCAGGTCCACGATCTCCTCCAGCAGCTTCTCCTGGAAGGCCACATCCTCACCACGGCGGAAGCTGCTCAGGTCGATCTGGGCCGTGGACTGGCCCTCCACCTGGCCGTAATAGCTCTTATAGCCGGAGGCGGTGGGACTGTTCAGGTCGATGAGCACGAATTTCGTGCCCACGGCGAACTTGCCGCCCTCCTGGGTCTCGCTGTCCAGCGTGCGGGAGAAGACATACTTGCCGAAGTTGTAGCCCTCGATATTCTCGGCCACATCGTTGTAGGCATACTCCATGTAGAAGGTGAACTTGCTGCCGGCATTGATATCCAGATGGAAGCGCTTATCCTGCCCCGACATGGTATACGAGGAGTTATTCAGGAAGTGGCTGAGCTGGTACTGCTCGCCCTCCAGAGGGGAGATATTGGACTTATACTGGAGGATCTGGGGGTAATAGACCACCAGATTCATGGAGTAGGTATGGGCGCCGGCGGTATCCGCAAGGGTGAGAGTCAGGACGGTGAGGGTCTTGTGGTCCGAGCGCAGGTCATCGTATTTCCCGGCGGTGAAGCGGCCGTTTTCATACCGGACACTGCCGTCCCCCGTGCCGTTTTTCGCCAGGGTGAGCGTGCCATCGGAGTTAAGCGTATAGCGATCCGCCTGGAGCGACTGCACCTGGAAGGCACCGGACATGCTGCCGTAGCCGCCGTTGGTGATGAGGTTCAGAAGGCCGCTCACGGTCAGATTCGTCCGGCCGGTGATATGGAAGACGGGCAGGTCGGCATTCTTCGCGATCTCCGGGGCGAAGTAGGAGAGCTTGTACAGCTCTGTGCTGTCCTGGCTGAGGGTCTTGTCAGACCAGGTTTTTCTGTCTCCGGAGCGCAGCTTCCCATTGAGGTAGTCAGGGGTGAAAACCGCGCCCTGGCTGGTCAGGGGATCGCCGTTGAGGATCTTCGCCAGGCCGTCGGGGGTCACGCCGTGATCCGCCAGGGCCTGCTTGGGGGTATAGGCGGAGTCCTGCGCATACTTCTTCTCGTACAGCGAGGGAGTGCCATACCCGGCGAAGACGATGCGGCCCTTGTTTCCGGTGAAGATGGAGGGATACTGGTCGTCCTCACTGCTGAGGGCCAGGACATTCACCGTGCCGGAGTTCCGGTAGGCCACAAGGCCGGCCTTGTCCTGGCTTTCGCCGGAGGTGCCTTTCAGCTCCGACATGCCGGAGGCGCTCAGGATCTGGGGGAAGGTCTTCAGGCTGCCGGAATAGCCCACATCGTTGCCCTTCATCAGAATATCGTAGCCGTTGAGGATCTTGCCGCTATCAACAATGGCAGCCAAGGCACCGGCATTGCCGGCGTTTTTCGCCTGACGGATGGTGTTGTCCGCCAGGTACAGGCCGTCGATGGTGGTGGTGTTCTGCACCTTGCTGACGGCTCCGGCGGCGGAATTGCTGCCAATGACCTGCAGGTAATTGCCGGAAATTCTGATGTTGCTGAAGGTCGCTGAGGTGCTGTTGCAGCGGTTGGCTATGCCGGCCACCTCCATGGCGGCGATGACGCAGCCGGTCAGCTCTGCATCCGTCATGGTCACAGCATTGCCGCCCTTTCCGAAATTGCCGAAAAAGCCGCTGGCCCAAGCCTCTCGATTCTTATTGGAAAGAATATAGAGAAGAGCCGAGTCCCCGCTGCCCGCTACCTTAACGTGGTTGGCCGTGATGGGATTTCTTCCGTTATCCCAGGGGAGCAGGCCCGCAGCGCAGGCGCGGCCAAAGATATAGAGGGGGGAGTTTGTGGCCTGAATGGTCACATCAGTGAAGGTGTAGGCCGCTCCGTCAGGGCCATTGCCCACCATGCCGCCGCCGTTCTGATAGCCCAAAATGACCGTGGCAGAGGTATCAGAGATGATCTTGCAGGCAGTGAATGTGTTTGTCTTAGCAGCTGCTCCAAGAAAGCCGCCGGCATTGCCAGAAGCGGAGCGATCATTTCTGCTGAGCGCATAAGCCATGGCATTTTTCACACCCGGCGCAGAAACACCGGCCATTTCTACGGAGGAGGCGGTATATTCCGTGGGGTATTTCCCGGCATCATCCCACTTACTCGTGGAGAGCACCACGGTGCTGTCCAGTGTGCAGTTGGTGAACGAGGCAGAGTTGGCGCTGGAGCCAACGAAGCCGCCGGCATGGCCATTTTTGCTGCCGGAATAGAGGGCGCTGGTCTCAAACACGATGCTGGAACGGGCAATAACGGAATCAGAAATCTCAATTTTACCGTTACTATTGTTATCGTAGACGACAACGGCACCAACCAAGCCGCCGGCAGAAGCATTGTAATTAGGATACGACGTATTTACAATGTTCGAATTTCTGGTGCGGATGTAGGAATCCGAAACCGACACGCCGGAGAGCTTTGTGGCAGTCTGCACACGGAGGAAGCCGTACACAGCGCCGGTGCTCTGCCGGCCCAGCAGGTTAAGGCCCGTGATCTTGCAGTTCTTCACGGCGGAGTTGTTCGTGTTATCCTTTTCACTAGCCACAAGGCCCGCCGCCCAACCCGGAGAATGGACGGAGAGATTCTCCACCGCTACATCGGTGAACTCCGCATTTGCCGCAAAGCCCGCAAAGCCCGACAGGCAGAACAGGGGCTCGCTATTGTTCTTGGTCTCGATCTCCCGGCCGGTGGCCGCATCCATCACGGAAAGGGACAGATTGCCAGATACTTTCAGGCCGTTGTAGGTGATTTTGCTGCTGTTACCAGAGTTTTCGATGACAAAGGCCAGATTATACACGCTGTCCTGCTCATAGGCACCGGAGACATAATACTGCTTCAGATCCACGGCAAGGGTCACGGTGGAAAGCGGGGCATTGGAGGTATCCTTCCGCCCCTTTACCACGGCGAATGTGAAGCATTCTCCCCCGGAATAGGGGCTGCCCAGGCCACGGAAGGCATTGGGATAGGCGCGCATGTCGTAGTTTTCCCCGGTCAGATTCAGTGTGAGCTTCTCACCTTTCAGGTTCCGGCCGGCGGCAACGCCAAAGTAAGCGTTAAAAATGGAGTTTCCGCCGCCGGACAGATCATCCTCGTAGCGCCCGGAACGGAGATCACCGTCGGTCTTGACCTGGGACAGGTTCTCGGTTCCGACCTTGGAATAGTCCCCGTGGCGGGAGAGCGCCCCCTGGCCATAGGAGATCTGCTTTGCATCATACCCCAGTGCGCCGCCGCTGACGCCAAAGCCCAGCATGAACAGATCGTCCGAATCCGCCAGGGTAATGGTATTGCCGGAGAAGGGGGTCTGGGCCGCCGTCTTCGTGATGTGGGGGATGGAGAAATTCTTATCCGTGTTCTGATAGGCCTTATCTGCCCCGGCATCGTCGGACAGGACGTAACCGGAGAGAACCTTGCCCACATAGGGATTATAGTAATAGTACGCGGCGAAACCATCCACATTCACACCGGTATCCGGCAGATCACGCACCGTGACGCCGCCGCCGGTGACCAGACCCACATAGCCGCCGAAGACGGAGGTCTTGTGGCCGGGAGTCACCCGCCCCACCGTGACGGAAACGTTATCCAGCACATTGTCGCCGCCGATGACCCAGCTGATGACGCCGCCGAAGTGGGAGACCTCTGTTTTTGCGGTGGCGGCAAAGGCGCGGTTGGTGGCGCTGGTATAGGAGGACGAGGAAAGAGACAGGTCGCCATACTGGAACTCCAGCCCATACACCCCGCAGCCGTTGGCCGCGTTGATGAAGCCATAGCCCACCTTATCAATATCCGTCCTACCGGGCATGGTGATCACCGTTTTCGCGCCGGACGAGCCGCCGGTGATGACCCCGTGGAAGGGATAATTGGCATTGCCGATGCCGATGAAATCATCCGGCAGGGTGACGGAATTGACGATCTTGAAGTAGGCCCCCCGGAGATATTCACGGAGTTTGGAGGCGGAAAGCGTCAGGTTGCCGCTTTTCAGGGTGGTGGTGGAATCGCCCGCGTATTCGTCGCAGGTGGTATAGTCCAGGGTCTTATCGATCTTGGTATGGGGATACTTGATCTGATAGCCCACGGGGAACATCTTATCCATGGTCACCAGCTCCGCAAGCTCCACCAGCTGCTTTTCACTGCTGATGATATAGGGATGCTCATAGGTGCCCCAGCCATCGTCAAAATTCACACTCTTCTGGTTGACGCGGAGGCCGACGCCGCCGGTCATGGTGTTTTTCACATAGACCAGATAGCCGGTGAGGAACGCCTCGTTTTTATCGCCGGTCTTGCTGCCGGAGGTGGGATCCACCAGGATATCCTTGTCATAATACTCATACTGCTTGTTGTTGGTGGAGATCTCCCGGCCATAGGTAACGGCGTTTTTATGGCTGGTACCATCCCAGTCCTCCGCCAGTTTAAAGTTATAGACAAAGGAGCCTGTACCGGCGGTGCAGTTGATCTCACGGAACAGGGTCGCCGAAGTGAAAATGGACTTACCGTCCTCGCCGGCGAAAACAATATCCGAGAAGGTCACGCTGATGTACTCGGAGTTGACCTGAGCGCCATTTTCCGTCCAGGTCATGCCGCCGCTGCCGATGAGAGAGCCGGCCACCGGCCTGTTGGTGCCGGTATACGCGGTGATCTTGCTGACATCATGGTAGCTGGCCGGGGTATACTGGGACACGGAGGTAAAGCTGCAGTTGACATTGGTGCCGATGCGGTTGAGGAGCAGGGGCGTATCCGTGCGGCCGGTGATGGAGAGGCCGTTAAAGAAGACCTTCTCCACGGTGGCCGTTACCACCGCGTTGACCGTCGTGTTCCGCAGGCCCTCCACCTTGCCGCAGAGGAACGCGCCGGAGCTATCCCCCACCGGGGACAAAGCACCCGCCAGGGTAACATTCTTGAAGCTGAGGGTGATATTGGCGCTATCGGTGGTCACATCGGAGAAAACGCCGCTTTGCAGGCCCGCAAACTGGCCGCCGGTGAGGGACACCGTCCGGCCGAAGGTCAGAGTCCGACCGCTGAAGTCGAAGGAAACAGCCTCCTTCTTGGTGGGATAGAAGGAATAACCCTTCAGATCCACGTCCTTAGTCGCGCCGGTGATGTTCTGGATCTCCGTGGGGAAGCTCTCCGCCTTTACATAGTCCGGCAGGCCGCCGGTCTTTGTTCTTGCGTCCCAGCCCTGGATATAGTCATAGACATTCCAGTAAATCAGGTCGGCGGGCGAGGACACCGTGGCGCTGGGCGTATGCTTGTCGCCATGGGTCCGATCCAGGCGGGCGATGTTGAAGTAATAGCGGGTAAGGGCATTGCTGTGGGCATTCATCAACTCCGGCCAGCCGCTGGAGGAAGGAATCTGCCCAATCTGCGCGCCGGAGGTCTCCACGGTGACAAGGCCGCCGTTGGCCGCCACACCGATGGAGGCGGAGGCGGAGACGTTCCGGCCTGCGAAGAGATCAAAATTCGCAGGAATGTTCTTCATGTTCTCAGGGGCGCAGCCGATCACCACAAAGGCTGTGATCCCGTCGCCCAGAATGGCACCCCTGAAGGCGCCGCCGGAGGTGAACTTTGCTCCGTCCACGGAGAAGTTCTCGTTGGCCGTCAGCTTGCCGTTGAGCTTATACAGCAGGCCGCCTGCAGATCCGCTGCCGCTGCTGACGGTGCCCTGCCAGGCACCATCCAGCACCAGGCGGCACTTATCGAAGGTGTGGCCGATGAGGCCGCCGGCGGCAGTTGTGGATTTAGCGGAAACGGAGGCTTCGGCGGTGGCGGATGTGCCCGTCAGGTCCACATCCACATAGTTAGAGCACTCCAGAATGGCAATGCAGCCGCCCACATAGGCGTTGGGCCGGGACTGCTCCTGGGTCACGACAGCGCTGATGATGTTGTTCGTAAGGTCAACCTTCTGGGCAGTGGTGGCCTTACCCACCATGCCGCCCAGGTATACCTCATTGATATTATAGCTCCCGTTCTCGTGGCGGATGGAGGCCGCTGTCGTGCTCCCGGTGATCCGGAGCGTCGCATTCTGCGTACCGCCGATGAAGCCGCCCACATAGATGCTCTTCTGAGAGTATCCGGCTCCCTGGGCCAGGGTGATTTGCAGCTTTGTGGTACAGTTGGTGAGCGTAACTGCACCACTGGCATGGCTCGACACACCGCCCAGGAAAAAGCCTGAGGGGGCGTTGGCATAGTGCTTCACCTCTCCGGCCACGGTGAGGCTCTCCACCTTAGCTCCGGATACGGAAGAAAACGCGCCCATAAAGTACCGGGTGTTCACGCCGTCATTCAGGATGCCTATGTTCTCATTAGTCAGGCCGCCAGCGGAACGAATACTCTCGCCAATGGCAAGGGTCAGCGTATGGCTGCCGCCGACAATTGTGCCCGTGAAGATGGTTTTTACGTCCAGGGCGCAGGTAAACTGCTCCACACCGGAGCCGCGGAGGTCAACATCTCCGGTCAGGGAGATATTTGCATTGAGGAGGTTTGTGTAATTGTTTTTACTGATGCCATCCACACCGATGAATGCGCCATGGGTCTGTAGGGTCAGAGCCAGCTTGGCGGCATCCCTGGCCGAAGCGAGGGTGATGGCACCGCCGGTAAAGGTCAGAGGCTCCGGCACGGTCACCTGATAGGTGGTGCTGTCAAACGAGAGAATGCCCAGACTATCATTGCGAAGGATTTGGCCGTAATTGCCCACGTCGTTGCCCGTCACCGTGCCGGTGCGGGCGAAGGAGAACCCGGTATCCGCAAAGAGCAGAGAATCCGACTGGGTGCGCACGATGTGCTTGGAGCGTTTAGAGCTGTCCGTCAGTGCGCCGGAAAGGCGCACCACCGTGCCGGTGTTGACGGTGGAAACGAGGACGGACTCCTGATTGGTATTCTGATAGGTCACCGCTGCCACATCCACCACGGCCCCGGCGGCGGCCACGCCCACCAGATCCGCCATATTGGCGGCAGACTTCTGCATGGTGTTGGTCAGGTTGAGCCGGTCCGCCTTCAGGCGGGCGTTCTGATCCACGGTGCCCACGGCGCCGCCCAGATTGCCGGAAAAGTTGTTGTTTCGGAAGGTATTCGTCAGCGCCATGGCGTCGGCTTTCCCACCGACGGTCACGGGGGAAGAACCCGTGATCTTGCCGATGACACCGCCGATGTCGCCCATTCTGACGCTGCCAAAGGTAAACGCGGATACCCTGTCTACGGAGAGGGTGACGTCGACATTCGCTGTAAGAAGGCCGAAATAGCCGCCCACCGTGTGGGACGCGGAAGCATCATCCGTGCCCGTAAAGGTCGCACCGGTGACGGTCACATGGTCGAACACCGTGCTGTCAGCCGGTTGGCAGCTGCCAATGAAGCCGCCCATCACCGGGGCGCTGCCCTGAGCGGTAAAGGTGCCGCCTGACACGGTGCAGGTTCCGGCGGCGGTAATGGTCCCCTGGGAAAGGCCCGCCACACCGCCAATGATCCGGCCCGTGGCATTCACCGCCGTCAGGGACGCATCCGATGCAAAGGTCACAGAGGCACCGGCCTCATTGCGGCCCACGATGCCACCGGCATAGTCTCCGGAAGCTGTAATGGCAGATACATTTACAGAGCCTGTAAATTTGGCAACTTTTTTGTTACAACCCACAAGTCCGGCGGCAAAATTGTCCCCGGAGGCGGTGGCGGAGCCGTGAAGCGCCACGTCCCCGTTCACGGTGAGGGTGCCCTTGTTCTCCCCCGCCAGCAGACCGGCATGGCCGGAGGCGGTGGAAACAGTGAGGTCAATATCCGCCGGAAGGGTCACGGCGATGGCGGCGTCACTGTCGATGGCAGCGAACAGGCCAGCCGCATCGCCGGAGGTGGTGTTCAGCTCATACTGCTCGCCGGAGACAAAGCTCCGGGTCAGATCCAGCTGGCAGCTGCCGGAACCGGTCACCCGGGCGGCCACAAGACCCGCAGGGCGATCCGTGTGGACGACGCCCTTACTAACGGTAGTCTCCCCGGAGCTGTCCGTGGTCTTTCTGGCAAAGCTGAAGCCGCTGATATTCAGCACGGCGCTGGCCGGCTCGATGGTGATGGTATCGCAGAGGGAAAATGCCCCGTCCTCCTGGGCAACCAGTTTTTTCCCGGCGGCATCGGACTGAACGGAACCCTTGGAGGAGAGGTTGTTGAACAGGACCTTCCAGTCTGTCATTTTCAGGGCCGTATCGTCCGTGGCACCCAGCATGGAGATGGTGCCCCGGAAGGGATGCTGGGCATTGCCGATGCCGAAAAAGCTCTTGGAGAGCACCACCTTCTGGTTTTCATCATAGGTGACGGAGAGCTCGATCTCTCCGCGGGTGGCAATATTAAATGTATAGCCGTCGAGGCTGTCCGTCTGGGAAACCCGGGCCAGGGTGACAAAGCCCTCGGGTCCGGCCACCAGATAGGTCTGGCCGCTCTGGAGGGTGATGCCGCTGCCCTCTGCGCACAGCTGGTCTATGGAGAGGCCGTAGCCGGAGGGGATCTCCAGAGCAAATGCCTTGCTCCGCCCCGTCAGCAGCAGGAGCAGAACCGCCGCCAAGGCCACAGCAATGGACAAAACGGCGAAAAAGGATGGATCCACCGCTCTGCTGACCTGTTTGATTCTTTTTCCTTTTTTCATTTGCACTCACCTATTGCTACGTTATTTTCCAAGGCTTCAGGACGCCGCATCCTGGATCTGCTTCACCGTAACGAAGCCCTTCAGCTGCGTCCAGGTCACGGGGTTGGCGGTATCCGCCCAGGGGTTATCCGCCCCCGTCTGCGGGTCCTGTACCCGCAGGAAGGTCAGGCGCGTATAGCCGTCCTCCGTCAGGGGAAGCAGGATATAGTCCTTGCCGGAGGAGGCGTCATGCTGCACATCGACACCCGCCGGCAGAGCGTTATACTGGGTCATCAGGGCCAGGTTGGCAGGGTCCCACTCCACACGCAGGGAACCCTTTTTGCTCTCATCCAGCCGACCAGACATGGTGACCTCATAGGGAAAGGCCGCGTAATCCTCGATATCGTCGCCGTCACTGTAGACAAAGCGCCCCACTGCCGTGAAGCCCTCGTCGCTGGTGGGGACAATGCAGCCGCCCAGCCGCTTCTGCTGCATATAGGCAGGGGTGGTGGGGATCACATAAAGATTCAGCCGGGGATAGTCGGAGAGGTCGGCATCGGAGTGGAAGCGGACCGTCATTACGCTCTTGGAGGCGACACCGCCGGGCAGCGGGATCCCGGTGAAAACCGGGGTGTCGGCTGCGGTGGAAGCCACCCTTTTCTCCTGGCCGCCGATGGTCAGATAGTATTCCTGGCCGTCTGCGGGGGTCTTATCCAGCCAGGCATAGACGGAAAACTCCATGGAAAAGGCGTTGTATTCGCCGGTGGAGAGATCGTAGTTGAAAAGATTGATGGCCTTTCCGGAGGAGAAATAGAAGGTGCTCCTGGGCACCTCCTCCCGGTCGGAGACAGAGGCCAGCACATCGCTGGTGAAGCAGTTCCGCCGATTGACGAAAACGTCCTTGAAGTTGCCCTTGCCATAGTAGGCGGCATACCCCAGCACGATGGAAAGCACCAGCATGATCAGCGCGCACAGGGCCGCCGGCAGGGGCCTGCGTTTTCTGGTTTTCATGTGGTCTTATCACTCCCTCCTGTGCCGCCCTTGGTGACGATGTAGACGGCATCCGTCTCCTTCTCCAGCTCCGCCTCGGTGATGTCCGACTTCCAGGTGACGCGCAGGACATAGAACCGGTAGGCCTCCGTGTCGTTGAGGGTAGAGATGATATCCGTACCTACGGCGGCGGGCTTTGTAAACTTGCCGCTGTACAGCTTGTGGATGCCGCGGTTCAGATTAGCTGCCAGATGGGTCTGGTCGGTGCTGCCGCTGTTGCTGTAGGTCACGCGGGAGGGCCGATTGCCCTCCGCCTGGGTATTCTCCACAAAGTTGAAAAAGCACTGGGTATTCTCCAGCAGGCGCTCCTGATAGTCCATGCCGTCTACCTGTGCGGCGGTGATACTGGTCACGGGGAACAGGTCGATGACCATGCCGATATTCTCCGTATATATGACGCCCACGTTATAATCCTCCACCACGCCCTTATAGGCGGGGGCTACGCAGAACAGAGCGTAATAGGGCTCGTTGATCTGCAGGCCGTCCAGATTGAAGGAGGTCATCTCCTCCAGCTGATCGTCCCGGATGTAGATGATGGGAGGCATGATCACCTCCAGGTCGCTGGTGCGGGTCATCTTATTGAGGACGAGCCAGGCATATCCGGAAAGGCTCAGGGTGCACACCAGCACCACCAGCAGCACAAAGCGCCGGGCAAGCCCCTTGGGCCGGGATGTCATTCTTTTTCCCATGGCGCATCAAACCTCCTGCACATAGACATCGAAGCAGATCCTCCGGAGAGTGGAGCCGAAGACAAAGTCCGCCTCGTTATAGCCGGTGCTGGACTTCCGGTAGACGCCCCCGCTCTGGGTGAACATCTTGCCCAGGTTGTCCTCCTGATCATAGTAGGCCTTGATGGCCGCCTGATCCGCAGAGGCCAGCTTGCTCCAGCCGCCGTCGAAAATATAGCTGTAAAACGGAACCCAGACCCAATAGATGGTGACGCTCTGCTCATGATCCGCCGCGTCCACCTGCATGGGCTTGTCGGGGCTGATCCAGCCGGAATAGACGCCGTCAGCGCTCTTTTCCCGGAACATCATGATGTGGGAATTGGCAAATTTCAGCGCAAGAGCCTTATTCTCCTCCGTGGCATCCGGGTAGCAGCCCTCATTATTGTCCGCAAAGCGATCGTTTATGACCTCCGGACGGCAGATAAAGGAATAGGTGCTGCGGTCGGGCTTATATACATAAAAGGTAAAGCTGCCTGAGGCACCGGGGCTGATATTCTCCCCGCTGCCATTGGTCAGGCTGGAGGGATCCAGGGCCAGCTCAAGGCGCGTCATGCCGCTCTCCGGCTGGGCAACACCGACATCCTTCCCGCCGGACACCTTTCTGATCTGCAGGTTGCCCTTGGCCGACACGCCCATACCGGTGGCCGAAGCGTCCAGACTGTCGGCAAACCAGCCGAAGCCTATGGTGGCCGCGATCACCGCAAACACCACCAGCATAGCCGCAATCAGCAGGCTCAGCAGCGCCGAGGTCGTTTTTGACATGAAATATTCCCCCTTCCCTGCAAAATTAACGGGTTATTAATCCCCCAAAAATACAAAACGCCGCAATATCCAAAAATATTGCAGCGTGGCTGACTTCACAAAAAAAGTCCCATTAGCTTTGCGTCACCGCCTCACGACGGTTTTGCCCATAGTATTCAGTTCTGAATGCCTGCACAAGACCCGCGCAGACACCTCACATACTTTATATATAAAATACCACAGAATCTGCCGTCTGTCAACATTTTCCTCACTTTTCCTGACACCTGTTCAGCGAATATTCCCCGATGTGTTACAGTCATTTCCCGGGCAGGCAGCCGAAATGCAGCAGCGCCTCCAGCACACCGCCGCCCACGGACAGAGCCTTATCCGACGCTTGCAGGCAGTGATCGGGCTTGCAGCGGGGATCAATATCCCCGCATTTCATGCCCTCCGGCACGGTCAGCCCCCCCTGAAGAAGGCCGCGCAGGCAGCCATCGATGGTGCAGAGCATGGGCACGCCGTTGACGACCGCCGCCACCTCCCCCTGCTTCACCAGCTGGCCGATCTCCATCTTCGGTTCAAACACACCGTCCGCCGGGGCCCGGAGCACCCGCTCGGCGCCATAGCCGCCAATGACGCCAGGAACGCCGGTATTGGGAATAGGCGTTCCGCTGTACAGCACCCGGCCCAGAGTGTGGCCGCGCATGGTCTCCACGGCGGCATGGCAGTCCACCCCGGCGGTGAAGCCGGGCCCGACGCCGATGACCACAGGAGCATCGCCCAGGGCAGTGCCCAGATTGCGCTTGGCCAGGATGGCATCCACCAGAGCGGCCGGATGAAGTTGCGGCAGCAGAGTGCAGGACGGGTCGGCCAGCACGGCAACAGCCCCGTCGGCGGCGATGGTCTGCGCCTCCTGTGCCGAATGGGCCCAAACAGCTGTCACATCCTCCACCTGCATCCGGCCCAGGCGGATGGCCTCGGAAAAGCAGACCGTGCGGCGGATGGAGGTAGGCTGGGGCAGATCTGTCATGACCACCTGAAAGCCCGAGCGGACCAGGCGGAGGGCTATCCCTGTCGCAATATCTCCCGCTCCACGGATCAAAACTGCCATATGGCCCCCCCGCCTTTCCCGACCCTCTCCGGAGGATCATACTGTGGATATTTTACCTCTTTTGGCGGCAGGTGTCAACTGGACACGGGGCGCTGATTGGGGTATACTGGCAAAAAAGGAGGGATCGGGATGGAGCTGTATCCCCTGTTGGGCATCGAAAAAGGCGTGACGGCCATCATCGGCAGCGGCGGAAAATCCACCCTGCTGCACACCCTGGCCATGGAGCTGCCGGGGCGGGTGCTGTTGTGTACCAGCACCCATTTCAGAGCCTATGACGATCTGCCCCTGGCAGTCAACCCTACGGCAGAGGGCCTGCGGCGGCTGTTTGTGAATCACAAGGCGATCTGCGCGGGCAAAAAAAATGAGCAGGGAAAGCTGCGCGACTGTGGGCTGCCCTATGAGCTGCTGGCAAGTGTGGCAGACTATGTGCTGGTGGAGGCGGACGGCTCCCGGCAGCTACCCCTGAAGGCCCACGCGGCGCATGAGCCGGTGGTCCCCCCCTGCAGCCGGCAGGTCATATGCGTGGTGGGTATGTCCGGTCTGCACCGCCCGGTGCGGGAAGCCGTACACCGGCCGGAGCTATTCTGCCCGCTGGCCGGGTGCAATCCGGAAGACGAGGTAACGGCGGAATTGGTGGCCCGTGGCCTGCTCCGGGAGGGGTTGGCGGACACGGTTTTTCTGAATCAGGCGGAAAGCGATTCCGTTTTACAGGATGCTGCCGTGATAGCTTCCCGGCTGAAATTGGAAGGACTGCGCGTGGTATGCGGCAGCCAGAGGCAACAGCAATACAAGGTGCTTTGACAGGAAACAGCCTCCGCGGGAGAAATCCCGCGGAGGCTGTTTTCGTATGCTTTCAAGTGGAGGTCTATTTAATCGTCCAGTTCTCTCTCGCCCATCAGCACGGTGCCGGTGGAGGCGTTGATCTCGTAGCTGTACTCATAGTTTCCGGCCTTGAACTCGATCTCGTAGACTCTCACGCCGTCCTC
>ERZ1106963.1087-NODE-1087-length-35751-cov-15.305412_pt1 | contig 35751 bp, 38 predicted proteins | sample MGYA00403681_ERZ1106963 | MGnify/ENA primary metagenome ERZ1106963 (study PRJEB35170, sample SAMEA104062407) | human gut metagenome | biome: human gut; feature: human-associated habitat; material: faeces | place: Denmark | collected 2012-05-03 ...
TGTTTGTTGGCTGTCATTTTAGTTTTGACAAGCGTTTGGATTTCCGGGAAGCGCAACAGGTTGACGGCGGCAATGATAACGTCTGCCAGTTCTTCCTTTATTTTTTCAAGGTCTGACTGCAAGCCGGTCGCAATCAGCGTGTCTATCGCTGCGCTGTATTCGCTGATTTCTTCGCCGAGCTTCATCTCTTGGTCTTTTGCGGTAAACTCCGGGAACGTCTTTTCGTGCCATTCCTGAATATCTTTGATTAGCTCAATCATTCTGCACCTCCAGCTTGGCGGCAATGTAGTCGTTGACTTCGTTTGCCAAAAGGTAATTTTCCAAAACGAGATTGCGTTCGGTGAGGCTGTAAATCCGTACGACCATAATTGCGCCGATGACACCCAAGAGAAAATTAGCAAGGTGGGGCAGAATATGTAGAACTTTAAGGATGGTGCGTCTGCCCCGAAGATTAATTTTCATAGATAACCTCCACATATTTGATAAATTGTTGTAGCACGTTTCTTTCGCTTAATACCTCAACCGCGAATTTCGGGTCTTCCTTAATATCGCGGAGAAAATCGCGTACCGTTTCGCCGTCCTGATAAAACACAATATTGTCGCGGATAGCTTCCATAAGGTCGTATCCGGCTTTGACAATACGCTTTTTATGTTCGGCTTCCGCCTCGGCTTTCATCTTTTCAGCGAAAATTTTGGCATATAAAACCGCAGTGTTGGCGGGGTCTTTCCAAATGTTTGTCATATTTTGGGATACTCCTTTTTAATCAGCTCATTAATGTCGATTGCGGGGTCAGCGGCTACCTTTTCAAGCATTTTGCGGATAACCGGGCGGCGCTTCAGCAGAACCTCGGCGGCAATCTGGCGGTATTCCTCGGCACACTCGGCGCAGCAGAAAACCTTTTGCGCGTGGTTGGTCTTAAACTCTTCAAGACATACCGGACAGGTGCGGGTATACAGATACCCGCTGTGCCGATGGCGGAGCTGATTGCGTCGGTTGCCTTCCTTTTTGCACTCTTCGGAGCAATAGCAAACATTCCGGTAGTTTTGGGGCGTAAATTCCTTGCCGCAGATTTTGCATTTATAAATCATGATTCTGCCTCCGAAAGTCAAATTGGTTCTGAAGCTCGGTGAATGACTGCTGTTTAAAGTCTTCGTCTATCCGCTCGGCCTCGGCCATATCGTAGTCGATGACGGGAGATGATTCATCTTGCTGGCTGGCAAATTCGGCGGTCTTTTGCGAGGCGACGGGAGCAGGAGAGGGAATATCCTGCATCTCGTCATCAAACAGGGCTTGAATTGTGCCGCTGACGTTGATTTTTGCCATGGCGATTTTTATTGCCTTGCGGACGCCGCATTTTAGGTACATATCGTTTTTAAAGTTCTTCCAAGCCGGGCTTTCGTTATTATACATCTTTTTGAGCGATGCTTGTCGTGATTTTTCCAGCTCGTCAAAAGAATAGGTATAAACTCGTTTATCCCCTTTGCAGGTAATATAAACGTAACAGCCGACAATCTCCTTGCGCGCAAAAGGGTCGGAACGTTCAATCGTGTAGGCATCGCCGTCGGAAGCTTCGGTCATTTGAAATTTGTCGCCTGAAAAGATTAAACCGGCGTGAACATTCAATCCGTTTTGTTCGGCAATGTAAATAAGCCCTTTGTATGAAGGCTCACAGGTGAGCTGTCCGCGGTTGTTGTAAAGGTAGTACAAATCGCGGGAATCGGTAGGAAGTCCCCATGCCAAAATGGAAGTGAATACCTGTTGCTTGGAGAGGGCGGAGCAGTTTTTGAAATGTTTGCCGCTGTCTTTTTCCTGCAAATCGTGCATAGATATTTTGTTCGCAAAGGCCAGACCCTCGCGGCAGACATAATCGCGCGGATAACCGTATTGGTTGGCAAACAGGTCGACAAGCCCGCTTGTTTCAAAAAAGTCGGCGATTTTCTGAATCTGCGGCTCTTCCTTTATGGTAATTTCATTTGTCATTTTACTGCCCTCGTTAAAAGCGAACCGTTGGCGGAAAGGCGCACGGAGCCGCCGTCCATTGTGTAAAGTTCGCAAAGTTTATGATCGTACATGTATTTTTTCAGCAGGGTTTTGCGGAGCTTGTCCTGCTCGTTGTTGTCCTTAATCACCTCGTTAAGCCCGATGTAGTCGTTCAAAAACTCGTGCAGGGTTATGCCCTGAAATTCGTCTTGCGAGGTGGCAAGCTTGCAGGCATCGGGGTTTTGTTTGTAAACCGCCTGATAAATCTTGAAGTCCTGCTCGGCGAGCCGGGCGCACTTATCGTTAATCTCCGGCGTGCGGTTTTCGGCGACGGCAGTTTCAAAGTGCCTGAGCGCGGAAAGGATGGTTGCCTGAATTTCCGGGATTTTGCCGTAAATAAAGTTGTCAACGCGGATTTCAAACAGGCGGTCAATTTCTTCAAAACGCTCCTGTTCTATCAACGACACGATGCGGCCGCGGTTAAACGGCGTGTCCGGTTCCAGAACCATTGACGAGATAATCCCGGCGTCGGCGTTGCACAGCAGCATCTGATACTGGTTTTGGAAGATATACTGCCACGGAAGACCGTTGTAGAAGATGTTTTCCCGCGCGGCCTTGAACGGATTGACGGTTTTTTTCTCCCACACGAGGCGTCCGGCCGTGTGCGTCTTCAGGTTGATGTCCACAAAACTGCCGCATCTGCTTTCGGCATAGCCGTCCGGCGAACAGACCGCGTAGGGCGAAATGTCGGGGCGGCGGATAAAGTCTTCGGTGCCTTGAAAGTCAAAGTCAGGGTGGTCTTGCATTTTCCAGTCAAGGTATTTTTCCATCGCGTGTCCGTAGATTGAAAATTCGTCGGGCAGGGGCGGGAGGCGGTAGCCGCGCTTGATTTTGTGGTACACCTGATAGCCGGTGGAATACAAATCCTCGCCCAAGAAGTTGAGCGCCGGTTTTTCGCCCATCAGCTCCATCAGTTCCTTTTGCGGCACGAAAGACTTGACGACGGCGGCGATTTCGCTCGCGCCGATGCCGCTGTTCTTTTCCTCTAGCCATTCGGGGGTGTTTTGCCTGAACTCGGTTTTGCCGATGTTGGCTAAAAGCTCGCGTTCCTTTTGCCGGAAAAAGTCGTCTTTGGTGATGTTCAGCTCCAGCAGATACTGCTTGAAATCAACGTTTTTCATCCGCAGAAGATAGGCGCGCCGCCCCTCGTCAATAAGGTCTAATCCATGATGCCATAGTCCCTCACGATGTAGTTTTTCATGACATTTGTAGCATAGCGAAAGAAGATTATTGACATCGTAACGGAGCAGGGTGTTTGAGCGCGAAATTATATGATGTTGATTTTCAGCCTTAGAGCCACAAACAGCACAAACGCGTCCTATAGAAAGTTTAGGATATAACTTGTCTAATTTTTCTTCAAAGTTATTCATAGCTAACCTTCTCAAAATTCCTATATACGTAGCTTGTGCTTTTATTTAAAAATGCAGCCAAGTCTGTTGCTTTCCATAATTTTCCGTTATGTCTATAGCGGTTACAACGTCTGTTAAATGCTTGTTCCCGTTGGTTGCACCAGCGACAATTTTCAGGGGAATATCCTTTATTGTTATCTATTCGGTCAATGGATAAATCAGGTGCATAACCATTTTCTAACGCCCAATTATAGAAGGATGTGGCATTATTTTTCCATTCTTCGCACATCTTTATTCCTCGGCCACCGTAGCTCTTATATGCTGGACGATTAGGATTATAACATCTTGCTTTAATTCCACGCCATATATTAAAAATACGATTTCCGGTTAAGTGATGTGATGTTAAAAATGTGTTAGCCGTGATACTTGCTTTTTCTTTTTGGAGGCAACCACAGGATTGAACATGTCCAGTTTTTAAAGAGTAAAGTTCTGGTCTTGAAACATTCCCGCAATCACATATACAATTTACGTATATGTGATTTTTGCGGTTGAAAGCAAAGGAAACCACAGTCAAGCGTCCGAATTTTTTTCCGATTATTGGAGTTATTTTATCTTCCAACGGGGTCATCATCTTATTCGCACCACCACATTAAAATAGAAAGCAATAAGCTTGCGCAGCAAAGAACGATGCAATTCCAGCGAAAAAAATTTTCTTCCTCTTGTTCCAGGCGGCGCAGTTTGGCGTTATATTTGGCATAGGCTTTTAATAAGCGCCCTGTTTCGGACAGGTTTTGGACACAAAGCTTATATAAAGCATCGTTTGTTGTTAATAAGCGCTTGTTTTCTGCTTCCAGCTCCGCTTTAGTCGTTTGTTTTGTCATTATCTATTTTCTCCATAAACTCAACAAGCTTCATTGCTTTAAAGGCGGCGGGGGCATCTTTTTTTATCTTAGCCAGCATGTAACCCAGATTTAAGGCATCCCCGCTGATAAAAGATGTATTTTTAATCTCATCTCCCTCTTCCCAGCCGAAGACGCCGATGCGTAGTGGACATATTTTGGCGATTTCATCCAGATGGTGCTTTATGATTTTTTTCTTTTCTTCTTCAGTCATTATTTTTCCTTTCAGAGTAGGCGGGAGGGCGATAGGTTGGTTGGATGCCCTCCCTGTTAAGGCGGGAAAGGAGAAGTAGCGTAGAGTTAACCAAACCTTTCCCTAACATTTGAGGGCGGCTGTCAGATGTTTTGCTTGCGGTGTCCTCGCGTGTTATGAAATGGTTTTACACTTATTATGTGTTAATGTCAACACAAAAAATGTGTTGAGTAAAATGTTTTGTGCATAAATAAAATAAGCCCCTTAATTCAGGGGCTTGTTTTTTTCTGCTGTTAAATTTCGGATAAGTTTTGCAATTTCTTCCAGTTTATCAGCAATAAAATTGAGGGTTTGTTTGTAAATTTCCTCTTCCATTTGCGATTCCTTTTCAGGGAAACCTTAAACGCTAAGGCGGCGGAGCTGAAAACACCTCACAATTAGTGCCTGCTTATTCAATCTATTACACAGACTCCGCCAAGTAGCGTATTGTGAGTGAGTTTTTCAAGCTCGTCAAATATGTTATTTTATAATTTTTTATCGGTCAAGTTCTTTTTGTTTTATAAACCCAAAAAGAAATGAAAAGTATTGTTGTAATATTGATAATTCCCCAATTACTACGCGTGAAATATAACGGGAGAATCGGATTATAAATAATTGCCACGATTAACCAGCCGAAAAAATAGTATGGAATGTCTTTTTGCAGATAAAGGTAGTAAATAGCGGAAATAGTTAAGAATATTCTCAAAAATTGATAATAGCCATAAGGGAGATTTAAAAAAGTCCCAAACAGTAGAAGTATAGATATATAGGAAAATTGTTTAATCATTCTTTACATTGTGCTCTAATTGTTTTAATTCATCAGGAGAACATAATATGTAAATGCTTCCGGCTAAATTTATTAAAATTCCAATAAAACTAAATATATATTTTATTTCACATTCCGTTTTATCGGTATAAGCTAAGTAAAAATATAAAATGGAAACAAGGAAGCTAATAAAATTTCCTGCAATAATCAAAATTAGTGGTAATCTGTTTTTTGTTTCAGTTGTTGAGGGGATAGTATAGCGGGCAATGTAGAAGAAAGCAACGGCAAAAATTACAGGTCTTGTTAAAAAATCAATCCAAGGCAAAGGTTGAAACAGTTTTGAGTTTGTATAGCATAATAATCCGGCGCCCATCCAAGATAAAGGAAGAAATAAAATCCAACGTAATATTTTCATCGTGGTTTTCCTAAAAACGTTCTGGTATATAACTCAATATATGTATTTGGGTTAGCTGGCTTTTTTTGTGTAAAGATTTACAACCATCGCTTGCATTTGTCCTTTTCTGTCTGTTGTATCAACTTTTGCAGCGCTTAAACAGATTTCAGCCATTTTCTGTCCGATGTTTTTGATTTCTTTTGGATTTTTGGACATACACTCATAAAAGACATTAAAGGCTGTTGAAATTATTTCTATAAATTTATTTTCGGATAAAGAAATGTCATCTGAAGATTTTGGGGTACAGTTACATTCAGATAGTGCTGAAATAATTTTTTTTAGGTTATTAGGAATAAGATCTGATACTGGTATACTTAGGACAGTAGAAAGGGACAGTATTTTATCAGGAGTTATTTCTCCGCCATTTTCTAAACGTTGAATGTGTTGTTGTGAACAGCCTATTTTTTCACCTAAGGCGGCTTGTGATAATCCTAAAGCCTCTCTACGTTCTTTGATTTTATTCATTTTTTTCTCCTAATACTTCCTCTAATTATTATGCACAAAAAAAGTGTGTTTGTAAAACACAAAATAGGTGTTGACATTAACACTTTAGATGTGTAGCCTGCCTTTTAGGAGGTTTATAATGAAACTGAAAAATTTTTTAGATAAAAAAAGTATCTCTATTCAGCAAATGGCAACGGATTTAGAACTGCCATACGAATATATCAGGCGTTATGTTAATGAAAATAAAATTCCCCGTCCCGAAACGATGGCAAAGATTGTCGCTTATACGAAAGGCGAGGTAACTGCGAACGACTTTTACGGTATAGAGGAGAAAAGCGAGTGAGTAAACGTGAAGATTTTGAGAAAGTGTGTAATTTGTCGTTCAAAACTTCCTTGTGTTTTGTTGCGGTATTTTTAGGGATGTTTGCTACAGCTTACTTTTCCGCGGAAAAGGAAAATATGTATATTGTTTGCAATCAGGGCAGTAAAACAATTCTTGAAAAGCATCTACATTCTTTCGGATACAATGTTTTTTCCGACAATTTGGACACTGGTGCGGATTCCAGCCGTTATAACGCTGATACTTTATTTTGTATCGTTCGTTATATGAGCGACAAAGAATATAAACAATTGCAACAGCAGCGGCAGGCCATGAAGTGATTGACTGAATTATTGTGTTCAAAACATCCATGTTAGAGTTCCTTTCTTTTTGTTTATTTTGGATTCGTGGGGACTCTAACGCCTTTCTTAAGGAGAAGCAATGAAAAAACTTTTAATCCCTTTAAAACTGCCGTTTCTGGCTGTTCGAGAGCTGCTGATACTCGTATTAAAGTATTGCTATGGCTGCACGGTTATTATTCCAAAAGACAAGGATAAAATGGGATATGAAAGGTACTGGCAGAGATGAGTGGGGAAAACCGGAAAATAATAGTTACCGACCGGTCGAACCGGCAGAAGGACGATTTTTATCAAACGCCCGAATGGGTAACGCGAGTGTTGCTGGGATTTCATAAATTTGACGGCGAGATATGGGAACCGGCAGCGGGTTGCGGCGATATGGCGGAAGTTTTGAAAAAGGCCGGTTATGAAGTCTACGCCACGGATTTGGTGAATCGCGGTTATTGTCCGGCCGGGATAGATTTTTTGCTGGAAAATATGAGAGCGCAAAACATTGTTACCAACCCGCCGTTTAATCTGGCGTATGAGTTTATGGAAAAGGGGCTTGAATTGGCGGAGAGGAGCCTAGCCCTCTTGCTGCCGATACGTTATTTGTGCGGCAAAAAACGGGCGGAGTTCTTTTTAAAACATCCTCCGGCAAAAATTATCGTAATCCCGAATAAGATTGACTTTAATGGGATGGGCAATCCGATGATGGAATTTGCATGGTATGTCTGGGATAAAGAGGCAGAGGGAACAAAAATTTATTGGGCGGAGTGGAAATGACGATTTTTGACGTACTAGGGAGAAATTGAGATGAGGGACAGCTTTGTATTTTATCGCAGTTTTTACGAAGCCTTAAAGGGTATGGATAAAAACGTTCAGGCTGATTGTCTTATGGCTTTGGCGCAATATGCGCTTGACGGGGATATGCCGCCCTTAACACCGGAAGTTAGAATGTTTATGACGCTGGCTAAGCCGCAGATTGATGCCAACAATCAAAAATTTGTAAACGGCAGCAAGGGCGGACGTCCGAAAAGATTAAATAACCAAACCGAAACCAAAACGGAACCGGAAAATAACCAAGAAATAACCGAACCAAAACCAAACGATAACCAAACCGAAACCAAAACGGAACCAAACCCTAACCTAATGAGAAATGTAAATGAGAAATGTAAATATGAAAAAGAAAAACAAACAAAAAGAAAAATTTCTTTTTCTGACGTTTTAGATTGGGAAAGCTTGTTCGATTACTGGGAAAGCTGGAAAAAGGGCGGGAGGTACAAGAACGCGGAGAGCCGCAGCCGTATGCTTGCCAAGCTGAAGGAGTTGACCGGGAACGATTTTGATTTGGCGAAAAGGGCTATCTGCCATTGCGTTGATTCCGGCTATCAGGGATTTGCAAACGGCGCAGAGCTGTTTTATAAGCCGTCTAAAGACCCGCCGGGAAGGGAACAGGCTCGCCAAGCAGCGCTTGCAAAAGAGAGGGAATTTTTATCTCAATTTGACCCGAATGAGGAGTTTTGATGAAAAATTTTGAGTTTAACAACTGGGTAGAATACACCCGCAGCATTTATCCCGATTTCAGAGCGGACAGCGAAGGGCTGAGGGATGTTTGGCAGCAGGTTCTTGCGAATGCAACTCTTGTCGAAGCCAAGGCGGCCGTGTCGCAATATGCGGCGACATCCAAAACCGGTTTTGCGCCCAAAGGCGGCCAAATTGCCGAAATAATCAAGCTTAATCGGCAGAATCAGTCGCCGGCCTATCAGCCGCCGGGCGAACTGGTTGAAGATATGCCGGAGCGAAGATTCCACGAAGACATTGCGTTGGGGCGGTGCCAGCATAATCTGTACTGCTACCGGGATGCGGCGGCGCTGGTTAAATCCGGCGAGGCGGCGGACTTTGACGAAGGGTTAAGGCTTTCGTGCCGCAAAAGAACCGCGGCAAGGGGAGAACAACCGCGCGATTTTGAATTTCCGAGCGATGAGGATTTGCAAGCGGCCGGGCTGAAAGGCGTTAAGGCAAAATCCGGCGATTGCAAGCGAATACTGGAAAGCTTTATCCGCCAGTGGAGTATGCCGCGATGACAGATATAGGGAATAAGGTCAGGACATTTATTGCGGACTGCATAGATGAATATCCGGCAGAGCCCGATCGGATAGATGTTGAGATAAGCGCAAAATGGGGGAAGTGCAGAGTTTCTTTGAGTAATGCGAAAAGCCCGATTTATTATTCAAAAGAAATTAAGTTGGCGGAGATTAAGGAACGGCCGGATATAAAAGCCGTAGCGCTGGAAGTTTACAAATAGGGAGGGGCGATGGAAGACGGAATTTTAGAAAGGTATTATCAAACCGGGGTTTTGAGTATTGAGGAGGGGCGCTGGAGGGCTGAAGACCGGCTGCGGGCGGGGACACTGTTGTACCGCGACTTTGTTAAATCCGGGAGAATTATCCGCACTATGGATCCGAGCCGTCCTCGTGTTGACTGTCAAGGTTTTAAACATCCTTCGGAAAGCCGGGAGGTTGCCGAAGACCGGTTTAATAAAGCTATCCGCAACGTTTCATTTTGTAACTGGGCGATTGTGCAGCACGTTGCCCTTGAAAAAGAGAGGATTCCGGTCAAAGGAAAAAGCCGCGAAATGGTTTATGCGCTAAAACGCGATTTATGCCGCGGGCTGGATGAGCTTTGTGATTTTTATGTCGCGAAGAAAAAGGAAAAGATTAAGCCTTAGCCTTTTTCCAGTAATAAAGCGCCCATGCATCGCGGTTTTTTTCGCAGTCAGAGAGATTTTGTGCTGCAAGGTAATTATTATAGTCCTCTTCGTCAAAACGCACCAGATGCGCCTTTTTGCCCTCGGCAATAAAACGGCAATATACCTTACGAACGGCGGCATTGCGTTTAACGTCTTCAGGATAAAGAATTAAGGCAAAATCGGCATATTCCCAGCGTTTGTATTTGGCGACCAATGATTCTACGGTGCCGGTGATTTCGACATAGGCGGTTTTAAGAAGTTCGACAATTTCATCGCAAGCACCGGTCGGGGCGCGCCCTTCTTCGTATTCCCAGCGTTGTATTGTACGATAATTTTTGACTTTCATAAGCCGCATAAGCTCGGCCTGTGTTAGGCCAAGCTCTTCGCGGATGGTTTTTATTTCAAGCCCGGTTAAATATCCTTTATTTATAATCGGCATTTTATTCTCCTTTTTTCCTGAATAAATCGGATAGGGTTAATTTGAAGTTAATAACTTGATATTCGGGTTGTTTAAACTGATAGCAAAGCTTCTGCCGAAGTATTTTTCTGCGCCGTCGGCCATCTCGTCGGGGAATTCGTCTTTTATTTCCGATTTGTCGCGTATCCAGCCCAAAAGGCGGGCAACTTCGACATTCAGCGCTTTGGCAAATTCTTTGTTCAATTTTAAATGAGTGTTGCCGTTTTGATAAAATTTGAACTCAATTAAAGGCTTGCCGTCCGGCATTAAAATATAATATTTCTCGCCAAAACTTTCGGGAATATCTTTTGACGCGGAAACAAAACCCAGATTATAGGCAATAGCGTTTAAATCATCCACAATCGTTTGCGCTTTAATATCGTCTATTTTATATCCGTTCCAAGTTGAAGAGCGAAAATATAAACGGTCGCAAATTATACGGTAACTCAAACAATAATGCGAAACGGTTGAATCGCGGTCAAAATGATTATTATACCAGTAATCGCGTTTAAATACTCTTTGATTGCTCTTGTATTTTATAATATTGTCCGGTTGTGTGAAAGTTTTGTAAAGTTTGACAAGCTGGTCATCAAACAAAGATGAAGCATTTTTCAAAACCCAGATAACGATGCTGCGGATGTTGGATTCGTTAAAATCAACCTGATTAAGGCGGTCAAATTTCTTAAAAAGTTCTTGTCGTGAATCGTAGGTCAGACGGGTTGTAATTTCATCAAGATAGTTAAAAACGATGTGCCAATATAATATTTTTGTATGTTCAATTTTGTATTTTAAGGATTCACGTACTTTTAGGGTATCAACGCCGATGTCTTTTAATGTTTCGGCATCCAGCGCGCAAATTGCCTTAAACGAGCCGTAAAGGCGGTTCATTTCTTCATTATAAAGATTAACAAGTGCTTCAATCTTATTTGGAGCAGAAACAATTTGATTTTTTATTTTTTCTCGTTGTTCGTCGTCATATTCCCATTCATTTTTTATTTTGTCCGTGCTGGTTTTAAAGGTCGTTTCAAACCATAGGTTGAACGGGTCAATGTATTTTTCTGACCATTCATTTCTGTTTTTTGAAAGTTTAACAATATTTATTTTTGCGCGTGCCTGCCGTTCAGCGTTTAAGAAGTCCAGAGAAACGAGAGATAAAGCGGTAACATCGGCCGCTTTTAAACTTTCCTGAATAGCAGCGTTATCTTTCCAGCGCTCCGGGATAATCAAAAAAGCTTCGTAAAAATTACCTTCGCGAATAATGCGGTTTGTCCAGCTTTCAAACTCTGAATAAGGCGGGTTGCAAAATATTGTATGAACTTTTTTATCAATCAAAGTACAGTTGTTAAAATCGGTGCCTAAAATATAGACGTCGGCCGGAAGTTGATTTAAAAGAATTTCTGATTTTTCAATGCCAAAATACTCCGGTTCTTTGCCTTTTTCTTTCAAAAACTGTTTTAGACGGGCGGTGCCGCAGCCGATATCTAAGATGCTGCCGCCTTTAAAATGCTGACAGACAATCTCCAGCATTTCCGGCGTTGTCGGATAAAATTCAAAATCCTGATTATTTTCCTTGAGTTCGGCAACGAGCCGCCGCGTATTTGCGCGCGGCGGGTTATCTAGGTCGAAAAGTGTCTGTTCCATGGTTTAGGCCTTTCATTCTCTTTTCAATATCTTTAAGTTGTTTCTTCGTGAGCCATTGAGGACGACACTTGCGCCAAAGTTCCCACATTTTTTCTATTTGCTCGTCAACATCTTTCGCCCACAAAAATTTTACATTTCGTCCGCCGTATGTCATAAAATATTCGCAATCTGTACGCATACGGTCAAGCAACATATAATCAAATTTATCGGTGCTTCTTTTCATGATCAGGCCTCCTCTGTCGTTCCGTGAAGTTCAATATCCCAATCTATGATTTTATCGTTGCAGCTGTCGCCGCATTCGCCTATTGTGGCACCGAAATCTTCAACAGCTATTTGGGCTGCTTCTTCTTTATCTCTCGCCTTTACTTCAACATAACCGGAAAAGACGATATTTACGGGTATTTTATATTTTTTCATGGTTTAAATCTCCTAGTTAAAAAGTAATTCCATTTGTTGCGTTTCTACGTTTTGGGCGCCAAACTTCTCGCGGATTTGGTTCAAGGAATAGCGGCCGCGAAAGTGAGCACCTTTAATCGTATCCGACCAATACCAAGCTTTTTTACTCCGACTGAATTTAAACCCGGCAGCCTTTAATTGTTCGGCGTAAAGCCACGTTTTGCCGGTGAGCCAGACCCAAGAGCCGCATATTTCAATCGTCAACTCTGTTAAGCCTATAATTTTAGATATGATTTCAGGATATGCGGCGGGGTCAATCTTATCGTAACAATTTAAGTGTTCGCTGTCGTGATTTTGCAGCCATTTGAACGCGGCGGCATATTCGGCGTTTATATCCTGCATAATTCGGACGGCGTCCGGGCTGTGGTTAATATCGGGGTGATATTGTTTCGCCAGCGCGTTATAAGATTTACGCAGCTGTTCAATAGTTGATATATTTTTAAAGTATTGCATGAGTTTACTCCGTGAGAGTGTCGGCCTTGCCGACGGTTAAAGATATTTATTTTTTATTATGTGTATTATACGACAAAATAACGCAAATGTCAAGATAAAAATTTATCGTAAAATCAATGTGTTATAAAATATTATACATTCTTATAGTATGTATAATATTGAGTTATGCACAAGACAAAAAAATAAATTGTTTGTCAAAAAATATGTAGTAATATGATAAATGGAAATAAGTGTGTCAAGGCAAAGGAATTTGAAGGCTCGCAGCGGTTAAAAGTTGCGGGCTTTTAATGTATGTACGGAAATAATCGGGATTAACAGATAAAAAAGGGCGTTTAAACGGTGGCAAATGTAGCGAAGTACGGCAAGCCGGAAGAAATGGAAAAACGCATTGACGAGTATTTTGCCCAGTTCGAAAAGCCCGAGCCGCTGACAGATGATGAAGGGCGTGTAAAGCTTGATAAGTATGGACGCGCAGTAATGAAGGATAAGGCGCCGACTCAAGCCGGATTAGCTCTTTATTTAGGCTTTAGCGATAGACGCACGATGTGGGGGTATGGAGATAAGCCAAGTTTCGCGCGCGTTATTCAGAAAGCTAAGACGCTATTGGAAAAACATCTTGAAGAATACGCTATTTTTGGGAGAAATTCGGGGGTTGTGCCTTATTTGTTGGGTAATCTGCGGAACGGCTGGATTGACCCGAAAGAAGAGGCGGCAGCATTGGCAAATAAAGCCCCGAAAACCGCGCTTGTGGTGTATGTCAACGCGCAGACAAAGAGCAGAAAAGCGGCGGAAATTCCCACGATAGACGCGGAAGTTGTCAGTAGCAGTACAGCAGGCGCCGCGGATGTCGTAACCATTGCCAAGCCTAAAAGAATAGCCAGCCACGGGAAGAAATTGGGCAGGCCAAAGAAGCGCGGCAGGCCGAGGAATACAGCCAAGGCAAAGGATTGAAGCAGGCAGGGCAGAGAATAACACAAGGCAGGCAAACCACAAGGAAACGCAGGGAATACAGGCGGCACAGCACAAGGCAGCCAAAGGGAAAAGCATTCTTTTTTCCAAACGAGGGGGTGGGGGCGCGCCGGGTTGGCAAACCACAAACAACCATACCGCCATCGGTACCATCTCACAAAAAGCATTCTTTTTATAACAATTTAGTAAAAACAATAAGATGGGAGATATTGGCAGGAGGTAAAGGGAAAAAAGGTAGAATAAGGCGGGTGAAGATTTGGTTTTGTCTAAAAAATAAGTTATTGATTTAATTAGAAGTGGTATCAAAAATTCCCGATGAAATACTTTTGAGGGAGGGTGTGTGTTTTGTCTAAAATTTTGATATTTGAGATAGGGGAAGAGGCGGCAGAAGAAAGCGGAGTTTATGAGATTAGAAATAATATTAACGATATGGTTTATATAGGAAGGACTAAAAATTTCAAAAAAAGGTATGAACAGCATAGACGGGCATTAGAAAATAAAACGGAAAATTATAAATTAAATAATTTTTTATGGGAACATCCAGAGGTAAGATTTGTTTTTCGGGCAATATGCATCACAAAGCAAATTAAAGAGGCGGAAGAACGAGAAATAAAAAGGCGTAAAGCGGTAGAAAAAGGTTTTAATATTCTTCGCAAAGACGATGAGTTCGTAAAATACAGAGGTTGCCATAGAAAAAGAAAGACAAGAGAAACCAGAAGAGATGTTTCGGAAGGAAGCATCTCTTCTTTTTTGGCTGAATTAGCACGAGAGCGTGAAAAAAGAGAACCTGTTGTCAATGTATCGCTGCTGATAAAAGAACTTGGGGCAAGGAAACGTAAGAGTAAACGCTAATGGCAAAGAGGATAAAAGAAGAAAAAATACGGGTTGAAATACAAGAGCAGTATGCCCCGCTATTGTCTATGCCAGAGGTGAGATACAAGCTTTATTATGGCGGACGTGCCGGAGGAAAGTCTTACGGGTTCGCCGATGCGCTGCTGGTTTTAGCCCGTCAGGGGAAGCTTTTGGTTGCCTGTGTGCGCGAAGTGCAAAATTCCATCAAGGATTCCGTTTACAAACTGTTAAAAGACCGGGCTGAATATTGGGGATTTGAAGATTATCGGTTTTACGAAGACCGGATTGAAAACATTTTGACTGGCAGCCGTTTTATATTTAAGGGTTTGCAGGACAACAATGCGCAAAACATCAAGTCTTTGGAGGGTGTAGATATATGCTGGATAGAGGAGGGGCAGTCCATTTCCAAAAAGAGCTGGGAAATTTTGGATCCTACAATCCGTAAACCCGGCGCCCAGATATGGATTTCGATGAACCGCGAGCTTGAAAATGACCCGATATGGGTTGCTTTGGCGAGAAATCCCCATGAGGATGTTTATATACAGAAGGTTAATTATACTGATAATCTTTATTGTCCTCCCGAGATGAAAAAAATCGCGGAGAGGATGAAAGAAGAAAATTACAGCCAATGGCTCCATGTCTGGGCGGGGGAACCTGTGCAGGAAGGCGATACCAAGCTAATCGGCTATGCGGAAATATACCGGGCGCTGGAATACAGGCTGGAAAATTCAGCTCAGGTTGACTTGCCGTTGATTATCGGGGTGGACGTGGCGCGCTTTGGCGATGATAAAACCGCAATAGCCCGGCGCAGGGGGCGGAAGGCCTATCAGATTAAGACTTATGCCAAAATGAATGTTGTTCAGGTGGCTAATCTTGTGGTCAGCATTATCCATGACGAGCGTCCGGCAATAGTTAATGTTGATGTTGGCGGCGTAGGCGGCGGCGTGGTTGATATTTTGTTTGACCGGGGATACGGCAGCATCGTCAGAGCGGTGAATTTCGGCGAAGCCGCGCAGGAACAGGAAAAATACTGTAACCGGCGTGCAGAGATGTGGGGCAGGCTTAAAGACTGGCTTACCGCGGAACTTCCGGTAAGTCTGGTTGACTGTGAGGGGTTATCGGAAGATTTGACCGCGCCAAATAAAAGCTATGACAGGCTGGGACGGCTATTATTGGAAAAAAAAGAGGACATAAAGAAAAGGCTGGGGCGTTCTACCGATGTGGGGGACGCCCTTGCTTTAACTTTTGCCGAAAGGTTTTATCCGTCTTCTTTGCTGCATTTGCAGTATGACGAAGCGGAATTTGTGGACGACAGTGTATATACGGGGTGATTATGAGTAGTTTATTTTCAACGCCAAAAGCGCAACCTCAGGTGATAGAAACGACACCGACGGTTATTGGCAATTCCGAGCAGACGCAGGCAATGGAGCGGGCAAGACGCAAGCGTCGCGGAAGTCAGAGCCAGTTTATTGCCGGAAATTTATCTATGACGGGAAACGTTTTGCGTAAGCCTACCTTAGGGGAATAATATGGAAAAACTGAACGAACATATTAAGCAACGGCTGGAACGCCTGAAAGACGAACGGAAAAGTTGGGAACCTTTTTGGAAAAAATTATCCGAAATGTGTTCTTTTTCGCCTGAAATATGGACAGAGGAAAAGAACCGGCGCCATCGGCAGAATGTTTTTGACAATACGGCGCGCAATGCTTTGACGTATTTTTCTGCTTCTTTCAAGAGCATTCTCGTTCCGACGACGCAGCGTTGGCACCGGCTGAAGCCGACAAATCCTGATTGGGAAAATACCGATATGGTTAAGGCTTATTTGCAGTATGCGACCGATTTACTGTTTAAGGTGCGTTATGATAACCGCTCCCACTTTGCCAGTGAAGCAGACCTTTTGCTGAATCAGATAGGAATTTACGGTACAGGGTATTGGAGCGTTGAAGAAAATGTAGGGCGGGGGATTGTTTATCGGACAATTCCGGCTAATGAAATCTATATCAGCCGCAATCCGCAGGGATATTTGGATACGGTGTACCGAGAGTTCAGACTTTCGGCAAAAGACGCGTATCGAACTTATGGCGAGGCTGTTTCCGAAGATATTAAAAAATGTCTGGATAAAGAGCCATGGCGTATGTTCGATTTTGTTCATGCCGTAGAACCGAGAAACGACCGCAATCCGCGCGCCAAAGACTATACGGGCATGAAATTTGCCAGTTACCATTATGAAAAAGCCAGCGACAAAGTAGTTAAAGAAGGCGGGTATCGGACGATGCCCTATATGGCACCGCGTTTTTTGGCAATGGAAGATACAGCTTACGGCGACAGTCCCGGTTTGCAGGCTTTTAACGACATTTTGACCGCAAATGAAATGGCAAAAACGATTTTGCGGATGGGACAGCTGCAAGCCAATCCGCCGGTTTTGGTCGGGAATACGATGCTCGATTCCGGGAAACTGGGGCAGTCGGGCGCCATTATTCGCGGCGGCTTGGACAGTCAGGGCAGACCGGCGGCGGCATCAATGCAGTATGGGAATAATCTGGCAATTTCGCTTGAAATGCAGCAGGATGTACGGGCATCCATCAACCGGGCATTTTTAATCCCGCTGTTTCAGGCGCTGACGCAGGATAAGGAAATGACCGCCACCGAGGTTGAAAAGCGCGAAGTGGAAAAAGCAATGCTGTTGGCACCGATGTGCGAACGTATTGCGGCAGAGTGGCTGTATCCGATGATAACCCGTGAACTGGACATCCTTTCGCAATATGGCTTATTGGACGATGTGCCGGACGAGCTTATGGAGAACGGTTCTATTGCGATAGAGTTTGAAAATCCGGCAGTGCATATGCAGGAATCGTCGCGGATTGTAGGCCTTTATAAGACGATTGAAGCGACAATGACGATGGCGCAGGCCGACCCGAGTTCTCTTGATATTTTGAATTTCCCCGAAGCATTACGGCAAATTGCCGACTACTACGATGTTGACGTGGCGGCAATAAGGTCGAGAACAGAGGTTCAGGAACTCGGACAGCAAAGGGCGCAGGCACAGGCAGCACAGAATTTGCTTGGCGCCAGCGAGGTCATTACCAAGTCGATGAAAAATCTTAAAGGGACAGGATTCGGATATTAAGGAGAAAAGATTTTGGCTTTCAGAAAAAATTTAAAAAACGAGTATCGCATAACAAAGGCTTTCAGGGATTTATTTTTGCAGGGAGGCCGGTTGAAGCCGGAAGCGGAAATTGTCCTTGCCTACCTTAGGGACGAGTGCAACGCAAGGGGGGAGATGGAGAATTACGGCGCTCCCTTGTTTTTTGACGCAAACCGGCGTTTCGACTCCGGGGCGGCGGCTTTTCTCTTGGGGCGGCGCAGGGTGTTTGATTTGATTGTCAAGCATCTGGCGATGAATGAAATTCAGATATTTAATCTGCTTTCGGTACGGCAGCAGCAGATGGACGAATTTCAAATTACGGAAGAAAACACCAATATATAAGGATTTTCACAATGACAGATTTTAATGAGCCGGGAAATGAGGCGAATCCCGATAACTCAAATACGCCTCACAATGAACAGGAAAACAAATCTTCACAATCCGCTTGGGAGGGATTTTCCGAAGAGGAAACAAAATACGTCGATGACAAGGGCTGGAAAGCCCCCAAAGACCTTTTGAAATCCTATCGCGAACTTGAAAACATGGAGAGTAAAAAAATCTCTATTCCAAAGGGCGAAGACAAGGAAGCCTGGGACAAACTTTATGTCAGACTTGGACGGCCGGAAACAGCCGACAAGTACGACATCGGCGTTAATGACAACGATAAGGCGGAAATTCAGAAACTTATGTTTGAAACCAATCAGACCTCAAAACAGGCTAAAGCGCTGGTTGCCGGTTTTGACAAACTGATGCAGGAAAAGCAGAAGGCTGCGGACGCTTTAATTGATGCCGAAAACAAAAAACAGGAAGAAAGCGTTATTGCCGAGTGGGGCGACGACGCTGAAAAAAATACGGAACTCATGAACAGGGGAGCCAAGCTTTTAGGGTTGGATGACGAAGACCTTGCCTCCGTCAGGATGACGATTGCGCCGAAAAAATACATGGAGGCGATGAAACGTCTGGGCGAGGCAATTTCGGAAGACAACATCCCGGCAGGGAAAAAGGGCGTACATGAGGATAAGGTCAGCTTTTTTAGCATAGCACATGAAATTATGAAAGGAAAAGACAATGGCTGAAGAATATATTAGCGGCACATTAAAAGAAATTGCCATCGGTTTGGCAAAGAAACAGGAACATATGGTCAATACTCTTCTTGAAGATACTCAGATTCTTGACTTGCTTAGGTTTGAACCGTCGAGCCATGGACTGTGGAACACTTATGAAGAGGTTACGCATATCGGAGATGTGGAAACGGTGGATATGAATGCCCCCTTGCCGAAGGCAACGGTTGACAGCAAATTGAAAAAAGTAGATTTGCATATTACCGGTGCCGAGTTGGAAGCAGGGGAAGACACCATCGTTGCCATCGGCAAGGACGAGTATTTTGGCAAAAAAATTCCTTTGATTTTAAAACAGGCCGGTATGCATACCGAGAAAAACATTATTTACGATAATATTCGCCAGTTTGCGATTGATAAAGGGAAAGCTGAAGATGCCGGGGGCGCCGGAACTGGCTTTTCCATGATTGCATTTCGCGAAATCCCCGGCGAGAACATCGGCTTATACGATGCCAACGGTCTTGGCTCAAGGACGCTGCTTGACGTTAAAGCGATTAATGACGGGGCGTTATATAAGAATGAAAAGGGTGTTTTGGTTTACGGTATGCGCCTGAAAGGGTATTTGGGGTATCAGCTTGCCAACAAGAACGGCGTTGCGGCGATTGTCAATATTGACAAAGACCATCTTCCGACGGAGGAAATGATTGATGATATGATTCTTTCGGCAAGAGCGGATACCGGGTCGCGCGCGTTTATTATGTGCCATCCGCGGATGCTGTCTTTCTTGAACAAGTATAAGGCTTCCGTTTTGCAGACGAATGTAACCGACAGGGATTTAAACCGTACGATTGATACCTGGAATAAGGTTAAGATTATCACGTCTTATAACTTCGAAGACGGAACGGAACCTCACGTTACTCTGTAATTAACGACAGCAATAATATTACAATACGTTTAGGAGAAACAATAATATTACAATACGTTTAGGAGAAAATTGATGTATAAAAAAACGCTTAAAGTCTATGGCGAAGACTTAAACTACGCCAATACGCCGGGCGTTGTAAACGTCGGCGGGACAATGGGGGCGCTGGCAATTGACCTTGTTGCCATTGCCGATGCCGAAACTTTTAAGGCAACGACAGTACAGGTGTTGCAGGGAGATGATCCGGACGATGTTACGGAGGAATGCGTAACATTTGTCAGCAAAGCCGCTTCCAATGTCAAGGCCGGCGATGTTGTGGCTTCATTTTCATTGCCTAAAGACGTCAAGACATTTGTTACGGCGAAACTTCTCGGAACCGGCGAAACTACAAACGCAAGGGTAACCCCGGAATATCTGCCGAGATAAAAAAGCTGCCTGACGGCGGCTTTTAATTTTGTTATAAAACAGGAGAGAGGCTTTGAATACGGAAATTATAAACAGGGCGTTGCTGAAACTGGGTGAAAACCCGATTAGTTCGCAAAATGAATTACCTCACGGCAGGAATTTTAACCTTATTTATGATGATGTCAGGAGAAGCCTCCTTTCGATGTATGTCTGGCGGTTTGCCGTTAAAACGGCGGAACTGGCGCCGCTTGACGAGAAAACGGAAACGAACAGGCAATACAGATTTCAGCTTCCGGCTGATTTGATTACGGTGTTAAATGTCGGAGATTTTTATAAATTCCCGGACTTGCGCGGTTTGAAAATGTCTTCGGGCGAAAGGTATGTTATTTTGGGCGACAAGATTGAGTGCGACTTTAATCCGCTGCCGCTGGCTTATGTGGCGGATATTGACGATGCCACAAAATATCCGCCGTTGTTTAAAGAAGCTATGGCCGCAAGGCTGGCAATAGAGCTAACCGTTAAAATACACAGGAATTTGAATTTATATCAACTGCTTGAGAGCCAGTTTGTTCAGGCGATAAGTTCGGCGATGCAGCATAATGATATTATACAGGATACGCAGGCGTTAGGTGAAAATTCTTGGGTAATGATAAGGGAGGCTTGGTGATGGCAGTAAAACCGGCATTGACACAGTTTAACGGGGGAGAGATTTCGCCCCAGTTAGAGGGCAGAACCGACTGGGACAAATATAATTATTCGGCGAAACTCTGCAAAAACTTTATTCCGCTGGTGGAAGGCAGCCTTAAACGCAGAGGCGGAACGCATTTTGTCGCACTGCGAAAGCAGCTCGGGCAGATAACCCTTAATATCAAAATTCTTGGGACAACGGAAGAAAACCCGCCTACGCTTAAAATCAACGGACAAATATGCGAACTGAAATATGTGGAGATGTTTCCGGGAAATATCCCGCAGTTTTTGAGCCAAGGCGTTATTGTTGACGATGGCAGCAGCGTCAATCTGGAAATTACCTGTCCGGGATATGAAAAATATGCGGAGATTTTTACTGCGTCATCCGATACGGCAAGCCGGACAATCACTCTGAGGGAAATCGGGGAAAAAGACGTTACGCTGACAGTCGTTAAGTTTTCCGATGAGGCGGTTTTGCTTTTAAATTCGGTTGAGCGTACGACAATTACGGTCAAAGACGGGCAGGCGATAAACTGGGTGGCTGTTTACGAGGGAGTAAGCGGCAGCGGTACAATCTATATTTACGAGGATGAAACATATTATCTGGTATATAATTCCGGCCGTCTGATGATGGTTCCTTTTAACGGGGACGGCCTGAACATTGCGGCAGAAACTTCCGGCACAATCTATCTTCCTGCCGGAAAATGGCGGATAAAGGCGGTCGGCGGCGGGGGCGGCGCTTATTATACGATGAGAATCCTGAATTATCCCGGCGCAAGCGCGGCGGCTGTTGAAGCAGTATTTAACCTGCCTGCCGGAATTTATGAATATGCCAACGGAGGCCTCGGCAAAAACGGAAGAAACTGGACGGGGGAATATGAAGAAAACGCAGAACCCGGGGGCGACACCTATCTGAAATTAGGCGATGATTATATCGTTAAAACCAATGGCGGCGGGGGCGCCTATTTTGTGAACGGGGACGGATTTTACGGCGGAAAAGCCGGAACTTATGAAATTGACGAAACGTATTTGGAAACCGAAGTTTTTGCCTCCAACGGAATTAACGGCGATTATAACTGGAATACCGGCGGTTCGGGAAAAGCCGGCGCCTCGGTCTACGGCGGCCACGGCTGGGGGTCGGGAAACAGAACGGAAGACATCGAGTCTTATCAAGACGGCACAAACGGAATTTTAATCCTTACACTGGAGGGATAATGTCGGTTTTAAAGAAAAGCATTATCAGCAGAAATGTCAGCTATGTTATAGAGTTCGGGCATAAATATATACGTTTTTATGCCAACCACGGTCTTTTGCTGCGGGATTCCGGCGATGTGTTTGAAATCGAATCGCCGTATCTTAACGATGAGGTTGACGATATAAAAACCATTCAGGGCGGCGACTATGTTTATATTTTCCACCCCAACCATCCGATTAAGACTTTAATGCGAATGGCATTTAATTTGTGGATTTTGGGGGACTTTACCCTAAAAGACGGCCCGTGGGATCCGGTCAATACAAGCGAAATCGGAATTAAAGCCAGCGGCGAAACCGGAGAAATTACCCTGACGGCGGGCGGGAATGTTTTTTCTGCTACCGATGTGGGCAGGCTGGTGCGTCTGACTGTGTATGATTCCAACACACGGCACTGGACTTCCAAAACGGAAGTCAAAGACGGAGAAATACGCATTTCCGACAATAAGTACTATGAGGCGGTCGGCGTGGTTGAAGGGACAAAAACCGGAGATAATCCGCCGAACCATACAGAGGGAACCAGAACCGACGGTTCGGTGCAGTGGACATACCTGCATGCAGGTTACGGGGTCGCGCGCATTAAATCGGTGCAAGACGCCAAAAATGCGACGGCGGAAGTGCTGTCGCGGATGCCGGACGAAGTTGTCAGCAATCCGACCGTTTATTGGGAGCTGGGGCTTTTGCATCCGGGAAAATACCCGATGGCCGGCGCTTTTTTCCGCGGGCGGTTTGCCTTTATGGTTGACGATAACGGCATTCCGAAAGTCTGTCATTCGTGTTCGGACGACTACAACAATTTTGCGGACAAGAGCTTTGGCGAGGTTACGGCCGAAAACGCCTTTACGGTTCCGGTTACGAGTTCGCAGTACAATGTCGGAAAATGGCTGTGTGCCTCAGACGTCTTGTTTGTCGGAACGGGGACGGGAGAATTTTATATTGACGTGGCTTCGTCCAACAGTCCTCTGGCACCGGATAACGTCGTTATTAAACAGATTTCGTCAATCGGTTCGGCGCGGATTAATCCGGTTAAGGTCGGGGCGCATATTTTGTTTGTTACGGCAAGCGGCAATTCTTTCCGCGACATTGTTTATTCTTACGAAAACGATACTTACGACCCGATTGACCTTTCCATTTACGGCAAGCATCTGTTGCAGTCGGGAATTGTGGATATGGAATATCAGGAATATCCCGACAAGATTGTCTGGTTTGCGCTGAAGGACGGACGGCTGGCGGCGATGACTTTTCTTGCCGAGCAAAAAGTTTTTGCAATGCATCAGCATTATCTCGGCGGCGATGTTAAAAGTCTGGCGGTCATTCCGAATCCTGACAATACGCAGGAGGATTTGTGGGTAGAGATTAGCCGGACGGTTCAAAACAAAGAACTTCGCAGCATAGAGTGGATGGACAACGGGATTGTTACGCTGTATCCCGAAGAAATACGCAATATGCACAATCTGGACGAAAAAGAAAAAGCCGAAATGCAGTATATGAAAGAGAATGCTTTTTTTGCCGACGGCGCGCTGACTTGGGAAAGAAAAACGGGAAGCACGGCGACAAAGCTGACCGGTTTGGAACATCTGGAGGGAAAAGAAGTTGTTATAATGGCAGACGGGGCAGAGTGCGAACGGCAGATTGTTTCCGGGGGAAGCATTGCCATCAGTGCAACGGCGAACCGGGTTATGGCCGGGCTGCCGATTGAAAGCGCGTATATTCCCCAGACGATTTATATTCCGGGAAACAACGGGAGCGGCATAGGCGACGTGCAGAGAATAGACCATGTTACCCTGATGTTGTGGCGGACGCTGGGCGGAAAAATCGGGAAAAATTTCGAGAATCTGCAAGATATTTATCTCCGCCTGACAGATGACGCCATGAATGACAGCGCCCCGCTTTATACCGGAAACAAAGAAATTCCCGTGAGCTTTAATACGTCTACCATTAAAGAGAAGGGCGCAACGGTGCTGATTTACAATGATTCGGTGTTTCCGATGAATATTCTGGCGATTGTGCCGCACATGACGGTTTCGGGGAACGGGCTATGATAAGACATTTTCAAAAAGGGGATTTGAAAAAAATAAAATTGCAATCCGAACAAAAGAATGAAGACAGCGAACAGTGGTATCTGTTTGATGACGAAGATACGATTGTTTTTGCAGACGGCGATAAGGTTCTGGCGATTGTCAGACCTTTTTTTGAGAGCGGGCAAAGGGTGTGGCTGTCGGCGCTTATCGGCGTGGACTGCGGGTATAAAGCGGTTGCAATGTTTAAGCAGATGAAAAGGATTATAGACGGTTTTTTGCAAGAGGGTGAGGCGCAGCGCGTGGAGATGGTAACACAGGCGGACTTTGCCGCGGCCAACCGCCTTGCCGGAATGCTGGGTTTTGAGTGCGAAGGAACGATGAAAAAATATTTTAACGGAATTGATTTTAACCTTTGGGGGAGAACGGAATAATGTCTACGCTACCACCTATGATTATCGGCGGCATGAGCGCCGCAAGCGGTATCCTTTCGGGGCTTGGCGCTTTGCAGGAAGGGGATTTTCAGGCGTCGCAGTACAGCAACAATGCGGCATTGCTGCGCCAGAATGCCTACCGCAAGCGGCTTGAAACGGCAATTAACGAAGACCGCACCAGAGCGGCCAACCGCCAGCTTATGGCTTTAAACGAGGCGGCGTCCGTTGAACAGGGTATGGCGGGAAGCGCAACGACGGCAGGTGTTTTGGGGCAGCAGGCGACGCAACTGGAACAGAATGCGCTTGATTTGCGCTATAAAGGCATATCGGCCGCGCAGAATATGGAAGCACAGGCGGATTATCTTGACTATATGGCAAAAATGGCGAAAAAGAAAGGCAAAAACAAGTTTGGTATGAGCCTTTTGACGGCGCCGCTTTCTTTTGCACAAGGCTTTACAGGTGCGGGAGGGACATGGTAAATCAAAGGGCGGAAGCCGAAACCGCCGCCCCACCATAACTATTGTATAATAATTATGATGATTTTAAGCACCATAATTAAGATGCTTAAAACTTTGATTAAGTCCATCATCTTATCCTTTCAGCCTTGCGGCGGTTGGGAAAGAAGCCGACTTTCACATAAAAATTAAAAGTCTTGACTTTTATTATTTTTATGTTATACTTCCATCATCAGGTAGGAAGTTATAGTCCAACTTCTTTCCTATGTGGAAAAAACCAGTTGTTCGCGCAACTGGTTTTTCTTTTATATAAGATTTGTTTTTAAAGTCAAGCTCCGGGAAACGGGGCTTTTTTTGTGGAGCAATACATGGCAAACAGACAGACAACGCCGGGTATTCAGCCGGTACGGCAGGGGCTTGTTGATTCCCAGCCGCAGCAGCTTATGCCGCAAATCAGCTGGCAGTCGCCTTTGAGAGATGTTGCAGGGGCAATGGAGCAGGCGGCGGATTTTACGAAAACATATCAAAATTTGCGGTTTGAAGAATATCAGGCTAAATACGATAACCTTGCAAATCAGATGTATCATGAAATGGGGGACGCGACAGACCCATGCCAGCTTGGGGAAATAAAGAAAAAGTACGACGAACAGTTTGCCAAGACACTTGACGATACGATATGGGCGTCTTCCTACAATAACAGCCGGTATAAGAAGGACTGGATGCGTGATATGAATACCAACTATGAAAAAGTGTATCTAAAGAAAATGCACGAATTTTCAGCTATTCAAGCAGAGCGGACTTTAAATGAAATGTCTTCGGCGGCAGTACAGACGGATGACGTTTTGGGGGCGGCAAGCTATTTTGACGGCGGAATGAATCTTATCGGCAATATGCAACATCTGACGCCGGAGGAAAAAAACAGGTTTCAGATGGCGTATGCGCGGGATTTTATCGGCAAACTTTATACTAAAAATCCTAATTTTGCTTTATCTTTTGCCGAAAACGGACAGGACAGCCTTGCTAAATACGGTATTGATATTAACGACATCAGAAATAAGGCGCAGAACTATAATCTTGCACGGGAACGGGAAAGGATTGCACTGGAGAAAGCTCAGAGAACGGCCAGAAACAATTTTTTTGCCGATGATTATGAGGAAACCCTTGCTTTATATTATCAGGGAAAACTTGACGAGGCTTCGGCGGAACAGCGTTTATTGCAGAATAAAAACAATAAAGGATATAATGACTTTGTGGAAAAGACGAAACCCGGACAGGACAAATCTATTAACAACGAGCTTATAGGCGAATTGACATCGCAATTAGACAATCTTTTAACTGAAGATGAAGTTGAAGAAGCGGCGTATAATTTTACGGCAGCACACAGCGCGGACATGAATTCCGCAACGTTAGCGCGTGCTAATGATATTATCGGCAAGAAAAAGGCAACGGCATTATCCGCGCAGACCGGCGGAAGAAGCGGAAAATCTTCCGGTACAAGCGGAATAGATTATGAATTTATCCGTACAAATATGCCGCAGATATTGGCAAGCCAAGACCCTCACGGAACGGCAAACGAACTGATGGCGCAGGCGGAGGTTAATTCCTCAACCTCTGCGGCGGTTACCAAACGTATTAACGATTATTTGGACAGTTATAAAAGCAGAAATGAGGAAAAAATTGCGGCCTATAAAAATGAGCTGTTGCAAAATCCTGAAAATTATCGGGAAATCGGGGCAAGGATTTCAAGCGACGATACGTTGACACAGGCTGAAAAAAATACCGTATATGCTGCCGTTGCAGAATTGCGAAAAGCCGAACAGGAACAAAAGGCCAAGGCCAGGGCAGCCGCGCAGGAAAAGTCGGAAGTAGCCGAATTGAAACTCGAGCAGGATTTGGATTTCAGCCAGATGGTATCGCAGCTTGACGATAAAATTTTTTATGATGACGGATATTTGGCGAAATTGGAAGCGGCTTCAGTCTTACGCGAAGAGCAGGTTAAAAGTTATAAAGCCGAACGCGACAATAAAATACAGACAGATGCCCTTTTAGGATTTTCTTATCGAATGGATACCACGGAAGTTATCCCGTTGGAAGATGTTGACAATAGCAATCTGACCGACGAAAACAAGCTTGAGATGAGGAAAAATGTGGCTGCACATAATGAAACCGTTTATAAGTCCCGTTACGAAGAGGGCAAACAGGGGATTGTTACGGCTTATAATTCCGGCCAGTATAGTTATGATACGGCGGTTAATGCCGTTGTGTCGCTGGCTCGCCAGACCGGGCAGGACGTTGATGCGGCAACTGCCGAATTGAAGGCGTTGATTGACAATACCGGTTTTAATAATAATCTTGCGCGCATTATGTCTGTATTTAAAAACGAATACGGCGATATTGACGAAACTGATTTGATACAAAAAAATGCCCGGCAAAATGCCGACATAAGTTTTTCCGCGGCAGTGAAAAAAGATTGGGACGGGGGAAAAGACCTTTCAAAATATACGGAAGAATATATCCGGGGACAGGCAAGGCAATACCGGATGTCAGCAGACAGTCCGATTGGGAGAAACGCGACAGAAAGCATAAGAAACCGCGCGCTTGGTTCGGGGATTAATTTTAAACAAAAAAACGGGAATCTTACTTATGAGGGTGGAGAAGACAAAATTTTGGAGTTACATTATCTGTATGCAACAGCATTAGATAATCCGAATATTGTCCAGAGCGACAAGAATATTATTCAAAAGTATGACTTTGTTATTCGCGACAGGGCTTTGGCACAAGTCCAGATTTTATCGAACAATGAAAATACGGCGATAGGAAAAGCTATTAGGGGTTGGAAAGTCTTTACTGCTAAAGACCCTTATATGGACGAGCTGGCAGCTTTTGATATTTTAATGCCATATTTGCGGGCAAACGGTTTTACATCTCAAAGCGCTATTTCTCAAGATAAGGCAAATCTTATTGTCAGTGCGGCATTTTACGACCAGTTTCCGGCGGCAGATGAGGTAAACTATTATGGCAGGATTATCTCGCAGCAGGAAATTGAAAGGGCTAGAAACAATTTAAAAGACATCAGAAGACCGGGGAAATAGAATGAATATCACAGGAAGCAGGCAAGAAAACGTATCGGCCATTGTGCCGGAAAATATAACCGGAAGCGGGAAAGCTCCCGATGAGGTTAAAAAGAAAAGCGTATATGTCGCCGAAACGGGAAGTTTGGTTTTCGTTCCTGAAGACTATACTCCGGCACAGCAGACAGCTGCCGCCCGGCGGGAAGAATTTGAACAAATTAACGAATTTCTTAGTAAAGAAAGCTTTTGGAACCGCTATGTTGCGGCTCCGACAGCAACGTTTGTCAAATCGGCGGCTAATCAGGCGAGCGATTTGAGTATCGGTTCGCTTTCCCGGCTGGAGGCATGGGCTGAAAATGCAGGGGCAGAGATAGCTTATGATAAAGCCAGACAGCAGGGGATGGATTATCCGCAGGCATTGTTGCAATTAAGAAAGGAAATTATTGAAAGAAACCGCCGTTTGGCAGACAAGGCGAAATTTGATATAGCTGAGGGCGAATCCGAAGTGGCGCAGAATCTCGGCAGTGGCGCGGTATCTATCGGCAGTATGTTTTTGGCATGGGGACTGGGAAATAAAAAACTGGCTTTGGATTTAGCCAAGACTTTCGGTCTGAGTTCGGGAACCAGCATGTATGAAAACCTGACAATGGCAGGTGCGCCGTTTGATACGGCAACATATCGCGGGGCGGCAGCGGGCGTAAGTGAGTATGCCCTTGAAAAAATAGGCTTTGAATGGGTAACGAACCGGATTGTCAACGAACGCCTTTATCCGATTACGAAAAGATTTATCGAACCGATGGCCGCAGGCAGTGTTCAGGAAACTGCACAGGAAGGAAAAGACATCCTTTTGGAGCAGGGATATGTGGAATCTACGCCGGATGAAAAATTTGACCGGCTGGCAACAGCGGCAATTTATGGGGCAATTTTGGAAACGGCAGGTGCGAACGTCGGCTACGAGTTGCGACGCCGCGGGTTACGAAAAAATTTGGAACAAGCCGCAATTAAAGACGGTTACGATACAAAGACTGCCGCCAAGTTGGCGAAAGCGGCGACGCCGTCCACAAACGAAATGCTTAATATTTTGCGCCAACAGGAAACGCAAATGCTTGACGGGATGGAGAAATTTACGCCCGAACAGATGGCAGAATATGAAAAAAGCATTGAATTGGCGCGAAATCTGCCGACAGAAGATGCCGCAGCGGAAGTGCAGTTTTATGACGGGGTTAAGAGCGTTATTCTTAAAAGCGGAATTGATGAGAACGAAGCCCGGCGTCAGGCATCATATTGGAGCCTGATGGTGAAGAATGACTATGAATTAGCCAAAGAAAACGGGGCTTATCAGGGGAATATGGCTGAATTTCAACGCGACTGGCTTAACCTTAATATTGCCAACCGGACAAACGTTCGAGCCGTTAAAATCGGCAACAGGGTTGTCGAAACTCCGGCGGCGATGACTGAAGAGGAAATAAACGAAGCGTGGCAGGAGCGAAATACCGAAAGGCAGATGACGGCTGAGGAACGGGAGTTTTTTGAAGAACGCCCGAGCAGAAAATTATTTAGCTTAGGCGACGGAAAGGTTGATTTTGCCGAGTTCAGGGGGAATCCTGAAGGAGCAATAGAGAAACTTTTGCAGGAAAAGAGCGGCTATGTTTCGGGGGCTGTTTATAAAGAAGGTATAGGAGATATTGACTTTATTTATGGTGAACCCGGGAAGAACGGTTATGGTTTGGCGCATATAATTGAGCGCAGAAACCAGCAGGGAATAAATGGCGAAGAGTTTGTCCGAGAGATACCAAAAATTATCAATCAAGGTGTTGTATATGATATTTTAGGTGTAAATGATAGAAAATATATTTTATCTTCAGATAAAGAAACTATTATCCGCTTGGATTTAGATGGTGAAAAAAGAAATTGGCTTTTGACTGCGTATATGAAGAAAAGCAGGGCTTTGCCCGCACTGCGGACTTCATCAGGGCAAATTTACTTAGATGAACCGATTACATCATCTAACCCTGCTTCCGAAAATAATATATCTTCTGATACGGAAAATGTCAACAATAAACTATTTTCTACGGGTGAAACCGTGCGGGGTACATACGACCCGTCGGAACGGCTGATAGAGCTGTTTGCCGATGCCAAGCCGGATACGTTGACGCATGAATTAAGCCATCATTTCTTCCAAAACCATTTCCGGGTTGCACAGGAATACGGCTTTTCGGATTATGACCGAGGGGTGATGAAGTGGCTCTCAAAACAGGGAAAGCACGATATAACCGGTTTTGCGGATATGCAAGACCAAGACTGGGAAAACCTGACCGAAGCCTTTATCCGCTATTTGAATACCGATACGGCGCCGACGATTGCAACGAGGGGGCTGTTTCAGAAAGCCAAAGAGTGGGTATTGGGCGTTTATGATGACAACCGCGATTATGCAAGTAACGAAGTCAAGGACTTTTTTGACGCGCTTGTATCAAGAGAAGGCACAATTCCTAACCTTGATAATATCATTAAAAACAAGGCGGATTTTGAAGAATCAATTAAACAGGCCTTGCGTGGCGAAAGCGCGACTTTCAGGGGAATGAACCGTGGTGAGCTGCGAAAACTCCGGCAGGCCACCCATACCCGCGTGCGTCGTCCGGGGCGGACACTGGAGCAGGAACTTAGGGCTTTGGGATACCGTGTAGATGCGGTAAACCGGACGCTTGCTGACGAAAAGGGTGTGGTTGACGATGCGCGCCTTGCCGAGATTTTGCAGGAAATGGGCGTTTTGGACAATGTGGATACCGAAACTTATGAACAAACCGACGCCTTGTCTGCCAAAATGCAGGATATTCTGGCGAATGCCGCAACGACATATTCGCCGCGCGAAGCGAAAATCCAGCAGGAAAGGGATGCGTCTATCCGCAATCAGGCCGAAGCGCAGCGCTTTATTGACGAACTCTTGCAAAACAATCAGCTGGGAATTAAGACGATTGAGGAACTTGACGAGTTGTTAGCTAAAGTTGTCAGCAAGCCCGACGATGTTGATATAGTCAAAGTCAACCGCAATGCTATTAAATATTTGCAGGCCAAAACCGCCGAGATGAACAAAGACTACCGGGAGACTATAAGGCAGATCAGGCAGGAGGAGAAAGTTCGGCGGGAAACCCAGTACCAGCTGCAAAACCGAATGAAAAACTTTATCCGTTCGCTGCCGGTTACGGGCGACCATAAGGCTTCGTTAATGGGGAATATCCAAAGAGTGAAGGACGCAGAAAGCTTTGAGGCGGTCTTGAAAGATGTTCGCAGGCGGGCGACCGGATACATAGAGCAGGAACAAAAACAGCTTAACCGGCGCAATATTGAAGAAACAATCAAGTCCACCAAACCGACAAAGTTTAGAAAACAGCGCTATACATACGAAGACAACAAATTTTTCGCCGAACTCAGGGATATTTTGAAGATGAGCCGGGCGGAAGCTTTGGCAGCACAAGAAGCTTTTGCCGGGCAGATAGGGCTGGCTCGGGCAGATGGCGAGGTACCGCTCGGTATAAACATAAACGAATATGACAGGCTGAAAAATCTATTGTATTACTATAAAATCAACGGTGCCGAAAGTTCTCTTGCGGCATTGCAGGATTTAGCCACGTCTTTGGAAGAACTGAAAGCCGCGGCGGTGGACAAACGCCTTGACGAAGATACGCTTAAATCAGAAGTGCGGAAAAAGGATAAAGACGAATTATTGGAAGGAATAAACAAATATAAGGCTTCTAATATATTTGCCCGGGGAATGGCTAAAATCGGAACAATACGCTCGGCAATGAGCGAGTATTTCGGCAAGGAAATGGCGGATAAATGGAATTTGGAACCTGCGTTTGAAAGGGTAAATATTTTTATGCGTTCGCGGATAAAGCCGGTTATGGACAGCGCCCGTGAAATTTACGGCGCTGCAAAAGCATCGGATTTCCTGAACCTTATGCAGAACAAATCCCAAAAAGAATTTGAGCTGACAGACAATGATGGCGATTATGACAAACTTTCGATTATGGATATTGCCGATATTTATATTGGTATGAAAGACCCGAATACGCGGGCTAACTATTATGCCGCGTATGAAAAGTTTGATGATACAATGCCGACGGACAGGGGACAACTCAGAGCTGCAATCGAAACCATGAGCGACGAGCAGCTGCGTGAACACATGCTTACAAACAACCTCGGAACGCTTTTAAGTTATCTCTCTGAACAGGATATGCATTTTGCCGACATGGTGCAGGAAGAGGTCGGCAGTATGTGGGAGCTGGAGAATGAAATATTTGTTAAGCTCTATGGCATAGATTTGCCGCAAAACAGGAATTATTTTCCGAGGACTTCCAAAAACGCGCAAGATTATGACGTTATGGAAAATTTAAGGGTCCGCGGCCAGACGCCGGGATTTTTCAAAGAACGCGCATCGACGGTTACGCCGCGTCCTAAAAATATTTGGACGAAGTATCAGGAATATGTAACAAGCGTTGGTTATGTTCAGAACGTTGCCTTAAAATATAAAGACCTGCATTCTTTGATGACAGACAAGGCCATAAGAGGGGCGATTGTTAAAAAATACGGAGAAGATTCTTATCGGGCTTTTATGGCAAATTTGGATGACTTGAGTATCAAAGGAGCCGTAAAAACCTACAACGAGGTAGGCAGGACGATGCAAAAGCTGTTGAATAACCTTGTCAGCGGAACCGTGGCGTTAAACGTACCGATGGCGTTTAAACAGCTTCCGGCGGCGCTTAACTATTCCGTTAATATGCCTAAAACCGAGTTTATTAAAAATTTTATTTTTGCGGCGACACACCCGGCGGAGGTTAAAAGGGTAATGGATTCATACGTTGGCGATTTCCTGAAAACGCGCTATGAACAAGGGTCGCAGTCCGATGCTATCGGCAGGGCTATGGCCGAGGCTGATTCTTTGGTAAATTCCAAATTCGGTCTGGCAGGTTTTTCACACAACTGGCGGCAGCTGGCGACAACACCGATAAGGTTTGCGGATATATTTGCCATTTACTGGGGCGGGTATGCCAAGCTGAAATATAATATCGACCGGGGGCTGGCACCGGAAAAAATCCGCGAGGACTTTATTGATGAAACCTTAAGCAATCAGGCAGCTGGGAATCCGGCAACACTGGCAAAATTTCAGCGCGAACAAAGCCTGCGTTTCTTTACGGCTTTCAGGAACGTTCCGGCGCAGTATATGCGCCTGATTACAACAACAATGACGCAATGGCGCCGCGGAGAAATATCCGATGCGCGGTTCTTCAGCAATATCGGAAACTATGTTTTTGTGCAGCCTGCTTTGTATATCTGGCTGGGTTGGCTGGTTAAGTCCTTCCTTTACGGGGATGATGACGACGAGTGGTTTGACGGAATGATGACCGAAATGGCTTTGTCCCCGATTGCCGGTTTACCGATTATTGCCGATTTGGCAAGTTTTGGACTGGACAAGGCCGAATCTGCTTTAACGGGGAAATCTCCTGAGCCTTGGGACGCATTGCAAGTCTTTGGCGTCGATACGCTTAATAAGCTGATGTGGAAGCTTGTTAAAGATGATAAAACGGGATGGGATTGGGCTGAAATAGCGGCGTCCGTTATTGATGTAGGCACCGGCGCCGGTTTAGGGACGGCCGTTCGTACCGTCAAGAAATTGTCTGATTGACTTTAAAGCGAAGCGGCTGTATAAAGGAAAAGCCCGGTGCGGGAACACCGGACTTGTCTTAACCTAGAAAGGGGTTAAACCCACTTTAACTTCTTTCCTGAAGTTAAGATAGCTTATTTTTCTTGATTTGTCAAGTTAAAAATGGGCTAAGGGTTTCCCCTTTCATATTATTTGAAAGGACTAATAATGATAATAAAATTTATTATTGTTATTCGGAAACTCCGAATTTTCCTGTCTATTAAGAAATAGCAGGGCGGGGAGGGGTTGTTAAGCCCCTCTCTTGTTGATAAATAAAACTTGCTTGACATTTATGTCAAATTTTGTTGTGATTTTGGTATAGTGGAGAATTGGCTCTAGGGCGGTTCTCTTTTTTTATGGAGAAAAGGCATGACGGTTGTAAACGAGGCGTCGCTTATTACTTATCAGGCAAACGGCACGACGACAAATTTCGCGGTGCCGTTTAAGTTTTTTGATAAGGAATTGGCGGTCTATGTGAATAAGACTTTTACCACTTATGAAAAGGATGTTGATTATACAATTACGGGGGCAGGCAATCCGCAGGGCGGGGAAATTGTCTTTAAGGAAGCGCCGGCCGCGGGAATTTATATTACCATTTCGCGAGATGTCGTCTTAAATCAGATGGTAAAATTTATTGAAGGAGAGGATTTTCCGGCTGCCGATTATGAATATTCGCTTGACCGCGTGATTATGGCCTTGCAGGAGTTTATGCAAAAACTCAGACATTGCGTTCAGTTTCCGCTTGGTGCCGACGACTGGGACACGTTTGCAGCCTCGCTTTTGAAAATGAATTATCAAGGCCAGCAGCAGACTTATTGGCGGGAAGATTATCCTTACGGCATGGGCGAGCTTACCCGCTACAATGAATATTGGTGGTTGAGCCTTTCTGACAGCAATAAAGACAATAAACCGGGTAACAGTTCGCCGTATTGGTCTAAGTTTGCAATTTACGATTCTTATACGACTAACGAGATTGACAACAAACTGACACTGAAAGCAGATTTAGCCGACGTTTATACCAAAGAAGAAGTTGACGAGAAAATACCGGTTGTGCCGCCGGTTATCAAAGCGTCAGACGTTTCTTTCGGGAATTGGGCGGAAGACAGCTATCTTGAAGGATACAGTTACAGCGCAACGGCGACGTTGCCCGGCGTTACGGCTGGTATGATTCCGATTGTCGCGTTTAATCCGTCTGATGCGGAGAGCGGCAATTTAGCGCCGATTGCAACGGCATACGACAATACGGTTAAGATTTTTGCCAAGACGCAGCCGGAAGCAGCAATTGTGGCGGCAAGCGTTATTTGCCAGTGAGGTGAACCATGAAAGGGATAACAAATGCGGTAGTTTTGCAGGGCGGCGGAGGCGGCGAAACGGTTTTTGCGGTAAATAATACGGGCGCGGCGGTAACAAAGGGGACGAAAGCGCTGCTAAACAGCCACCAGCGGGAAACGACGGCAACGGCAGAAAAGCTGATTAACATAACCTCTGGAAGCAGAATGCATTTTCCTTTTTGCCAGGAAAACGATGTCTATGCAATTTTTGGAAACAGCCTGTACAGCCTGACCTACACACCGGAATCCGGCAGTTGGACGGCGACAAATCTTAACCTTGCCACCGTTGGCGGAAAGTTTATCGATTTTATTGACGGTAACATCTGCTCTGCTGTACAGGAAAGGCTTATACGTTACACGGTAAATACGCAGTCGATTTATCCGCACGGCATTATCAATCCGGCGGCATATTATATCGGGCAGTACAACGGGGAAGGGCGGTGTCTGGCCTGTATCGACAGCCGCTTGGTTTTGACGACATACGATTTTGCCACGGATACCATCGGGACGGAAGTGCTGTGTGATATCCGGGCGGGTTGGACAAGCAACTCCAGTGCGGAGCACGGGCGTGTCATTCGTCTGGGTAACAAAGTGCTGGTCTGGTTCACTGACACGGTTTACATTCTTGATTTGACGACAAATTCGGTTATCGGAACGACGGCGAATATTGAAGACGTCGCGTATGCGACAGGGTGTGAACCCGGAGATTATGTCTTTAAGCATGTTGAAGATACTGAGTTAGCTACCGGCGCAACGATGACGGTTTATAAAATTGATGAGAATTATCAGCTGGTTGCCGATACGCCGGGGATTTTGCTGCCGTGGACGTCGGTCAACGTGAAGATGTTTTATA
>ERZ1106963.1094-NODE-1094-length-35563-cov-8.647516_pt1 | contig 35563 bp, 34 predicted proteins | sample MGYA00403681_ERZ1106963 | MGnify/ENA primary metagenome ERZ1106963 (study PRJEB35170, sample SAMEA104062407) | human gut metagenome | biome: human gut; feature: human-associated habitat; material: faeces | place: Denmark | collected 2012-05-03 ...
ATTTTGCGCCGGGCCCCTTTTGTTCAAAATGCCATCAATAGGCGACGCCCCAGACGATCATCTTCTTGGCGGCGCGGCCGCACACAGGGCAGGTCTCGCCCAGGTGCTCCTGCTCAAAGGGTATGCAGCGGCTGGACACGCCGGCCAGCTCCTTCATCTTGAGCTCGCAGGCCTCGTCGCCGCACCACATCGTCTTCACAAAGCCGCCGCCGCGGTTCTCGAAGACGTCCTTGACCTCCTCCACCGTCGTCGCAGTGTAGGTGTGCTCGTCGAGATTGCGCTTCGCCTTGTCGAAAAGCCCCTGCTGCACGGACTCCAGCAGCGCCGGTACGCCCGTCTCCAGCTCGTCGAGGGACACCGTGACCTTCTCGCCGTTGTCGCGGCGTGCCGCAACGCACACGCCCGCCTCGATGTCGCGCGGGCCGAGCTCCAGACGCAGAGGCACGCCCTTCATCTCCCACTCGGCAAACTTCCAGCCGGGGGAGTTGTCCGAGAAGTCGCCCTTCACGCGGATGCCCGCGGCCTTCAGACGCTCTACGACCTTCTCCGCCGCCTCCGTCACGCCCGGCTTGTGCGCCGCTATCGGCAGCACGATGACCTGGATGGGCGCTATCCTCGGCGGGAGCACCAGGCCGTTGTTGTCGCCGTGAGTCATGATGAGGCCGCCGATCACGCGCGTCGACATGCCCCAGCTCGTCTCAAACGGGCTGCGCAGCTTGTTCTCCTTGTCCGAGAACGTTATGCCGAAGGCCTTTGCAAAGCCGTCGCCGAAATAGTGGCTCGTGCCGGACTGCAGGGCCTTGTGGTCGTGCATCATGCACTCGATGGTGTAGGTGTTCTCCGCGCCGGCGAACTTCTCCTTCTCGGTCTTGTCGCCGCGGATGACCGGCATCGCCAGCCAGTTCTCGCAGATGTCCGCGTATATCTCCAGCATACGGAGCGTCTCCTCACGCGCCTCCTCTTCGGTGGCGTGGATGGTGTGGCCCTCCTGCCAGAGGAACTCGCGCCCGCGCAGGAAGGGGCGCGTCGTCTTCTCCCAGCGCAGCACGCTGCACCACTGGTTGTAGAGGCAGGGCAGGTCGCGCCAGGAGTGGATGATGTGGCTCCAGTGCTCGCAAAACAGCGTCTCGCTCGTCGGACGGATGCACAGCCGCTCCGGCAGCTCCTCGCTGCCGCCGATGGTCACCCACGCGCACTCGGGCGCAAAGCCCTCCACGTGGTCCTTCTCCTTCTGCAGCAGGCTCTCCGGTATCAGCATGGGCATGGACACGTTCGTGTGTCCCGTTGCCTTAAACTTCGCGTCCAGCGCCGCCTGGATGTTCTCCCAGATGGCGTAGCCGTAGGGCCGCAGTACGAAAAGGCCCTTCACGCCCGAATAGTCCACCAGCTCCGCCTTGGTGCAGACGTCTGTGAACCACTGGGCAAAATCGACCTCCATGTCGGTTATCTGTTCGACTTTCTTATCCTTGGCCATAGCTTAAAGCTTCCTCCCTGCGTTCTTTTTCGCTGAAATCTCATTTTATTTGAAGATACCGCGCTTGTCAAGCACCCGGGCGCTGTTTTGCCGCTTGACCGGCTGTGTTATAATCAATTATAATAACTCTGAACGGGCACATGCCCGTACTTTGGACCTTGAGTCACTCTGGAGGTGACCGTTATAGACAGGCAGAAATATGTTGCCGAGCTTGGCAAGCTGCTCTCCGGCATGGCGCCGCAGGACCGCGAGGCGGTGCTGCGTGGCGTGAACGCCCGCTTTGACGAGGAGGGCGACGACGCTGCGGTCATAGCGAGCCTCGGCAGCCCGACCTTTGCCGCGGTTTCCGTCCTGCGCGGCTATACCCCGCCCGAGGAGGGCGCCTCGGACAGCGTCCCCATGCCCGAACCCCGCCGCACGAGGCCCGAGCCGAAGCCGGTGGAGCCCGAGCCCATAGAGCCCGAGCCCGAAGAGCCGGAGGCCCCCGAAGAGGCCGAGCCGGAAGAGCCCGAGGCGGAGAGTGCGGAGGCGGACGAGCCCTCCCCCGTCGAGCCCGTCCCCGAGGCGGAGAGCACCGAGCCCGCCGAGCCCGCTCCCGAGCCGGAGGCCCCGCCTGCGGAGCCTGAGACCGAACCCGAACCCGAGCCGGAGCAGCCGGAGATACCGGCCGAGCCCGCTGAACCCGAGACCGCGGAAGAGCCCGCGGAGGCCGAAGCCCCCGAGGACGCCGTTGGACCGGCTGAGGAACCTGAGGAGCCGGACGAGCCGGAAGAGTCCGGGACGGAGGCCGAAGGACCCGGAGAACCCGCCGGGACCGGCGAGGCTGAGGAGCCTGAAGAGGCCGAAGAGAACCCGGACCTGCCGCCCTTCTGGGGCGGTCCGCCGGAGCTGCCCAAGCCGCCTAAGGCGAAGGTGGGTCTGCTGATACTGTACATCATCCTGGGCGTCGCGGTGGGCCTGCCGCTGACGGTGCTCTTTGCCTGCGTGGCGCTGGGCATATTCGGCTGCGGCGGCGCGCTGATCGCGGCGGCGGCGCTGCTGGTGTCCTTCTGCTTCCTGGGCATGGGCGTTGTGGCGGACATCCTGCTGCTGGCCGGCGCGGCGCTGGTGCTGGCGGCTCTGGGACTGCTGCTGCTGTTTTTCGCGGTGTGGTTCTTCATCCGCTGCGTCGTGGGCTTTGTGAACCTCATTTTGCGCAAGGGCCGCGAGTGGTGCTATGACCACGGGGAGGTGGACACATGAAAAAGGCTTGGAGCGTAGTCATAAGCGTGGTCCTGGCCCTGATCGGCCTAGGCTGCGTGGTGTTCGGCCTGGGTCTCATCATGGACGCCGACCTGGTGCGTATAGCGGACACGGTATTTTCAAATTACGACCTCGCCAAGGTCATCATCGCGGTGGAGGACGCCGTAGGCGGCGCACTGAGCGCGCTGCCCTTCTGAAGTTGGAGGCATTTTAGTTGAAGAAGAAGGTAGTCAGGAAGCACAACAACAGCGGAAACTGCTTCGTGTGCGGCATAAACAACCCCTGGGGCCTCAAGGCCCGGTTCTACGAGCTGGAGGACGGCACCGTCGCGGCGCTGGTCACGGCCCAGTGGGAGCACCAGAGCTATCCGCAGAGAGTGCACGGCGGCGTCATAACCGCGCTGCTGGATGAGACCCTGGGCCGCGCGATAAACGTCACGGAGCCGGACACCTGGGCCGTCACGGGCGACATCAGCGTCCGCTTCAAAAAGCCCGTGCCCTATGACGAGCAGCTGCTGGTCACCGGCCGCGTCACGCGCAACACGCGCCTCATCTTCGAGAGCGAGGGCGCGCTGTATCTCAAGGACGGCACCCTCGCCGCCACCTCGCACGCGCGGTACATGAAGCAGCCGCTGGACGTCATCGGCGACCTGGAGTCCAACGGCGACATCTGGGTCTGCATAGAGGAGCCGGACGACCCGACTGAGATAGACATACCCGAATAAAACGACAACGCCCGCCCCATATCGGGGCGGGCGGTTTTTTTACGCCAAGACCCCCGGCCGGGGGGCGGCCGGGGGCTGGGGTTGGAGTTTCCTGAGAGCGTGACCAATCAGGAGGAAAAAGTATGTATATGAAGCAGACCCGGGTCAGAGGGCGACTACTGTGCGCGGCATGCGCGACACGGTGCTGTTCACCGTGCTGCTCTGCCCGTCCTGTACGTCGGTGCCGCAGGCCGAGAGCATGGTGAGCGCCAGGGCCGCTGCGGTCAAGAGTGCGCAGAGCTTTTTCATCGTCGTTTCCCCCTGTCCTTTGTCTGTGACCAGATAATAAGCCTTGAATGCATCAATTTTGCATCATTTGTTTGACCATTCCGTTAACATTTCTTTAAAAAGCAATTAATTTCGCGGCCCCATCCCTAAAGACGAGGCCGCGAGGCAAAAAGTCTGTTCATTTTTCGCACAGGGAGTCGAGATATGCCGCCGGGCCGGAGACATAGAGGTCGCCGCCCGCGGAGTCGAGCGCCACGGTGAGGGGCAGATCGCGCACCACCAGGCGCCGCACGGCCTCGGGGCCGAGCTCGGGATAGGCCACGAGCTCCGCGCTCTCCACACAGCCGGCGAGCAGCGCGCCCGCGCCGCCGGTAGCGGCGAAGTACACGCCGCCGCGGCGCTGCACGGCCCCGGCCACGTCCGCCGAGCGCGGGCCCTTGCCTATCATGCCCAGCATCCCGGCCTCCATCAGCCGGGGCACGAACACGTCCATGCGGTAGCTCGAGGTGGGGCCCGCCGCGCCTATGGGCCGCCCCGGGGCCGCCGGGGCCGGGCCGCAGTAGTATATCACCGCGCCGCGCAGCTCAAAGGGCGGCTCCCCGCCCGCGTCCAGCAGCTCGCACAGCCGCCGGTGCGCGGCGTCCCGCGCTGTGTACACCGTGCCCGAGAGCAGCACGCGGTCCCCCGCGCGCAGCGAGCGCGCCGTCTCCGCGTCGAGCGGCGCCGTTATTCTGATGGGCTCCATCATATCACCTCCGTGGCGTGCCTCAGGGCGTGGCAGCTTATGCACACCGCCGCGGGCAGCATGGCGATGTGCGTCGGCGCGGCCTTTATCCGCACCGCCAGCGCCGTCGTGCGCCCGCCGAGGCCCTGGGGGCCGATGCCCGTGGCGTTTATTGCCTCGAGCAGCTCGCGCTCCATCTTGTCGTAGAGCTCGTCCGGGTTGGGCTCGTCCAGGGGGCGGAGCAGCGCCTCCTTCGCAAGGCGGGGCACGCTGTCAAAGCTGCCGCCTATGCCCACGCCGACTACCACCGGCGGGCAGGGCTTGCCGCCCGCGTGCTTCACCGCGTCGAGCACAAAGGAGCGCACGCCCTCCTCGCCGTCGGCGGGGGTGAGCATCTTCACGGCGCACATGTTCTCGCTGCCCGCGCCCTTGGGGGCGACGGTGAGGCGCAGTCTGTCCCCCGGCACGAGTCGGAGATAGATGGTGGCCGGGGTGTTGTCGCCGGTGTTGCCGCGGCGGAGAGGGTCGCGCACCACGCTCTTGCGGAGATAGCCCTCGGCATAGCCGCGGCGCACGCCCTCCTGCACGGCCTCCTCAAAGCCGGAGACGTGCGCGTCCTCGCCCAGCTCGGCAAAGACGGTGACGAGGCCCGTGTCCTGGCAGATGGGCAGTTCGGTCTCGCGCGCGGCGTCGAGATTCGCGCAGAGCTCGCCGAGGATGCCGGAGGCGACGGGCCAGGGCTCGGTCTCGGCGGCGGCGCGGAGCGCGGCCTCGGCGTCCGCGGGCAGGCGGCGGTTCGCCTGCAGACAGAGGCGGCGGACGCAGTCGGTTATCGCGGCGGCGGTGATCTCCCTCATATCCGGGCCACCCCGCTCTCGACCGCGGCCCGCGCCACGGCCTCGGCTATGGCGGGGGCGACGCGCGCGTCAAAGGCGTCGGGGATGATGTGCTCGGGCGAGAGCTCGTCGCCGACGAGGCCGGCCAGCGCGTTCACGGCCGCGGCCTTCATCGCGCTGTTTATGTCCCGAGCGCGGACGGAGAGCGCGCCGCGGAACACGCCGGGGAAGGCGAGAACGTTGTTTATCTGGTTCGGGCAGTCGCTCCGGCCCGTGCCGGCGACGCGCGCGCCCGCCGCAAGGGCGTCGGCGTAGGCTATCTCCGGGGTCGGGTTCGCCATGGCGAAGACGACGGGGTCCGGGGCCATGGAGCGCACCATGTCCTGCGTCACCAGGTTGCCGGAGGAGACGCCGATGAACACGTCCGCCCCGCGCAGCGCGTCGGAGAGCGAGCCGGAGACGCGCCTGGGGTTCGTGTGCTCCGCGAGCCATAGCTTGTGCCCGACGAGGCCCTCGCGCCCGGCGAATATCGCGCCGCGCCTGTCGCAGACGACGACGTCGCGCGCGCCGAGGGTCAGCAGCATCTTGGTTATCGCCGTGCCCGCCGCGCCGGGGCCGTTGAGGACGATGCGGCAGTCGGCGAGGGCGCGGCCCGCGACCTTCAGCGCGTTGGTGAGCGCGGCGGAGACGACGATGGCCGTGCCGTGCTGGTCGTCGTGAAAGACGGGGATGTCCAGCTCGCGCTCGAGCACCTCCTCTATCTCAAAGCACTTGGGCGCGGAGATGTCCTCGAGGTTTATGCCGCCGAAGCTGGGTGCGACGGCGCGGACGGCGGCGATTATGTCCGCGCTCTCGTGCACGTCGAGGCAGAGGGGCACGGCGTCCACGCCGCCGAACTCCTTGAAGAGCAGGGCCTTGCCCTCCATGACGGGCATGGCGGCCAGCGGACCGATGTTCCCGAGCCCGAGCACGGCGGAGCCGTCCGAGACGACGGCGACGAAGTTCCCGCGCGCGGTGAGCTCCCAGACGGCGGCCGGGTCGCGCGCGATCTCGCGGCAGGGCTCCGCCACGCCGGGGGTGTAGGCCGTGGAGAGCGCGTCGCGGTCGCGGACGGCGACCTTGGGCGCTATCTCGATCTTGCCTCTGTGCTCGCGGTGCATCCGCAGGGCGGTCTCGTTGTAATCCATCGTCACCAGCTCCTTAAACTGCAAAAAATCTTTCCCGGGGACCGCTGCGGCCCCCGGGAGTTCATTATATAATATTCCCGCGCCGATGCAAAGAGTTTTTGCCGCGCAAAAAAGGGGGCCCCGAGGGGGTCCCCTTTTGAGCATTTTAGAAGTCCGCGGAGCCGAGCGTCCTCGGGTGCGGGAGCACGTCGCGGATGTTGGCGACGCCGGTGAGGTACATGATGAGCCTCTCGAAGCCGAGGCCGTAGCCCGCGTGGCGGCAGGAGCCGTAGCGGCGCAGGTCGAGGTACCACCAGTAGTCGGCCGGGTCGAGGCCCAGCTCGGCCATCCTGGCCTCGAGCACGTCCAGCCTCTCCTCGCGCTGGCTGCCGCCGACGATCTCGCCGATGCCGGGCACCAGGCAGTCCGCCGCGGCGACGGTCTTGCCGCCGTCGTCCAGGCGCATGTAGAAGGCCTTGATCTCCTTCGGGTAGTTGGTGACGAAGATGGGCTTTTTGAACACCTGCTCGGTGAGATAGCGCTCGTGCTCGGTCTGGAGGTCGCAGCCCCAGTAGACCTTGAAGTCGAACTTGTCGTTATTCTGCTTGAGAATCTCCACGGCGTCGGTGTAGGTCACGCGGCCGAAGTCGGAGCTAGCGACGTGGTTGAGCCGCTCGAGCAGGCCCTTGTCGACGAAGCTGTTGAAAAACTCCATCTCCTGCGGGCAGCGCTGCATGACGCGGTTGATGACGTATTTTATCATCGCCTCGGCGTTGTCCATGTAGTCGTTCAGGTCGGCGAAGGCCATCTCGGGCTCTATCATCCAGAACTCGGCGGCGTGGCGCTGGGTGTTCGACTTCTCGGCGCGGAAGGTGGGGCCGAAGGTGTACACATCGCCGAAGGCCATGGCGAAGTTCTCGGCGTTGAGCTGGCCGGAGACGGTCAGGCTGACATGCTTGCCGAAGAAGTCCTGGCTCCAGTCGACGGCGCCGTCCTCGGTGCGGGGCGGGTTCGCCACGTCGAGGGTGGTGACGCCGAACATCTCGCCCGCGCCCTCGCAGTCGGAGCCGGTGAGTATGGGCGTGTGAACATAGACAAAGCCGCGGTCCTGGAAGAACTCGTGTATCGCCGCCGCCGCGACGCTGCGGACGCGGAACACGGCGGAGAACAGGTTGGTCCTGGGCCTCAGGTGCTGGATGGTGCGCAGGAATTCCACGCTGTGGCGCTTTTTCTGCAGCGGGTAGTCCGGCGTGGAGACGCCCTCCACCGCGATCTCCGCGGCCTTGAGCTCAAAGGGCTGCTTGGCCTCGGGCGTGAGCACGAGCTTGCCCTTCACAATAAGAGCCGCGCCGACGTTCTGGTGCGCGATCTCGTCGTAATTGGACAGATTCCCCCTGTCGAGCACGACCTGCAGGCTCTTGTGGCAGGAGCCGTCGTTAAGCTCGACGAAGCCGAAATTCTTCATGTCCCTGATTGTCCTGACCCAGCCGCAGACCGTTATCTCACGGTCGGCGAACGCGGCTGCGTCGGCATAAATTCCCGAGATCCTCTGCCGCTCCATATGGCGCGTCCCCTTTCGTTTTCCGTTTCTGCGGCCCATTAAGCCTTGCTTTGGCCGCTTCTCTGTATTATACTCATAGTCAAACGAATTTTCAACACAATTTACATTTGGAGGCGGCACATGGCTAAAATATACTCAGACATCACCGAGCTCATAGGCGGCACCCCGCTCGTCCGGCTCTCCCGCTTCGCCCCCGGCATGAGCGTCCTCGCCAAGCTGGAGCGGCAGAACCCCGCCGGCAGCGCGAAGGACCGCGTGGCGCTCTCCATGCTCCGCACCGCGGAGGCGGAGGGCAGGCTCAAAAAGGGCGGCGTCGTAATCGAGCCGACCAGCGGAAACACGGGCATCGGCCTCGCGGCCCTGGCCGCGGCGCTGGGCTACAAGGCCGTCATCGTCATGCCGGACAGCATGAGCCCCGAGCGCATAAAGCTCATCGCGGCCTACGGCGCCGAGGTCGTGCTCACGCCGGGCGCCGAGGGCATGGCCGGAGCCGTGGCCCGCGCCGACGAGATCTGCGCCGCGAACCCCGGCAGCATAGTCGCGGGCCAGTTCTCGAACCCCGCAAACCCCCGCGCGCACTACGAGACCACCGGCCCCGAGATCTGGCGCGACACTGACGGCGACGTCGCCGCCTTCGTCGCGGGCGTCGGCACCGGCGGCACCATAAGCGGCGTGGGGCGCTATCTCAAGGAGCAGAACCCCGCCATACGCATCGTGGCCATAGAGCCCGCGTCCTCCCCCCTGCTCACCGAGGGCCACGCCGGCCCTCACGCCATCCAGGGCATAGGCGCGAACTTTGTCCCCGAGGCGCTGGACACTACGGTCTACGACGAGGTCGTGACCGTCACCGACGAGGCGGCGCTCGCCGCCATGCACGAGCTCGCGGAAAAGGAGGGCCTCCTCTGCGGCGTCTCCTCCGGCGCGGCGGCATACGCTGCGCGGGAGCTGGCGAAGCGGCCGGAGTTTGCCGGCAGGAACGTCGTCTGCCTCCTGCCCGACACCGGCGAGCGGTATCTGAGCATAATGTGAGGGCTTGACATGAAGAAACTCTTTTTCATCATAAACCCTGTGGCCGGCCGGGGCATGTACAAACAGGGCCTGGGCGAGGCGCTTTACACGCTGTACTCGGCGGGCTATGAGCCGACGCTGCGCTTCACGTCCCGCGCGGGCGAGGCGGTGGAGCTCGCGCAGCTCTCGGAGGGCTATGACCTCGTCTGCTGCCTCGGCGGCGACGGCACGCTCTCGGAGGTGACCTCCGGCCTCATGGCGCTCAAGCCCGAGCAGCGCCCGCCGATAGGCTACTTCCCCCTCGGCACGGCCAACGACGTCGCCACGACGCTGAAGCTGCCGAAAAACGACCCGGCGGCGGTAGCCCGGCGCATAGCCGAGGGCAGCCCCATGGCCTGGGACGTGGGCGTCTTCGGCGGCGACAGATACTTCACCTACGTCGCGGCCTTCGGCGCGTTCACGGACGTGAGCTACGAGACGCCGCAGCAGTCGAAGCAGGCGCTGGGCCACCTCGCCTACCTGCTCGAGGGCATGAACCGCCTGCCCAAGCTGCCGCACTACCGCACCCGCGTGGAGATGGACGGCGAGGTCGTCGAGGGCGACTACATCTTCGGCGGCGTGACGAACTCGACCTCCGTCGCGGGCCTGGTGAAGCTGGACCCGGACATGGTCGCGCTTGACGATGGCGAATTTGAGGTCGCGCTGGTGAAATACCCGGCGACGCTGGCGGACCTGAACGCCCTGGTCTCCCAGGCGGTGTCGAAAAACTTCAACGGCGAGATGATGTCGATACGCAAGGCGCACACGGTGCGCTTCACCTTCGCAGACCCGGTGCCCTTCACGCGCGACGGCGAGCCCGGCGGCGTGCACACGGACGTGAAGATAGAAAACGCCCACAGCGCCGTGCGCATCATCGTATAAGCATGGTTAAACCGCCCGTCTCCGGCAGGAGGCGGGCGGTTTTTGCGCGGCGGGGCAGGGCATAATAAGTCCGCCCCCGCGCCGCGAGGGGGAAAAGCGGCACGGGGGCGTATATGAACACCTTTATAAGGTGGCGCAGCTGGTCTGCCCCTTCAGGGGGGAGCTTTCCCCCCTCGGCGGGCAGGTCGCCGTTGTTTTTAGGGCTTATAAGCTGTATTGCCGGTACGTCAGGTACGTTTCTTTGTGTATCAGCGTATTCAAAATAACAGCCACATATGAACTGGCTGTTAAGTACAAATGAACTTTCTCAGACATTTCTGCATCACGGGCGGGAAAAAAGCCCGGTTTTTGGCAGAAAAGAGGCTTGACCCACGGCTTATAGTGTGCTATACTTCTTTTTACCTGTCGGCCGGACGGGTTTATTTTCGCGCGCGCATTTTTTCGCGCTGTCCGGCATGTTCAGGGAGGCAACAGGCCGCGAGAGCGGCCAAGTATTACAAGGAGGTGCCGAATAGAATGGCTGTTGGCGCAAGAGTAAAAGTCATACTCAGGTGCAGCGAGTGCAAGGAGCGCAACTACTTCACGGTCAAGAACAAGAAGAACACTCCCGACCGTCTCGAGATGAAGAAGTACTGCCCCCGCTGCCGCAAGTACACGGTCCACAACGAGACCAAGTAAGGCGTTTCGAAAGGAGCAAGCAAATGGCTGAAGAGAACAAAAGCACCGCCCCGGTGAAAGTCTCCACGAACGCCGTCAAGAAGAACGAGGGAAAGCTCCCCTTCGGCAAGCGCGTTGCCAAGTGGTTCCGCGAGATGCGCAGCGAAGCGCGCAAGGTCATCTGGCCCACGCCGAAGCAGACCCTCAACAACACCGGCGTTGCTCTGGGCATGATGGTCGTGTCCGCGCTGGTGCTCTGGGGCTTTGACACCCTCGCCAAGCTGGGCGTTCAGACGCTCATCGATCTGGTGTAAGACGGATGGCGGAAGAAGCAAAGTGGTATGTGGTCCACACATACTCCGGCTATGAGAACGCCGTGGCTGCCGCCGTTATGAAGGCGGCCGAAAACCGCAAAATGCAGGACCTCATCCAGGAGGTCAATATTCCGCTCGAGACCGTCACCGAGCACACCGACTCCGGCGACAAGACCTATGAACGCAAGGTCTTCCCCGGCTATGTGCTCATCAAGATGATAATGACGGACGAGAGCTGGCACCTCGTGCGCAACGTGCGCGGCGCCACCGGTTTCGTCGGCACGTCCAACAAGGCGATCCCGCTGACGGACCAGGAGATCTACGACCTCGGCGTAGAGCGGCACGAGATAGTCCTCGGCTACGAGGTCGGCGACACCGTCAAGGTCACGGACGGCCCGCTGGAGGGCTTCCTCGGCACTGTCGAGGAGCTCGAGCCGGACAAGGACCGCGTGCGCGTCGTAGTCTCCATGTTCGGGCGCGAGACCCCCGTGGACCTCGAACTCGATCAGGTCGAGCCCGTCAAGGATTGACGGCCGGCCAACTAAAACGTTATTGAAAGGGTGCTTAGATAAATGGCACAGAAAGTTGTCGGATATATAAGATTCCAGGTGCCGGCCGGCAAGGCCACCCCGGCGCCCCCCGTCGGCCCGGCCCTGGGCCAGTACGGCGTCAACATCGGCCAGTTCACCAAGGACTTCAACGAGCGTACCAAGGCCGATATGGGCATGATGATCCCCGTCGTCATCACGGTGTACTCTGACAGGAGCTTCACCTTCATCACCAAGACCCCGCCCGCGGCCCTGCTCATCAAGAAGGCCTGCGGCATCGACAAGGCCTCCGGCGTGCCCCAGCGCGACAAGGTCGCCACCATCAGCAAGGAAGACCTTCGCAAGATCGCCGAGCAGAAGATGCCCGACCTCAACTGCACCACCGTCGAGGCCGCCATGTCCATGATCGCCGGCACCTGCCGCAGCATGGGCGTTCTCGTCGGCGACTGAGGCAGTCTCCAAGCAAGGACCAAGCTGCCCCAAACGTGGGAGGAGTGAGCCCCGCGCGGCTCAACATCTCCGACGAACCACATTTTAGGAGGAAAGCAAATTGTTCAGAGGTAAGAATTATAAAGAGAGCGCTAAGCTCATAGATAAGCAGACGCTGTACGATGCCAAGGATGCTTTCGACCTCGTCTGCAAGGCCTCCAAGGCCAAGTTCGATGAGACCGTCGAGCTGCACGTCAAGCTCGGCGTCGACTCCCGTCACGCCGACCAGCAGGTCCGCGGCGCCATCGTGCTGCCCAACGGCACCGGCAAGACCCTCCGCGTCCTCGTCTTCTGCAAGCCCGAGCGCGAGGAGGAGGCCAAGGCGGCCGGCGCCGACTACGCCGGCGGCCAGGATCTCGTCCAGAAGATCCAGTCCGAGAACTGGTTCGATTTCGACACCGTCATCGCCTCCCCGGACATGATGGGCGTCGTCGGCCGTCTCGGCAAGCTGCTCGGCCCCAAGGGCCTCATGCCCTCCCCCAAGGCCGGCACCGTCACCCCCAACATCACCCAGGCCATCCAGGAAGCCAAGGCCGGTAAGATCGAGTACAGGCTCGACAAGACCAACATCATCCACTGCCCCATCGGCAAGGTCAGCTTCGGCCCCGAGAAGCTCGTTGAGAACTACAACGCCCTCATCGGCGCCATCATCAAAGCCAAGCCCGCCGCCGCCAAGGGCCAGTATATCAAGAGCTGCGTCACCGCCTCCACCATGGGCCCCGGCGTCAAGATCAACGCCAACAAGCAGCTGTAACTCCTTCGTGAGTACATGAAAAGCCCGCTCGTCCTCTTGGACGGGCGGGTTTTTTACATTGGCATAATTCAAGGGGGAACCCCCGGCGAGGGTTCCCCCTTGAACCCCCTCCTGCGCTTCATTAAGCAAGAGGGGGTTCCGTGCTCTGCGGAGCGCGGCCAGGGACGCTGTCCCTGGACTCTGCCACCTTTGAAAAGGTGGACGAAACTTTCAATCGCGCTTCGCGCGCGAAGTGCAGATCATTTATTGGGGATGAGCTTGGCCTTGCCGCCCATATAGGGGCGCAGGACCTCGGGGATATCCACGGTGCCGTCCGCGTTGAGATTGTTCTCGAGGAAGGCGATGAGCATGCGCGGGGGAGCGACGCAGGTATTATTGAGCGTATGGGCCAGATACAGCTTGCCGTCCTCGCCGCGGACCCTTATCTTCAGGCGACGCGCCTGAGCGTCACCGAGATTCGAGCAGCTGCACACCTCGAAGTACTTGCCCTGCCTCGGACTCCAGGCCTCGATATCGCAGCTCTTAACCTTCAGGTCAGCCAAATCGCCCGAGCAGCACTCCAGCTGCCTCACGGGGATGTCCAGGCTCCTGAACAGATCCACCGAGTTGTGCCACAGCTTGTCGTACCACATCATGCTGTCCTCAGGACGGCAGAGAACGATCATCTCCTGCTTCTCAAACTGGTGGATGCGGTATATACCGCGCTCCTCCAGGCCGTGCGCGCCCTTCTCCTTGCGGAAGCAGGGGGAATAGCTCGTCAGCGTCAGCGGCAGCTGCGCCTCCGGGATGATCTGGTCTATATACCGGCCTATCATCGAGTGCTCCGACGTGCCTATCAGATACAGGTCCTCGCCCTCTATCTTGTACATCATCGCGTCCATCTCAGGGAAGGACATGACGCCCTCCACCACGTTGCCGTGTATCATGAACGGCGGAATGACATACGTGAACCCGCGGTCTATCATGAAGTCGCGCGCATACGCCAGTACGGCCTCGTGCAGACGGGCGATATCGCCTACCAAATAATAGAAACCGTTACCGGACACGCGGCGCGCGGCGTCGAGGTCTATGCCGCCGAAACTCTCCATGATCTCAGTGTGATAGGGGATGTCGAACTCGGGTGCTTTGGCCTCGCCGAAGCGCAGCACTTCCACATTATAGGAGTCGTCGGGCCCGATGGGCACGCTGGGGTCTATCATCTGCGGAATGCGCATCATGACGGCGCGCAGCTTCTCCTCCAGCTCGGACTCCATGGCCTCGAGCTCAGCGAGACGGTCGGCCTGGGCCTTGACCTGGGCCTTGACGCTCTCGGCCTCCTCCAGCTTGGAGGGGTCCTTCTTGGCCTGACCCATCAGCATACCGACCTTTTTGGACAGCGCATTGCGCGAGGCGCGCAGGTCGTTGGCCTCGGTTATCGCAGCGCGCAGGCGCGCGTCATAGTCGATGGCCTCATCGACCAACGGCAGCTTCTCGTCCTGGAACTTTTTCTTTATGTTCTCGCGCACCGCATCCGGATTCTCGCGTACAAATTTGATGTCTAGCATGTTTCCCTTTCCCCTCAATCATTCTTTATTCAAACCGGCGAGGGCCTCGATGAGCCTCTCGCGGTCGTCTGCACCGTAATATTCAAGCACTATCCGGCCCTTTTTGCCGTTTTCACTGAGCAGCACGCGGCGGCCGAGCGCCCTCTCGAGCCTCCTTGTCACCTCTGCTGCGTAGTCCACCCGTATAGCGCCGTCGTCCCCAGCCTCGGGCTTGGGCGCGCGCATGAGCCGCTTTGCAAGCTCCTCTGTGCGCCGCACGGAGAGGCCGTTCTTCATTACCTGCCTTGCGGCGTCTATCTGCAGCTCCTCGGGCTTAACAGTAACAAGCGCACGCGCGTGACCGGCTGAGAGCAGGCCCTGCTCCACGAATTGCAGCACCTCAGGGGCCAGCGAAAGCAGCCTGAGCGCATTCGCTACGGCCGGGCGGGACTTCCCTACCCTCTGCGCCGCCTCGTCCTGCGTGAGCCCGTACTCCTCCATCAGAGTCCGATAGCCTTGTGCTTCTTCTACAGGATTCAGGTCCTCGCGTTGGAGGTTTTCCACAAGCGCCAGCTCGGTCGTCAACTTGTCGTCGGCCTCTATAACGCGCGCCGGTATCTCCGTCAGGCCAGCAAGCCTCGCTGCCCGCCAGCGGCGTTCGCCGGCGATGAGCTGATAGTAGCCGGAGTCCAACTTTCGTACGGTAACGGGCTGTATGACGCCGTATTCGCGTATAGATTCGGCCAGCTCGGAGAGCGCCTCCTCGTCAAAGACCGTTCTCGGCTGGTTGTCGCGCGGCTCTACCTTCGCGATAGGCAGCTCCAGCACGCCCTGCGGCTTCTCCTCTTCGCGCGAACTGTCCCCGAAGAGCACGTCAAGCCCCGTTCCGAGGCCCTTTTTTGCCGCCACGGTCACTCCTCCCTTCTTAAGAACTCGTCCGCCAGGTGCAGATACGCCCTGCTGCCCTTTGAGATGCGGTCATACTTTATGACCGGCTCACCGTGGCTCGGCGCCTCCGCGATGCGGACATTCCTCGGAATCCTCGTCTTGTAGACAGAGGTCCCGAAGAATTTCTCGACTTCCGCGGCCACCTGCTCGGAGAAATTTGTGCGGGAATCGTACATTGTGAGCACGATGCCCTGTATCTCGAGCGAGGGATTAAGCCGCTTCTTGGTCAGTTTTATCGTTGTCATCAGGTCGGCTATGCCCTCTAGCGCGTAGTATTCGCACTGGACAGGTATGAGCACGCTGTCGGCTGCGGCCAGCGCATTGACCGTTAGCAGCTCCAACGAGGGCGGGCAGTCGATGAATATGTAGTCGTAGGTCTCCTTGGCGCTGAGCAGCCGTGTCTTGAGCACGTACTCGCGGTTGTCCATGTCCACCAGCTCCACGCTTGCGCCTGAGAGCTCCTTGTTTGACGGCAGCACGTCGCCGTATTGGGTCTTGACGATGCAGTCCGAGGCGTCTGCGCCGCGGACCAGCAGGTCGTAGACATTTGGCGCGTGCTCCTTGCTGACACCCATGCCTGAGGTGCTGTTCCCCTGCGGGTCACAGTCGCAGAGCAGGACCTTTCGGTTCCGCTTCGTAAGTGCAGCCGCCACATTGACGCATGTGGTGGTCTTGCCAACGCCGCCCTTTTGGTTTGCGACGGCTATTATCTTGCCCATATCCTATCCCTCTTTTCTCTCTGCGATTATAGCAGTTTCACGCGGGATATTCAATATGTTTCACGTGAAACGGCGAGCTTCGTCCTGTTTCACGTGAAACATCGGCTCACGACTTTAGCATATCGATATCCGCCACGGTCAAGCCGTCGTGCAGCGCCAGGTTAATGCCGTAGCCTATGAGCTTGGCTACGTCTCTGACAGAGGCGTCGATATCTCGCGGCGTGACGAGCATCCCGGCGGCGTCGGGTGAGTCTGAGAACGCGGAGGCGTCGACCACAGTGGGCACGCCGATGGCCAGGACGGGGAGGCCCAGCGACTTTTGATTGACGGCGGCCCTGTCGTTGCCGACGCCGGAGCCGGGGACAATGCCCGCGTCCGTGAGCTGCACCGTGCGGCAGAGGCGCTCAAGCGAGGCTGAGGCGAGGGCGTCCACAGCGATGAGCCGCGCGGGATCGGCGGCGCGGCAGGCGGAGCGCAGCAGCTCAGCTGACTCTATGCCGGTTGTGCCGAGCACGCCGGGCTTTACGGCGCTCACAGTCGTAAACCCGGCAAAGTCCTCGGGCATGCCGCGCTTGAGATGCCGCGTAGCTATGACGGAGTTGACGGCCAGAGGGCCGACGGCGTCGGGGGTCATCTCGTCGTTGCCGAGCCCGGCGACCAGCGTGCCCTTTCCGCTGTCGGCGGGGAGGAGGCCGCGTATGAGCTCGGCCAGCAGCCCGGCGGCGTCCTCAAAGGCCTCCGATGTGCGGCACATCAGGGGCTCGAGGCCGAGAGTCACATACTTGCCAATGGGTTTACATAAAGAACGCGCGCCCTCCTCGTCGAGTATCTCCACTGTGGTGATATCAAAGCCGCCGCGCTGCTGAGTTTCCGCGCGCACGCCCTTGAGCTCGCCCGCGCCGGCAGTGAGCTCACGCTGCTCGGCGGCGAGGTCTGTCCTGAAACGTCTGTACATTGCGTTGCTGCACCTCTGTGACACAAGATAATGTATAGTTTGGCGCCGGGGGCGGAGCGTATGCAAATTTCAAAGTAAAATTGTAAAAAAGCCTTGATTTTTATAGCTCCGAATGGTAAAATAACAATCCGCGGGCGAGTAGCCTGTGCAATTTTATAGGAGGAGGTGGCAAACGGAATGCCCAATATCAAGTCCGCAATGAAGCGCGACGTGAAGTCCAAGGTTGAGAATGCTCGCAACAAGGCGCAGAAGACGGCGCTGAAGACTGTCATTAAGAAGTTCGACGCGGCGGTTGCCGAGGGCAACAAGGAGGCGGCTGCCGGTACCTATAAAGTTGCTGTGAAGTCTGTCGATCGTGCCGCGGCGCGTGGTCTCATCCACAAGAACAACGCGGCCCACAAGAAGAGCGCGATGACCGTCAAGCTCAACGCGATGGAATAATCACGCTGTATAACCCCCACGTCACATGACGCGGGGGTTTGCGCTTGTAATAAGGCCCGCACCAGTTTGGTGCGGGCCTTTTTCGTGTTCTCAATATCCGCCGTTTTGGGAGGCGAGATAGCTCTCCAGCAGCAGGGCCGCGGCGAGGGCGTCCACGGTCTTCTTGTGCTTTTTCTCCCGCTTGCCGTTGGCGGAGAGGATGGCGTGGGCCTCCACGCTGCTGCGCCGCTCGTCCCAGAGCCGGACGTCGAGGCCGGTGGCCCCGCGCAGCATTTCGGCAAAGGCGCGGCTCTTTTCGGCGCGCGGGCCCTCGGTGCCGTCCATGTTCTTCGGCAGGCCCAGCACCAGCTGGCCCACCTCCCGCGCGCGGCACTCCGCGGCTATGCGCTCCGCAAGGCGCTGCGCGTCCCACTCCTCGACGATGAAGGCCTCACCGCAGAGCACTCCGCCCAGGTCCGAGAACGCGAGGCCGGTGCGCCGGTCGCCGTAGTCTATCGCAAGCACGCGCATACTCAAGCCCCCTCGCCAAGCAGCCGCGCCCGCACGGCGCCCGACATGTACAGCGAGCCCACCGAGCAGACCATTCCGTCCCTGCCCGCGAGCGCCCGGGCCTCGTCCACGCCGGAGGCTATGTCCGACGCCGCGCGCGCCGGGACGCCGCGCTGGTTTATCGCCGCGCAGAGCTCCTCCGCCGGCATGGCCCGCTCGCTCTCGGGGGTGACGCAGACCACCTCCGCCGCGCAGGGCAGGAGGATGTCCAGCATCTGCGGCCAGTCCTTGTCCGCGAGCACACCCATGAGCAGCACGCGGCGCCTGTCGGGGAAGTAGCGCCGGAGCGCCGCCGCCGTCGTGGCCACGCACTGCGGGTTGTGCCCGCCGTCCACGACGAAGTACGGCTCGCGTGAGAGCAGCTCGAACCTCGCGGGCCACACGGCCCCGGCGAGGCCCTCCGATATCGCGCTCTCCGGCAGGCCCAGGAGCCGCGCCGCGGTTATCGCCACGGCGGCGTTTTTCGTCTGGTGTTCGCCCAGGAGGCGGATGCGGTACTCGTGTCCGTCATAGCGGAAGCTCTGGCCCTCCAGACCGTCGGAGCGCTGTTCGAGCTTTGAAAAGTCGGCAAAGTGCAGCTCGGTGCCCGTGCGCTCCGCCGCGGCGCGCAGCACAGCGGTCACGGAGGGCTGCTGTTGATAACTGGCGGCGAGCCCGCCCTTGAATATTCCGGCCTTTTCAGCGGCAATCTGCTCGACCGTGTCGCCCAGGACGCCGGTGTGGTCGAGGCCGATGTTGGCGATTACGGCGCAGTCGGGGCAGGGGATGACGTTCGTCGCATCCAGCCGCCCGCCCATGCCGACCTCGAGCACGACATACTCGCAGCCGCTGTGGGCGAACCACCAGAAGGCCGCGGCGGTCATCAGCTCGAACTCGGTGCACTTTTCGCTCATGCCCTCGGCGGCCACGGCTAGGGCGGTCACCGCCTCGGCCAGCCCCTCGGGCGGCATCTCCGCGCCGTCTATGCGCATGCGCTCCGTCACGCGCAGCAGGTGAGGCGAGGTGTAAAGCCCCGTTTTGTGCCCCGCGGCGGTGAGCATGGCGGCGAGCATCGCGGAGGTCGAGCCCTTGCCGTTAGTGCCCGCGACGTGTACATAGCGGCAGCGCCGCTCCGGATTGCCCAGGCGGGCGAGCAGTTCCTCTATCCTCTCGAGCCCCGGCTTTATGCCCAGCCAGGACACGCCCTCGAGATATTTAAGCGCCTCAGCGTAATTCACTAAAAACCCCTCCATCCGCGCGTAAGTATAACACCCGGCCCCGCCGGTGTAAACAAAAACCCGCCGCATATGCGCGGCGGATCTCAGCTTGTCGAAGAAGGCTCTGCCTTCTTCGACAAAGGGACTTGCACTCCGCTCCGCGCCTCGGTTGTCCGCCAAGGCGGACAATTCGACACTCCGCTCCGCGAGAAGTATTTTCGGCGACGTACACGCCGCCGCCGAAAATGATTGAACTCTATTTCGCGGCTGCGGCCGCGAAACTCTGCGAGGCTTTTTTGACAGACTGAACCCGCCGCATATGCGCGGCGGGCCTTGCGTTTTCGGCTCAGAGTATGCGGCGGAACTGCTTGTCGAGGTCGCGGCGGGTCAGGGTCCAGACCACGGGGCGGCCGTGCGGGCAGTAGCGCACCTCGCCGGAGCAGACGGCCTCCGCGAGGCGGAGCAGCTCCTCGGGCTCGGAACTGCGTCCGGCCTTTATCGCGGCCTTGCAGGCCACGGTCTTTAGCAGCTCGTCACGGGCGGCGTTCTTGTCCGGGCGGCGGCTGGAGAGCAGGGCCTCCGCCAGCTCGTCGAGCGCGGAGAGCGCCTCCCCGGGCTCGAGGCCGCAGGGCGTGGAGCGCAGCACGAAGGTGCCGTTCCCGAAGGGTTCCAGGCCAAAGCCCAGCGAGTTTATGAGCGGCAGCTCCTCCGAGAGCGCCGCGGCCGCGGCGCGGTCCGGCGTGTACGGCACCGGCTCCAGGCAGGTCTGGCTCATCACCTCCGCCTCCCGGCGGCGCAGGCGGTCGTATATCATGCGCTCGTGTGCGGCGTGCTTGTCGATTACCAGCAGGTTGTCGCCCTGCTGCGCGAGGATGTAGAGCTCCAGCGCCTCGCCGATGACGCGCACGGGCTCGCGCTCGCCGGAGAACATCGGCTCCTTCTCCTGTGCCGGGAGCGGCTCAGTCTCCGGCAGGCGCTCCTGCACCGGCATGGGCGGGGCCTCGGGCACCGGCGCGGGGGCTGCGGGCGCGGGGCGCGCCTCGTACTGCGGCACCCAGGGCGCGCGGGGCTGCGGCGGGGGAGTGGGCGCGGCGGAGGGCGGCTCATATCCGGTGCGGGCCTCAGCGGGCGCGCGGAAGGTGAGCTTCGGCTCCGGCGGGCACTGCACGGCGGCGTAGTCCACGCCTGATTCGGTGCTCCGGCGCTCTATCTCCGGCTGGGGCCGGGGCTGCGCGGGCATGGGCCGGACCTCGACGCGGGGCGCGGGGCGCTCCGGCTCCGGGGCGGGCTCCGGGAGCTCCGGCGCGGCCTCCGGGCGGCGGGGGGTCTCCAGCGCGCCGCGCACGGCGTAATACACCGCATCGTAGACCCGGCGCTCATCGGAGAACTTGACTTCAGTCTTGGCGGGGTGGACGTTCACGTCCACGGCCGCGGGGGCGAGGTCTATGTAAACGACGCAGGCGGGGAAGCGCCCGGTCAGCAGCGTGCCGCGGTAGGCCTGCTCCACCGCCGCCTGGAGCAGCTGGGAGCGGATATAGCGCCCGTTGCAGAAGAAAAACTGCGCCGAGCGGTTGCCGCGTGCCACGGCGGGCTCAGTCACGCAGCCGCTGACGCGCACGGGCCCCTCCTCAAGCTCGATGCCGAGCATGCCGGAGGCGAGGTCGCGTCCCAGCAGGGAGTACACGGCGCTCTCCTTGCGCCCGTCGCCGGGGGTGAAGAACTCCTCCGCGCCGTCCTTGATGCAGCGGAAGCTGATGTCCGGCCTGCCGAGCGCGCAGCGCAGCGCCGCCTGGACGCAGGCCGCGCCCTCCGAGCGGTCGGATTTCATGAACTTGAGCCTCGCGGGCGTGTTGTAAAAGAGGCCGCGGACGATCATCGTCGTGCCCGAGGGGCAGCCGGTCTCGTACATGTCGACAATCTCGCCGGCGTCGAGCTTCATGCGCACGCCGAGGTCCGCGCCGCGCTCGCAGGTGGCGAGCTCTATGTGCGAGACGCTGCTTATCGCCGCGAGGGCCTCGCCGCGGAAGCCGAGCGTGCCTATGGCCTCCAGCCCGCGCTCGTTTTGCAGCTTGCTGGTCGCGTGGCGGAGGAAGGCTATGCCCGCGTCCTCGGGCGACATGCCGCAGCCGTCGTCCGTCACGCGGATGAACTCCCGACCGCCGCCGCGCAGCTCCACCGTGACGTTCCGCGCCCCGGCGTCGACCGCGTTTTCAAGCAGCTCCTTCACCACGGAGGCGGGCCGTTCCACAACCTCGCCGGCGGCGATGAGGTCCGCCACAAAGGGGGAGAGTATGTTTATCCTGGGCAATGGGGACACCTTCTTTCTGCCCTGTTGCTTTTTGGGATATTATATAGTAAAAGCGTTGAACTTTCCACTGCCAAATGATAAAATATAACGTTACTACAGAAAAAACATCGCCGGAGGGAATATGGCATACAAGAGAGTTGAAATACCTGCCGCGGAGCTTGAGCGGCAGAGGGAGATATGTGAGGGGATACGCTCCCGCCTGGGCGGCGAGCGGCCCCTCGCCTTTGTGGACACCTACGGCTGCCAGCAGAACGAGGCCGACAGCGAGACCATCCGCGGCTATATAGAGCTCATGGGCTTCGGCTTCACGGAGGACGAGAACGAAGCCGACCTCATCGTCGTCAACACCTGTGCCGTGCGCAGTCACGCGGAGATGCGCGTGCTGGGCAACGTCGGCGCGCTCATCCACGCCAAGGCGAAAAACCCGCGGCTCATCGTCGCGGTCTGCGGCTGCATGGTGCAGCGCCCCGAGATGGCGAAGAAGATAAAGGAATCCTTCCGCGTCGTGGACCTCTGCTTCGGCCCGCACGAGCTCTGGCGCTTCCCGGAGCTCTATGAGCGCACGCTGAGCCGGAAGGGGAGAGTGTTCGAGGTCTCGCCCTGCGAGGGCGTGGTGGCCGAGGGCCTGCCCGTGCGGCGCTCCGGCTCGGTCAAGGCCTGGCTCTCCATCATGTACGGCTGCAACAACTTCTGCACCTACTGCATCGTCCCCTACGTCCGCGGCCGCGAGCGCTCGAGGAAGTTCGACGACGTCGTCGCCGAGGCGCGCGCCCTGGTCGAGGCCGGGTACAAGGACATCACCCTCCTGGGCCAGAACGTGAACAGCTACGGCAAGGACCTCGACGAGGGGCGCGACTTCGCCGACCTCATCCGAGAGATAAATGCCATCCCCGGCGACTTTCTCATCCGCTTCATGACCAGCCACCCGCGAGACGCTACGGAAAAGCTCTTCCGCACCATGGCCGAGTGCGAAAAGTGCGCAAAGCACATCCACCTGCCCGTGCAGTCCGGCAGCAGCCGCGTGCTCAAGGCCATGAACCGGCACTACGACCGCGAGAAGTACCTCGCCCTCGTCGACATGGCCCGCTCCTACATGCCGGACATCGTGCTGACGACGGACATCATCGTCGGCTTCCCCGGCGAGACGGCGGAGGACTTTGCCGAGACGCTCTCGCTCGTCGAGCAGGTGCGCTATGACGCAATGTTCACCTTCATCTTCTCGCCGCGCGAGGGCACGCCCGCGGCCACGATGCCGGACCCGGTGTCGAGGGAGGAAAAGCAGGTCTGGTTTGACCAGCTGGTCGAGACCGCGAACCGCATCTCGGGCGAGAAGCATCAGGAATACATAGGCCGGAAGCTCCGCGTCCTGGTGGACGGGGAGACGGGCAGGGGGGAGTACAACCTCTCCGCGCGCACGAACGGCGGGCGGCTGGTGCACCTCAAGGCCGACCCCTCGCTCGTCGGCAGCTTTATCGAGGCCGAGATAACGGACGGCAACACCTGGGCGCTCTACGGCGTCCCGGCGGAATGATACCGGGAAAGGAGGCGGCGGCATGGCGGAAAAGACCCCGATGCGAAGGCAGTACGAGGAGATAAAGAGCAGATACCCGGACTGCATGCTGCTTTTCCGGCTCGGCGACTTCTACGAGATGTTCGACGAGGACGCGCAGACCGCCGCGGACGAGCTTGACCTAATGCTCACCACGCGCGACAGGAACAAGCCCCCGGAGGAGCAGACCCCCATGTGCGGCGTGCCCTATCACGCCGCCAACAGCTATATAAAAAAGCTCATAGACCACGGCCACAAGGTCGCCGTCTGCGACCAGCTGGAGGACCCGGCGCTGACCAAGGGCCTTGTGAAGCGCGACGTCATCCGCGTCATCACCCCCGGCACGGTCACGGACGAGGGCATGCTCGACTACGAGCGGCCAAACTATCTCTGCGCCCTCTGGCTGGACGGACGGCGCGGCGGCGCGGCCTTCTGCGACGTCTCGACGGGCGAATTCTGCGCCGCGGACTTCCCGGACTTCGCCGAGGACCACACGCTCAACGAGCTGACCCGCTTCTCGCCGAACGAGGCGGTGCTCTCCGCCGGCGCGGCGGCGAGCCGCCGGGTGACGGACTTCATCACGACGCGGGTCGAGTGCATGTACCAGGTCGAGGACGCGGGCTTTGAATACGCCGCGGCCGAACAGCAGCTGCTGCACCACTTCGGCGTCTCCTCCCTGGAGGAGCTGGGCCTCGCCGGCTGCGAGGGCGCGGTCCGCGCCTCCGGCGCGCTGCTCGGCTACATCGGCGAGACGCAGAAGTGCGACATGAAGCACATAAGCCGCCTCGACCTCTTCGAGGGCGGCCGGTACATGGAGCTCGACTACGCCACGCGCCGCAGCCTGGAGCTCACCGAGACTATGCGCAGCGGCGAAAAGTCCGGCAGCCTGCTGGGCATACTGGACTTCACCAAGACGCCCATGGGCGGGCGGCTGCTCCGCACCTGGGTGGAGCGCCCGCTGCTCTCCGCGGCGGAGATAGGACGCAGGCACGCGGCGGTGCAGGAGCTCGTCTCGGACAGCCTGCGCCGCGCGGAGCTCATCCGCGCCATGACCGGTATGGGCGACATGCTGCGCATACTCGCCCGCGTCTCCAACGGCACGGCGAGCCCCCGGGACCTGAACGTCCTCATGCGCGCGGCGGAGCGCGTGCCGGACATGCTCGCGCTCTTGCAGGGCAGCAGCTCTGCCCTGCTCAAGAACGCCGCCGCGATGGACAGCCTCGCGGACGTCTGCTCCGACATCAAGGCCGCCATCAGCGACAAGCCGAACCTCCTCGTCCACGAGGGCGGCATCCTGCGCGAGGGCTATTCCGAGCAGGTGGACCGCCTGCGCAACGTCCGCGACAAGGGCACCAAGCTGATAACCGAGATGGAGGCCGCCGAGCGCGAGCGCACGGGCATAAAACGCCTCAAGATAGGCTATAACCGGGTCTACGGCTACTACATCGACGTGCCCAAGACCTTCACCGGCGAGCTGCCCGAGGACTATGTCCGCAAGCAGACCCTCGTCGCCAACGAGCGCTATTTCACCGCCGAGCTCAAGCAGCTGGAGACCGAGCTCACCACGGCGCAGGAGCGGGTCTGCCAGCTGGAGTACAAGTACTTCTGCGACCTGCGCGACTCCATAGCCGACCGCGTGGAGCGCATCCAGGCCACGGCGGAGCAGATAGCCGTGGTGGACACCCTCTGCTCCCTCGCCGAGGCCGCCGTGCGCTACAACTACTGCCGCCCGGAGTTCGACCTCTCGGGGACCATCGACATCAAGGACGGCCGCCACCCGGTGGTAGAGCGGCTGCAGAAGGACACGCTCTTCGTGCCCAACGACGCCCACCTCGACCAGTCGGACGAGCGCGTGCTCATCATAACCGGCCCGAACATGGCCGGCAAGAGCACCTACATGCGCCAGACGGCGCTGATCGTGCTCATGGCCCAGATAGGCTCCTTCGTCCCGGCGAGGAGCGCCACGCTCAGCGTTGTGGACAGGGTGTTCACGCGCATCGGCGCCTCGGACGACCTCTCGGCCGGGCAGAGCACCTTCATGGTGGAGATGAGCGAGGTGGCGGGCATACTCCGCTCCGCCACGCGCAGCAGCCTCATCCTCCTCGACGAGATAGGCCGCGGCACCTCCACCTACGACGGCATGGCCATAGCCCGCGCCGTGCTCGAATACTGCGCCGACAAGCGCCGTCTGGGGGCCAAGACCCTCTTTTCCACCCACTATCACGAGCTGACCGACCTGGAGGGCCAGATCTCCGGCGTGTGCAACTACTACATAACCGCGCGCAAGCAGGGCGGCAGCCTCATCTTCCTGCGCAAGGTCGTGCGCGGCGCGGCGGACGAGAGCTACGGCATAGAGGTCGCCAAGCTCGCCGGAGTGCCGGACAGCGTCATAGAGCGCGCGAAAAAGTGCCTCGCGGAGCTGCTCTCCGGCGCCGTGGACCTCAGCGCGCCGCGCGCCGCGCGTGCCGACGACGGACAGCTCAGCCTCGGCGACGCCGCGGGCGAGGAGGTCCTCGAACGGCTGCGCGCCGCCGCACTGGACACGATGTCGCCCATCGAGGCGATGAACCTTTTGTATGAGCTCAAGAGAAAGCTGGAGGGCTGATGGAAAACCGACCCATACCGACTGCACCCGACTTTGAAAACCTGATGACCCGCGGCGAGATGATCGCCGCGGCGATATACCTGCCGCTGCACGTCCTGGGCGTGCCGATAGCCCTGAACTGGCTCGCGGGGCTGGTGCCCGCGATAGCGCAGATGTCGAACGCGGAGCTGAACATCCTCTATTACAGCGTCGGCCTCGTCTACATGCTGCTGCTTCTCCGCCGCTTCCTGCGCCGGAGCTTCGACGCGGCGCTCGACGCCAAGGGCCGCTTCGTGCTCAGCATCGTCGGCGGCTACGCCGCGGACCTCGCGCTGAGCTTCATCCTCAGCTCGCTGCTGCTCATCTTCGGCCTGGACCTCGGCAATTCGCCGAACAACGTGGCCATCACCTCCGAGCTCTCCACCGACTACGGCCGCATCGCCGTGCTCTCCATAGCGCTCGCGCCCATCGTGGAGGAGCCGCTCTTCCGCGGACTCATCTTCGGCGGCATCCGCCCGAAGAGCCGCGTGCTGGCGTACATCGTCTCCGCCGCGCTCTTCTCGCTCTACCACGTCTGGCAGTACGTCGCCCTGACCGGCGACTTCTCGCTGCTCATCTACTGCCTGCTGTACGTGCCCGTCTCCGTCGGCCTCGCCTGGGCCTATGACCGCAGCGGCAGCATCTGGTCGCCCATGGTGATGCACGCCATTATAAACGCCGTGAGCCTCTCCGTGCTCCAGAGCGGCGCGCTGGGAGTTTAGGGCGATCTTTCTCCAGAATTTACACAAAGTTCGTTGTATCTTCCCCCGCCGGGTGCTACCATGTTCGTATATGTAAGGAGGAATCGCAAAAATGGGCGAATTTTCACGAGAATACCTGGAGCTCCTGGCCGAAAAGTACCCGAATGAGGCGGCCGTCTGCTCCGAGATCATAAATCTCAGCGCCATCCTCACCCTGCCCAAGGGCACGGAGCACTTCATAAGCGACCTGCACGGCGAGTACGGCGCGGTGAGGCACATACTCAACAACTGCTCCGGCGTCATCCTGGAAAAGGTCCGCCGGCTCTTTGAGGACGCGCAGGGCGAGGCCAAGTGCCGCGCGCTCTGCTCCGTCATCTACTACCCCATAGAGGAGCTCGCCTGCCTGCGCGAGCGCGGCGAGCTGGACAACGCACGCCTGCGCGAGATACTAGAGCAGCTCTGCCTGCTGGCCGAGACGCTCTCGGGCAAGTACACCCGCGGCTATGTGCGGCACCAGATGCCCGCCGGTTGGGAGTTCGTGCTCGACGAGCTGCTGCACATCCAGCGCGACGAGGACGCGAACCAGCACCGCTATCACGACGCCATCCTCGACAGCGTCATCGCCACCGGCTCAGCCGACAGCGTCATCGCGGCGCTCTCGGAGCTCATAAAGCGCCTCGCCGTGGACCGGCTCCACGTAGTGGGCGACATCTTCGACCGAGGCCCGGAGCCCGCGCGCATCGTGGACATGCTCATGCGGCACCCGAATCTCGACATCCAGTGGGGCAACCACGACATCCTCTGGCTGGGCGCGGCGGCTGGCAGCGCGGCCTGCGTGTTCACCGTGCTGCGCATCAGCGCCGACTACGGCAACACCATGACGCTCGAGCGGCGCTACGGCGTCTCGCTCCGCCCGCTCTACGAGTTCTGCGAGCGCGTCTACGGCGACTCCGAGAAAAAGACCGTGCACCAGGCCCTCTCCGTCCTCGGCTTCAAGCTCGAGGGCCACGTCATCATGCGCCACCCCGGCTACGAGATGAACGACCGCCTGATGCTCAACCGTATAAACTACGACGACTGGACCGTGGAGCTCGACTCCGGCACCTATCCGCTCAACACCGACCGCTTCCCGACCGTGGACCCGAAGGAGCCCTACCGGCTCACGCCCGAGGAGGAGGCGCTGGTGGAGGAGTACGTCTCCGCCTTCAAGGAGAGCCAGCCGCTCAGGCGCCACCTCGACTTCATATACCAGAAGGGCAGCACCTATCTCTGCTGCAACGGCAACCTGCTCTACCACGGCTGCATCCCCATGACGCCGGACGGCAAGTTCGCCAGCGTGCGCCACGGCGGCAAGTGGTACGCCGGGCGGCAGCTCATGGACTACGCGGACGCCGTGGTCAAGAGCGCCTGGGCCCGCGGGGACGAGTCCGCGCTGGACATGATGTGGTATCTCTGGTGCGGCAACAACAGCCCCTTCTCCGGCAGGGTGTTCCACACCTTCGAGCGCGCGGTGGTGGACGACAAGAGCACCTGGGTCGAGCCGAAGAACCCCTATTTCAGCCACTGGGAGGACGAGGACGCCGTGCGCATGATCCTCGCCGAGTTCGGCCTTGACCCGGAGCGCGGCCACATCATAAACGGCCACACGCCCGTAAAGGCCAAGAAGGGCGAGAGCCCCGTGAAGGCCGGGGGCAGGCTGTTCATAATCGACGGCGGCTTCTGCAAGGCGTATCAGGCCACGACCGGCATCGCTGGCTACACGCTGATATACAGCTCGCACGGCATCCGGCTCAAGAGCCACCGTCCCTTCGAGGGCGTCGCCAAGGTGCTCAGCGAGAACGCGGACATGGAGTCCGATTCCGTGCCCGTCGAGTTTTTCCCGACGCGGCGGTACATATCCGACACCGACGAGGGCGGGCGCCTGCGCCGGAGGATAGAGGCGTTGAACGCGCTGCTGGCGGCCTACCGGGCCGGTCAGCTGCAGCAGAGCAGATAAAAAGAGAGAGGGAGAGAGGAGCATGAGCGGAGCGTTTGCGGCCCAGGAGAGCGGCGAGATATTCTGCCCGCACTGCGGCGCGGCCGTGGCCGAGGGCGACAACTGCTGCTGGCACTGCGGCGAGCGGCTGCCCAAGGGGCACAGCTGGTGCCCGGAGTGCGGCCGGCGCTTTGCCGGCGGGGAGGAGCGGTGCCCCAACTGCGGCACGGCGACACTGCCCGGCGACCCGCCCCAGGCCCGCCGGAGCGAACCTGAGCCGGAGCCGGAACCGGAACAGCCCAAGGCCGAACCGGAGCGGGAGTATCAGGCCCGCCGCGCGGACCCCGGCGCGGGCTACAACTACGACGAGCGCCGCCGCTATCAGGAGTACCGCAGCTACGACCGGGGCTATGACAGCGGATACGACAGCGGCTATAAGCGCGGCTGGCGGGAGGCAAGGCGCCGGGGCATGCGCTCCGAGAAGGACTGGCTCGTCGCGCTGATACTCTCAGTCGTGGTGGGCGTGCTGGGCGTGCACCGCTTCTATGTGGGCAAGATAGGCACGGGCCTGCTCTGGCTCTTCACGGGCGGCTGCTTCGGCATAGGCTGGCTCGTGGACCTCATAATGATAGCCTGCGGCAAGTTCCGGGACAAACAGGGCTTTCTGCTCATGCCCCGGTGAGGCCGAAAATTAGGTGTTGACACGGGAGCCGGAGCGTGTTATTATAATAAGGCTCTCATATCGCGGGGTGGAGCAGTCCGGTAGCTCGTCGGGCTCATAACCCGAAGGTCAGTGGGTTCAAATCCCCTCCCCGCAACCAAAAGCGCGCACCGTGCGGTGCGCGCTTTCTCTTTTTGTGTCCTCGACTGTGACGGCGCAAGAAAGTTTGACATCGGAGGCAGAGGGTAATATAATTCCTTCATATGTAATATCACTTTCTGGGGGAGAAAACCATGGAAGAAGCTCTGCTCCTCATACAGAAGATAAAGGCCATGTACCAGTCGAAGGCCTTCTCCAAGTCAGACCAAAGCATCGCCGAATATATACTCAACGACCCCGGCTGCCTGGCGGGAGCCACGGCGAATTCGCTGGCGGAGGCCTCGGGCACCAGCCCGGCCACCGTCATCCGCTTTTGCCGCAAGCTCGGCTTCACCGGCTTCACGGAGCTCAAAAACAGCGCCTCCAACTACATCGTCGAGACCGCGCGCGACATGAGCCTGCGCCGCGGCGACGACGCCGGCACCGTCAAGAGCAAGGTCATCAGCTATACCAAGATGATAATGGACGAGCTCGACGAGATCCTCGACAACAACGCCCTGGAAAAGGCCGCCGAGCTCATCGCCGGGGCCCGGAGCCTGGTCATCGTCAGCGAGGGCGGCTCCGGCACCATCAGCCGCGCCGCCTACGACATCTTCCTCAAGCTCGCCATACCCTGCCGCTGCATAGAGGACATCATCTTCCAGACAATGGAGATAAGCATGATGGACAAGGACGACCTGCTGCTCATCATCGTGAACTCCGGCCGCACCTGGAACGTCCTGCAAAACGCCAGCTACGCCAAGGAGCGCGGCATAAAGATCGTCGGCATCGTCGGCCCGGCAAATTCGCCCCTTTCCAAATATCTCGACGTCGAGATCGTCACCAGCGTCTTCAGCAGCGACTACTTCAGCGACATCTCCGCTGCCAGGACCTGCGAGCTCGTAACCATTTCCATCCTGCACTCCATCATCGCCCTGACCCGCACGGAGGAGCAGATAGACAAGAGCCACGAGATCGGAATGTCCATAGAAAGAAAGCGACTGCCCCCCAAATAAACACGCACCGCTTACGCCGCCGGCCTTTGGGCCGGCGGCTTTTTTGATGTCAGGATGAAACTTTGTTTCATCCTGACATAACTTTAACAAGGCCAAAAACGGCGAAAAACCCAAAAAAGAGCCGGAATGTCAACTTATTGACAATGATAGAGCGCGGATTTTACTTGCATTTTATACAAAAACAGGCAGGTAAAATTGAGCCGTTTCACAAAATTTCATTTATGGCACTTAATAATGAACTTGCATTTCATTTTCCTGTTGACTTATGAAATTTCATGGAGTAACCTGAAATCACAAGGAAAATGAAACCAAATGAAACGTGGAGAGAAGAAGAGACTGGAATCAAAATAACGAGAGGAAGGACGAAAAATGAAGAAGGCGCTGACCCTGTTCCTGGCATTGGTCATGGTGCTCTTGCTGTCGGCCTGCGGCTCCGAAGCCAAGGAGCTGGACAACCCCAACGGGTACAACAGCATCAAGTTCGCCATGGCCGTAAACGGTACGGACACCCAGATCGACACGCGAGTCGCCAACAAGTTCAAGGAGCTGGTGGAGGAGGCGTCCGGCGGCGTCATCACCGTGGACGTGTTCCCGAACGACCAGCTCGCGGGCGGCAACGCGTCCAAGGGCATCGAGATGATCTCGGACGGCTCCGTGGACATGGCGGCCTACGCGACCAGCGTGCTGAGCGCGCTGGACGAGAGGGTCTCGATAGGCACGGTGCCCTGGCTCTTTGACAGCTACGCCGAGGCGAGGGAGGTCATAGACTCCACCGGCCTCGCCTACTACGACAGCGTGCTCGAGAGGCTGGACCTCAAGGTGATCGGCTCCTTCCACAACGGCTTCCGCCAGCTGACCAACAACAAGCGCCCCGTGACCTCGCCCGAGGACCTCAAGGGCCTGAACATCCGCGTGCCCGGCAGCGGGATCTACATGAGCTTCTTCAAGGCCTTCGGCGCCGTGCCGAGCTCCACCAACTGGAGCGAGGTCTTTACGAACCTGCAGCAGGGCGTCATCGACGGCCAGGAGAACGGCGTGAGCATCACCGCCACCTCCGGCATGACCGAGGTGCAGGACTACATGACCATCTGGAACTACACCTATGAAAACGACCTGTTCCTTGTCAACCGCAACATCTGGGACAGCCTGAACGAGGCCACGCAGCAGCTGCTCAGTGAGAAGGCGCTAGAGGCCTGCAACTGGGGCCGCGACCAGCTCGAGGCCGAGGAGGGCGACCTCATCGAGGAGTTCCGCGCCGAGGGCATGCAGGTGGACATCCTCACGGAGGAGCAGCTCGAGCCCTTCAAGGAGATAGTTTCCGACCTGTGCCAGAGCTTCTATGAGAAGTTCGGCGAAGGGGCCTGCGCCGCCTTCGGCGTGGAGCTGGATTGAGAGGGGGATGGTTGAGATGTCGAAAATAAACAAGGCGCTTGACTACATCGAGGAGGTCCTGGTCTGCCTCTGCCTGATCGCGATGACCGCCCTCACCTTCGGCAACGCGGTGCTCCGCAAGCTGGGCTCCGGCATCTCCTTCTCGGAGGAGATATCGACCTACCTCTTCGTTTTGCTGAGCCTGCTGGGCTCGGCGATAGCCGCAAAGCGCGGCGCCCACCTGGGCCTCACGCTGGTGACCGAGCGCGTCGGCGCGAAGGCCGCGAGGATACTCGGCATAATCTCGATGATATTCTCCACGGCGTTCTCGGCGCTCATCTGCTACTACGGCGTGTTCATGGCCATCAACCAGTATGAAAAGGGCCAGGTCACCCTGGCCACCCAGCTCCCCGAGTGTATCTTCGGCTCCTTCGTCCCCATCGGCGCGCTGTTCATGACGATACGCTTCGGGCAGAACCTGTACAGGCTCATCGCCGGCAAGGAGATAGCCAAGGAGGACGTCGTGGCCGACGCTCTGGAGGCCGCGAAGGAAGAGGAGAAAAAAGAAGGAGGCGCCGAGTAATGGAAGCTGCTGTGCTGTTCATAGTTTTCGCGATACTGCTGTTCATGGGCGCCCCCATAGCGGTGTGCCTCGGAGTTTCCAGCATTGCTGCCATGCTGGTAATGCTGGCGGGCAGGCCGGTGGACATCATCCTCGGCACCGTGCCCCAGCTGGTCTCGGCCGCGACCAGCAAGGCGGTCCTGCAGGCCATACCCTTCTTCATCCTGGGCGGCAACATCATGGACGCCTCGGGCATCTCGCGCAAGCTCATCCACCTGGCCGAGGCCTGCGTCGGCCACCTGCGCGGCGGCGTCGCGATGGTCTGCGTCCTCGTCGCCTGCTTCTTCGCCGCCATCTCCGGCTCCGGCCCGGCCACGGTCGCGGCCCTCGGCATAATCGTCATCCCCGCGCTCGTCAAGGCGGGCTACGACGTCGGCTTCGCGGCGGCGCTCATGGCCACCGCCGGCGCCATCGGCGTCATCATTCCGCCCTCCATCACCTTCGTCGTCTACGGCTCCATCAGCGACACCTCCATCGGCGACCTCTTTATCGCCGGCGTGCTGCCCGGCCTCGTCATGGGCGCGGCGCTCATCGCCGTCACCTTCTGGCTCGGCAGGAAGAAGGAGCTCACCCGCCTGCCCAAGGCCAGCGGTAAGGAGCGCTGGAAGGCCTTCAAGGACGCCTTCTGGGGCCTGCTCATGCCGGTAATCATCCTCGGCGGCATCTACGGCGGCGTGTTCTCCCCGACCGACGCCGCTGCGGTCTCCGCAGTCTACGGCCTGTTCGTCGGCGTGGTCATCTACCGCACGATAAAGTTCAAGCAGTTCATCAAGCTGCTGGTGGACTCCGCCTCCACCACCGCGACGGTCATGTTCATCACGGCGGCAGCCACGCTCTTTGCCTACGTGCTCACCCGCGGCCGCATAGACGCGGCCATAAGCGGCGCGCTCATCGACTTCGCCGGCGGCGACAAGTTCATCTTCCTGCTCATCGTGAACATAGTCCTGCTCATCGCGGGATGCTTCCTCGACTCCACCTCCGCGCTGTACATCTTCACCCCGCTGTTCTTCCCCGTGGCCATGGCCCTCAACATCGACCCGGTGCACTTCGGCGCCATCATGATAGTGAACCTCGCCATCGGTCTCGTGACCCCGCCCGTCGGCGTGAACCTCTACGTCGCCTGCGGCATCGCGGACGTGAGCCTGAAGAAAATATCGAGTTCCGTCGTGCCGCTGATAATAGCCTCGCTCATCGTACTGCTGATAGTTACATACTTCGAACCGCTCTCCCTGCTGCTTCTCGGCAGCTCGGCGGCGTGACAAAAATTATTTAAGGAGATGCTTGAAATGAAGGTACTCATGATAGGCGCGGGCGACATTGCCCGTTCTCACGCCAGGGCCGTTGTAAAGCTCGGAGGCTCCATAGTCGGCGCCTACGACGTGAACGCCGAGGGGCTCAGGAGCTTTGCCAAGGAGTTCGACTGCGACCAGCTCAGTTATGAGCAGATCCCCGAGTATGTGGAGCGCGCCGACTACGCCGTGATCTCCACCCCGCCCACCAAGAGGCTCGACTACTGCGAGATGGTCCTCTCCCGGCACGTGCCGCTCTACCTTGAAAAGCCCATAGCCACCACCATGGAGGACGCGCTGAAGATAGTAGATATGGCCAAAAAGTACGACGCGAAGATCATCGTCGGCTTCGCCCACAGGTACCGCCCCGCCTTTGTGAAGATGCACGAGCTGGTGGCGAGCGGCATGTTCGGCGAGCCCGTGAACGTGTTCAGCTACCGCGTCGGCCCCGGCTTCGGCTACGGCAAGAACAACGCCGTGTACGGCAACTCCTGGCGCACCGACCCGAAGCTCGCCTGCGGCATGACCATCGAGTCCGTCTCCCACGAGTTCAACCTGCTGACCTCCCTCGCCGGTGAGTTCGACACCATCGCCTGCAACGTCAAGGGCACCATCGACGCCATCCCGCAGTACGACACCAACTCCACCATGGTCATGCGCTGCAAAAACGGCGCCGTGGCCTCCATCATGACCAGCTGGAGCTCCGGCGCGGGCGCCAACCTGAAGGGCTACATCGGCACCAAGGGCAGCATCCTGCTCCGCGGCCGCAACATGTTCGAGTTCGACGAGCTCACCTACAAGACCGTCGACATGGACCATGAGGAGTCCATCACCTTCAACGACTCCTACGACCTCAACAAGGACGAGGTCATCTTCCACGTCCACGAGCACTTCCAGGACTGCCTCAAGAACAACAAGCCCATCCTCACCGGCCTTGACGAGGGCCTGAAGGTCCTCAAGCTCTCGACCGCGGCGCTCGAGTCCTCGCGCGAGGGCAAGACCGTGGTCCTCGGCGACTACTACACGATGTGACGGGCGCCGCGCGCTGATAGGAGTGGATATTATGAACGAAGAAAAGATAGCAATGCTCAAGGAGCGGGCCAAGCAGCTCCGCAAGACCGCCGTCACCATGATATATGAGGCGCAGTCCGGCCACCCGGGCGGTTCCCTCTCCGCCGCGGACATGGTCGCCGCGCTGTACTTTTCCGAGATGCACATAGACCCCCAGAACCCGAACTGGGCGGACCGCGACCGCTTTGTGCTCTCGAAGGGCCACGTCTGCCCCATCCTGTACTCGGCGCTGGGCATCCTGGGCTACTTCCCGGAGTCCGTGCTGCACACGCTCCGTCAGGAGGGCTCCATGCTCCAGGGCCACCCGAGCATGGTGAAGTGCCCCGGGATCGACATCTCCACCGGTTCCCTCGGCCAGGGCGCGGCCTGCGCCGTGGGAATGGCCCTCGCCGGCAAGCGCGACGGCAAGGACTACCGCGTGTTCACCATGGTCGGCGACGGTGAGATCAACGAGGGCATCGTCTGGGAGGCCATGATGTGCGCCAACAAGTACAAGCTCGACAACTACATCATGCTCTTCGACAACAACGGCCTGCAGCTCGACGGCACCACCGACCAGATCATGCCGGGCCTCGACATGTCGAAAAAGGCCGCGGACTTCGGCTTCGACGTCTATGAGATCGACGGCCACGACATGGCGCAGATACTGGATACCTTTGATAAGATCCGCGCCGCGAAGAACGGCAAGCCCAAGTTCATCAACGCCCACACCGTCAAGGGCAAGGGAGTCGACTACATGGAGAACTCCCTCGACTGGCACGGCAAGGCTCCGAACAAGGAGCAGTACGAGAGCGCTATGGAACAGCTTGAGAGGGGGATATGAGCAATGGCCAAGGGTGATATGATAGCAACGCGCGACGGCTTCGGCGACGAGATAGTCGAGCTCGGGCGCGAGAACAGAAACATCTACGTTGTGGACGCCGACATCGGCAAGAGCTGCAAGACCGCAAAGTTCATGAAGGCGCTGCCGGAGCAGTACTGCAACGTCGGCATAGCCGAGCAGAACGCCGCCGCCTTCTCCGCGGGCCTGGCCACGACGGGGAAGATCCCCTTCGTCGTCACCTACGCGGTGTTCGGCTCCCTGCGCATGTGCGAGATGATCAGGCAGGAGATCTGCTACACCAACCTGAACGTCAAGATAGCCTGCTCCCACGGCGGCCTCACCCCGGCGAACGACGGCGCCAGCCACCAGGCCATCGAGGATATGGGCGTGCTGCGCACCA
>ERZ1106963.1095-NODE-1095-length-35555-cov-7.574169_pt1 | contig 35555 bp, 32 predicted proteins | sample MGYA00403681_ERZ1106963 | MGnify/ENA primary metagenome ERZ1106963 (study PRJEB35170, sample SAMEA104062407) | human gut metagenome | biome: human gut; feature: human-associated habitat; material: faeces | place: Denmark | collected 2012-05-03 ...
GCAAGGTAGCCACTGCATGGCACACGCTGGGCTTTGACACCTCCATGTGCCGGGCCACATCTACGGAGCGCACCATTCCTTGCTTCTGTTGGAGTACCAGTACGGCCTCCAGATAATCCTCCCCGGATGGGGTTATTACTGGCTTCATAAACTTTTTTCGCTCTTGTTCCTGCTTTTTTTGCATTTCCGCAATCGCTTCACGGACAATTAAAGAAAAAATTATAGTGCGCCCCCTTTCTTTCTAACAGGTGCTTTCTAAATGCTCCTCTCTCGGCACATGAAGTTTCAGCACATACTCTGTGAATATAAAAATTACACAGCCCATCCAAGGCTCTCCTGCTGAATATGATACAGTTTTTCGTACAGCCCTTTCTTTTCCATCAATTCCTTATGTGTTCCCAGCTCCGCCAGTTTGCCATCTTCCAGAACGATAATCTGGTCAGCATCCACGACAGTGCGAAGTCGGTGAGCAATCATAATGACCGTCTTGCCCTCCACCAGTTTTGCAATGGCCCTCTGGATTAAAACTTCGTTCTCTGGGTCAAGGGATGCAGTTGCCTCGTCCAGAAGAATGATAGGGGCATCTTTCAGCAGAGCGCGGGCAATGGAGATCCGCTGACGCTCACCGCCGGAAAGAGTGCTGCCGTTTTCTCCAAGGACAGTCTGATAACCGTCCGGCAATCGCTGGATAAATTCGTCACAGTACGCCGCCTTTGCCGCCGCCATAACCTGTTCCTCGGTAGCGTTCATGTTGCCTACGCGGATATTATTAAAAACAGTATCGTTGAACAGGGTCACATCCTGAAATACAAAGGACATACAGCGCATCAGGTGTTCCGGCTCAATGGTTCTGACATCCATACCACCAATAGTAATCTGACCCTTTCTTACATCCCAAAAGCGGGCAATCAATTTGGAAATCGTACTCTTTCCGCTACCAGAAGGCCCTACCAGGGCTGTTATACTGCCAGCAGGAATAGAGAAAGACACATCCTTGATAACATCGTCACGGTTATATCCGAAAGTGACGCTTTTCAGCTCAATGTCGTACTTGGATACATCTTTATCCTCGCCCTCCATAGCTGGTGTGGTCAGCAGAGTACGCATACGGTTGGTGACAGTTCCCAAGTGGAACAAAGAAGTCAACTGCGAAAGAATGGCAAGGATCGGGCCGTAAATCTGCGTGGAGAACATGAATAGCACCAGCAGAGGGAGCAGTTCGATTTGACCGCCGGTTATCAGCACCGTTCCAATAAAAATGGTTATGCCAAGACCTGCTTGCAGAACCAGGCTGGCTCCCTGAACCAGAATACCAGAGGCCAGTTCTACCTTGATGGCAATTTTTCTCATGGCCTGAAGTGCTTTGTCCAGCGTGGAGAAACGGGAACCGCCAAGGCCGCAGGATTTGATGATCTTGATGCCTTCCAGGTATTCCTGAATCTGGCTGGACGCCTCCAATTTCACATCTACCTGTTTGTCAAACAGGCGGAGTTGTAGCTTGCGTCCACACCAGATGATAAGGAATGTAACCGGCATCGTGCAGAAAATCGCAAGAGCCATTCTCCAGTCAAAAAACGCCAGACAAATACAGGTCAGGGTGACGGAGATAATATTTGCAATCAACGGCGGAATGGTACTGCTTAGCATGGATTCCATGCTGCTGCAATCCGCCATCATGTTTGTGGTAATATCAGATAAATCTTTCGTGTTAAAGAAGCTCATGGGGAGCTTGCGAAGATGTTCTGCAATCCGAAGTCTGGTTGTGCTGGCCTCCTTATAGGATGCAATATAGGTTTTTCTATAATCGTTTTTCGCAGCCAGGAATACCAGGATAGCCGCTACCACTCCCAGGCCCAACAACTTCCACAGTGCGACCCACGAAATTGTTTCTCTGGTAAACGGCTTCAGCAGTTCCCAAAAGAGCAGGCAGGCTACCATTGAAGGAAGCAGCAGCGCAATATTGGTTATTGTGCAGGCTGTAATCGCTTTTTTTAGGTCGGAGTAGCCTTTCTCCGACAGCATTAACTTTTCTTTCAGCTTACTCATAGATCACACCGCCTTTCCTGTGCTAATTTTCCAGTTGATCGACTCCGTATAGCTGCTCCACATCTGCGCGTATTTTCCGCCCTTCTTCAGCAACTCGTCATGGGTGCCGGATTCAATCAGACATCCTTTTTCCATGACAAGAATCTGGTCAGCGTTACGAATCGTAGACAGACGATGGGCAATCATTACAACAGTTTTATTCTGGATCAGCTTTTCAAAGGCTTTTTGAATCAGGTACTCATTTTCCGGGTCGCTGAATGCGGTTGCTTCGTCCAGCACAATGATGGGGGCATCCTTTACGATAGCTCTTGCAATGGCAATCCGCTGGCGTTCACCACCGGAGAGATGGACGCCAGTGCTTCCGATCACAGTGTGGTAACCGTTTGGAAACTGCTCGATAAATTCGTGGCATCTTGCCGCCTTTGCCGCCGCAATCACCTGCTCCTCCGTAGCATCTGGATTTCCCATGCGGATATTGTCCAAGATGCTCTGCTTAAAAAGGAATGTATCCTGAAATACAAAGCTAACCTTATCCATCAACGCATCCAGCGGAATATCCCGAATGTCAACACCGCCGATTTTAATACTTCCGTCCGTCACATCATAAAATCGGGAGATCAGGTTGGCTATGGTACTTTTACCGCCACCGGAAGGCCCAACAACGGCTGTTACCTTGCCCTGAGGCGCAAGGAAAGAGACATGAGCCAGGGCCTTGACTTGGGAATCAGTTTCATAGGAAAAGCTGACATCCTGAAAAGCAATGTCATAGTTTTGTATAACAGCCGAAGTATTCATTTCCGGCAGGACCGGGATACGCAAGATTTCATCCATGCGCTCTACACTGCCGTCAATCTGCGTAAAGGACTCCGAAATAAACATGATTTTATTTAGGATGCCAGAAATCGCATGGACAATAATCAGGTAGAAAATAAATGTCAACGAATACTCTCTGAAATCCGTAGTGTGCATCCCGATCAGAACACCCACCGGAATTAAAAACAGATAAATATTGTTGATGATTGTGGTAAATGCAGGCATACAGTTTTGCCAGCCCAATGCGTACTCCAGCACGAAAGAGGTATAGTCCGTAATGGATTTGCTCAACCGCTTAAAAGAATCTGCGGTCTGATTAAATGCTTTGATCTCCGGCATACCGCGCACATATTCCACAGAGGCGCTGTTCATGTTCTCTTGGGCGGTCTGAAAACGGTGCATTTTTTCCTTTGCTTCGCCGTTGAAGCCCGCAAACTGAACGATGAAAGCCAGAACAATACCGACCAGACAAACCACACCATACCGCCAGTCGATCCCAAGAAGAATAATGACCAGAACAAGCGGTGCAACCAAAGAGGCAACAAAATCCGGGAGCTGGTGAGCAATAAATTTCTCAACGCTTTCAATGTTTTCGTCCATGATTTTTCTCAGTTTGCCGCTGCCCAAGGTCAAATGATACCCAAGGGGAATGTGCATGATGTGGTCGGCAAAGGCCACCTTCAATTCATAAAGCGTTCCAAACGCTGCAATGTGGGAACACAGTAGAGCAAAAAAGTAAAATACAATGTTCCCCAAAATACCAACCAGGGCAAGCCAGCCCCATGTTGAGATTGTAGAAACATTCAAGAGCGACATATCCGGGTAAACAAACAGGATTTCCCGAATGATGTAATAAATTGATAAATAAGGTACAAAAGAACAAATTGCAGCCAGCGCAGCCAAAAAACCTGATAGAAACACAAGCCCTTTATGGCCGGAAGCCAGTTCCAGACAACGCGCCAGCCCGGTTTTAGCCTTCGGCTGCTTCTCATTTTGCTGTGCCATTTCTAACCCTCCTTTTGGCCATACCCAATTTTTTCTAAAAGAAGCTCTGCCCCATTGATTTGAAAATCATCGGTAATGTAGCCGTTCTCAAGGCGTATTGCCCGCTCACAGCAGGCAAGCGCACACTCTGCGTCATGGGTAATGACGATAATGGTACGCCCCATCTTCGCCAGCTTGCGGATCACGCGGCTGACATTCCGCATATTCGTACCATCCAGCCCACTTGTAGGTTCGTCCAGTATGATAATAGGCGCTTCGTGCATTAGAGCTACGCCAAGAGCCAGCCGCTGCTTTTGTCCTCCTGACAGCGTAGAGGGATGCTGTTTGATGAACGGCGTCAGTTCCAGGGCTTCCAGGATTTCTTCCGCCGCTTGTTTCCGCTCTGGGCTGACCTCAGCGCCGGTAGTCAGTTCGTCCAGCAAATCCTCACCGAATAGCTGGCTGTCTAAATCCTGGGGAATGTACCAGACCTTTCCTAAGCGGCCTTTTGGTCTGCAATGCTTTCCAAATAAAACGACTTCGCCGGATTTTTCTTTCAAAAGCCCTGCCAATATTCGCCCTATGGTGCTTTTGCCCGTTCCGTTGGGGCCGATCAGGGCAATCACTTCTCCCTGATGGCATTGAAAGTCAATATCCTTTGCTACAATCGTTTCACCAAAAGAGTGGTTCAGCTTTTTCACTTCCAGGATAACCTCGCTGGTTGCCGCAGACAGGATTTCTGTCCGCTCAATCTGATGCAGGTCAGGAGTGCGAAGCCCCAGCGTCTGGATTTCCTGATTAGTCAGAGCTTTCATCTGCTGTGCGGTAAATTCCCGCACAATTTTTCCTTTCTGCACACATAGGAAACGGTCTGCCAGATCCATCAGATAATAAAGCCGGTGTTCTGCGATGATAATGGTTTTTCCCTGCTGTTTCAAATCGCGGATAATGTCTGCAAAGCGATAAGTAGATGCAATATCCAGATTGGCGGACGGTTCATCCATGACATAGATTTCCGGGTCAATCGCCTCTGCCGATGCAATCGCAACCTTCTGGCGCATTCCATAGGACAGGCTGTGCAGGCTATGATCCAGAATGTCCTGAATCTTAATGTCCGCCGCTGCTCGGTGAACATGGTTCCGAATTTCCTCATGGGAATAACCGTAGTTTTCACAGCCGAAAGCAACCTCACCGGCAACCTCATTGGCAAAAAACTGGCTCCTGGGGTCTTGGAATACATTCCCTACGATTTTGCCGCGCTCCCAGGACGGAATTTCTTTCAGCAGTTTCCCGTCCACAAAAACCTCGCCGCTTAATTCCCCCTCGTAAAAGTAGGGGATCAGTCCGTTAATCACCCTTGTTAAAGAGCTTTTCCCACTTCCTGATGGGCCGGTCATAACAATGACCTCTCCGGCGGCAATGTCTAACGATATATGTTCCAGTTGATTTCCGTTCCCGCCATAGGAAAAGGTCAGGTCACGGATTATTATTTCTTTTCCCATTCCTTTCCTCCTATAAAAGACAGCAGCACACAGCAGCTCCCACGCTGACAACAATCAAAAAGCAATCCAGCGCAGTAATCCGGCTAACATAGTAGCTTTCTTTCTTGTAGGGACTTTCAATTCCCCTGACTATGGCAGAAGCGGCTAACTCGTCCGCGATCTTTAAGGAGCGAAATACCATCGGGACAATGGCGTATTCCAATGTGTCCATTGGATGCCTCAAAACATTGCCAACCGATTTTAAGAAACCACGGATTTTCATGGCCTCCCTGACTTCGCCAAATTCATGTAGTACAGTCGGAGCAAAACGGAGCATGACAATCAATACAAGCATGATACGGGTAGGGATCGGCATTTTTCGCAGGCTGGCTGTCAATTTCCCGGACGGGATTTTAGCCAGAAGATAAGCAGGCATAGCGGGAAGCAACAGCTTGTAAATCATGCTGAGTAGCAGCGGAGAGGGGATGCTGATCTGATATTTCGTCTCAATCATCAGCCATACAATCGCCACTAAATAGACCGCAAAGCATCCCAGGGCCTGTTTATATAAGCCGAACCAGCAAAGGATCAAAAAAATCCAAAAGGTAAAAATCCCATGCCCTAAAAAACTTGTTGCAAAAAAGGTCACGATACAGGCGCACAGCGTCAGGAAAAGAACTGTGCGCCCATCGATCCGGTCAATCCGTCTTTGCTTTTTTTCTTCGGCCATCATCCTACAATGCCCGCTTTTTGGAAATGCTTTCTGAGCAACCGCTGGCCGAACAATGTACCGAGGATGGCAAGAACCGCAGTAATGGCAATACCCAGAAGCATCAGTGCCGGAGAAGTCACCATAGAGAACTGCATATTCAGAGTATTTGCATCAAACCCGCTGCTTGCTGCCATTTCCTGATAGCTGTCCCACGCCCACCACAGCGGTACAGCACAGCCGATAAAGTTGCCGATGGCATTGACCGTCCAGCCGATCCGGTTGCGGACAGCATTGCGGTATGTATCCTTGCCAATCATGGTTAGCTCGGCGAGGAGCGCTACCACCAGGAAATATGGAATCAGGAACATATAGCCCATGACGCCCTGAATTATCCCATAGACTGCGGCCCACGCAAACAAAAGGCCATGTTTGTTGACACGGTTCGCTGCGACCAGATAAAAAATTGCTCCAATAAAAGCATCAATACCGGCAGAACCGTACAAGTACACCACCGGAAGCGGTAGCGTAACAGAGCCGATAACCATTGCGACGAGGTAGGTAATCACCATCATTGCGGCAATCGTCATAATGTCACGAATGCCAAACTTCCGTCGTTCAGTTGTTTTTTCCATAGTTGAAAATTCCTCCTTGTGCTTTGTAGCATAGAAATAAAAAGTGGTGAAGTTAGCACTAACTAACCTCACCACAATTATAGAGAAGAAATATGCTCCTCTCTACTCCATTATTTTATTTTTTTACGAAAATAGCCCAAAAGTTAAATGGATTGTTTCTGGCGCCGGTAGTCTTTTGGAAGAAGGCCGAAAACATCCTGAAAGGCTTTTGAAAATTTGCTGGCGTTGCTATATCCTAAAGAGACCGCAATCTCGCTGATACTTTCCTTTCCTTCGCGTAGTCGAACAGCAGCACAGTTCATTTTGTACTTTTTCAAATGTGTATAGGGACTGTCTCCGTATATTTGCTTAAAGATAGCCTGAAATGTTACCATGCTAATATTCTCGCCTGCAATCAAAGACTCCAATGGGATTTTCGTTTCCAAGTCTCCAATCAGTAACTTTCTGGCTCGTTTGACAATTTCAATATGTTCTTTGGAATAGTAAACCGCTGCGTATCTGTCCTCGCTCCGTAGCTTTTGAACATGGTACAACAGTTCCAAGATTTTGATACGGAAATATGTAGCAGACTCTTTACCCTTTGCCTCATACAGTTCGTCAAAGATATGGTGCAGATTTTCCGGTGTCTTACAGATATACCAGTGAATATCCAATTCCAGATGTTCTCCAAGATTTCTTATATCAATTCCATACAAAGAAAACTGATGGATTGTGCTACTGTCTATGCTGTCACGATCTATTACGAGACTGACACCACTACATTTTTCAAAGGGGAAAGAATAGCTTGCAGGCATATTCGCCAAGGTATTGATACAAAACTCATTTTCCCTCATGTGAAAGACCTTTTGATTTTGAAATTCAAACTCCACCCGGCCCTGTCGGTAATGACGAATATCCAGAATATCCCGATTTACCATTGGCTCTCTAAATGTGTGTGAACAGTTGAAATCCATAAAAATCAAATCAATGCCTGAAAAAAGAGAATAGTCCATGCATATTCCCGTACCTTCGCATTGATAATTGATTAAGTTGTAGTCCTTATATTTTTTGAATGTGGTGGCCTCCGGACCATACCATTCATTGCGGTGCTGATTATCCATGACATTCCTCGATGATTTCAATATTACGGATTAGAGAGCAAATCATGATAAAAATAATTCATGCATAAGCGCTCTCTCTTCGGTTAGCTTACGCTAATCACAGTTTACAATATCAATTCGGAAAAGTCAATTTGTATTCCTTGTATAGCTTAAGGCCACGATGGATCACTTCATGGATGCTTGTTCAACCGTGGCCTTTTTTGTTTTTCTTTACGGATGCAGCCATTCTGAGCCCTTCAAATTGTAGTATTAGTAGAAGGGAAAAACGAAGGTAGGGTTACGGTAGCAAGCACAGCCAGTGAGTACCCACTGGCGGATTTTGTGTTTAGGGGAACCCCCGCCCCTAAACACAAAAATGCTTGCTGGGATAGTCCCAGACCCTTATGAGAACGGAGGCGGTGCGGCATGGCAAATCGAAAGCGGAATATCCAGATGAAATTCTGGGTTACAGAGGAGGAAAAGCGGCTCATTGACGAGAAAATGAGCCAATTTCCCACAAAGCGCTATGGGGCGTACTTGCGGAAGATGGCGATTGACGGATATATCATCCAGGTGGACACCACCGACATTAAGGAAATGACGAAAGCCCTTGGCTCCATTGGCCGGAACATCAATCAGATCGCCAAGCGGGTCAACGCCGAAGGTCCTACCTATCAGGCTGACATGGAGGAAATCCGGGAGAGATTGGAACAGATATGGCAGTTACAAAGACGCATCCTATTAAGTCAACGCTGAAAGCCGCGATTGATTATATCTGTAATCCCGACAAGACGGATGGAAAGTTGCTGGTGTCCTCCTTCGGCTGCACAGCGGAGACCGCCGACATTGAATTTGAATGGACCCGCCGCCGCGCCATCGACAAGGGAACGAACCTGGGCCGGCACCTCATCCAAGCGTTTGAGCCTGGGGAGGTCACACCGGAGGAAGCCCACCGGATCGGCATGGAACTGGCGCGGGAGGTCCTGGGCGGAAAATATGAATTTGTCCTCACTACTCACATTGACAAGGATCATGTTCATAATCACCTGATTTTCAATGCGGTCAGTTTCACCGGCCATAAGCACTACCATTCCAACAAGCGCAGCTATCACGAGATACGCCGGGCCAGCGACCGGCTGTGCAAAGAACACGGCTTGTCCGTCATCGTCCCTGGCCGGGATAAGGGCAAGAGCTATATTGAGCATCAGGCGGAACAGAGCGGCACCAGCTACAAGGCGAAGCTCCGCTCCGCCATCGACCGGCTCCTTCCTGGCTGCACCGATCTGGAGGACCTACTCCGCCGCCTCCAGCGGGAAGGGTACGAGCTGAAACGGGGCAAGTACATATCCGCCAGGGCTCCGGGACAGGAGCGGTTCACCCGGTTGAAAACTCTGGGTGCGGACTATGCGGAGGAAGCTCTGACCTCCCGGATCGCTGGCAAGCCCAGTCTTTCCCGCCAGCCGAAGCAGCGCACCGGGAGCCCCAGTCTGCTCATCGACATCCAGAACAATATCAAAGCCCAGCAGAGTGCCGGCTACAAACATTGGGCAACGATTGAGAACCTAAAGCGAGCAGCGGAAACGCTGAACTTCCTGACGGAGCATGGCATTGGAAGTTTAGAGGAACTGTCTGAACGGTGCGATGGAGCGGCAGCCGCCACCGCCAAGGTAAAGGCGGATCTCCGAGCAACCGAAAAGGAAATGGAGCGGCTGACCCTCACCATGAAGCACGCCGCCACCTATCGTCAGCTTCGCCCCTTGTATGACCAATACCGCCAGTCCAGGGACAAGGAGAAATTTCTCCGGGGGCATGAGAGTGAGATCATCCTGTTCGAGGCGGCGGCAAGGGAACTGAAACGGTTGAACGCCGTACCCCTGCCCGCTGCCCAGCGGCTCCGGGCCGAAATAGATGAACTCACCGCCAGAAGGACCGCCCTGCAATCGGAATACAGGAAGGCTCAACAGAAAGAACGGGAGTACGACACCCTCAACCAAAACGTCCGTATCTTACTGGAACGGTCAGAGGATGTTGTACTCCCGAAGGAAAGATCGAATGAACTTGAATAAACGAAATAATTAGCCCAGTTGCCAACGGGCACTCTCACTCTGGAGTTCCACCATACGGCGGTAGAGGCCTCCGCGTTCCATCAGTTCCGCAGGCGTACCCTGCTCGGCCACATGGCCGTTTTCCAGCACAACGATGTGGTCTGCTCCTGCCACGGTGCGCATCCGGTGAGCAATGACCAGCACCGTCTTGCCTGCCAGCAGACGGGAGAGCGCACCCTGCACCTTTGTCTCATTTTCCACATCCAGACTGGCAGTAGCCTCGTCCAGCAGGACGATGGGGGCGTTCTTCAAAAGAGCCCGGGCGATGGAGATGCGCTGCCGCTCTCCGCCGGAGAGTTTTGCGCCGTTTTCCCCGATGGGAGTATTATATCCCTGGGGCAGGCGGCAAATGAACTCCCCGCAGTTGGCGGCCTCAGCCGCGGCCCGCACCTCCTCGTCGGTGGCGCCTCGCTTGCCCAGACGGATGTTCTCCATCACCGTGTCGTCAAAGAGCACCACATCCTGGAATACCATAGAGTAATCGGTCAGCAATGCCTCCGGGTCCACCGTGGAGATGTCCACGCCGCCTACCTTGATGCTTCCCTCTGTTACATCCCACAGCCGGGCAGCCAGTCGGGCGCAGGTACTCTTACCGGACCCGGAAGGACCCACCAGGGCGGTCACTTCACCCTCCCGGGCGGTAAAGCTCACGCCGTCCAGCACCTTTTTTCTGTCGTAGGCAAAGCCCACATGGTCAAACTCAATATCGTGTCCCTTGGGTTGAAACACCTCTGCACCCTCAGCCGTGGGGGTGTCGTAGATCTCGTTCATGCGGTCGGCGGATACTTGGGACACAAACATCTCAGCGATGAGAGCCAGGCTCTGGTCAAAAGGCGCATACACGCGGGTAATAACCAGCAGGAACAAAAACAGCAGCATGAAGTCGATCTGCCCGGAAAGAATCAGGCCAGCTCCCACCAGAATGGTGGTAGCTACCCCCAGACGCATGATGACGCTGGCCGCATTGACGAAGATGCCGGTCCCCAGCTCGCCCTGGATGGTGACCTTCTCATGGTCGTCAATCTTCGTATTGAGCCCGGCCAGATAGCGCTCCTCCTGATTGGTGGCGCGGATCTCCCGGACATTTTCCAGAGCTTCTTGAATGCCGTCGGAGACGCGGACCGCAGCTTTTTTCGTCCGCTCAGAGGTCCGGGCGGAAATCCTCCGGGTGCCGAACAGCAGGCCGAAGGCCACCGGCACACCCCACAGGCAGGCGATGGCCAGCCGCCAGTCATACACCAGCAGGCACACCGCGATAATCGCCGTGGAGATATAGGCTCCGTACAGATAGCCCAGCACATGGGACCAGACATGTTCCATGCGGTTCACATCGCCCATAATGGTCTCGGTCAGATCCGCCAGATCCCGCTTGCCGAAGTAGCCCAAAGGCAGTTTGCGCAGCCGCTCCGCCAGACTGAGACGGGTGGATCTCACCTCGTTATAGACCAGTCCATAGGTGGCGTAGTACTGCTGAAGATGAGTCACAAAGGAAAGGATCAGGAATACAACCACCAGCCCGAGCAGGAGGGCTGCGTTGGGCAGCGGCTGATCGTCTGTAAAGGTTCCCATCAGGCCGTACATCAGCAGATACAGGATGCTCATGCCGCCCATGACGACAAGGTTGACGATGACCGTCCAGAAGGCTCCCTTTTTGACATTTTTTACGCCCTGGTCGGTGAGGGCGTATTTCCTCTGAAAGTTTTTGCTGAACATATTCTTCACCCCTCTCTCACTGTTCGCTGGTGATCTTCCACTGGACCGCCTTGTTGTAATCCGCCCACATCCGGGCATAGAGGCCGCCGGCGGCAGTCAGTTCCTGATGGGAGCCTTGCTCCACGATGCGTCCCTCCTCCAACACCAGAATCTTGTCCGCACCGACCACAGTAGACAGACGGTGGGCAATCATGATAACGGTGCGGCCACGGGTCAACTCGGTAAACGCCTTTTGGATTAACGCCTCGTTCTCAGGGTCAGCAAAGGCGGTGGCTTCATCGAGAACCACGATGGGTGCATCCTTCAGGATGGCCCGGGCCAGGGCAATGCGCTGCTGCTCGCCGCCGGAAAGATAAGTCCCCTCGGAGCCGATCAGGGTATCTATGCCCTGAGGCAGTTTCTCCAGAATGTCCTCACACTGGGCGGCCTTCAACGCCGAGAGCACCTGCTCCCGGGTGGCGTTGGGACGGGCAGCCCGGACATTCTCCAAAATGGAGGCTTTGAATAGGCGGCTGTTCTGGAACACAAAGGCGATCTGATCCATGAGTACATGGGGATCGATCTGCCGCACATCTACGCCGCCCACCTTCACTACGCCGGAGGTGGCGTCCCAGAAGCGGGGGATCAGGCTGGCAGCGGTGGTCTTGCCGCCGCCGGAGGGTCCTACCAGGGCTACGGTCTGTCCCGGCTCCGCTGTGAAGGACACATGGGAGAGGGCGAAGGTCTGGGCCCCGTCGTAAGTAAAGCTCACATCTTCAAATTCTACACGGCTGCTTCCGGGGAATTGAGGGTGTTCAGGCACTTTCAGTTCCGGGGCGCACATGACCTGGTCAATGCGCCCCAGCGCAGTACTGGCCAGCATCATACCGGATGCGGCAAACATGATTTTGGCAAGCGCGGTGGAAATGATGGCGGAGAACACTGCGTAAAAGGCGAAGTTTGTAATAAATCCCGCAAAGTCGCCGCCGGCCAGAGTTCCGGGAGCCAGGAAAAGAGCCGCAGGCACCAGGAACACAAAAGCGCCCTCGGTAAAGGTCAGATTGATGGACTGGGGCACACGGCACACATCGCCCTGATAGTGCTCCGCTTTGGAACTGTAATCCTCAATGGCCTCCTGAAAGGCTTTGAAGGAATAAACGGTCTGCTGGAAAATCTTGACCACCGGTATGCCTCGGACATACTCGGTGCCCGCCTTGGTCATGCGATCCTGGGCTGCCTGATACTCTGCCATCAGTTTGGCGTTTTTGCCACCCATCATAGAGAACATGGCAATCATGGAAATCACCGCCGCCAGCAGGCAGGCTGCGCCCATCCGCCAGTCAAAGACGAACATCAGCACCAGCATGGACACAAACAGGGTGATGGTGCCTACGATGTCCGCCAGATTGTGGGCAAGCAGGGTCTCGGTATCGGCCGCCGCCGCATCCAGCCGTCCCCGGATGAGGCCGGAGGCATTGGAGTCGAAGAAGCCCAGCGGGGCTTTCATCACATGGGCAACGCCTCGCTTGCGGATGTTGGCCGCTGTGCGGAAGGCCGCCAGATGGGTACACATCAATCCTGCAAAGTACAAGACGATGCCGGCCACCGCAAAGGCAAACGCCAGCCAGCCGTATTGTGCGATGTCCTGCGCCCGGGTCCAGTCCGGCGCTACGGCGATCAGATCCCGGGCCACCAGCCAGATGCAGATGTAGGGTGCCATGCTCAACAGCATGGACACCGCCGACAGGGTCAGCCCCAGGAAGGTCAGCCCCTTGTGACTGCCTGCGTAGTCCAGCAGGACCGCAACATCACTCTTTTTCTTCTGCTTCATGGAAAAACCTCCTTCTTCAAGTTAGCAATAACTAACTAATATTCAAAAAAGATAGGGGTCATCCCCCCATCAATTTCAGCCATCCACCCGTGTAGAAAGTGCGGAACTGTTCTACATCCCGCAGGGCCTGCTCTTTCGGCATATCATGTACGACGATCTCAAAAAGGCCGCCCATCATTCCGCTGGCGATGATGTGGCAAAGAGACTGGCTCAGTTCCGGGACCTCCCGGCCCAGGCGGCGGAGAACATCCATGTAACGGAGCGTGTACTCCACCTCCACCTCTACCATGTTGTGGACAAAGTGCTCGTAGCTGGTGCCCTCGGCCTTGCACAGCAGCAGCTTCACCGGCTCCCGGTGGTCGCAGATATAGTCCACCATCCAATTCACGCACTGGCTGGACTCCAGCCCCATGTGCTCCGGCTGTTCCTGCTCAGGCAGTTCGGAAAAGGAAGTCTGCGCCTCCATGAACCGCCCCATCAAAGCAGCCGCGTGCGGCTCCACGATGGAGGCAAAAAGCGCCTCCTTGCTGGAGAAATAACCGTAGAACGCACCGGTGGTTACCCCGGCATTTTTCACGATCTGCCGCAGAGAAGCCCCTTGAAAGCCCTTGTCCAGAAATTCGGCCATGGCCGCCTCATGGATTTTTTCCAGCGTGGCGTTAGACTTTTCTTCCATAGACTCGCTCCTTATAACAGCGTTATATAACACTGTTATAATACGACTGGAGCAGTAGTTTGTCAAGTGGAATACGAAAAAAGCCCGGCGCATACGCGCCGGACTTTGTCAGGAGACTTTATTTTGTTTTGGCTGGGGCAGGGCAGTCATACTGTGGAGGCTTACGCCAAGGGTAGACAGGTTGTGGAGCATGGCGGAGGTGGTTGGAGGCAGGATGCCTGCCACGCCAAGACCGATCAGCGCCCCATTGAACCCGATGACAAAGCGGTAGTTGTTCTGGATGCGGTACATTAAGCCCATGGCCAGCTGTCGCAGGCGCACCAGCTCCCACAGACTGTCGGCAGCAATGGTGATGTCGGCGATCTCCCTGGCAATGGCCGCCCCGTCACTGATGGCGATGCCGGCGTCCGCCTCAGAGAGGGCCGGAGAATCGTTGATGCCATCCCCCACCATCAGTACGGTGTGCCCCTCCCGCCGCATAGCAGCCACATACTCTGCCTTATCCGCTGGGAGAACCCCGGCCCGGAAGTCATCTACTCCCAGTTGCTCCGCAATGGAAGCGGCGGTACGGGGGCTGTCCCCGGTCAGCATCACCAGTTTTTTTACGCCCAGATTTCTTAGGGCAGATAGGACCTCCCGCGCCTCCTCTCGCAGAGGATCGGAGATGCAGATTACGGCGGAGAGCACCCCATCGATGGCCAGATAGAGCTGGGAGAATTCAGGGGGCAGGGCATCAAATTTGTTTTCCTCACCCTCGGGAATCACGCACTTCTCGTCCTCGAAGATGAAGTGGGCGCTGCCAATGCACACTTGCTCTTCATCCACTGAGCTGGCAATGCCGTGAGCAACCAGATACTCCACCTTAGCATGGCGTTCTTCGTGGCTCAACCCCCGGCGTTTGGCCTCCTCTACCACAGCGTTTGCCATAGAGTGAGGGAAATGCTCCTCTAAACAGGCGGCAAGGCGCAGCATCTCCGCCTCCTCCATACCATTGAAGGGGGTGACGCGGACCACCCTGGGGCAGGCATGGGTGAGGGTGCCGGTCTTATCAAAGACAATGGTATCTGCGCTGGCCACAGCCTCCAGGAACTTGCCTCCCTTGACCGTGATGTGCTCCCGCCCCGCCTCACGCATGGCAGAGAGCACCGCCAGGGGCATGGCCAGTTTCAGGGCACAGGAGAAGTCCACCATGAGCACCGACAAGGCCCGGGTCAAGTTCCTGGTGAGTGCAAGGCTCACCAGGCTGCCGGCAAAGGTATAGGGCACCAGCTTGTCTGCCAAATTGGACGCTTTGGCTTCGGCGGCGGACTTCATCTGCTCGGAACGCTGGATCATCTCAACGATCTGGTCGTAGCGGCTCTGGCCGGAGGCCTGCTTTACCTCCAGCACGGACTCGCCCTCCTCCACCACAGTGCCGGCATAAACCGCGCCGCCGGGCCGCTTGGCCACGGGGACGGATTCGCCGGTGAGGGATGCCTGGTTGACGGTGATCTCTCCCTCCGCCACCACGCTGTCCAGGGGGATGACGCTTCCGGCTCGAACCACGACCCGGTCGCCGGGTCTGATCTGGCCGATAGGGGTGAGCACTTCACCAGCCTCGGTTTTCAGCCACACCCGATCCACATGGAGAGACAGGCTCTCTGCCAGGTCGGCTACGGACTTTTTCCGTGTCCAATCCTCCAGCAGTTCACCGATCTCCAACAAGAACATGACAGTGCCGGCAGTACCGAAGTCCCTGCGGCAGACGGAGATCCCGATGGACAACGCATCCAGCATCTCCACCTTGATCTGACGATGTCCCAGACAGCGCAGACCTCTGTGCAGAAAGGGGATCATGTGCCAAACAATCCGGGCGATCCGCAGCGGGGCGGGCAAAAACAGGGCAGCGGCTGCTTTCACCGCCACCTTGCCTACCAGCTTCTCTTGGAACTCTCGGTTCAGAGTCCGGGTGCTGTGGCCGGACAGAGTGACAGACGACTCCGCCCCGGCCCAGGTGAACGCGCCGAGGGCGGAGAGGACAGCTTCCCGGTCTCCCGTATAGGTCACGATGACGCAGCAGGTGCGCTCATGGACCACGGCCTCCCGGGTCCAGGGTTGTCCCTTCAGCCAGGTTTCCAGCAGATCCGCCTGGCGGATCGTCATGTTTTTTTGCCGGAGCCGCAGACGCATCCGGCCCCGGCTCTCGTGTACGATGGTTGCTCTCATGCAAGTCTCCTTTCATGAAAAAAGGAGCCGTTTTCCGGCTCCCTTCCGCAGTTTTTAGGCTTCCTGACCTTCCACCTGAGCCTCGGCTTCCTTGACGTCCCGGGCCTCGTTGATGTCCTTGGCAGCGGCCAGAATGTCGGCGGCGTTCTCCTGAACAGAGGTAACGGTCTCCATTACGCTGTCTTTCATCCGCAGACCTGCGGCAGTAATGTGAGTATAAGCCTTCTTGGCATCTTTGCTGGTAAGCAGCTTTATGCCGGCAGAGCCAAACAGGGCGCCGCCTACAAAGCAGGCCAGTCTGACATAGTGTTTCATCATGGGGATCTTTCCTTTCTGCTATGTGATTATTTGTGTTTGTAGCCCGTGATCATCACCATGACCATGCAGATCACAGCACCCCAGGCCCAGAAGCGATGTTGTTTCATTGAGATCTCCTCCTGTTCGGAAACAAGCTCGTTTCGCCATGTAGTGAGATATTATAGCAGATGGGATGCCCTGTGTATCACCGAATCAGACGGTGTTATGCCCGTTCAGACATTTTTCGATACATGGTTGGAGACATGCCATACTGCCGCCGAAAGGCGGCGGAGAACTGGCTGGCGCTGCTGTATCCCACTGACTGGGCTACCCCCAGCACGCTAAGAGAGGAGTCCCGCAGCAACTCCGCTGCACGCTCCATCCTCCGCTGCTGCAGCCAGGTGTGGACCGGCAGTCCGTACAGGCGACGGAACCCCTCCTTGAATGTCGTTGCAGAGAGGCAGGCGCGGCGGCTCAAATCTGATATGGAGAGGGGTTCGTCCAGATGCTCCTCCATATATCGGCGGGTTTCTGCCAGGGTCCGGATCATCTCCTGATCCAGCACCGGGACCATTTCCGCCGCTGGTTCCCCCTGGGCAGAGAGCAGATACAGCAGCTCTACCGACTTCCACACGCACCAGCGCGCCCGCTCGCTCTGGGGCAAACGATCCAGGTCAGCGAAGGCCGCCTGGCTCCAGCGAGAGGGACCCTCCACGGCACAGCCGCCCCGGCTGACCATCCACCGCCGTACTTGATCCGTGTTCAAAGCCAAACCACCCAGCAGGTCACAAATGGTTTTTAGACTCGCCCGGGCGCCCCGGGCGTCCACCGCCACCAGCACACCCTTTAAGCCGGTCTCCACTCTGGCATCGGTCAGATCAGAGATGTCGGTGAGAAGAAGCACCTGCCGGGTACCTAACCTCAGAACCGAACCATCCCGCCGAGTCAGAGTCACCATCCCGGCCAGGCAGAACAATACCTCGAAGTGCAGAGGCTCCAACCGGAGGGGCAGAGGGAATGACCTCTCGCACAGGGAAAACAGGCAGGCTCGCGCGCCAGGCATCACTTGTGCCCATTCCCCCTGTTCTGACAAAAATTCTGCCAGCATCCGCTTGCCTCCTCTCCATTGATCTGTGTCCCAAACATTTATCGGCCAAACAGACCTTTCTTCTGCCAAGACTCCTTCCGAATCTCCCCCACATCATAGCCAGTGGCGGAAATAGCCGCCTGTAAAGCCTCTTGATCCAGTTCCGTTTCCGTGATTACCACAGTCTCTTTTTTACTCCGAGATGAAGTGACCTTCTTCACCGGAAATGCTTTCCGCACCGCATCGTTCACATGGCTCTCGCACATACCGCACATCATGCCGTCTACTTGGATTGTGTATTTCCACATCTTCTGTCCCTTCATTCTTCTTAAAGTCCGTTTCGCTGGTTCCAGCATATACGGTACACTTCATCAAAAACATTCCAATGGTTGAATGGCAAGTCAAATGCCGTACTCGACCGCACTATTTTCCACTATTTATGAGATGCCACCCAGTTCTTCATTTTCTAAAAGGCTGCTGTTTTCCCGCATCGCCAGCACGCAGAGCCAATGCTTTTTCGCATTCCGATTTAGGATGACCTCAGAAAAACCTGCCTCGGTGAGAAAACGGGCAAGTTGGTCTCCATCGAAGATCCTCATCCCATCAATGACAGAAAGCCACTTGCTGGCGTGGGAATCTTCTCCGTCCGACTCATTGACGATCAGAAAGATGCCGCCCGGCCGCAGAGTTCGGTACACCTCCCGGAAGCTCTCCGTAGGACCAGGCCAGAAATATACCGTTTCAAATGCGGTTACCAAATCAAATGCGCCATCCTCGAAGGGAAGGCAAGACACCTCTCCCTGTATGATACGGCAGCGACCGGCTTGCAGCCCCTTGCGGTTCACACTCCTGGCCTTTTCCACAGATACTTCTGAATAGTCCAAGGCGGCGACAGTCGCGGCAGGGTATTTTCGCAAAAGGGCTCGGATATTCCGCCCACCACCGCAGCCCAACTCCGCAATCTCGGTGGGACCTGTTTCAGGCAAATGGCTAATGCCCCAATCCGCGAGGGCAGCATGGGCACGATTCATGCTGCCCACCATGCACCTGCCCAGCAATCCTTCGGGCTTGCGGGTATTGTTGAAAAAAACCTTTAATATTCCCATAACTGCCTCCAGGAATCGGAATTGTGGTTAGCAATAACTAACCACAATTTATTATAAATCCTTTCTTGCAGAAAAGCAATATACAAGTGTGTTATCACGCTGCTTTACACTATGGAAATGTGGAAAACGGCCGCTCCGCCGATGGAAAACAGATATTCACGGCCCGATGGAAAAGCTGCCAGCTTTCCCACAGCCCGCAAACAGCGTTTCCCACAGCTCCGCCCCTCTGACCGTTTACTCACATTCCCACAGCGCCTACTACTGCGGATACTATATGATCCTGGTTTATAGAAAGGGAAAAGAGAACAAAAAAGCGGGAGCGTCACCCTCGGTTCAAACCGAAGGCGGCGCTCCCAATTCAATTTCGTAGATATTCACTCAATCAAGCGGTTCTTAATTTCGATTAAATTAACAGAATCAAAATCGTATTGAAAAATTGAAGCTATAATTATTTGGTTATTAGAAAAATCTCTTTTAAGAATATTGACCATCAACTGAATGTTAGTTTGATCTACTTCCTTTCCACTTGGCGAATCCAAAATAACAGGCAGTTTAATGTTAAGAAATTTCTCTATTTCGATGATATAGGCTAAACGAAATGCAAAAACCGTTTTATGCAGAACTGCACCAGATAGTTCCTTCAAATTTGAAGTGAACAGATAGGAAGTGGCAATAGATTCACTGTTGCCCACTCCTAATTCAGACGCATATTTTACCATATTCTCATAAAGAGACATTATCACTTTGGTGTTCGACTTCGTTTTTGAGGATATTTCTTTACGAATCGCTTTCAAAGCCGATTCAAGACGTTTTATCTCTTTATCGACAGCTTTAGCATCAATCGGAACCGCTGCAATTTTCTTGTCAAAAATTTCAATTAGGCTTTCTGACTGATAAAAAGCTAACTGCTCTGCTTCTTCATCCTTCTCTTTTTGCTTATTTGATAGTTGCCGCATCACTGCTTGAAGATCCGAAGAGATCATTTTCCTTTTTGCAATCAAATAATCAATAGTATCTGTCAATCCTACAATGTTTTCTGCGGTCACTGGTATTATTGAACCATCAGGCGACTGTACCATCAGTTTCATTTCTTCCACATAATGGCTATTGATTTGGCCAAAAAGGTGTGGAAAGAAATACACAAGCAAATCAAAAAATATAATCCTTCAAAATATCATGCGCACTTCTTTTACCAAGATGTTACTGAACTTATAGATACCATTGTTGAGGTCAAGTGGGTTCCTGATCTTATTATTTTCCAATATGTATTTTCCGATATGGAAAAACATTGCGAATCAGAAAAGCTCAGGAGTTTTATTTCAAAAATTGCTCAATTTATTAATGTTGATATGAGCGAAAACACATATATAATCTTAAATGACATTAATCTTACCACAGCACTGGGAGGCGGACGCGAACATTTTGACGAATTGTTGGCTCAAATTCCTCAAATCGAATTCAGAAGATATCATTTTAACAACAGCAAGGATTGCGGCAATATCATCCACGGTGTAGGTTCTGTTGCTCGGCAGCTTCTTTTCCTGCGATGTACTCATAATTTTGCCTCCCATTTTTCGTAGACATTTTGACTATGCCTATCTGATTTTCCTTGTGGCGAAGGGGTTTTCTGCCATCATCCGTGCTAAGAATTTGCTAATTTGACATTCTGAACAGGCCGTAACGAGGCGGCATTTCACGGATTTTTGTGCAGATTGACCAGTAACCACACAATGTCATAGCGAATTAAAAATAATGGGAAGTTATGATGGGTATATCGTACCAAAAGAAACGCCAAACTCCTAAGCGGAATGTAGTGCGTTCGAGTCGCGCCGGGGGTGCCAAGACGCCGTGGTCTACTGACCACGGCGTCTTTTTATTGGTGGTTTAGATTGATATCACTTTCTCAGGATACTGCGCGAGGAGTTTTTGTATCTCGGGCATATCCTCGGCTTGGTACTTGTCCGCCCAACGCAGGAGGGCGGAGAGGGACTTGAGGGTCTCCTTTTTTCCCTCCTCCACTCCCAGCTTCCTTCTGACGAAGCGGCGGAGGATGCGGCATCGGTATTTATATCTCGGGACGCTCAGGAGATATATCCTGTCTGCGTCCTCGAAGCACTGGCGGCACCAGGTATAATACACGCCCTCGATTATCCAGTCGGGCTCTTTCAATATCTCGTCCAAGAGCTGCCGGCGTTCCTCGCGGGGCCTTTTGCTGCCGTATCCGCGCGCGTTGTCCCACTGCAGGTCGTCCAAATCATGGCGGGGGATGCCGTATTTTGCCGACAGGGCTTTGGCGAGATACGTCTTACCGCTGCCGCTGCCGCCGATTATATGGATCTTCAACTTCATCACCCCGCGTTTGCTCACTGCCGGACATTATACCACGGCCGCCCGGCTTTGGCGAGGCTCAGAGCACGTAGTCCGAGGCGTTGATGACCTTGGTGTCCGCCATGCCCTTGAGGCCGGAGAGAATGTCGCCGGTGGGGTCTGAATCGTCGCCGCCGATCTGGCCGACGCCTTCGCAGACCAGGGCGACGGCGTCCTCCTGCTCCTCGCTGCACTCGACGACGCCGCAGTCCTCGATGTGCAGGCGCTCCGTGAGCAGCTCCTTCGGGATGTCGGCGGCTATCTTCACGACGGCGCAGTCGCGGACCTCTATGCCGCTGGGCTGACGCTCGAGCATCCACTTCGTGACCTTTACCACGGGCTTATCCCCTATGGTCGCTCCGTGCGGGCGCGCGAGCTTCACCTCGCCGGTGATGTCCGTCAGCACCTCGAGCAGCTTCTCCCTCTGCGCCGGGAACACGCGGGCGTCGCCGCGGACGTTGAGATACTCTATCTCGCCGAGCACGCCGCCGTCCTCGGGGACGGTCACGTCGCCGATCACGTAAAGGCGCCTACCATAGCGGCGCAGGGCGTTTTCGTCCAGCGTGAGGTCGTCCAGTACAACGGCGGTGCCGTCGGGGACGATCACGATGTCCGCCTTTTCGTCGATGAGGTCGAGCAGCGCCTCCACCTTGGACTGGGCGACGATGACCTCGGCGGCGCTGAAGGCCGCGCCCTTGGCGCGCAGGGCCTCCGCGTCCAGCTCCGGGTCCACCATGATGAGGCGGCGGGCGGCCCAGTACAGGGCGCGCTTTGCGCGCATGGCGAACAGCTTGTCGATGACCGCGTTGCGACGGAGGACTATGGCGCCGTCGGGGTAGCAGGCGGAGGCGCCGTTGACCTTCACGTTGCCGAGGGTCGCATACAAGCTCTCGGGGCAGAGCAGCGAGCCGTTGACGGTCATGCCTACGCACTGGGCCAGCTGCTTCTGGGTATCGGGGCCTATGTTGAGGACGCCGTTCACCAGCATATAGAACTTCCGCTCCGGCACCGCGTCGTCGCTCTTGATCTCGGCCTTGCCGTTGACGGTGCGGAGGTCTACGTCGCCCTCGACCTCTATCACGTTGGCGCAGTTGAGCGCAAAGGGCAGCCGGTTCATCACGGCCTTGCTCGCGGCACTGGCCAGCACCGTGGCGGCGTTGACGGTTATGGACTCATAGGCGGAGTAGTTCTCCTCCTGGATCTTTCTCGCGTCGCAGCTTGCGCAGTTGATGAGCAGTTTCTTTGCCATTTCGTTTCCCTCCATAGATATCATAGTTGCTCCTTCAGGTATTTCCGGCAGCGGGACAGCCTGGAGCGCACCGTGCCGGCGGGGAGATGCAGCAGCTCGGCTATCTCCTTCGCGGTGTAGCCCTCGTAGTACCGGAGAAGGAATATCGTGCGGTCCTGGGGGCTGATGGTCTGCAAAAGCAGCCCGGTCTCCACGTTCTGTATCCCCGAGCTCTCCACGGCCTCAGAGCGAAGGCCCTGCACGTATTCGGCCTCGAGCACCGAGCGGCGGTAGTAGTCGAAGAACAGATTTTTGAACGTGCGGTAGAGCCACGCCCGCTGTTTGCCCGGGCTCAGGTCCTCCAGGGTCGCCGCGTTCATCAGCGCCTTTACAAAGGTCTCCTGCGCCAGGTCCTCGGCCAGCTCGCGGCTGCCGCACATGCGCGCGCCGTAGGCCGTCAGCTCTCTGTAATGCGCCTCATAAAGTTCCTCCCACAAGGTGTCGCCTCCCTTCTGCATGGATAACGAATGGCGGGGGCAAAGTGTTGCAATGGATATATTATACCGCAATGACAAACAGGGCGGCAGCCTTTTTCGGCTGCCGCCCTGTGCGGTGTTTTTTTAAGTTGTGCGCGCCCTCACTCGCCCATGTACAGGCCCGTGAGGCGGGTGAGCTGGATGTAGTGCTTATAGAGCGCGCCGAAGCGGTGGAGATAGCCGGGCTGCCAGGGCTTGCTCTTGCCGCAGAAATGCAGTATCGCCGTGTGGCCGAGTACCCAGTCGAGGCCGCACTCGCCGCCGCTGCGGAGGAGGTAGGTGTTGAAATTCCGCGCGTCGTAGTTCCACACCGCGTCGTCCAGCTCCAGCGTCCGCTCGCCGTACAGGGCGTTCAGGACGTCCTGGTCGGGCAGTACCAGCTCGCGGGCGTGGCGCTCCACGTAGGCGAATATCTCCCCCGGCACGACCTCGCGCCGGGCGGCGTCAAGGTCGATGAGCAGCACGCCGGAGTTGAAGTATTTGCTCTCCGTCCCCAGGCGGACCTGATTTATGCCCGAGACCAGCTCGGTCTTGCCCTTGTGCGACGCGGCGGCGAAGATATTGCCGCCGAGGTCGGTCTCCCAGAGCGGGCGCAGGGGGTTTATCACCAGCGTGTCCGGGTCCAAGTACAGTACCCGGTGCAGGCCCTCAGGCAGGAGCTGCGCCGCCAGCAGGCGGTAATACATCTCCTGTGGATACTGCTTCGTCACCGGCGCGCCCTCGAAGAGCTCGCTGTCTACGGTCACGGGGCGCAGCTCCATGCCGCAGAGCGCGCACTGTGCCTCAAGAGTCGAGAGCTTTTCCTTGGGTATGCCGCTGTGCACCAGGTAGAGCGTCATCCGCTCGCCGGGGTTGGAAGCGTGTATAGAGGTGAGCAGCACCTGGAGATGGGGCAGGTAGTTCTCGTCGAGCGTCACGAGGAGCTTTATATCATCCATGGCGCAGCCCTCAATACCTCGAGTCGAGCAGGTCCAGGGCGGCGACAAGGCTGTCTATGCCCAGGATCAGCAGGTACATGCCGATGACATAGCCGAGGGAGAAGAGGGAGATAAGCGGGTCGACTATCATAATAAAGCCAAGGACTATGCCGAGGATGTTCAGCACGAGCGTGAAATAGTAATAGCCGCTGCGGCCGGCGAGACGGACGAGGGGCAGACGGGTCAGCCTGGAGATGCAGTGGGCGATGAACCAGATGGGGAAGAGCACCACGAGCGCCCAGGCCCCGGCGGAGGGGTAGAGCAGTATCATCAGGCCGGCGAGTATGCTCAAAATGCCGCCCGCGAGCGAGAGACCGGGGCCGAAGCCCGTGCGCTGCTCGAGCTTGACGTAAAACACTATGTCTATGATGCCCGTGACGAGGGCCAGGATGCCGTATAGATAGGTGACGCCGGCCAGAGCCGACTCGGGACGCGCGAAGGAGAAGATACCCAGCGCTATAAGCAGTATGCCGAGGGCCAGCTCGCCCCAGCCGAGAGTTTTTTTGCTTCTCATAATAATGGCTCCTTCAAAGGTATTGAGGTCCGGGCCTCTCCCGGGCCTCGGCTGTATAGTAGCCGGACCTGAGGCGGAGCGCCACTTTTAATTTGCAGGATGTGTCCTTATAAAAATGCGGATGTGTAAGGTTTTTTTTACACTTTTGCCTTTTTATAAGGACAGATGCGCGGACTTGAGAGTGTCGCCGCGGGCAGAATACTGGTATAACACACTTGAGGACAGGCGGAGAGCGCCTGACGCCTAGTTGTAAAGGAGCTGGATCAAGCCATGAACCTAAATCAGGAGCTCTTAGCCGTCAAGCTGTATGAGCTTGAAAAGCAGTACGGAAAGCTCTTGAGCCGCATCCGTATCTGCGGGCAGGAGGACCGGGAGAAGCTCCAGGGGGAGCTGGAGAAGGCAGTGGACGAATACCGCGAGCACGCGCTGACCCTGCAGAAGGACGTGGAAAACAGCCGCTCCCGCGCCGTCTCCGAGCTGGCCAGGGCACAGTTGGAGTGCAGCCGCAAAATGGAGGAGCTGCTCCATGACGGCAAGCTGGAGGAGTATCTCCACTCCGTGGACAACAACCGTGCCGAGGACCGCGCCGAGGCGGTTTCGCTCTATGCCGAATTTGCCATAGACTACGCCTTGCAGACCATACAATATGCCCTCATCTCAGCGCTGTCTGCCATGGAGATGCAGCTGGATGCGGACGAACCGAAAGGAGAAGCCTGAAATGCAGGAAGTCAAGAAACCGAAAAAACCGCTTATATTCTATTACGTCATCGTGCTGCTGGTGCTGCTGCTCTTCAACTTCCTCGCCATGCCCTGGCTCGCCCAGAGGCAGATACAGGAGGTGGACTACGGCACCTTCATGGACATGGCCGCCAAACAGGAGCTCGGCCAGGTGGAGGTGCAGGAGGAGGACAACCAGATCCTCTTCACCGACAAGGACGAGACCACCATCTACAAGACCGGCATGATGCCGGATCCCGACCTCACCGAGCGCCTTGCGGACTCCGGCGCCAAGTTCTCCAGGCAGATTATCGAGCAGGCGAACCCGATACTCACCTTCCTCGTCAGCTGGGTACTGCCCATCGTCATCTTTGTGGGCCTCGGTGAGCTGATAAGCAAAAAGCTCATGGAGCGCGCCGGCGGGCCCAACGCCCTGACCTTCGGCAAGTCCAACGCCAAGGTCTATGTCAAGAGCACTCAGGGCATCAAGTTTGCAGACGTGGCGGGCGAGGACGAGGCCAAGGAGAGTCTCTCCGAGATAGTCGATTACCTCCACGACCCGAGCAAGTACCGCGAGATCGGCGCGGCGATGCCCAAGGGCATCCTCCTCGTCGGCCCTCCGGGAACCGGCAAGACCATGCTCGCCAAGGCCGTCGCCGGCGAATCCAACGTGCCCTTCTTCTCCATGTCCGGCTCCGAGTTTGTCGAGATGTTCGTAGGCATGGGCGCGAGCAAGGTGCGCGACCTCTTCCGCCAGGCCAAGGAGAAGGCCCCCTGCATCGTGTTCATAGACGAGATAGACGCCATCGGCCAGAAGCGTGACGGCCGCCTCGGCGGCAACGACGAGCGCGAGCAGACGCTCAACCAGCTGCTCACCGAGATGGACGGCTTTGAGGACAACACCGGCGTCATCATCCTCGCCGCCACGAACCGCCCGGATTCCCTCGATCCCGCGCTCACGCGCCCGGGCCGCTTTGACCGCCGTATCCCCGTCGAGCTCCCCGACCTCCAGGGCCGCGAGGCGATACTCAAGGTCCACGCCAAGAAGATAAAGCTCGACGAAAAGGTCGACTTCAACAAGATCGCCCGCATGGCCTCCGGCGCCTCCGGTGCGGAGCTCGCCAACATCATCAACGAGGCGGCCCTGCGCGCCGTCAGGGACGGCCGCCGCTTCGTCACGCAGTCCGACCTTGAGGAGAGCATCGAGGTCGTAGTCGCGGGCTACCAGAAGAAGAACGCCATCCTCACCGACAAGGAGAAGCGCGTCGTGGCCTATCACGAGGTCGGCCACGCTCTGGTCGCCGCCAAGCAGACGAACTCCGCCCCCGTGCAGAAGATCACCATCGTGCCCCGCACCTCCGGCGCTCTGGGCTACACCATGCAGGTGGAGGAGGGCAACCACTACCTCATCAGCCGCGAGGAGCTGGAAAACAAGATAGCCACCCTTACCGGCGGCCGCGCGGCCGAGGAGCTCATCTTCAACTCCGAGTCCACCGGCGCCGCCAACGACATCGAGCAGGCCACGAAGCTGGCCCGCGCCATGATAACCCGCTACGGCATGAGCGACGACTTCGACATGGTGGCCCTCGAGACCGTGAACAACCAGTACCTCGGCGGCGACACCAGCCTGGCCTGCTCCGCCGAGACCCAGACCCAGATAGACAAGCAGGTCGTCTCCCTCGTCAAGAGCCAGCACGAGAAGGCCCTCGGCATCCTCAAAGAGAACCGCGCCAAGCTCGACGAGATCGCAGCCTACCTCTACGACAAGGAGACCATCACCGGCGAAGAGTTCATGCGCATACTCAACGCCTAAGACAAAAAAAGACCCCCGGCCAGATGGCCGGGGGCCTTATTTTTTTGCTTACTGCTGGTAGATCTTCTGCGGGTGGATGATGTGCCTGGGGCAGACCTCGGCGCAGTGGCCGCAGCCGGTGCACTTGTCGTAGTCGATGGTGGCGACGAAGTTCACGACCTTGATGGCCTCGTGCGGGCACTCCTTCTGGCACTTCATGCAGCCGATGCAGCCGGCGTCGCAGAGCTTGCGGGTCTGGGCGCCCTTGTCCTCGGAGCGGCAGCCCACGAGCACGCGCTGCTCATAAGGCACCTTGCGGATGATCTTCTTCGGGCAGGCCTCGGCGCAGGCCATGCAGGCGACGCACTTCTCGCGGTCGACCTCAGCGACGCCATTGACAATGTGCATAGCGCCGAACTGGCAGGCGCGCACGCAGTTGCCAAAGCCGATGCAGGAAAACTGACACTGCTTGGGGCCCTTGTTGCCGAAGCGCATGGCCGCGACGCAGTCCTTGGGACCCTCGTAGTCGAAGAAGAGCTTGGCAGCCTCGTCGGTGCCGGAGCAGGGGACGAAGGCGACGTACTTGACCTCGGCGACAGCGTCGAGACCCATGATGGCGGCGACCTTTTCAGCCGTCGCGGCTCCGCCCGGGGAGCACTTGTTGGGGGGAGCCTCGCCAGCGACCACGGCCGCAGCGTAGGCGTCGCAGCCGGCAAAGCCGCAGCCGCCGCAGTTGGCGCCGGCCAGGGCCGCACGGACCTCGTCTATGCGGGGGTCCTGTTCGACGTGGAAGATCTTCGCGGCGAAGGCCAGTATGGCGCCGAATACCGCGCCCATGATGCCGAGCACGAGTATGGCGTAGACTATGTTCATAATGCCGTCCATTGCCCTACCCCCTTAACCTATCTGCATGCCCGAGAAGCCCATGAAGGCCAGGGCCAGCAGGCCGGCGGTCACGAGGGCTATCGGGAAGCCGTCGAAGCTCTCCGGATAGTCGGCGAACTGCAGCCTGTCGCGGACGCTCGCGAAGAGGACGATGGCGACGAGGAAGCCTAGGCCGCCGGTGATGCCGTAGACGACGCTCTCAATGAAGTTGTAGTTGTTCTGCACGTTCAGCAGCACGACGCCGAGGACGGCGCAGTTGGTGGTGATGAGCGGCAGGAAGATGCCGAGCGCGGTGTACAGCGACGGCACGCTCTTCTTGAGGAACATCTCGACGAACTGCACGAGCACGGCGATGACCAGGATGAAGGCCAGGGTGCTCATGTACGCGAGGTCCAGCGCGATGAGCAACAGGTTGACCGCGTAGCATATGGCGGAGGCCAGACCCATGACGAAGGTGACCGCGATGCCCATGCCGATGGCGGTGTCGATCTTGGTGGAGCAGCCCAGGAAGGGGCAGCAGCCGAGGAACTGGGAGAAGATAAAGTTGTTGATGAGGATGGCGCCGAGCGCTATCGTAAGGACGGAATCAAACATTACTCAGCCGCCTCCTTTACAACTTCGACCTTGGCCGCGCGGGCGGCCTTTTCCTTCTTCTCAGCCGACTTGCGCAGCGCGTACTGCATCGCCGCAAGCAGGCAGGCCAGCGTGAGGAAGCCGCCGAAGGGCATGATGAGTATCGTCGCTCCGAACTCGGAGGGGAAGATCTGAATGCCCTTGCCGCTGCCGTCGAGCGTCAGGCGCAGGGCGCCGGTGGTGATGTCGAGCAGGCCGCCGCCGAAGGTGCCGGAGCCGAGCAGCTCGCGGATGACGCACATGCACACCAGGACGACGGTGTAGCCGAAGCCCTGGAAGATGCCGTCGAAGAAGGAGGGGCCCACGGGCTCGTGCTGGCAGAACGCCTCGGCACGGCCGATGATGATGCAGTTGACGACGATGAGCGGGATGAACACGCCCAGCGAAGCCGACAGCGCCGGTATGTAGGCCTGCAGCAGCAGGTCCACGATGGTGACGAAGCCCGCGATGACGACGACGAAGATCGCCAGGCGGATGTCGTTCGGAATGACCTTGCGCATCGCCGAGATGACGATGTTGCAGCAGGTCAGGATGACAAGAACGGAGAGGCCCATGCCGATGCCGTTGAACAGCGTGGTCGTGATGGCCATGGTGGAGCACATGCCGATGCGCTGCACAAGGACGGGGTTGTTGGTGATGAGGCCCTCTGTGAATTGCTTTTTAATGTTCATCTCTCAGACCTCCCTTAACCCAGCGACTTGCAGACGGCGATCGCCGTGTTGGCGGCGTTGGCCATCGCCCTGGAGGAGATGGTCGCGGCGGTGATGGAGTCCACCGTGCCGCCGTCCTTGGTGACGGCCATGCCCTCGGTCTGGCCTACGAAGCTGTCCAGGAACTCGCTCTCGGTTATCTTCGCGCCGAGGCCGGAGGTCTCAGCGTGGGAGATGACGCTCGCGCCCGTGATGCTGTAATCGGGAGCCACGCCGAAGGCGGCGGTGATGGAGCTCTGAGCACCGGAGAAGGTGAGCTCGACGACCCAGCCGCTGTCGCCCGCCTGGACGAGAGCGTCCACGGTCGGGAAGGCTTCCTTGTCGTAGGTGACGTCGGTGTAGGTGTCGCTCGCGAGGACCGCGTTGTAGGCGGCGGCCCTGGCGGCCTCCTCCTGCTCCTTGATCCTGTCCTTCGTGAGCATGTTCACGAAGCCGAGCACGCCGGAGACGATGGCGGACACAAGGAAGAGTATCAGCGCAAGCCGTACGATCTGGTTGGGGGCTTTCTTAGTCTCAACCATTTGCCGCACCCTCCTTTGTCTGTTTCTTGGCCGCCTTCTTGGCAGCCTTTGCATTCTTCGCGTCCTCCGCGCTGACGCCGAACTGCCTCGGGCGGGTCAGCTTGTCAACGCCCCAGGTGCAGCAGTTCATGATGAGTATCGCATAGCTGACGCCCTCGGGGTAGGAGCCGAAGTAGCGGATGAGCACGGTGAGCACGCCGCAGCCGAGGCCGAACACCAGCTGGCCCTTCAGGGTGACGGGGCTGGTGGAGTAGTCGGTCGCCATGAAGAAGGCGCCGAGCATGAGGCCGCCGGAGCAGACGTTCAGGAGCATCCAGTCTATCCTGCCGTAGCCCTCGTGGCCGAAAATGAGGCAGAGGACCGCGACGGAGCCGATGAAGGTGACGGGGATGCGCCAGGTGATGACCTTGCGGGCGAGGAGCCAGATGCCGCCGATGAGGACGGCCAGGGTGCTTATCTCGCCGATGCAGCCGGGGATGGAGCCCAGGAAGATGGAGCCGAGGCCCATGTACTCGGGCAGGGGCTGTCCGGCGTAGAGGTAGGAGAGCGGGGTCGCCATGGTGGCGGCGTCCACGCTGCCGGAGAGCACGCTGGGCACGGCCCAGACAGTCATATAGCCCGCGTAGGCCGCCGTCAGGAAGGCGCGGCCCGCGAGGGCGGGGTTCAGGAAGTTCTTGCCGATGCCGCCGTAGAGCTGCTTGACCACCACAACGGAGAAGAAGGAGCCGATGACGACCATCCACCACTTCGCCTCGGAGGGCAGCACGCAGACCAGCAGTATGGCGGTGACGACCGCGGAGAGGTCGCCGACGGTGGTGTTCTTCTTCATGAGCTTCCTGTAAGCCCACTCGAAGAACACGCAGGAGACTATGGAGACGGCCAGCAGCATCGCGGCCTTGGCGCCGAACATGTACACGCCGACGGCCAGGGCGGGGATGAGGCCGATTATGACGTCCAGCATTATCTGCTGGGTGCCGCGCCCGGTCCTGAGGATGGGGTTCGACGTTACTTTAAAGAGCTTTTTCTCCTCCATCAGGCCTGCGCCTCCTTTCCGGCAGCTGCCGCGGCGTTGGCCTTGGCGGCTTCAGCGCGGGCTTTTTCCTCCGCGCGCTTGGCATTTATCATGGCCTTGCCGACCTTGAAGGTGTGGGTCAGCGGCAGGCGTCCCGGACATCCCCAGGAGCAGGAGCCGCACTCGAAGCAGTCCATGACGTGATATTCTTCCATCTTCTTGATGTCGCCCTTCTTGACGTACATATACATGTACATCGGCTCGAGCTTCATCGGGCAGTGCGCTATGCAGTTGCCGCAGCGGATGCAGGTGGGCGTATCGCTCTCGCGGTTCATGTCCTTGCTGAAGAGCAGCAGGCCGCTTGCGCCCTTGACGCTGCCCGCGGTCGGGTCCGCGACGCAGATGCCCATCATGGGTCCGCCCATGCAGATGCGCTCCACACGGTCCATATCCACGCCGGCTTCGGCGAAGATGTGCTCCAGCGGGGTGCCGAAGCGGCAGAGCAGGTTCTGCGCTTCCTTCACGCAGTCGCCCGCGACGGTGACCACGCGCTCTATCGAGGGTATGCCCTCGTAGCAGGCGCGGTATATCGTGTAGGCCGTGTAGGTGGAGACGACGTTGCAGCCCACGCCGCTCGGCAGCCCGCCGGGCTTGACCTCACGGTTGGTGTTGGCCTTGACCTGCATCTTCTCGGCGCCCTGCGGGTACTTGACGAGCTCGGGGACGATCTCGATGCCGTACTTGGCCGGGTCGAGGCTGTTGAGCAGGTCGATGGCGTCCTGCTTGTTCTTCTCAATGCCGTAATAGCACTTGTCGAGGCCGTGCGCAATGCGGACGAGCTCTATGCCCTTCAAAAGCTCTTCCGGATGCTCCAGCATCGTGCGGTGGTCGCCGCAGAGATAGGGTTCGCACTCTGCGCCGTTTATGATGAGCGTGTCCACCTTGCCGCGCGCGCCCTGGATCTTGAACGCCGTCGGGAACATGGCGCCGCCCATGCCGACCACGCCGGCTTCGCGGATACGGGCGATTATGGCGTCCGGGTCCTTGAGCTGCTCGGCGGTCAGGGGCTTCATGTCCTCACAGGGGGTGTCCTGAAAGTCGTTTTCAATGACGACGGACATGACCATGTCGCCCAGCATGTGCCGCCTCGGCTCAACGGCAATGACCTTACCGGAGACCGAAGCATGCACCGGGGCGGATACCGGCGCGTCGTTCGTGCCTATGAGCTGTCCCATCTTCACCGTGTCGCCCACCGAGACGATGGGCTTGTTGGGCGCGCCGATCTGTTGGATCATCGGCAGCACCACAACGCTCGGAGGCGAGATGGTACGCACAGGCGTCTTGCTGGCGGTCTTCGCGTAATCGGGGTGAACACCGCCATAGTACTTAAAGGGCATGAGCATCACCTCTCGTAATATTTGACCTCGCAATCGTAACACATTTGTCAATATATGTCCAGCGGAATTGACACAAATCCACCGCGTTTCCAAGATTATTTCTTAACAATATTGCGAAAAGCTTGACATATGCAAGAAAATCGTCATTTTTCACCGCCTTTGCGCCGGGGACGCGGACTATGCATTTTTTTGCGCGCGGAGCGGCCGGACGGCGATTTTCCGCTTTTAATAATTAAGAAGTTAATATATAATAGCAGAGCGGGCGCGCCGCGCCGCGGAAGGGAGGGGGCCGTATGACGGCGACCAGACTTGGGGCCAGAAAGTGGCTCACGATAGTGCTCGTGGGACTGGTGGGGCAGTTCGCCTGGACCATCGAGAACATGTATTTCAACGTCTATCTCTACAACACGATCTCGACCGACCCGGACTACATCGCCGCGATGGTGGGCTGGAGCGCCGCCGCCGCGACGCTCACGGCGCTGCTCATGGGCGCGCTCTCGGACAGGCTTGGCAAGCGGCGGCTGCTCATCGGCTGCGGCTACATCCTCTGGGGCGTCTCGACCGCGGCCTTCGGCCTTGTCACGGTGGAGAACGCGGCGAAGCTCTTCCCGGCGGCGAGCGCCGTCTCGGCCGCGGCGATAATGATCGTCGTGCTCGACTGCGTGATGACCTTCTTCGGCTCCACGGCCAACGACGCTGCCTTCAACGCCTGGCTCACGGACGCCACGGACGAGACGAACCGCGGCCGGGCCGAGTCCGTCATCGCCACGCTGCCGCTCATCTCCATGCTCGTCATCTTCGGCCTCTTCGACGGCCTCACGCAGCAGGGGCGCTGGAGCGAGTTTTTCGCCATCTTCGGCGCGCTGGTGACGGCGACGGGCGTCATCTCGCTTTTCCTCGTCAAGGACGAGCCGGAGCTCAAGCCCAGGCGGGACAGCTATTTCAAGAACCTCGTCTACGGGCTGCGGCCCTCGGTGGTGAGGGCGAACCCGGGGCTCTACCTAGCGCTGCTGGCCTTTGCGGTTTTTTCCGTGGCGGTGCAGGTGTTCTTCCCATACCTCATAATCTACATCCAGAACTTCCTCGGCATCACGGACTACGCCATCGTGCTAGGCGTGGTGCTCATAGTCGCCTCGCTGGTGAGCGTGCTCTCGGGCAAGCTCATTGACCGGATGGGCAAGCTGCGCTTCACCATCCCCGCCGCGGCGGTGATGTTCGCGGGGCTGGCGGCGATGTATTTTGCGCGCGGCCAGGTCGCGGTCATCATCGCCGGCTGCGTGATGATGAGCGGATACATGCTCGTGACGGCCTCGCTCTCCGGCAAGGTGCGCGACCTCACGCCGCCGGACAAGGCCGGGCACTTCCAGGGCATACGCATGCTCTTTGCCGTGCTGCTGCCCATGATAATCGGCCCGCAGATAGGCTCCGCCGTCATCAAGGGCGGGGACCTCACATACGTCGAGCTCGGCGTCACCAAGACGGTGCCGACGCCCGGCATCTTCCTCGCGGCGGCGGTAGTGCTGCTGCTCACGCTGATACCTGTTTTCATCCTCAAAAGGAGGGAAGTCCATGCTGACAACTGAGTGGGGCGAGGCCCTTGACCGCGAACATCCCCTGCCCGAATACCCGCGCCCGCAGCTCCGGCGCGAGAGCTACCTCAACCTCAACGGCCCCTGGGAATACGCCATAACGCGCGAAAATGCCGAGCCGGAGGAGTATGACGGCGAGATAATCGTGCCCTTTGCGCCCGAGTCCGAGCTCTCTGGTGTGGGCAGGACGCTCAAACCGGGGGAGTACCTCTGGTACCGGCGCGAGCTGGTGCTGCCGGAGGGCTTCAACGTCGGGCGCGTGCTGCTGCACTTCGGCGCCGTGGACCAGTGCGCGCGCGTCTGGGTGAACGGAGAGGACGCCTGCGCCCACACGGGCGGCTACCTCGGCTTTTCCGCCGACATAACGGAGCTGCTGTACGCCGAGGGCGAGGCAAACGAGATACTCGTCCGCGTGACGGACGACACAGACAAGAGCTACCACACCCGCGGCAAGCAGAAGCTCAAGCCCGGCGGCATCTGGTACACGCCCGTGAGCGGCATCTGGCAGACCGTGTGGTGCGAGAGCGTGCCGGAAAACTACATCCGCGCGCTGTACATCACGCCGCACGTGGACCAGGGCGCGGTGGAGCTCTATGTCGACGGCGAGGGCCCCTGCCGGGCGCTCATCGGCGGCATGGCCTACGACTTTTACGCCGGGACGCCGGCGCTGCTCCGGCTGGGGGAGGAGATACACCTCTGGACGCCGGAGGACCCCTGCCTCTATGAGCTCACGCTGGCGCTGGGCGAGGACAGGGTGGAGAGCTATTTCGCGATGCGCAGCTTCTCGGTGCAGGCCGACTCCGAGGGCGTGAAGCGGCTGTGCCTGAACGGAAAGCCGTATTTCCACAACGGGCTGCTGGACCAGGGCTGGTGGCCGGACGGGCTCTACACCGCGCCGAGCGACGAGGCGCTCAGCTACGACATCGAGGCCGCCAAGGCGATGGGCTTCAACATGCTCAGGAAGCACGTGAAGGTCGAGCCGCTGCGCTGGTATTACCACTGCGACCGCCTGGGCATGCTGGTGTGGCAGGACATGCCGAACGGCGGGGGGAGCTACAATCCCGCGGTCATCTCCGCGCCGCTGCTCACGGGCTGGCACATGAAGGACAGCAAGTACGGCGCCTTCGGCCGGAAGGACGAGCGCGGCCGCGCGGAGTTCACGGAGGAGCTGCGCGAGATGGTGACCGAGCTCTACAACTGCCCGTGCATCGCGATGTGGGTGCCCTTCAACGAGGGCTGGGGCCAGTTTGACGCGGAAAAAAACGTCGCGGCCATACTCGAGATAGACGCGACGAGGACGATAGACCACGCGAGCGGCTGGCACGACCAGGGTATAGGCGACTTCAAGAGCCTGCATGTCTATTTTGACGACTACCGCTACGCCCCGGACAAGCAGGGGCGCTGCGTGATACTCACGGAGTTCGGCGGCTACGCCTTCGCGGTGGAGGGCCACACGTCGGACGTGAAGCCCTTCGGCTACAAGAAGTTCAAATCCGCGGCGGAGCTCCGCCGCGGCATAACGCTGCTCTATGACGGACAGATCCGCCCCGCCGTGAAGAAGGGGCTCTCCGCCGCGGTGTATACCCAGCTCACGGACGTCGAGGGCGAGCTCAACGGCCTCATAACGTATGACCGCCGCGAGCTGAAGATCCCCGCCGACGCCGTCGCCCGCATGGTCCATATGCCCTCCCTCAAACCCTGATGCCCTGCGCGCGAAGCGCGTTTGAAAGTTTCGTCCACCTTTTCAAAGGTGGCGGAGTCCAGAGGCAGAGCCTCTGGCCGCGCTCCGCAGAGCGCGGAACTCTCCTTTTGCTCTCATAAGCGCAGGAGGGGATCTAAGGGGGAACCCTCGCCGGGGGTTCCCCCTTTTCTTTACCTTGTACGTGTGCGCCGTTACGTTGGGTGGGGGTCGATGGCCCCTACTGCCGTTC
>ERZ1106963.1114-NODE-1114-length-35131-cov-5.961199_pt1 | contig 35131 bp, 28 predicted proteins | sample MGYA00403681_ERZ1106963 | MGnify/ENA primary metagenome ERZ1106963 (study PRJEB35170, sample SAMEA104062407) | human gut metagenome | biome: human gut; feature: human-associated habitat; material: faeces | place: Denmark | collected 2012-05-03 ...
GCCTGGATATTAGGAATTTCCATAGATATCTCTGATATTCCACACTCAAATATATCCGTAAAAAGTTCTTCATATTGTTCTATATACTTTAATAAAAACATATGGTTTCCATAATAGATTTCTTGATTTACCCCGGCATTCATATAAAATAATAAAACGGAATAAACCACTGCAAAATAATCAGAAATTCGATCTTTATTTATATCTTTAAGGCTAATTGCAATCTTTACACTTTCCTGTGCTTCATCCTCATTTTTTCTAACCCATAAATCTCTGGATGTAGCATAAAGGTTCCAATGAATTCTTGATAATCTGTCTCCTTCCCGGTATTTCCTTACTCCATCATATTCAAATCCCTGCTCACAAGAATTCATTTTCTTGAGTCGATCATTCATGGTTCCTAATTCATAAGAATGTGGCATTACAAGAATCCGGATTTCTTGTTGTAAATATTTTTTTATTTTATAAATTCCAGTAAGATCTTCCCATGAAACAGATATCAATCGAAACACAACATGATCGCATTTTTTCATTTCTTCTGTCAAAAGCAGATTGTCTATCTTCTGATTCCATCGAATCTTCTGTCTTATTTTGTTTTTAGTTCCATAAAATTTTGATTCAATCTCATATTCAACTTCAAAAATATAATCATCATTCCTTGTATTAATTCCAGAAATCTCTGGAATGATCTTGATCATTTCTCCTTGAGTTATGATCCGTTCTTGAACATTTGCCTTAAATTCCAGCTGTTTTTCCTCTTTTTTGCAGCGACTGATACTATAAATCAAAATAAGAAATAAGGATGCCATAAGGCACCCTCCAATCCAGTTTCCATAAATGATCCAGTAAACAGCCTCAAATACTATGACAAAAAAATACATCTTTATCCTTTCTGATTGCCCTTTGGAAGTGGAATCTTGTAAAAAATGTCTTTTAAAATTTCCTTCCTTGTCTTTTTCTGAATCCTTGCTTCTTTACTTTTTATAACTCTGTGTTCAATTGTTTCAAGAAATACATTTTTTATATCCTCTGGTATCACATAATTGCGTCCATCAAGATATGCGTTAGCTTTCGCCATGGATAACAATGCAATCGTTCCTCTTGGACTGATCCCAAGCTCTAAATCTCTAGATCTTCTTGTTTCATTTGCAATTTCTACAATATATCTAATAATATCTTCATGAACAAACAATCCTTTAACTTCCTTACGAGCTTTCTTTAACTCTTGTGCTGAAATCTGTTCTTTGATATTCTGCTCTGTCAGATCAACACTTCCCTGCATAAGCATCTGCACTTCACTTTCCATATCTGGATAACCAAGGGAAGTTCGAATCATAAATCTGTCTAACTGTGACTCTGGAAGTGTATGCGTTCCGATTGATCCAAGTGGATTCTGTGTTGCAAGCACAATATATGGATCCGGCAGATCTCTTGTCACTCCATCGACCGTAATCTTTCCTTCCTCCATCGCTTCTAATAATGCTGATTGTGTCTTCGGAGACGTTCTATTGATCTCATCCGCAAGAAGCAGATTCGTCATTGCTGCGCCTTCCCGATATTCAAAAGTTTCACTTTCCATATGATAGATAGAAAATCCTGCAATATCTGTCGGCATAATATCCGGTGTAAACTGAATTCTCTGATATGAGAGACCTAAAACCTTCGAAAAAGCCAATGCAAGTGTTGTCTTCCCAACCCCTGGAATATCCTCGATCAAAACATGCCCTCCGGCAAGAATTGCTGTCATGATCTGATGAACTGTACGCTCTTTGCCGATCATGACACGATTGATCTCTTCCATTGATTTTATGACTTTTTTATCCATCAAGATTTTGCTCATATTATCTTCCTCGTTTCGCTGTCATAACTATAATTGCCATAACAACTGCCAGACTTGCTAATGCTGATGCAAGTCCAATATAACCATTTCCAGTAACTCCAGATAAGATATACCCAATACTTGCACATAACGCTACCGTTAACGCATACGGCATCTGTGTTGACACATGATCAATATGCCTGCATTGTGCACCCGCAGATGAAAGGATCGTTGTATCCGAAATCGGAGAAATATGATCTCCACAAACCGCTCCCGCAAGAATCGCTCCTACACAGACAGACATCATCATATAATTACCACTTAAAATTGTAACAGAAATAGGGATCAAGATTCCAAATGTTCCCCAGGATGTTCCTGTTGCAAATGCAAGTCCCAAGGAAATCAAGAAGAAAATAACAGGCATCACTGCGATTGCCATTGTACTTCCTCCAACTGCTGCCTTTACAAATCCTTGAATATTTAAATATTCAGCTCCACAAATTCCTGATAATGTCCATGCAAGACAAAGAATCATGATCGCAGATGTCATTGCTTTAAATCCTTGTGCAAAACTTCCACAGAAATCTACGAACGCAAGAACTTTTCTTGGAATATATAAAATAAACGTAAAGATCAACGTTAAAAATGATCCTAATACTAGACTTCTCGCGCTAGAACAATTTGCAAATGCTTCTGCCAATGGAACTCCCTTAAAGAACCCTCCAGTATACAGCATAAACCCAATGCATGATGCGATCAAAAATAAAATTGGCAGAATCAGATCTTTTACTTGTCCATGCCCAACGATCGGCACTTCTTCTGCATCCTCCACAACCTCTTCTAAATGTGCATTCAGCTCGTACTGTTTCATCTTTGAATAGTCAATATTTGCAATGATCAAAAATGCTAAAAATGCTAATGTAAGCAATGCATAGTAATTAAATGGGATTGCATTTAAAAATAAAGTGAATCCATCAATATTACTACCTGCTGGTAAAGATGATCCAACTGCTGCTGCCCAACTTGAAATTGGTGCAATGATACACACCGGTGCTGCTGTTGCATCAATGACATAAGCTAGTTTCGCTCTTGTAACTTTATATTTGTCTGTTACTGGACGCATAACTGTTCCGACTGTCAGACAGTTAAAATAATCATCAACGAAAATTACAACGCCAAGACAAATGGTTGCAAACAACGCCTGTCTCTTTGTACGGATTGCTTTCGCTGCCCACTTTCCATAGGCTCTGGAAGCACCAGATTTTGTGATCAGTGCTACCAGAATTCCCAATAATACTAAAAATATCAAAATATCGCAATTGGCTCCAATTTTCTCTCCCATGATCGCAAAAATCGTATCCATGGCCTTGATCAAATGAAAATCATGATACATCAAGGCGCCTGATGCGATTCCGATCATCAGCGATAAATATACCTCCTTGGTCACTAATGCCAAAATAATTGCGATCACCGGCGGAAGAATCGCCCAAAATGTACCTGTCATGTATATTTACTCCTTAATCCTTTAATCTCTGTAATAATTGATGAGACATCCTTTTAAGATGATCTCTCTCTCATCATCTGTTAATTCACCTAATGTTAAGGTGATCTCTTTCATTCCTTCATTTACTACATATGCAGGAATGCTTGTAAGTTTGTCTTCTACCGCTTTGCGGATCTCTGGAACAAAGATGTAATCTTTATTCTTAAATGGAAGGTCACCCTTCTTGATTGTAAATGGTAACATACCCCAGTTGATCAGGTTGGAACGGTATCTCTTTGTCGCATATTCATTTGCGATATTTGCCCATCCACCTAATACTTTCTGGCAGGAAGCTGCCTGTTCACGTGCAGAACCATCTCCTGGTTTTACTGCAAAGATCGTACTTCCGATTCCTAGATTATCCTGAGTCACATCTGCATAAGATTCTTTGACCGTTGCTAAGATATCTTTCACTTCTGGAAAAGCTTCGGCTGCATCTTCACCAGCTTCGATTGCTTTCTGTGCTTTCTGTACTTCTTTTGCAAGTCCTACATATGCAGGATCTTTTCTTGATAATGCAAACTCTGCAAGTCCTAATGGGTTAGAACGATAAGATGAAGTCTCTCCTGAAGGAATCAGTTCATCTGTTGTTGTAACAGGATCATGAATTTCTGAAACAACTTTTAACAACATATTCTGTGGAAGTGCAGACATCTCTGGCCAATCTTTGATGTTTGGTCCAAACTGAATCTCTACAGATGGATCTGCAACACCTTTGCTGTCAAATACACGATTATCGTAAATTGTCTTATCAAAATGATATTTTGGAATAAAATCACTTGCTTCCACATCAGTTGCAGCTGTTAAATATCCTTTATTCGCTGCAGTTGCCGCGATAGAACGTGCATCCATTAATGCTACAGAAGAAATCTGACCATTCTGAAGTTTAGAGCCTTCACGATTTGGGAAGTTTCTTGTTGAATGACGAATACTGAATGCATTATTCGCAGGTGTATCTCCGGCACCAAAGCAAGGTCCGCAGAAAGCTGTCTTAACGATCGCACCTGTCTGCATCAAATCTGCAACTGCTCCATTCTTCACCAGTTCCATATAAATTGGTGTACTTGCAGGATAGACACTTAATGTAAATTCGTCAGAACCGATACTTGCTCCCTTTAAGATGTTAGCTGCCGCACAGATATTCTCATATCCACCACCAGCACATCCTGCAATGATTCCCTGATCGACATAAAGTTTTCCATCACGTACTTTATCACGTAATGAATAATCAACAGCTCCATCTAAACTTACTAATGCACGTTTCTCTACATCTGCTAAGATATCATCAAGGTTTGCATTCACCTCTTCGATCGTATATGTATTGCTTGGATGGAATGGCATAGCGATCATTGGTTTGATCTTATCTAAGTCAACTTCCACGATTCCATCATAGTAAGCAACTTTTCCAGGATTTAATTCCTTAAAGTCTTCAGATCTTCCATGAATCTCATAAAATTCTTTGATCTTGTCATCTGTTCTCCAGATAGAAGACAGACATGTTGTCTCTGTCGTCATAACATCGACACCGATTCGGAAATCTGCACTTAAATTAGACACACCAGGTCCGACAAATTCCATAACCTTATTATTTACATAACCTTTTTCAAATACTGCTCCAATAATTGCCAGTGCAACATCCTGTGGCCCGACTCCTTTGACTGGTTTACCTTTTAGATAAATTCCGATTACTCCAGGCATGTTGATATCATAAGTTCTGTTAAGAAGCTGTTTTACAAGTTCTGGTCCCCCTTCTCCCATTGCCATGGTTCCAAGTGCTCCATAACGAGTATGGCTGTCTGATCCAAGAATCATCTTTCCACCGCCTGCTAACATCTCTCTTGCAAACTGATGAATAACTGCCTGATGAGGTGGTACATAAACTCCACCATATTTCTTTGCAGCTGTTAAGCCAAACATATGATCATCTTCGTTGATCGTTCCACCAACAGCACACAGACTGTTATGACAGTTTGTCAAGACATATGGTACCGGGAATTTTTCAATTCCTGATGCTCTTGCTGTCTGGATAATTCCAACAAACGTAATATCATGGGATGTTAATTTATCAAATCTGATCTGAAGTTTTTCCATATTTCCGGATGTGTTGTGATCTCTCAAAATACCATATGCAATGGTATTTTTCGCAGCATCCTCTTTGGATACTTTTTCACCGACAAGCTGCTTTAAAGCTCCGGCTTCAGATTCTTTTACTAAAGTTGTTCCGTCTACAAGATATGCACCTTCTGAAAATAATTGAATCATGTATCTGTCCTCCTGCAATGCATTTTTTCTAATTATTATAACATACTTCTGCACTTTATGGAAGTAAAACGTTAAAAGGCGCAGACATCGAAGCTCTGCACCTTATGTATTTTATTTACCTTAAATGAGAATCAGATAAACTGTTGCAATTGAAATAACGATCTGAATGATCGCAAATCTGAAAACTGTCTGTGTATTAGACCATCCGATCTTTTTGCGAACATGATCATGAAGCGGCATGGTTGTATTTTCAAAAATATGAATCTTTAAAAATCTTAATAATGCCACCTTTAAAAGTCCTAAACCACCATCAAGGATCAGGATTAACGCTACTAATAAGAATAAGAACGGACTTCCTGTCTTAAGCACTGCAATACTAATAAAAATTCCCATTGCACGGCTTCCTGCATCTCCCATCATCAGACGGCTTGGTGTTGCATTATACCATAAATATCCAAGGATACATACAACAAACAGCAGGATGATATATGGAAACTGTGTTTCGTTACCACGGATCTGGTCGATCACATAGATTGTCATTAATGTAATGATCGTTAATGTTCCTGATAATCCATCAACCCCGTCAGAACAGTTTGTGACATTGATTGCTGCCCATACTAAGACGATCGTAAGGATAAAGAACAATACTGGTGGAATGTAGAATTTCACACCAATCGTTGCAAGCTCTACATAAGTAGAATTAAAATGCATATAGTTAAGTGCTGCTACTGCCGCTACAAGGAAATCAAGAATTCCTTTTTTCAGCTCACCCCATGGCACTTCTGCTGCATCATCCAAAAAACCTGTTAACATTTCAATGAACACAAGTACCAGATAGATAAACATCTCTACAAACATCTCTCCAAACAGCAATGCTGCAATACAAAACACAGAAATAAAGATGATTCCTGCACCCCTTGGTTTTCCTGCGGATAACTTTCCATTATGTGCAAATTCTCTTCCATGATCTCTTGGCAGCCAGTCATTCAAAAAGGATGTCAGGATACACGTTGCAGAAAATGCAAAAAATACTCCGATAAATGCCGTGATCGGTAAAACTTCTCCGGCAAACATATTTAACATTGGTATTCCTCCTAATTATCTTTTGATATGCTCTTTTTTATCACACAATTATTTAGTATATCACGGATTTCAAATATTGCAATTCCCTTTTTTCTATTTTTGCTTCATTTTTTTTACTGTTTTTAACAGCTCTTTTGTATCTTTTATAATATCTTTTGCACCAAAAATTGCTGAAACTACAGCAACACCATCAATCCCTGTTCCTGTTAAAGCATCAATATTATCTTTTTTAATTCCTCCGATCGCCACGATTGGTATATCCACAGCTTCTTTAATCTTTTTAATTTCTTCTTTGGATACAACATTCGCATCTTTCTTTGTCGATGTCGCACATACGGCTCCAACTCCTAAATAATCTGCTCCACCTTTTTGTGCTTTCAGTGCTTCCTTCACATTGTGAGCGGATACACCTATGATCTTATCTTCTCCAAGAAGTTTTCTTGCTTCTTCCACAGACATATCATCTTGTCCAATATGTACTCCGTCAGCATCTACTTCCAGTGCAACTTTGATATTATCATTGATCACAAATGGAATCTGGTATTGTGCTGCCAGTTTCTTCATCTCTCTTGCTTCTTTTATAAATTCTCCCTCTGAAAGCTTCTTTTCACGAAGCTGCAAAAAAGTAATGCCACCTTTTAGTGCTTGTTTTACCTGCTCCATTAGTGTGACTTCTTTCGCCCATGCTCTGTCTGTGACTGCGTATAATGTCATTGTTTCAGCTTCTACTCTCAATCTGATTACTCCTTTCCATCCATGTTTCATCTATATTACTCATCGCATCTATAAGATGCACTTTTAACGTTCCTGTTCCTTTTGCATTTTCTCTGGCATATTCCCCACAGATTCCCATTGCAGAAACTGCTGTGACTGTTGCTTCTAGGATATTTCCTTGGTTTGCCCCGATAAATCCTGCGATCACGCCATCAAGCATACACCCGCATCCTGTAATTCTTGCCATTTCCGGAACACCATTTTTTATAAAATAAACAGTTTCTCCATCTGTTACAAGATCAGTTTCTCCTGTGATCACAATAACAGCTTTTGTTTTTACTGCCAGCTCTTTCGCCATCCTGATTACTTTTTTCTGATTATCTTCCGTTATAATATCATCTTTCTTCGCATCCACACCATAAGAATTTTCACTCCATTCATATAGTGTCTTTATCTCTGATATATTACCACGGATGACACTAAAACGAACCTCATTAAGCAGTTTTATTGCTGTATCTTTTCGAAACTTTGATGCTCCGACTCCTACTGGATCAAATACGATTGGATGACCTGATTCATTTGCTTTCTTTCCTGCAAGCAGCATTGATCTTACGATATTTTGCTTTAATGTTCCCATATTGATCACAAGGCAGTCACTGATACCCGTAATCTCACAAACTTCTATTGGGTCATCCGCCATGATCGGAGATGCACCCATCGCAAGAATAATATTCGCTACGTCATTGATCGTTACATAATTAGTAATACAATGAACCATTACTGAATCTTTTCTAACCTTGTCAAAAACATTTTGAAAATTCAATTCTCCCATTATTTTTCCTTCTTTGTTATTTCTTTTCATACATTCTATTGCAGATTATACCACAAACACAAAAAAAGGTATACCAATGAATTTTTCTCACATTTTGCCATCCATAGAATATTATAAACTGTAAATAAATCTTTGGAGGTTTTAGCATGAGTGATTTAGCTGCAACTGGCTGCGGAGGATCTTGTGGTTCATCTGGTTTCGGAGGAAATAACAGCTGCCTGCTTCTTTTAATTCTGCTTTGCTGCTGCGGATGCGGTAATAACGATGGATGTGGATGTGGAAATGGCTGTGACAGCCTGATCTGGATCATCTTAATCCTGTGTTGCTGCGGTAATGGTGGTTTTGGATGTGGAAATAACAATGGCTGTGGATGTGGATGCTGATCCTATTAATTTTGACATAACACGATCTTTCCTTAAAACGTAAAATGAGGATGCCTCAAACTGGCATCCTCATTTTTATTATCGTACGATTAAAAATAGCAGACATAAAATCCATATATTCGGCTGATTTTGTTTTCTACATATTGCTTTTGTTTTCTGTGCATGATAACTGTTTTTATTTCTTATTTCCTTTGAATCCCTCTGTCTTCTCTTTTGTTCTTCTTTTCTTTTTAGACACTCTGCATCTAATTCATAGACCGTATTTTCTTCTTCCACAAAAATTTCACTCATAATTTACTTCACCTCCTAATACTATAGGATATGAGAATAAATCTGAAGGTTGTGACAATCATGGAACAAAACCAAATTCCCTGGGAAAATTTCTTCCGCAGTGATTCTTCTAATATGTTAGAAGATGCTCTTCCATATCTGCCGCCAAATTTAAAAAAAGTGGCAGCAATCTATATTAAATTAACAGAATTATCCCGAATCTCCACTCAATTTGATAATGAACAAACGCTTTCCGCCTGTGGTTTTGACCAAAATCCTGCTTCTATGGAATTATTACTAAATGCCATGAAACTTCGTGCGCCAAAAGAAACTGCCGAGCAAATTGAACAAATTCTCCAAATGATGCAGATGTTTGAAATATATCAAAATTACCAGCGTTTTGTTGGCACTACTGGTAATCATAGTCCTTCTTCATCAAATAAAAATTCTAATGCAGATCTTTTTTCAAAACTAATGCCAATGATGATGGCAGGCGATTCATCTTCCAATAACCATCCGAAGCCAAATTCTGATTTTATGAACAAATTAAACCAGATTCTAAAAAAATAAAGGAGTTTTTTATGTCTGATCATTCCAGCCATTTAAAAAATTTATCAGATCTTAATCCAAAAAAACTGGAGATCATTGAATTTGTGATCTCCAGCTGCCAGGGAAAGCCTCTTGAACTAATTCTTCCTGATCTTATGGCAGCTGCAAGCCGCCTTTCTGAACAAGGTCTTTCTTTTACAAATGAAGAAATCTCTGTGATCATGGATAGTCTTAAGGAAACAATGTCTCCTGAGGAACAGCAGCGTATTGATATGATCCGTCCATTGATCATGTAACTTTAAGAAAGCAGTTCTTCTGCTTTCTTTAAATAACCGCGGATCACGTCACAAGAATGGGCAAACTGTGCCTCTTCCTCCGCTGTAAGTTCCATTTCCACAATCTCTTCTATTCCATCTGTTCCGATCACAACAGGTACTCCTGCTGCCACATCTTTCTGTCCATACTCTCCATCTAGATGTACAGATAATGGCCAAATTCGTTTTTCATCATGAAAAATAGATTTTACGATCTCACTTAATGCAATTCCGATTCCAAATTCCGTACTTTTCTTTCCAATAATGACCGTCATTCCTGCCTGACGTACTTCATCCTGTAACTGTTCGATCGTAATCTTTCCTAATGTATCTGGATTTTCTTTCTGTAATTTTACAAATGATTTTCCACCAACGGACACATGAGATAATGGGACGATCTGGGAATCTCCATGTTCTCCCATACAGAAAGCATCAATAGAATTTCTATGATATCCTGTTTTTTCTTCCAGAATTCGCTTAATTCTTAAACTATCAAGACTCGTTCCTGTACTAAAGCAACGGAATCTATCAATTTCCAATGCCTTTCTTAAACATTCCCCAACAACATCTGCAGGATTTGTGATACTGATCAAAATTCCTTGAAACTTTGTGTTTTTGATCTTTGGAATGATATCTTTGAGTCTCTCTATAGAGTCTTCAAACATGTCAAGTCTCGTCTCTCCCTCTTTACGGCTTCTTCCGATCGCATTAACAAGAATATCTGCATCACAAAGATCGTCGTAATTTCCTGAGCGAATCACAACTTTTGCAGGAATGCATGCTCCCATATCATCAAGATCCAGCACCTGGCTTTTTGCTTTTTCTTCATCTGTGTCGATCAGCACAATTTCATTTGCAAGAGCACGAAACATCAATGATAATGCACAATGTGTTCCAACATGTCCTGCTCCTAAAATCACGATTTTTCTATTCTCCATCTGTTTTTCCTTTCATTTTAATTAAGTATCTGTATTTTCCGTTATCTGCACTCGATCACTGCATAAGGTTTTTGGTTCGCATCACACATGCTGACCAGTATTCTGTTATCTTCTTTTGCATATCTTGGATATAAAATATCTCCTTCATATGCTTGTTTTTTGTATTCCACACGAAGTTGTCTGACCTCTAAATCCTGGGGCAGCTGCTCAAATGCTGTCTTTACATACCAGCTGTTATTGACATGTTCATTGCTGTCGATCCAACTTCTTTGTACCTTTACTGCTTCTTTGTCTTCCCATTCTCTGGATAGTTTGATCTTTCTTGGTTCATATTCCATCTCTAACGGAGTTTCTAATTTGTAAACATTTATTTCTTCCTGTCCTGGTCGGACTGGCATTCCTGTTTCTGTGTTTATATATACCCAAATTGAATTGGCATACGCTAATCGTTCACCTTTTGTTGTCTCCATAATAAAATTCCTTGTCGCATGGAACTTATCAAATCCAGAGCCCCATGTTCCAACTATAATATTTTCACATTCTTCTGGTCGTCTTTCAAAGACGATCTGCCAAGAATTCAAGATCCATGTACGTTTTTTATTTGCAAGATATTCTACTCCAACACCCAATTCTTCTGACTGAAAAGCACTGCAGTCCTGAAAATAATCAACTACTGCCGGAATTGATAGCCTTCCGCTTCTATCGATTTCACTGTATCGGATTCTACTGTCAAATGTATACATATTATAACCTTTCTGATTTTTAAGTGAAAAAATAGCGCAGACACTTTTCATCGTTATCTGCGCCATTTGTATCATTTTATTTCTGAACGATATTTACGATTCTTCCTGGTACATAAATTTCTTTTACAATGTTTCCATTTAATTTATCTCCAAGAACTTCTTTTGCTTTCGCAAGAACAGAATCTTTATCTTCTTCTGCAGCAATGACAAGTTTTCCTTTGACTTTACCATTGATCTGAACAACGATCTCTACTTCGTCTTCTTTCATTGCTTCTTCATCATATGTTGGCCATGTCTCAGCAAATACACTATCCTCATGTCCCATTGCTTCCCATAATTCTTCTGCGATATGTGGTGCAAATGGTGCTAGTAATACAACTGCATCTTCCAGAGTTTCTTTGTCAACTCCACCTTTTTTAGCCATTGCTGTTAATGTATTTGTGTATTCCATGAATCCACTGACAACAGTATTTAAGCTGAAGTTATTTAAACGTGTTGTAATATCATAAATCAGTTTATGACGAACTTTTAATAATTCTTTATCAGCTTTTACACCTTTATCTTTCTGGTCCATAACGAGTTTGTAGAATCTTGTTAAGAATCTATGCACTCCGTCAATACCACTCTCATCCCATTCTGCATCTAATTCAGGTGGTCCGACGAACAGTTCGTACATTCTTAAGGAGTCACATCCATAGTCTCTTACAAGATCATCTGGAGATACAACATTTCCTTTAGATTTACTCATCTTGATACCATTTTTACCTGTGATCATTCCCTGATTGAACAGTTTGTGGAATGGCTCGTCAAAGTCGATCACTCCGATATCACATAAGAATTTCGTGTAGAATCTTGAATATAACAGATGTAATACGGCATGCTCTACACCACCAATGTACATATCAACTGGTAAATATTTATCTGCTTTCTCTCTGGATACTAATTCTTCATTATTCTTGTTATCGATATATCTTAAGAAATACCATGAAGATCCAGCCCATTGAGGCATTGTATTTGTCTCACGTTTGGCATCTTTGCCACATACAGGACACTTGCAGTTTACCCATTCTTCGATATCTGCTAATGGAGATTCTCCTGTTCCTGTTGGTTCATATTTCTCTACTTCTGGTAATGTTAATGGCAATTCTTCTTCTGGTACCGGAACTGCTCCACAGTCTGGACAATGAACAATAGGGATTGGTTCACCCCAGTAACGCTGACGGCTGAATACCCAGTCACGTAATTTGTAGTTTGTTGTCTTCTTACCGATTCCCATCTCTTCGATGATCTTTGGTGCTTCTTCTTTTAATTCAGAAGATTCTTTTCCATTCCAGTCTCCGGAATTGATCATGATACCTGATGCTTCTGTGTAAGCTTCTTCCATGTTCTCGATCTCTTTACCATCTTTGGCGATAACCTGGATGATAGGAATGTTGAATTTCTTAGCGAATTCAAAGTCACGATCGTCATGAGCTGGTACACACATGATCGCTCCTGTACCGTAATCAGCAAGTACATAGTCAGATAACCAGATTGGTACTTTTGCTCCATTGATTGGGTTGATCGCATAACTTCCTGTAAATACACCTGTCTTTTCTTTATCCTGCATACGGTCTACGGATGATTTTAAGGATGCCTGATAAATATATTCTTCTACTGCTTCTCTTGTCTCATCTGTTGCAAGTTCTTTCGCAAGCTCATGTTCTGGAGCTAATACCATGAATGTTGCTCCATGTAGTGTATCTGGACGAGTTGTGTATACTGTGATCTCATCATCTCTTCCGTCCACCTTAAAGTTAACTTCTGCACCATGGCTCTTACCGATCCACTCTGCCTGCATCTTCTTAACTTTCTCCGGCCAGTCAAGTTTATCAAGATCTGCTAACAAACGATCTGCATAAGCTGTGATCTTTAACATCCACTGTCTTAAGTTTTTCTTTGTAACGTCTGCTCCACAACGTTCACACTTACCATTAACTACTTCTTCATTTGCAAGTCCTGTCTTACATGATGGACACCAGTTGATCGGCATCTGTTTTTCATATGCAAGACCTTTCTTGAACATCTTTACGAAAATCCACTGTGTCCATTTGTAAAATTCAGGATCTGTTGTGTTAACTTCCATATCCCAGTCATAGATTGCTGAAATCTCGTTGATCTGGCGTTTGATGTTCTTAATATTGGCTTCTGTAGAAATGCGAGGATGTGTTCCCATCTTGATCGCATAGTTCTCTGCTGGAAGTCCGAATGCATCCCATCCCATTGGATGAATGACATAATATCCATTTAACAGTTTGTAACGGCTCCATACATCACTGATCACATATCCTCTCCAGTGACCTACGTGAAGTCCACTTCCTGATGGATATGGGAACATGTCTAAGCAGTAATATTTTGGTTTCTTACCGTCATTTACATTGACAGGATGTTCCTGCCAGTGTTTTCTCCATTTTTGTTCGATTGCCTTATGGTTATAAGGTGTTGCCATATTTTATTCCTCCTAGCCGTATCTATCTCTTGCTGACTGTCCTATTGCTTATGCCAGCTGATAAATTCTTTAATCTTTTTTATTTTATCATACTGAAATGTCGTGTCAACTATCCTGCTAAAAAACTTCAAAAATTATAAAGAGGAAATGCATCATTTCCAGATACATTTCCTCTCTTAAATTATAATTACTGTTCAACTGGCTGATCAGTCTGCTCTTCTGCGGATTGTTGGGCTTCCTGTCCTACATTTACTGTAACTTTATATGTTACAGTCGTTCCATTCTTTCCTTCGTAAGAAACTGTTGCTGTAATAACTCCTGTTTCAGTATCTCTTGAAACTGTTACAGTTGCTTTAGTTGATTCTACAGGTTTTCCATTGTCTGTGATCGTAATTGCTTCACGTACTGCTTTCTCGATCTGATCATTTGTTGCTGAATTTTCCACTATCACTGCTTTTGTTGATTTGATTACTGCATCATCACCTAAAACTGTGATCTTAACATTTTTTATAGCTGCACGATTTGGTTTGTTCACATTCTTCGCAACATACTGTACATAATATGTTCCAGCTTTTGTAAATTTGTATGCTTTTGCTTTGGCATAGCTGTATGTTGTGTAGCTGCCTGCACCTGGTGCTTGAATCTTCACACTCATGCTGCTTGTTACACTCTTACCACTTTTCATCTTCGCAGATACACCGCTGACTGCATTGGTTGTATTGATATTCACTGTACGATCCTTAGCTGTGATCACTGGTGCCTTTGTATCAACAACTCTCACTGTAAATGTCTTTGTTGTTGTAACTCCTAAAGAAGATTTTACAGCATATTTGATTCGATATGTTCCAAGTGATTTTGTTGAGAATTTTGCCTTCTTATACTTACCATTGCTGTATTTTGTTACTCCGTATGTAACTTTGCTTGTAAGACTTCTCTTTGTGATCTTATCTTTTGCTGTTACACCAGATTTTATATTATAAGAAGTTCCATACTCTGCTGTCGCAGCTTTCTTTGATGAAATACTGATCGTTGCTTTCTGTTTGCGATATGGATTCTTCTTATCTGGATCTGTTGGATCCCAGTACATTCTTCTGGATGTTGACACTTTGATTCCTTTTGGTTTACCAAGAGGTCCTGGGTTCTTGCTGCTGTATACAGTAACTTTTGTTCTTAGTGCACAGTTATCATAGATCCATTTTGCATCTGCTACTGATAATCTGACACATCCATGAGATGCCGTCTGCCCAAGTTTATTAAACTGTACCGTTGACTGTGTTCTCTTATCTTTCTGATAATACCATACAGAATGGAAGAGGATTCCTCCATGGATCCTTGTACAATACTGTCCATAACTTGGTCCCATCAATGTCTGCCAGCGATATTTGGCTGGTGTATAGAAAGTACCTGATGGTGTGTTAGATCCTCCACAGGAAACCAAAAATGCTTTGATCGGTTTATACTTTCCTCTCTTTAACTGATAAACAGTTGCTACATTTGCCCGTTTGTTAACTTTGATCCAATACTTTGTATTGGCAGCCTTCGCAGTCTTTGGTGCTGCAAATGAGAATCCAAATGCTGTCACGATCATTAATACGACTGCACATAATTTTTTACATCTTAATTTAAATGATTTCATATTGCTCCTTTCTTTCCGCCTGTTCTTTTCTATTATATCTTTGCATTTTCTTCTTGTAAACATATAAATATGCTGATATGATAAATTTAAATTTTTTTTAAGATTTGTAATCATTTTTTATTCATTTTCAAATGATTACAGTACAATAAGAAAGGATGTTTTTATGTTTCAATTTAATCACTTTAATTTTAACGTTTTAGATCTTGAAAAGAGCTTAAAATTCTATAAAGAAGCTTTAGGACTTGACGTTGTCCGCGAAAAGGATTCTTCTGATGGAAGTTTTAAGATCGTTTATCTTGGCGATCACTCTTCTGATTTCTTATTAGAGCTTACTTGGATGCGTGATCAAAAAGAGCCTTATAATCTTGGAGATGAGGAATTTCATCTTGCTTTGACTGCAGATGATTTTGATCAGGCGCATGCACTTCATGAGAAGATGGGATGTATTTGTTTTGAGAACCATGATATGGGAATTTATTTTATTAATGATCCGGATGGGTATTGGATTGAGATCATTCCAGCGAAATAGATTGATTGATACTATCTAGGCTATAAATGAAGAATTGCTCTATCATACGGTTCTGTGCCAGATGATAGAGCAATTCTTCTTATACTTTAGTGTATTGGATACTATTTCGGTATTATTGAATGTTCCATCTTTGGCTTCTTTTGTTTCTCTCCTTCTCCTACCGCTACAATTATTCTTAAAAAATAAATCTGCTGGAATTGAGGAAATCTTAAATTTTCCAAGATGAGCTGATCTACTGCCATTTCAGCTAACTTATATTCATCTCTTTGCACATTCGCCCAGGCCATCTTCAAAAGATATCCATTTTTTATACTATATCATATCCCCCCTATATTAAAACAAGCTGACACCACATATTTCTGTGATATCAGCTTATCTTCACATATCTTATCAAATTTTATCTACAATTCTTCAAGAATGCCTCATATCCTTTTTCCACTTCATAGATATCGGACTTACTTGTGATTTCCCATGGTGCATGCATGCTTAGAACTGCAACGCCACAGTCGATGACATTCATGCTGTAGGCTGCTGGAATGTAAGCGATCGTTCCTCCGCCTCCTTCGTCAACTTTTCCAAGTTCAGCTGTCTGAAACGCTACTTTTGCATCATCAAAGATCTTTCTTAACTGGGCGATGTATTCTGGGTTTGCATCATTGGATCCTGATTTTCCTCTGGCTCCGGTGTATTTGTTTAATACTAAGCCCTTTCCGAAATATGCACAGTTTTTCTTCTCCATAACACTTGGATAGTTTGGATCGAAGGCTGCGCTTACGTCGGATGATAGCATGTAGGAATTCTGCAGGGTTCTTCTTAATCTCAGGTCCTTGTAATCTCCTGTTAAGGCTAAGATTTCCGCGACTGTATTTTCAAAGAATTTAGAGTGCATTCCAGTTGCTCCAACACTTCCGATCTCTTCTTTATCTACTAAGATGCAGCAGGATGTTCTCTTTGGTGCTTCTACATTTAACATAGCTGCTAAGGATGTATAGGCACAGACTCTGTCATCTTGTCCGTAGGACATGATCATGCTGCGATCTAATCCAAAGTCTCTTGCTTTTCCTGCTGGTACGACTTCAATCTCTGCGGATAAGAAGTCTTCTTCTTCTATTCCGTATTCTTCATCTAATAACTGTAACAGCTGTTTCTTAACTGCTTCTTTTTCTTCGTCTTTTAATGGTTTACTTCCGATCAGAACGTTAAGGTCTTCTCCTTCTACGATCACATTCCCTTTCTTCTGCATCTGTTTTCCTGATAAATGGATTAAAAGATCTGTAATTCCCACTACTGGATCTTCGTCTTTTTCTCCAATACAGATGTTGACTCTTGTTCCATCTTTTTTAACTACAACTCCGTGTAATGCCATTGGAAGTGTAACCCACTGGTATTTTTTGACTCCACCATAGTAGTGTGTGTCTAATAATGCCATCTCTGTATCTTCATATAATGGATTTTGTTTTAAATCCAGTCTTGGGGAATCGATATGGGCTCCTAAAATATTTAATCCGTCTTCGATCGCATCTTCTCCAATCTGGAATAATACGATCGTTTTCTCCATCCATGTGCGATAAACTTTATCACCTGCTTTTAATGGTGTCTGATTCTTGATCAGTTCTTCTAAATCCTGATATCCGGCTTTCTCTGCCAGTTCTATAGATTGTGCCACGCATTCTCTTTCTGTCTTTCCATTGGATAAGAAATCTTTGTATTCCTTACAAAGTTCTTCTAACACCTTTAAATCTGCTTCTTCATATGTTGTCCATGCATTTGCTCGATTCATCTATAATGTCTCCTTCCATTGTGCTTCTTTAAATCCAATCAGCACGAAATCATCTCCTACAATCAGTGGTCGTTTTACTAACATTCCGTCTGTTGCAAGCAATTCATATTGTTCTTCTTCTGACATTTCTGGTAATTGATCTTTCAATCCAAGTTCACGGTATTTCATGCCACTTGTATTAAAAAATCGTTTCAGCGGCAGTCCGCTTCTTTGATGCCAGTCTTTTAGTTCTTCGGCGGTTGGATTATCTTCGATGATATGGCGGTCTTCATAGGATACGCCATGTTCATCCAACCATTTCTTTGCTTTCTTGCAGGTACTACATTTTGGATATTCTAAAAACAGCATTGTTTCGCCTCCTCGCATTTATCTTATCTGTTTTATCATAGCACATTCGCGTGTCAGCGTAAATCTTTGAATGATTTTCTCAAAATAGTACCAGTAATCTTTCCGTTTTATGTTCTGTTTTGTGTAAACAGGTATAGCCTTTTGACTTTTCCCATTGACCAGATATCGAATTTCTCCAATCTTTTGCCCTTTTTTCACAGGGGCATCAACGTATGAAGGCAAAATACTCTCAACCTTTATCTGATCCGTTTTCTTTACCAGAAATGAAACTTTCAGATTTCCTGTTTTTAATAAGACTTTTTGTTTTAAGCCATCTTTTACATAAATCTCTTTGATCTTACTTGTATCTGCAACAATCTCTCGTTTCTCGTAATGATCTATGGCATATTGGACCAGCTTTCTTACATCGTTCCATTTATAGGTTTTATGTGGCGGCCATCCACTTGCAAGAACTGAAAGTGTCATCGTCATATTTTTCTGCTTCACTGCTCCGACATAGCAATATCCCGCTTTCGAAGTATACCCGGTCTTCCCAGATATAGCTCCCTGCATAGTAGATAACAATGCATTATGATTGTTACAGGTAAACCTTCTCTTCCCACTGTCATCCGTAAATGTATGCTGTTTTGCCTGTGTAATTTCAAGGAAGTGCTGATTCTTAATGCAAGATGCCATAATCTTTGCCAAATCCTGTGCGGTTGTTTCATGCCTTCCGTTCTTGTCTGTCCCATCCAGTCCATTTGGTGTTACAAAATGTGTATTGGATGCTCCAAGTTTTCCTGCCAACTGATTGACTCTTTTTTCAAATTTTTCTACACTTCCTGCGGCGTATTCTGCCAGCACTACTGCACAATCATTATAAGATTCCAGCATCAGTCCATAAAGTAGATCTTTCACTTTATAACTTTCTCCTTCTCTAACCCCTAATCTTACTTTCGGCTGTATTGCAGCATTTTTGGAAACTTTAGCCTTCTTTTCAATATCACAATGTTCTAAAATATATAAACACGTCAAAATCTTTGTCGTACTTGCATTGGGCATTTTCTGGTCCTTAGATTTTCCATAGAGAATCTTGCCGCTTTCAGCATCCATGATCACAGCTGCCTTTGCATTTAAATTTAATTCGTCTGCTGATATCGAATATATCTGTACACTGCATATGATCATATATAAAAAAACAAAAACAATAGTTTTCATATCCTCATACCTTTCTTTTTATTCATCGAAAATTCAATATAATACAAGTATATGGAATCCATTGTTTCTTTATTATAATTTTATGATAAATACTGGCATTGGCGGATTGTTTTTCTTGTTCGGGAAGTCCTGTCTTGCAATAAAATATTTACGATCATCCAGCTGACTTAAGTATTCAAGTACACCATCTCGTTCCTCAAATCCACTATCTCCTCCACTGTAAATACAGATACTCATGATCCCACCAGTTTTTAGCAGCTCAAACCCTGCTTGTATTGCCTCAATCGTTGTGTTTGTCTTCGTTGCAAGATGGTGATCTCCACCCGGAAGATAGCCAAGATTAAACATAATACAGGATACTTCTGATTCTTTGACGTACTTTTTCATATGTTCGTGTCCATCCAGGATCAGTTTTGCATTCATTTCATGCTTATCTAACTTTTCTTTTGTTTGTCTTAATGCATCCTCCTGCACATCAAAGGCATATACTTTTCCATCTATTCCTGTTTTACTGCATAAATAATAAGTATCTCCACCTTTTCCCATCGTTGCATCAATGCAGCAGTCTCCTTCTTTGATATATCCATCCAATACCTGATGGATCCAATCTGTCATAGTAATTCTCATTTCATTATTTCCTTTTATCTGCTTATATTAATGAGTCCTGTTTTTTAAGGATTCTCCACCAACAATAAAAAAGCAGGGAAGTTTATTGGCAAACTCCCCTGTATTTTTATTAATAGTATGTTACAACCGGGTCACCCTGGCTTACTAATTTGTATAATGTTGCTGCGGAAGATGTTGGAAGGTTAACGCATCCATGAGATCCGTTAGAAACATATTCACTTCCACCAAAGGATCCTCTCCATGGTGCAGAGTGGAATCCTACATTGCCAATGAATGGCATCCAGTATTTAACGTCAGAACTGTATCCCTGTCCACTTAATGTCGCACTTGGCTGTTTATAAAGAATATACGCAACACATTCTGGTGTCTTACGGTCTGCTGTAAGCTTACCAGTAACACAAGCTGTCGCAAATTTTAATTTTCCTTTTTTATAATAATAAACAGTCTGTGCACCCATATCTACTTCTACATAAGTATCTCCGATATCTCCGTTAACACCATCATAGACTTTCGCTTTTTCTCTCCAGTATGGCTCTCTTGTTTCTGTTGTTCCTTCTTTTAACATCTTCTTTACAGAAGCCATTTCTTTGTCTTTACTGATACGCCATCCATATGGTCCACCATAGATCTTCTTTGTACGTCCATCATGTGTTTTAAACTTATGCCATCCATACTGTGTATTGTATTTATACATAAATTTTAATAGCCAGTTTTCCATTGCATTTTTGTCTACTTTATATCCTGAATAATCTTTCTTGGTCTTTAACCAGCTACTGTATGTATTCTTATCAAGAACAACTACCTGTTTTCCAAATTTATATGTAATACTTCCTTTTAACTTCTTGTTCATCTCTTTTGTAAGACTTACAAGCTTGTCACTCTTAGATGTATATTCTGGATTGTTATAGCAGTTCTCTTTATCCAGAGAAATTGAAGGAATTCCATCTTTGACAGCTTGTCCAATCTTCTTTGCTGCTATATCTTCCTTAAGTTCTGTTCCTTCCTCTTCTTTCTGGATGATGAATTTTCCATCTTTATATACTGGTTTTGCATTCGCCGTCTTGATCATCTTCTTACTATTGAATGCACCTAGTTTCTTATATGCTTTATTGAAAGACTTTGTATCATAAGAATACATTGTCACATTGTCATAATGTTCTGTACCAAATAGTCCTTTAATCCATCCAAATGATCCTTGATCTTCTTTAATCTGTTTAATCTCATCGGCACCTTCAAACTTGGTTTTAACCTGATCACTTGTTAATGTTTCTGTCTTTCCTTTTCTTTCCCTGATAGTTAAAGAATAGTCACTTGCATTCTTATTGAAAATCTCAACAACTTCATCTACTGTCTTTCCAGCAACATTCATTCCATTGATCTTAGTTCCCCAGAAGAATTTCTTACTGAAGTAAAAACCAATCACAAAATAGATTACCAGTACCGCAACAACTGCAATTCCAAGATAATGTTTCCATGTTAGTTTTTTATTTTCCATTTGTTTTATCCCTCCTAAATACAACTTCCTATTATAGTACAATCTTTCTAAAATAACTACTGTTTTTTTATACTTTTATGTATTTTTATAGAATCAATTTTCATAATTTTTTTGGTTTTTTTAAGATACTTTGATAATTTTTTAACATTTTCTCTTGTACTTACACATTCAAAATGATAAAATATAACTAGTGTGTTAACAATGAAACTTAGATTTCATCTAATTTATTTTTAGGAGGACTTATTATGTCATTCACGCAAGAATATCAAAAAAAATTAACAACAGCAGATGAAGCAGTTAAGGTTGTAAAATCTGGAGACCGTCTGGAATATGGATGGTGCGTAACAACTCCAGTAGCTTTAGATGAAGCACTGGCAAAACGTATGCCAGATCTTGAAAATATCCAGATCCATGGTGGTATCGTTATGCGCCCACTGGCAATCACTCAGATTGAAAATCCAGCGGACCATTTCACATGGAATTCCTGGCACATGGGTGGTTTAGAAAGAAAATGGATCAATGAAGGATTCTCTTTCTATGCACCAATTCGTTACTCTGAATTACCAAGCTACTATCGTGATTATCTTCCAGAAACTGATGTCGTTATGATGCAGGTTGCACCTATGGATGCTCACGGATATTTCAACTTTGGTCCTAGTGCATCTCATACAGCTGCTATGCTTGAGAAAGCAAAATGCGTTATCGTTGAGGTTAATGAGAATATGCCTCGTTGCCTTGGAGGATTTGAAGAAGGAATCCATATTTCCAAAGTTGATATGATCGTTGAAGGAAATAATCCAGCAATCGATGAATTAGGTGGCGGAGGAGCTGCGACTGAAGTTGATCAGGCAGTTGCAAAACTGATCGTTGATCAGATTCCTGATGGAGCTTGTTTACAGCTTGGTATTGGTGGTATGCCAAATGCCGTTGGATCTCTGATCGCAGAATCTGACTTAAAGGACTTAGGTGTTCATACAGAAATGTACGTTGATGCGTTCGTTGATATTGCAAAAGCTGGTAAGATTACTGGAGCTAATAAAAACATCGATCGTTATCGTCAGACATATGCTTTCGCAGCAGGTACTAAGAAGTTATATGATTATTTAAATGATAACCCAGCATGCATGAGTGCTCCTGTTGATTATACAAACAGCATTGCTACTATTTCATCCATTGATAACTTTATCTCTATCAATAATGCGGTAGATATTGACCTTTATGGACAGATCAGTGCTGAATCTTCAGGAATTCGTCAGATCAGTGGTGCCGGCGGACAGCTTGACTTCGTTATGGGTGCTCACTTATCTAATGGTGGTAAGAGTTTCGTATGCTTGTCTTCTACTTTCACAAATAAGAAAGGTGAGACATTCTCAAGAATCCTTCCTACATTACATAATGGATCTATCGTTACTGATACTCGTGCAAATGCTCACTATATTGTTACCGAATATGGTATGGCTAACTTAAAAGGTAAGTCTACATGGGAACGTGCTGAAGCATTAATTAACATCGCTCATCCAGACTTCAGAGACCAGCTGATCAAAGATGCTGAAACTGCTCATATCTGGAGAAGATCTAATAAATAAACTTCCAAAAGAGGTTTAATAGTTTTTTAAATTTTCCAAATTTTAAAAATCCCGAATCCATTCATTCTGTTGGATTCGGGATTTGTTTTTATTTAATTTTTACGCTCTCAATATTCTTAATGATGATCGTGCTTCCACCACCTGATTCTTCAATGATCTCAACATTATCTTTCATATTATATTCTTCCATTGGAATCTTAATCTCAATCCCTGTATCTGTTTCTAGCATCTGATATTCAAGTCTCTTTACTGTATTTTCCTTTGCTACAGTAAATGTATCATACTGCATATCGTATCGTTCAATCTTCTCATCAAATTCCTGTTTCTTTCCTTGATGATTTCCAAAAAGTTTATCTCCGATCTCATTAACTTTAAACGCCTGATTCTCTGAAAATTCTTCTCTTAAACGGCTTTTCATATCCAGCCTTTTTGCAATACCATCTTCTGGATAATGATTGTTGATATCATTGATGACTTTATTTAAAATCTGAAATTTCTTTTTTGGTGCAAGATCTGCATAACATTGTAAAAAACGTTCTGACAGATAATTGATCTTATCTCCATTTAACATCTCATATTTCTTTTCTACCAATCGCACTTTATATTCTGACAGATCAATAATAACTGCTTCTGTAAGTTTTGCCGAATCTGTCGGCATAACTCTTTGTTTCACGATATCATTTGCCTGTACATCTTCTTCTTCCTGATGCACATATGTCACCTTATAATTCATTTTTAGCAATGCCAGATGAACTACACTTTGAACTTGAAATGTAACACAAAGTAAATCTCCTGCTGGGATTGTAACACTATCACACATGATGTCAAATAAATTTTCTCCAAGTATTCTCGTTGCCTCAATAAAACTCTCGTCATCGGTCTCATCCATGCTTTCTAACAGACTTAAAATTGGTGAAACACTGCCATCAAACTGACATCTTTTCGCATCATCACTTTCCATAATCTTAAAAATATGCCCTCTGACAAATTCCATAAGATCTGGTCCCATATCAAGAAGCTGGCTGGATAGCCCAAGGTAACCTGTATGACTATCTAATATATGTAAAATTCCTTTTCTGATGATAATATCGTCTTTCTGTATATGTTCCATCTTTATCTCCTTTTTGTTTTTATTCCTTGTATTTTATCATATCGACTCTTTTTAGGCAAAAGATAATCCTGGTTCGCAGAAAAAAATTTTATAACAAAAAAGTCATGGTTCCCTACACCATGACTTCTGCTAATATGAAAAATCCCCATGTATCCTCACTACATAAAACTGGCAACCCACTGTCAGTGATTCTTTCTGCGAACCCCTTCACAAAAACAAATCAGTGAGAAATGTAAAATTCCATATTCTCTATAGGATCCACTCATTGATATCTTACTCGTGGCAAAATGTTATCTTCAGGCTCCCTATTTCCTAAAAATAAAAAACCGTATATAGAATAATCTCATAATCTATAACGGTTGCCTCTATCAGGATAAAATATCCATATCACATTCCCTTAATGTTAAATGTGGCAACCGGCTGTCATAATCTCTAAAAAGACCTTAGACCCTTTGGCTTTGCGTCCCTGCCTTTCAACAGGTTTGCCTTTAAAATAATGTTCATTTTTTCCAAAAATAAAATACCATGTGGTTTTTCTTACGTCAATAATATTTTGGTGGAAAATTTACATATATTTTAACCGAATCAAGTAACTCCCCTGTGGAGATTGCGAAAAGCAATAAGCAGTGGGTGAGGACCTGCTGTTTATTTTTCTAATCCCGCGGAAAAAATGCCCATTCGCCATTTCCAACATACCCTCTTTCATACCGCCTATAATAAAATCGAATCTATAAACATGGAAAGTTACTGTCCAGTGAACCCCTGAACAGTAACGGTTCCAATACACACTTTTTATTCCGTATGGTTCTTTCCAGTTTTCCACATAAACTGTTAGTAAAACTGGTATCTTTTTTCTTAAAAGCGAAATCTCTGCAACATTCCTGACAAATCAGAGGGGATACTGCAATGTATAATATGCATTGCCGGTATCCCCTCTGATTTACTCAACCATTATTCACAATTTTTTATTTCATTTTAACTTTTCTGACATTTGACCATTCGCTGAATGTTTTTGAATTATCCTCAGAAGTACGGTTCCATGCATGTAAACCAATATAATAAGTGCCTGATTTAACATTCTTAAATGTAACAGTTACTGTATTTCCTTTTATCTTCTTTACGTAATAATTCTCTCCTGAAACAGCAGGGCGTTTCTGTCCGTTAGTTCTGGTAAGGGTGTCACTGAGAACCACATCATATCCCTGAGAGTTTTTGCTCTTCGTATATTTTACTGTCACTGTGGAACCTTTCACAGTTACTTTACTGATCACAGGTGTCTGTGGCGTAATGGTACTTACATCTACTTGATGGATTTCAGACCACTGTCCAAATACTTTTTTGCCATCTTCACCTTTAAACCATGCGTGGCACGCCACATACCAGGTTCCCTTATCCATATATGCAAACGCAGACTTCAGTTCTTCCTGATTTTTCAGGACCTTTGTATACTGTCCTGTTTTGAGCATATCCTCAGAGGTACCGATCACATAATCATATTTCAGAGCACCCTTACACTCTTCATTCAGCACCATTTTTACGGAGTTTTTGGAAACAGATACATTCTTTATAACTGCTTTTGCAGGTCTGGTATAATTTCCGTCTGAATCTGTGATACTTCCGTCTGTACTGTAGGTATTTCCTTTGGTATCGGTTACAGTTTCATCCTTATTTACAGTTGGCTTTTTACCATCTGCATCAGGTGTCAGCTCCGTGCCATCCGGAAGTGTTACAGTTCCGTCTGAGCTGATCACGATTCCTTCCGGTGTAACAAGATTTCCATTTTTATCTTTCTCAGTTCCCTCCGGGTAAGTATCCGGTATCGGAGCGACAGTTGGTACCGGCGTTACTGTTGGATTCACCGATGGTGATGGATTTACCGACGGTGACGGATTTACCGACGGTGACGGGTTTACCGACGGTGTTGGATTTACTGACGGTGTTGGATTTACTGATGGTGTTGGATTTACTGTCTGTATGATTGTGGTATCTGATATAGTACAGTTCTGAATTTTATTATCCGGTGTTTCTGTAATGTCACTCCAATATGTATCCGGAGCAGATTCACTGTTGGAAGTTATTTTTTTACCATTTACCGCTGTTCCTTTTGTAGAATGAGATATAGTGACAGATTCAGTATATGCTTTACCTGGTTCCGCATTTTTGTTCATAACGGAAGTAGAACCTCCCTCCAGATATGCTTTTGCTATTTCTACATTTCCGGTGCCCTCAACTGCATTGCCACCGTTATCACCATCTCCTCGTCCTGCAACAGCAATCAACGTTCCTGCTCCGGAAATCGTTCCGTTGTCAAGAATCACCGCTGCACCGCCAACTGAAGTAGTTGCTATGTTTCCTCCGCCGTATGCTGCAAGCTGGCTGCCCTCGCCAATAGTAAGTGTTCCGCTGCTGACTTTCAAGGCTGGCTGTCCGCTGTAGCTTTTTCCTGTGGCAGGATCTGTTCCTGTGGCAGCTTCATCACCTTTGATATATACTTTTCCTTCTACCTTTACATTTCCGCTTATCACAACAACAGGTGATGTATTGTGACGTGCCTGTGTTCCATTGGGAAGGAAATTAGTGTTGGAGTAGATCATGGAATTCCTTATGGTCGCTCCATCATTCAGAATCAGCTGTCCATTAATGGAAGTACCTGTCAGGAATTTTCCGCTATAATCATCGTGATTGACAGATATTGTTCCACCATTTTCTACTTCAATCTGTCCATATATGGAAGAATCTCTCAGATTCAATGTTCCGCCATTTTCTACTTTTATCTTCACACTGCTGAGAACCTTCATATTGACCATTGTAAGATCACATCCAGCCGGTATGATCAATGTCTGGGTTGTAGCTTCTCCCTCTGAAACAGCATATCCCAGTTCTCCATATGTACCGCTGGTGTGAGAGCCATACCAGGCTTTAATCTCTGCCGGGACTGTTACAATATCATCTGTATCATTAAAATCAGGAATTACCCATGGATCCATATCATACATGTATTTTCCATCTGCAGTCTTGGTTGCATTTTCAAGCTTCAGATGATCTGCCAGTTTTTCCTTAGTACTGTAAACCTTGAAAGTAAGCTCATTACTTGTTACTGTACGCCCTGATTCATCAGTTACTGTAACATTGACAGGATATGTACCGATTTTAGCAGGAGTTCCGCTGAGAGACAGAGAACTGTCATATGTGGAATACATCCCTGCCATCCCACTTTCACTGTCAATGTTTACCTTTGTATTCTTTGTGTCAATTTTTACACCTGTTTCTTTTAACTCCTTCCAGTCAGCTTCAACAGGTTCCTGCCCATCCGGAAGATCAGCTGCTTCCACAACTACATTACTGTTTTTGTTGGATGAAACAGAAGTGGATGCCCCTGAAACTGCATCGTATTTCTGCTGCCCTGTAACAGCGCTTTCGAAGTATCCTTTTAATCTGACATGAAGAGTGTTCACTCCGTTAGATGCACCGTTAATATTAGTTTCACCAGAATCAGCTGTAACAACTTTGAAGTCATTTCCTTCTGCAGTTACCTTAAGATAAAGTTCTTTATATCCATCACTTTTTATTGTAATGACATTTCCAGTATGAAGTACAGTTGAATCAAATACAACACGATTATTACTGCTGTCTGGACAATATGCTTTTCTGCCATATAATGCTATTGCATAATCTGTTTTATCCCATACTGTCCCATCTACAGATATTTCTTTGATTTTACTGATATAATCAGAAACATTATTTTCATCAGCTGGTTTAATGATCTTGTAGTCTGTACCTGAAATTTCCACTTGATCTCCCGCAAATGTTGGCGCATCTTTGGTCTGTTCAGGTTCAGACTGTGAAGTTACTTTTTCAACGTTCCAGTGTTTTCCGGTTCCTGTTACCTTTAAAGTAAGATCCTTGTATCCGGTACTGGTGATTACAATCTCATTACCCACTTCAAGTCTATCTGGAGATAGTCCAACATAACCGTCTGAGTCTTTTTTAATATATGTTGTTCCTGTAAGATCCCACGAATAAGTTACTTCATTCCACTCTGTTCCATTAATAGATATTCCTGTAATTTGCTCAACATACCTTGAGTTAAGAGAAGTTTTTAGTTTACAAACATTCGCAAAAGAACCACTTTCATATTCTGCTATCACCTCCGGCGGTTCTTTCGCACTTTGTGTACCCTCATCCTGAGCCGCCTGTACATTCTCCTGCTCATCCGCAAAATCCGGTGTTCCCAATCCATCACTAAAGGAATCATCATCTGCCTCCTGTGTGATCGCTGAATCCGTAGTCATTGAATCTGTAAATATGTCTGCTGCACATACCGGTACAGAAGCAATCATGTTTGCCGCAATTGCCATAGACATCAGAATTGCCATTCTTTTCTTCATCTGTTTCTTTATCCTCCTGTAATATGATATCAGGGGCAAAAGATATTTCGTCCCTGACTTGAAGCTATCTGTGTATCATCTCATTTCAGATGAAGCGGATAAAATCCTCCGATTCATCTCAGTTCTTCAGTGGAAGTTTAAATGATCAAATCACGCAATAGTTTGCTTTGGTTAACTCTGTTGGTTAGTATATTCTAACCTGCGTGAAAATGCAAGAGAATTATTCTGCATCTGTTGAGAAAGTATCTCATAAATCAAGCAGTATCCTGTTGACAAATTTTTATCATTTCACAGCAAGATAAGACAGAATAGAGCAATTATGGCAATTCCATAAAATAATGCAGGTAATAAATCAGGTAACATCCTGCTATCAGTCTGAAAATATCATCTTCTATCTCTTTTTCGCTGCTGTTTAAAGTAATTTTGTTTCCTTCTATCTGAAGCCCCATTGTATCCGCGAGATTCTCAACCCGTTGCCTGTCATATTCTTTTTCATCCAAAAGAACAGACTTCTCATAAACCCTGAATTTTCCGGTTTCATCACATTCCAGTCTCAGATGCAGTTCAGGGAGTTTTCCGGGTTTAAAGGTTATCTCACTGTATGTCATAGATTGTCTTACTTTTGTGATTCCCTGTTTCACTGCCAGTATGATCCATTCATCCAATACAGGTCCTTTATACATAGGAAGTCCATATTGCAGATGTAATTGGGCCGCCTTGCTGATGCAAGCATTTCTGGTACGGTTATTCAGACGTTTATAAACATTGCTGCCCTCAACCGGGTAGTATTTCTTCAGTATCTTCTCTTCGGCTTTTGTCCATGGATCATTGGTTTTCCTGCTTAATCCCAGAATCATCGCTCTGTATTTGCATGCCTGAAGAGATCTTTCAGGAATAAGAGTATGCACATATCCGGCACCTTTTTCTTCATAATATCGGGAAATGATCGCATCCTCTTCCTGTGTCCATGGAAGTCTGTTATTGTCTGATCTGACATTTAAGTACTTAGCTCTGGACTGACAGGCAGTCAGAGTTCTCCCTTCCAATCGTTCTGCTGCCTTCCTGCCTTCCGCTTTGTAATATGTTCTTATAATTTCATCTTCTTCTGCAGTCCATTCTTTTCTTCCCTGTATGCAAAGACCTAATTTGGCAGCTCTTTTATTACATGCCTCTTTGGATCTTCCCTCCAGTCTTTTCTGAACTTCAGCACCTTCTGTCGGATAATAATTTCTCAGAATTTCATCTTCGCTGCTGCTCCATTTTCTGTTTGCCCCGGAATAAGTAAGTCCTAATGCAGCAGCTCTTCCTCTGCAGGATTCTGCTGATCTCTGATTTAAGCGATAACGTACCTTACTGCCCTCCGCAGCATAATACTCTCTGAGTATTTTATCCTCTGCCTCTGTCCATAATCTGACATATTTAACATCATTCTGTACAGTTGCTGAAGAGGAAATGTTTTTGGATATTTCCATTTTTGATGCCTGGATCCTGCAGCTTTTTGCAGTTCTTCCGGATAATCTTTCACAGACCTGATCTCCTTCTGCGGGATAGTACTTTCTTAATATTTCGATTTCATCGGCTGTCCATCTTTTTTTCGTATTTGCCATGTCTTACACCTGTTTTATATATTATTTCAAACTGAAATATTCACTACTTCTTACTTTTCGTAACCTTCGCAAAAGAATTCCATATGTGAATGCAATATCTACATAGAAATTCCTGAATGTACAACATATTCATACCCTGTCTCCGTAGTATAAGTTTTTTCCTGTCCCAGTGCCGGAATAACAGATTCAGGGCTGTGCAGACTTCCACTTTTAAATACGATCATCACTTCTGCTTTCTTTTCATTAACCGGAGTTATTTCTATATTATTGATTGTGTTTTCAATCATGGCCCTGGTGATATCTTTGGGTTTTACGCAGGAATATTCCTTTGCATAGTCTAATATCCTGTCCATCTGATCTGTCAATTCTGTTTTTGAAAGAGGTTTCATGCTTTTCAATTGTTCCAGATTCGCTTTTTTCTCTGCTATCTGCTGTGTAAAAACCTTGTTTCTGCTTAAAAATTCCGCATCAGAAATGTAGCCGCCCATATTGTAATCCAGCAGCTTATCTCTCTTCTGTTCCAGTACTGTTATTTCATGCTGTATGTTGTCAATTTTTTCTTCAGTTCCTTCTGTTTTGTTAATCTCTTTCTCATAAAGTTCCAGATACTTATGCAATATACTTTTATTGCTTTGAGCCAGATTGTTATAAACATCCGATATCATCTCCAGCAGGATTTCTTCTTTTACCGGTTTTGATCTGCAGGAAACTGCGCCCTGTTTTATGCGATGACTGCATACCCAGGTCTTTGCAGCTTTTCCGCGGACAGTTCTGACTTTCAGCCAGTATGCAGCTTTATCTTCCGCACAATGTATAAGTCCGGTAAAAAGGTTGTCCTGCTTATAGGAAGTTTTTTTCAACTTGATATTTTTACTTCTTTCTTCCATAATCCTGTTTGCATCTTCCCACAGTTTTTCATCCACAATTGCAGGGACATGGGTACCATCGTCTTTATACATCACCCATTCATCTTCAGGCAGGAATTTCTGTTTCTTAGTAAAGAGATCAACTATTTTTACTTTTCCACCAACATAGTAACCCTTATATTTAGGATTTCGGATAATATTGGCAATCACATGGCTGTCAATCTTTCCCCCTTTATAATTTCTGTATCCACATTCCCATAAAAATTGTTCCAGTGAATGGGTAGACCAGTTTCCCAGAGCATATTTTTCAAAAATAAGCTGTACCATTTTTGCCTCTTCGGGATTCAAAAACAATTTTCCGTTTCGCTTGTCCCATCCATATATATGTGAATTACCAAGAACCACACCGTTCTGTATGGATCTTGCATGACCGAAACGCACACGACTTGAAAGTTTTCTGCTTTCTTCCTGTGCAATACCGGACATAATTGACAGCCTGAGTTCCGAATCCTCATCTAATGTATTGATATTGTCATTCCTAAACCAGACAGCAGTTCCACAGTCCAGAAGCTCTCTTGTATATCGTATACTGTCTAATACGTTTCGGGCAAAACGGGTGATCTCTTTAGTTATGATAAGATCAATTTTCCCGGCTTTTGCATCCTGGAGCATTCTCTGGAATTCCTCTCTGTGGGTTACGGTAATACCTGAGATTCCTTCGTCTATATAACCATCCACAAGCGTCCAATTCTTTACGTCTGAAATCAGTTGTTCAAAAAAAGTCCACTGATGCTCAATAGAGGTTTTCTGTTCCTCCTTATCCGTACTGACTCGGGCATAATACGCCACATTCAGTTTCAGATCAAATATATTTTTCTGCCGGGACTTCAGCTCCTCACGTGTTGCATAAATATCCATCTTATTCCTTTCCAATCAACTGATTCGCTGGCAATATTCACCTGAACTGTCCATCTGTTCTCCATTCTTCGCGACTACCGTATTGAATGTACTCAAGGTTATAATGTCTTTCTGGATACTACTATGCAGTTTTTCGGAAATCTGTCCATTATCAAGCATTTTGTCATTAATCATTGTCAGTACAACCTGTTCCAATGTCATAAGCATTCCTCCTGTTCTGTATGTTATAATGTGCAATTTGGCATAGAACTATCCAGCGGTAATATGATGAATTTCATAAAATTATTATAACTGATTCAAAGATAATTGTTTTTGAGACGAAAAAAAGCAGCTAACCTATTTTTCATAGACTAACTGCTTAAAGTACGTAAAAAACCAGAAAGATCTAACAGTTCAAAAGATTCTTTCCGGTTTTTTACACATATAAAGCGAGGGCATCGCTCAATCATCTAATTTGATGATTTTACGACACCCCCATCCCTTCAGATATATATCAGGAAGACAGTTCTATCTGCTTCATTTCTTCCAGAAAATCACGGATATAGGATACTGCCAAATCAAGGGCCTCCTGTCCAAGTTCTGCGGAAGAATCTTTCGGATCAAAAGGTCCAAACCAGCCGCTTGGAGCAATTTCTTTGGTATCTCTCACAAGACGTACGATACCACCCTTGAAATTAACTGCCTGGATATAAGCCGCTTTCATATTCTCAGAAGGATCCTGTGCATTGATAGGCTTGCTAAGTTCCAGATGTACTGATTCCGGAGCAATTGCCATCATAGCTGAGGTCTCCAGAACATCACCATGGCCGCCATCAAATTTCTTGTCAAGTTGAGCCACCAGACTCCACCAGTCTACACTTGCACATACGCCCCCTTTGTGATATACCTCCAGAGCCGCCCGATCAATGGATGGAGTATTGCCGCCATGGCCATTCAGAACTACAAAACGTTTTGCGCCATGCTGCATCAAAGAGTCCATAATGCCATGCAGAACCATATACAGTCCCTCATAACCAATATTAATACTTCCCTCAAAGCTTAAGTGATAAGGACATACACCGTATGGAACAGTAGGTGCTACGATTACGTTATCTACATCCTCCACATGATCCGCCAGATAGGACGGTACCATAAAGTCCGTTCCCAACGCACCCTGTGTTCCGTGCTGCTCGGTGCTTCCCACCGGAATCACAATAATCGGATCCTTCTCAAAAGCCTCTTTTGCTTGTGCTGTAGTCATTTTTGCAAGATACATTTTAAATACGCCTCCTAACTTTTATACTGTAAAATGACGATCAATAGTCTCCTGCGGCGGAGTTTCTGTAAATTTACTTACTACAATCATTACAATAGAAGCAATGATCGTAGTTGGGAACAGTGCATGGAATCCCATAGCCAACGCCTTGACAGACGGATTCAGTGTAAAGAGCAACAGTGAAATAATACCTACTATAACCGATGCGATTGCTCCCTTCGCTGTTGCTTTCTTCCAATAAATTCCGAACAGAATCGGCACTACAAAAATTGCCATTCCTGAAAATGCAAACAGGTTAATTTCAAAAATACTGCCTGGCTGGAATACACCAAAGCAAATTACGATGATACCGATGATTACAGTTACTACCTTGGACAACTTCATAACAGTCTCATCTGTAGCATCCTTATTGATAATCTTCTGATAAATATCACGGGTAACAGCACCGGTAGTCGTTACCAGAATACCATCGATTGTGGACATACCTGCTGCCACAATACCCGCGATGAAAATGGAAGCCAGGAAAGGATTCATGCCTCTCTGCAGAATCATAGGAATAATCTGATCTGCCTTCTCAATATTCTGAATGGAAGCAATACCATTTACACCGGCCCACTCAATCAGAGTTGCAGAGAAAAACATACCTGCAGTACCAAGAAGAATTGCTTTGAACATGGTCTTATGATCCTTCATGGCAAAGAACTTGGTAAACAGGTGAGGCTGTCCCATGGTAAAGAACGACCATAGCACAATGTTGGATACATAATAAGTCCAAGGCATATAACCGTTAGCACCCGGGAAGGTCAGATAAGCCTCATTCATACTCTGAAGTGTATGGTTAATGTTAGAGAAACCTCCACCCATTACTACAGATACAATAAATGTAACCACTGCAGTAGCAATCATCAGAGATCCCTGGATAACGTCCGTCATCATGGCACCTTTCATACCACCGCTCATACAGTAGAGAATAACGATAATACCCATTCCCACAACACCTACCCATTCAGGCAGTCCGGTAAATACATGTACAATAACACCTGCTCCGATAATCTGTGCGCCCATCATCGGAACCAGGAAGAAGAGCATCATTACGCCCAAAACACCGCTCATATTCTTGGAGTGATAACGGTCTGTCAGGTAATCGGCCATAGTCAGGAAACCATATTTATGACCAAGAGTAATCAGCTTACGGCCAATAAGAAGAGCCGGAAGAATCATACAGAACACAGCTCCAGGTACAGAGATAGCCATTCCTGCATAGCCTACGCCATAAATGGTTCCCGGTGTACCAAGAAAGGTTCCCATAGAAAACTGGGTTGAGAAATATGCAATACCACTTACTAATACACCAGCCTTTCCGCTCAATACGAAGAAATCGCCAATGCTATTCGTCTTACGTCCTGCGTACCAACCAATAAATGCCATAATTCCAAGATAAAGTACCAGAACTGTATAGAAAGGAATCGGTGCTGGCTGAATTACTGCTGCTCCATTCATTTATTTGTCCTCCTCATCATAAGTGTGATATTCTTTTCTCTTCATACACATGCGATAATAAACAATAATCAGCACAAATGTAATGGCAGTGTGAACAATCCATCCGAATATATAGAGTGGAACACCACCAAATGCGGGAATATACGTCTCGCTGTAGAAAAACGGGAACGGAATCATAATTAATACAAACATAATCAGAAAAATAATCAACCATGTCCGTTCGAAGTGTTTCTCAAAAAGTTTCTTCATAGCCTTTTTCCTCCTTTGCTTTCGAAAGAAAATCATGTAATATATACTATGATTTTCTTTCGATTTTTTGTTAAGTATATACTTTACTTTATATTTTCCAT
>ERZ1106963.1116-NODE-1116-length-35118-cov-9.376979_pt1 | contig 35118 bp, 29 predicted proteins | sample MGYA00403681_ERZ1106963 | MGnify/ENA primary metagenome ERZ1106963 (study PRJEB35170, sample SAMEA104062407) | human gut metagenome | biome: human gut; feature: human-associated habitat; material: faeces | place: Denmark | collected 2012-05-03 ...
TGTGAAGGATGGCAGGCAAGAAAGGCAAACAGCAGTTTCAGGGTGCAGGCCGCCGATTTCGCGGCGATATCTGGCTCGACCAGAAGGTCAGTGGGCGCACGATGGCTGAACTGCAATCGCGCGGCATCAAATTCCCGGCTGGTGTGAATGTACGGCAGACGCAGGAATTCAAAACCGAGTACAAACGTCAGCTCAATCTGTTCCGTCAGCAGCACGCCGCGAAGATCGCGGCAAAAAAAGAAGCCGCAAAGGCAGCGCAGGCAGCAGCCCAGCAGCCCGCAGCCGAAGAAACTGCTCCATTATAAATAGGCATACGATCTGCATGGGAACAGATTTGTATAAACAAGACCTTGGCTCCATCCCCCCTGTGAGCCAACTGCCAGCGCGTCAATCCCCTGACGCGCATGAAAGACTCCGAACGCCGTCCTGGGAACGCGGCGTTCGGGGGAAGAATATACCGACGCGAAGCTATTTCGCGCGTGAATAGGAATTGGTGATATGAAAAAGAAAAAGGCATTGCTTGCGCTGATCGTAGTGGCAATCGTTGCATCCATTGGCGCTCTCGGCTATCTGGCGCTGAGCTATTTCAGTTCAAGCGCAAGAAGCTCCAACGCGGGCGGCGAGCTGTCCATCGACTATCTCGTCTCCGAGAAGGACGTCGTGGAGGAAGACACGCAGTCAGACAGCAGCAAAAACATTTTCCAGTGGCTCAAAGAACGGCTCTCCGCGGACAAGGCGCAGGAGGAAGTGACGCTGCAAACCGAGACGAGCGGTCCTTCCAACACGCAGAGCGGCATGAGCCAGAGCATCCGCCAGTCGGAGGACGAGGAAGAAACCGACCTGAACCCCGTTCAGCAGGCGGTCAAGGACGCGCAGCAGACAAATACCAATAAGAAAAAGGACGATCAGACGGACGATACGCCCACGGAGGACACGAACACCCAGCCGGAGCAGCCGGCGCAGGAGGACACCAAGAAAAATCCCGAGGACGAGCCGCCGCAGGAGGGCGAACACAAGGTCTTCATCTCGATCCGCTGCGATACGGCGGTGGACAAGGGCATGAATCTGGACTCGCAGTGGGCGGGCATCGTCCCGTCGAGCGGCACGATTCTGGCGAAAACGAAGGTGGAATTTCAGGAGGGCGACACGGTCTTTGACGTGCTGTGCCGTATCCGCGACACCTATAAAATCCACGTCTCCTACCGCGGCACCAACGGCGCGCAGTATGTCGACGGCATCAACAACCTCTATGAATTTGACGGCGGCAGGTGGTCGGGCTGGATGTACTGCGTCAACGACTGGTACCCCAACTACGGCTGCGGACAGTATGCGGTCAAAAACGGCGACGTGATCGAATGGAACTACACCTGTAACCTCGGACGCGATCTCGGTCAGGACTGGATGGCGTCGGATGAATGGATGAAGGAAAACGAATGAGAATGCGCTTTTTTGGTGGCCTGCACCCGGCAGTCAGCTTTTTATATTTTGCAGCGGTGCTTGCGCTGACGCTGGTCTGTTTCCACCCTTTGATGGCAGCGCTTTCTCTGGTTGGCGCGGTATGTTTTTCCGCGCAGCTAAACGGCTGGCGAAGCGTTGGCTTGACCAGCCGCTTCGTTCTGCCTATGTTTCTTTTTATCGCCATTGCAAACCCAATTTTTAACCACCGTGGCGTGACCATGCTGTGCATGCTCTTCGACCAGTGGTTTACGTTAGAGGCTGTCTGCTATGGCTTGGTCTCCGCCGCATCTTTAAGCGCGGTAATCTTCTGGTTCACCTGCTATCAGACGGTTATGACTTCGGATAAATTCTTATTCTTATTCGGGCAGATCGCCCCCAATACCGCGCTGCTCATCACCATGACGCTGGGGCTTATTCCGAGATTACAGGAGCGCAGCGCGCAGATCCGCACGGCGCAGAAAATGCTGCTGCCGGAAAACAAGCGCCTTCTTCCAAGGCTCCACGCGGCGAACCGGAATTTATCGGCGCTTTTAACGTGTAGCATGGAAAACGCCGTACAGACAGCGGACTCCATGAAAGCGCGCGGCTACGGTGTGCGCCGCCGCACCACGTTTCACTTATTCGTCTTTGACAGCCGGGACGCTGCCGTGCTGGGACTGATTCTCGCGCTTGCCGGCATCTGCGTGCTGGGGCGCGTCTTTGGGCACGGCACGATGGAGTTCTATCCCCGCATGGACGCGGTCTTTACTGGCGTAAGCGGCGCGGTTTTGTATATCGCGTTCGCTGTTCTTGCGTTATTCCCCTCAATTCTGGAAATGAAGGAGAAGCTGACATGGCGCTGCTGCGGTTTGACGGATTGAGCTTCGCGTATCCCTACGACACGCGGCGAACGCTGCAAAACGTCAGCTTCGAAATGGCGGAGGGAGAATTTCTGGTCCTCTGCGGTCCCTCGGGGTGCGGCAAGACCACCTTATTAAAACAGGCAAAACGGGAGCTTCGCCCGGCGGGCAGCCGCGAGGGGCAGGTTCTCTATCAAAATACACCCATTGACGAATTAAGCGCCGAATCGGCATTTACCGAAATCGGCTATGTCCAGCAGAATCCGGAGGATCAGATTGTGACGGATTTCGTATGGCATGAGCTGGCGTTCGGACTGGAAAACCTCGCCCTTCCGACGAAGGTCATCCGAAGAAGGGTTGCCGAGATGGCGGCGTTTTTCGGAATGGAAACGTGGTTCCGGAAGAAGACGAGCGAACTGTCCGGCGGGCAGAAGCAGATGCTGAACCTTGCGTCCGTGATGGCAATGAGCCCGAAACTCCTCATTTTAGATGAGCCGACGAGTATGCTGGACCCACTCGCGGCAAGAAGTTTACTGGACACCGTCGAGCGCATCAACCGGGAGCTGGGCGTTGCGGTGCTGCTGACCGAACATCGGCTGGACGCGGTCTTTCCCGTCTGCGATCGGGTGCTGGTCATGGACGGTGGAAAGCTCCGCATTGACGGTGCACCCGCAAAAATTGCTGCGCAATTGGCGCAGGAAACGGAAAAAGAACGCCTGTATTATGGACTTCCCGCGCCGGTACGCATCTGCGGCGAGCTTGGCGCGGACCCGATCCCTTTGAGCGTGCGGCAGGCACGCGGATACCTCAAAACGATTCTCAAGGATGCAAAGCCGCAGGCAGAAGAACCTGTCAAACAGGAGCCGGAACGCGAGGACAAGCCGGTGCTTTCCTGCAAGGAGGTCTGGATGCGCTACGCCTCCACAGAGCCGGACGTTTTGCGCGGCGCGGAATTGCAGCTATATAAAAAGGAGCATCTGTGCCTGCTCGGCGGCAACGGCGCGGGCAAAACGACGCTGTTATCCTGCCTCATCGGAACGGCAAAGCCACAGCGCGGAAAGATCAAGCTCCAGAAAAACTGCCGCCTTGCGATGCTCCCGCAGCGGCCGCAGGCGCTTTTCACGCAGGACGACGTGCTGTCTGACCTCCTGGAGGTTGGAAACGAGGCGGATGCGCGCGCATGGGCGGAAAAGCTGGAGCTGACCGGACTGCTGGACCGGCATCCGTTCGACCTCTCGGGCGGTGAATTGCAGCGGGCGGCGCTCTGTAAATTATTGCTTCGGAATGCAGACGTTCTCCTGCTCGACGAGCCGACGAAGGGTCTGGACGCCTATGCAAAGGCAGAGCTGGGCGCGATCTTAAAAAAGCTGAACGCAGACGGCGTGTCTATTTTAACCGTAACACACGATCTGGACTTTGCCGCAAGTTTTGCCGACCGCTGCGCGATGATGTTCGACGGGCGTGTGATTTCTGCCGACGAGCCGCACCGGTTCTTCTCCGGAAACCGCTACTACACAACGGATGCAAACCGCATTGCGGGCAGCTGGTTCCCGAGCGCCATCACCTGCGAGGAAGTCGTGCAGAACTGCCGGGAGGCGGGCAGATGAAGCGAATTTTTGCCAGCCGCCGCACCAGATGGGCGGCTATCGTCATTTTGATTGTCTTACCGGCAATGCTCGCCGCGTATTCCGTTTTTGAATTTCGAAGACCCAACAGCTTCGGTGAAGACCACGGCTTTCTCAATTTCTTCGCCAACAATTCAGACTGGATTCTTGGGCTGCTGTTTCTGGTAATTTCGGCGGTTCCGTTCCTTCTGGTCTTTGAGCGCAGACGCCCGCAGGCACGCGAGCTGGTGCCGATCGCAGTCATGTCCGCCCTCGCGGTCGTGGGAAGAACGGTATTTTCCATTGTGCCGCTGCCGAACTTCAAGCCGTGCAGCGCGATCATTATGATCACGGCCATCGTGTTTGGTCCCGAGACGGGCTTTTTAACCGGTGCATTGACCGCGTTCGTGAGCAACTTCATCTTCGGGCAGGGACCGTGGACGCCGTGGCAGATGTTCACCTGGGGGCTGCTCGGGTTTCTGACCGGGCTTATGAAAAACGCGGGGCTGTTTCCAACCGTGGGGCATATCATTCGCCACCCGAAGCCGCGCTTCACAAGCCCCAAATGGGATAAGCTCCTGCCTCCCGATACCGGCCGCGGCGATTTATTAGCGCTTCTTCGCAGGACGACCGAGCGCGCGCCGCTGGGGCTTTGCGTTTGGGGGCTTATCTCCGGCTTCGTCTATGGCTGGATTATGAACCTCTATTATATTCTGGGCTATATCCGCCCCATCACGTGGCAGACGGTCGCGGCGGCGTATGTGTCGAGCTTCTTTTTTGATTTGAGCCACGGGGTTTGCACGTTTTTGGTTTTATGGGCGCTTGCCTCGCCGTGGAGCCGGAAATTGGAGCGTGTGAAAGAGAAATTCGGGCTTGTGGCAGAACAGAAGAATTACACCATGCCGCAAGCAAGCTGAGAAGAGGATGAGAGATGGAAGAAACGAAAAACAGAGCCGCGCCGGTTATCCGGCTTCAGGACGTGCGCAAGGAATATGTCGTCGGCGACTCGCACATCCACGCCTTAGACGGCGTGAGCCTGACGGTCTGCCCCGGCGAGTTCGTCTGTATCTCCGGACGAAGCGGCTCCGGCAAGTCCACGATGCTCAATATGCTGGCAGGACTGGAAAAGCCGTCTGCCGGTGAGATCGTGATTCTGGACAAGCATATAGAAAACATGAGCGAGAGCGCACGCATCCGGTTTCGCAGGCAGTACATCGGCTTTGTGTTTCAGAGCTACAACCTGATGCCGCAGTATACGGCGGTTGAAAATGTGGAGCTGCCGCTGATGCTGCGCGGCGTCGGGCGAAAGGAGCGGCGAAGGCAGGCGCTTGCCGTTATGGAGCAGGTGGGCATTGTCTCCCATGCGGCGCATAAGCCGTCGGAGCTGTCCGGCGGCCAGCAGCAGCGCGTCGGTATTGCGCGCGCGCTGATCACAAAGCCGCCCATCGTCTTTGCCGACGAGCTGACGGGAAACCTTGATACCAAAACCAGCGCGGAGATCATGGATCTTCTGACAGAACTCTTCCGCGCCGGCGGCACGACCTTCCTGCTGGTTTCCCATGACCCGGATATGTCGCGCTACACCGACCGGACGATCCATCTGCTGGATGGGAAGATCATCAGCGAAGAAAAAAACCAGAGCGTTAGGAGATAGAGAGTATGAAAGTTCAAAGAATGTGCAAGAAACTGGTGCTGCTTCTGCTGCTTGCGGCCCTCCTGTGCCAGACGGCGCTGGCGGTCGACTCGGAGTTCCTGTACGGGCAGCGGGATATCAGCTGGATCGGTATGGAGGGCGACAGCTTTCTGAAGCTGGACGGAAACGCCGCGGATCGAAACCATCCCAGCGCGGCGCCGGGATACTGGCTGGACGTCTATATCCCGCTGGTAGTGGATATCAGCTCCGACTGCGTCCTGCAGGACGTTACCGTTGAGGCGCTGGAGCCGGAATCTTCTTATGAATATAACCAGTGGCCGTATTCGATCCGTGATTTTGAAGCGGACTGTGCAAAGTTCCGTTCCAGCACGGACTGGCGCGTACAGACGCTTTATTGGGACGATCAGCTGAATATGGATTTCAAGATCCCTGTTCCAAGCGGCACACAGTCCGGCATCTACAATCTTTACTTTAAGATCACAGCGGACTTTTATGACGCAAACAGCAATCTGAGTACGGTTGAGCTGAAGATCAAGGCACAGACAGAGGTCTTGAATTCGAATGGTACTGCCACGACCAGTACTGCGGCAACCTCCTTCTCGGGCGTGCAGCCGAACGACAACGACAAGGTCGTTTCGAGCAATGTCCACGCGCTTCTCATCGCGGACGCGGGCGTTTCGGCGCCCACAGCAAAGCCCGGCGAGAACGCCGAGATCCTGATGCCGCTGGTCGTGAACCGCGAATATCTTCCGAGCGACCTCTATTTCCTGCGCAACATTACGATCGAACCCGCCATTCCGACGACCATCAAGGACATCGGCAACTGGCCGTTCGACATCACCTCCATCAGCTATGTCCGCCATCTGGACGATATGACCTATAACAGCCGGGCGGATGTGGAATACTCGATCCCCGTTTCACAGACAGCAAAGAAAGGCGTCTACCCCATCGACTTCACGGTCTGGGCAACCGTCTGGCGCTACGATGAGATGAACGGCACGGACATTCAGGAGGACGTCAAGTTTACGCTGACCATCTACGTGAACGTAACCGAGGACGGCGCGGACTCTGGCGTCACAAGCGACCTCGGCGCGCTGACAACCGTTTCCGTTGACGAGGACGGACAGCACATCGCCGCGCCGCGCGGAAACGCCGGTCAGCGCATCACCTTCACCCTGCCTCTTGTCAACCGCGGCAAAAACCTCACGGAGATCACAATCGCGCCGAAGGTTTCCTCCAACCTCAACGAATGCCCGTTCGTGGTCGAGCAGACCAACTACGGTCAGACCATCCCAGACATGGCGCCCGGCGATACGGTCATGGTGGAGTTTGACTTCCAGCTCTCGCCCTACGCGACGCAGGGCAACAAGCCGGTCACGTTTGAATGCACCTACAAGGAAAACGGCACGCAGAAAACCTGCGAGGTCACAAGCTATGTTTATATCGTCTATGGCTACGAAAAGGGCAACACGCAGTCCGCGCCCCCGGTTCACATTGAAAGCTACAGCCTGACAGTAGACGGAAACCCCGTCAGCCAGCTCTTTGCGGGCGACGAGGCGATTCTGAGTATGACGATCCGCAACGACGACCCGAACGTCAACGCCCGGAAGGTGCGCATCGGCGCGTCCATCGACACGAAGGTGCTGCTGTTTACGATGGGCGAAACGGACACCAAGTACATCGACGTGATCGAGTCCGGCAAAACAGCTGATATTTCCTATAAGATCACGGTCGCAACGGATGCGGCGGAGGGCCCGACCAATTTCGCGCTGACACTGAACTATGAGAACTGGGAGGTCACGCAGGCATCCGCCTCGCAGACGCTGCCGCTGATCGTCAAGCAGCCGGTGCGTGTAGAGGTCGGTGAGCCGACCATCTATGATTCCGACGCAAAGCCGGAAGAACCGATTGCCATGAGCCTGAGCGTGGTCAACAAGGGGCGCAGCAAGATCTATAACGTGTCTGTTGATATTGAGGGCAAGGGTCTTTCCATGTATGAAGACTACTACGGCGGCGACGTTCTTCCGGCGGCAAAGCTGAATCCTGACATTCTCGTTTCGAGCACCACCGCCGGCAAGTGCAGCGGCAATCTTCTTGTCCACTACGAAGACAGCGAGGGCGAGGCGTACACCGAAACCGTGCCGGTCAGCTTTACGGTTGCGGAGCAGCCGGTCGTCCAGCAGCCGGAGCAGAACGATCAGATTGAAAGCGAGCCGATCGAGCAGCCGAAGAAGAAGCTCTCCACCGGCGCGATTCTCGGCGGCGGCGCGGCGATTCTGGCGCTTGGCGGCGCGGGACTTGGCATTGCACTCAAAAAGAGGCGCGGCAAGTATGAAGTTTCTTGATTTCTTCCGCATGGGCCTTGTCAATCTCTCCCGCCGAAAGGCGCGGACGATTCTCACGGCCCTGTCGATGGCAATCGGCGTGATGTGCATCGTCGTGCTCATCTCGGTCGGTCTTGGCTACGAGGCGGCATACCGGGAAAATATCGAGGCGATGGGAAGCCTGACAAAGATCGATGTGACCCCGCCGAGCGACTCCACCGGCGGTCGCACCGCGCTTCTCAACGACAAGGCGGTCGACGCGTTCAAAAGCCTCAACGGCGTGGAGGCGGTGACGCCGGTCGTGCAGGCGACGGCATGGCTGCAATCCGGGTCTTATATCGGCTCGGCGAAGCTCTACGGCATTGACCTTTCCACGGCGAGCAGCTTTCTCATCTACCCCGTAGAGGGCGAAATGCCCGGCGCGGGTACGCATCTTAGACCCGAGATCATGTTCACCGACGATATGGCGGCGTCGTTCGCAGACCCTGATAAGGACTGGGAGTTTGCGCTGAACGCCGACGGAACGCCGAAGGTCGATCTTCTTCATTCGACGATCAAGCTGACCTTCGACTACGCGAACCTCTCGGGCGAATACCAGGAGGGCGAGGACGGACGGGCGGTTTCCGCGGGCAATATGTACCGGCTTAAGATTTCCGGCCTTTGCTCCGCGCAGAACTACACCTATGCGACAAGCGGCTTTCTCGACAAGACGCGGCTCGAGGAGTGGATCAGCGCGAACAGCGCCTTTATCCCGCAGCGCTCTTTAGAGGATGCCGGCGGGCAGAAAACCTATGATCTGGTGTGGGTAAAGGCGGCGGAGGGCGACGATGTGCAGGCGATTGCGAAGGTCATCCGCGACGCGGGCTTCAACACCTACAGCCTGAACGATATGCTCGAAAGCGTCAAAAAGCAGTCAAACCAGATTCAGGGCATGCTGGCGGCGATCGGCGCGGTGTCGATGCTCGTGTCCGCGATCTGCATTGCAAACACGATGATGATGTCCATCAACGAGCGCCGGAAGGAAATCGGCGTTCTCAAGGTGCTGGGAAGCGAAATGACCGACATCATGTTCATGTTCATGGTCGAGGCGCTTTTAGTCGGCATTGCAGGCGGTCTGTTCGGCATGGGCTTGAGCTTCGGCATGCGGGAGCTGATTCCGGTGCTGTTCTCCGACATGGACGTGCGAAGCATCATCCCGGTCTGGCTGGTCGTGGTAGGACTCGGCTTCTCCGGCATTGTGGCGCTGCTCTCAGCCCTCGCTCCCGCGATTGGCGCAATGCGCATTTCGCCGTTGGAGGCTATTCGGGCAGAGTAAACGCAAGAACTTTCTTCTCGCTTTGCGGAAGAAATATCATATGAAAAGAAAATAATCCCAAAAGGCTTTTGCAGAGCTTTAGACGCAGCATTGCGGCAGGTAGTAGCGCTGCAAGGGAATGTTCATTTTGTATTCTGCTCGCAACAATCCGGGTTGAACAAATAAAAATATTTTGCAGGAGGAAATTACTATGCAAAAAACGAAAGTGTTAGCAATCCTTCTCGCCGTAGTCATGGTTCTCGGACTGTGCTCTATGGCATCCGCAGCTGCGCCTAATGACAAGGTGCAGGTCAACAACATGATGGTCGACGCCTCGAAGGTTGATCTCGCTTCCTTCGGCCTTTCTGCCGAAGAAGAGAGTACACCGGTTGAAACGTTTGCCGCAACAGCTACCTACAGTGACCTGGATGTAAACGCCAACTTGCCGCCGATTAAGAAGATCCTGATTCAGGACTTTGAGGAAAGCGACATCAGCAGCAATGTTGGTATCATGCAGGGAAATGCAATCTACACGCTGACGATGCCGTCTGGCACAGAAGCAACCCAGCTTACTAACAAGGTTGTTACCTTTGTACTCGGCGGCACTTCCACAACGCCGACGGGCAGCACGATTAACCTCACTTATAACGGAACGACCTATTCCGCTACAGCAGGCGGCTCTATCAGCATCACCATGACGCTGACGCCGAACGTTTCTACCCCGTTTACTGCTACTTGGACAGCGCTGAACAGCGATGGCAGCACGACGGCAAAGAATAGAAGCTGCCAGCTTACTGCATATGTCCCCGCCGATACGACAGATGTTAGTCTCAAGAGCCTGAAAATTGCGGGTGAGACGGCAGCTATTTCCAGCTCTACCGTTGGCGGTGTTACCCGCTACGTTTGCGTGGCAGAACTTGAAGATGTTACGTCTTTAACTGGTCTCGAAGTTGTAGCGAAGCTTGGTAGCACCAGCGCAAGAGCTACCTTGGGCGGTACTTCTGGCACACAATCCGGAAAGACTGTGACCTTTACAAATGTAGATCTGACAAGCAGCAAGAATCTGGTTATTACGAATAGTACTTATTCCAGAACCTATCAGGTCTCTGCGCATATCAAGGATGGAACGGTGACTGTTCACATCGCAATCCGCTCCTTCCTTGCGGACGAATATCTGGAGAACCGCACGAACTGGTATTCCGGTTATGGCACAAGCTCTGTTTCTAGTAGCGAAAAGACGAGACTCTTAGGCGTTGCATCGTATCTGCGCAGTGCAAACAGCCCGACGACAAGCACCGAAACAAAGAACTACAATGGAAATGGTCCGCTTAGTCAAGAAGCTTCGGGGAGAATGATCTTCAGCGAGGAGTCCTATGTCACGCTGAATGTTCCGGCTTCTTACACGGTGAGAGATGCCCTGAACAGCTTCACCAGCAATACGACATACTTCCCCAACGGTTTTGCGATCACCGGTAGCGACAGCTATATTGAAGCCATGGGTCAGACGTCAAGCAATGTCATGGGCGAGTTCGATTGCGGCTCTGCCAGCGGCTGGATGTACACGGCAAGAACCAGCCGGACAGATGTAACGTCTGCTCTGCCCAACGCTGGCGCGAATACATGGCCGGTTTCGAACGGCATGTATATCGACTGGTATTATACCGCAGCATACGGCATGGACTTCGGCTATTCGATGTTCGGCTAATGACTACCTGATATGCCCCGGCAGGGAGCGCCGCAAGGCGCTTCCTGCCAAGGGCAGGAAGGAGCGTGTTATGAGAATAAACAGGAAAAAGAGCTTGCGCCCTCTTGCGCTGCTGCTGGCGCTTATACAGATCCTATCGCTGTTCACGCTGGGCGTCGGCGCAGCGGGGCTGGACCCGGACGGTCGTTGGGTAAAAAGATCGGCTCTCTTGTGGGCTAGACCACTCTCGAACGACGACGCGGCAAAAAGGCAGCCATATTACATGCTGTTTGACCGCAGCTCCGGCGATAATCTCTCATTTCCAGAAAATATTTCACTTGCAGCACTGCACAGCTTCGGCACAGCAGATGTGGCGATTGCGCTGCCAGAGGGGCGCGACTGGAAGAACGAAAACAACTATAAGCTGAAGCTTTATGGGCAGAAGGTAGAAACCGACGCTGACGATTACCAATTTCTCAATATCTATCCGAGCGATACAGTTCTGAACTATCACCATTTCCAGAAGCTGGAGCGCCGCTATACCACGGGAAGCGCGATGGACAGCAAGATGTATGTGCCGTCCGGAGCAATGCTTTCCGAGACGAATTATTATATCGTTCCGCAGAAGTATGTAGAGTTTGCGGGTGTAAAACCGACGCGGAACCCAGACGGGAGCTATACAAACCCCTATTATACAACAGAAGAAGACGCTGCGATACGTGCGCTGTTTCCGCAATACAAGAGCCGGGTAGACGCGCACAACGCATTAAAGAATTATATTTTGTCCCAAACGGAGCTTCATGTGGGCGGCTACCATCCGCAGATGGCATATCGTTTGATCGGTTCACAGGCTGTGAATTTGTACGGTCAGGTCACGGAGGACGCCTTTTTGAACGCTGTGCATGGCGAAGGCTATGATCTGGCGCAGACACAGGAGTTCCTCAGCACCGTTATGGATGGAATCTACGACTATGTGGAGTCCAGCAGAATCGATGCGCCTGAGATCACATCCTTTGAGCTTGGCGGATCCAAGGCGAGAATCGATGCAAAAAACCGAAAAGTAACGGTCAATATCCCGCTTGGCTACAATACATTCGGCATGACCCCGGCAATTACGACAAGCGGTTATACCTACGCACAGCTGGTCAGCGGCAGCACCATCAGCTCCGTTATGAAGTACAAGGTGACGCCGTATTGCCCGATAACTGGTCTTCTCTATAACGGACAGCGCGACTCATCTGGCAATATCTATATGGATCTCAGCCAGGAGTGGACGGTTGAACTCAAGTTTGGTGCGCAGCCGTTCAACGATGTAACGTCATTCAGTATCTACGATGAAAAGTACCAGAAGCAGCGCGAGGCTACAATTGTAAATCCGGAAAAGGCTGGAGAAGTCGGCTCCATCACGCTGAATATGCCGTTTGGCACGGATCGGAAATCGCTGGTACCGACGATCACGCATATGGGACAGTATGTCCAGATCGAAGAAAATGGCGAATGGAAGACCATTGAAGCTGGAAAAGCGTATGATTTCAGTACTGTTCGGAAAATCCGCGTCAAGAATGACAGCTTTGGCGGCGTTACAACCGAGTATACGGTGACCATCACAGCGGAGCTGTCGTCTGAATGCAAAATTCTCGGCTATAAGATCGGTTATGCCGAGGGCGAAATCGATGAGCAGAATCACACCGTTAACATTGAGGTTCCATATGGCACGGATCTGACAAAGCAGACTGCGGAGGTTACGTGTTCTGAGTTTGCAGAGAACACGATAAAACCAAGCTCGCTGGCCTATAACATGGATCTCACGTATGTGATCAAGGCAGAAAACGGAGCGACGCAGAAATATACAGTCAGAATCGCACAAACCGCGCCCGCAACCGGAAAGAACATCCTGAGCTTCAGCTACGGCAGCATTTCCGCCAAAATTGGTGAAAAGGATATCCTTCTGGAAGTACCGTTCTCTGTCGATCTGAAGACGCTTGCGCCGACAATCGTTGTTTCCGATTTTGCGACCGTAAGCCCAGTCAGCAACGAAGCCGTAGATTTTACCAATTCAGAGAAAACACCTGTTATTTATACGGTTCGGGCGCAGGATGGCACGGAAAAGAAATACAATGTAGTGGTCAAAAAAGCCGCGCAGCCGGATTCCGTCCCATATGGCGACATTCTGGAAGAGGTAAAAAGCAACATCATTGCGGACTACAAGTCCCGCCGCGATGGTACATTACTTACGGATGACTGGATCTTGATGAACCTTGGCTTTGCAACCTGTAATCAGGAGGTCACATCGGGTGAGGATCTTCCGTATGGTCTTAACATCTACGGACACATAAAGGCTATTGCACCAAACAAGATGACAGATTACGGGCGCGTAATTATGATGCTGACTGCGCTCGGCATCAACGCCAGTAATCTGGATATCTACAGAGACAGCAATAATACGCCGTTTACAGATAGCAGCGGAAAAGCGGTCAGCAGTCTTGTAAAGGAACTTTATAGCTACAGCGGCAGCTATACGATCAACGGTCCGATCTATGCGCTGATTGCACTGGATATGGGCAACTATACTGTGCCAAAAGATGCAAAATGGACGCGCGAGAAGCTGCTGGAAGAAATTCTTTCCCATCAGTACGGCTCAGACGGATTTGGAATCGATATGGTGGCGATGCTGATGCAGAGTCTGTATCCGTACATCAACGATCCGACCTACGGCGAGCGCGTCAAGGCAAAGATGCAGGAAGGCTATGACATCATTCTTGGCTATCAGACAGCATCTGGCGTTGATCCGATGGGAAGTGATTATACGTTCTTCTCTTGGGGAACGACGAACAGCGAATCCTGCGCACAGGTAATCTGCGCAATGTGCGCAATGGGCGTGGACGTCGGCACAGACCCAAATTTCAGCGCCTACAGCACGGGCGATTATACGCAGGATAAGGGTGTCATTCCCACATGGCTGAACCGCTATCTGATGCCCAGCAAAGCTGGCTTCGGTCATACGGATAACAGCCATAATGAAATGGCAACGTACCAGTCCGCTTATGCGGTGCAATGGTATCTGAATTTCTATAACGAGCAGTCCGCAAAACCGTATTCCCTCTACTATAAGCGCTTTGACTTCTCCCGGCAGCTCAGCGATAAAGCAGATATCGAGAAGTTCACGCTGGAGGGACAGGAAGGCATTATCAACGGCAACAATATTACGGTTTACGTTCCGGATGGGATGCCGACAGATAATTTAACGCCTGAAATAAAGCTCTCCGATGGCGCAAAGCTGCTTGCACCCAAAATGCCGGTTCCGTTTGTAGAGGACGCACCGGTTGCATTTACAGTGCAGGCAGAAAACGGAACGACAAAAAAGACCTACAGTGTAAAGCTTGTTTATGACAAGAATGTCAAGGGCAAGGGCACGACGCTCTTCACCGACACCATCCAGATTCAGAATGAGGACATGGCCGACAAGGACATGGAGGACATGCAGATCACGAAGAACGAGGATGGCACGACCGACATTCTGATTACCATCGTCCCCGGCGTTGACACGACGAAGCTCCGCTTCAAGGCGGACATCTCGTACAAGGCGAAAGCGAGCATCGATGTGACGGGCAAGAGCAACGTTGACTTACACGACTGGACGGAGGTCGTCGTGACCGCCGAGGACGGCGAAACGAAGCAGACCTACCGCATCAAGGTTGTAAGCCAGACGTTCGCGTCCATCACGGAATTTGCGATCAAGGTCGACGGCGTGGAGTACGGCGCGGTGATTGCGGCGACTGGCGCGACCGGCACGATCCGTTTTGTCGGCATCCCCGACACGGCAGACCTCACGCGCGTTGTGCCGACAAAGCTCACGCTGGGCGAGGGCACGACGGAGGTTCTTCCCTCCGCGTCCGCGCCGCAGAACTTCGCAGAGGGTGCGGAGTACACGGTCAAGGGTCCGGGCTTGCGAACCAGAACCTACAGCGTCGTGACCAGCAGCAAGGGCGGCGGCGGAGACGATGATGACAGTAAGCCGGTCAACAACAGCTTTGCCATTACCTCCTTCAAAATTGGAGACAAGGCGGCTGAAATTGACAACACGAACGGCATCATCAAAATCACGCTCCCCTACGGCACAAATCTTTATCAGGTTGCGCCGAAGATCGAAACTGGCAGCGGCTGTGTGGTAAGCCCGCGCTCGGGGCAGGTTGTGAACCTCTCCGTGCCGGCAACCTACACGCTGACGCGCGGCGATGAAAAGCGCACCTACACGGTGATCGTCACGCTGCAAAAATCTGCGTCGCAGCTTATCTGGGACAAGGCGGCGCTCAAGATGAACCCGTCTTCGTATCAGACCAGCCCCGACCTCGGCAAAAAAGACCCCGAGCCTACCTACATCCCGTCCACGAGCCAGATTCTCTCCGGCATGAAGGTGCAGGTGAACGGCAAGGACGTTGTGTATCAGGCAACCGGTTCTTCGGGCTGGCTCCTGATGACGCCGGACAGCTACTCTGCGGCGAACACCTACCGCTTCCGCGCGGAAAAGGGCGCGCTCAAGAATATCGTCGCCAACGGCTACAACGGCTTCGGTATTCAGGCGGGCAAGCTGATGATCGGTATTACCGAGAAGATGGACACGGCGAGAGGTCTTGACCTGTCCCTCTGCCCGGTGCCAAGCAACGCGCAGACGGCGTGGAAAAACAAGTCCGGTGTGGTCGGCGTGTGGAAGATCACCTGCGACAGCGTCTCGGGCGGTCTAACCTTGACGTTCGACTGCTCGGGTCAAACAGGAAAACTGGCGCTTGCGAAGTACAACGAAGCGAAAAAGTGCTTCGAGCAGGTGTCGGAGAAAAAATGGAGCGTCAGCGGCTCGATCCTGACGGCATCCAATATGTCCGCCGGTATCTACGGCGTCATTAAGATCGGGTAATTTTGAAAAAACGAATGCCCGGGGCGCAATGCCCCGGGAGAAAGGATGAGAGAATATGAAAGGAAAACGTTTCCTGTCTCTCCTGCTCTGCCTCGTGATGGTACTTGGTATGCTGCCCAGTCTGGTAATCCCGGCATCCGCTGCCAGCCCTACAAGGGTAGACTTCTGGATCGTTGAGGGAAAGAGCAACTCCAGCTATAGAATTAGAAAAAGTGGCGTCACTGTAGGGGGTGAAATTCCATTTCCAACGCAGGCAGAATTGAAAGAAAAACAGCCGGGTTACTTTGGCGTAATGAAGGTTGTTGACTGGTACACCGAGGAACCGGAGAAGAAAAAAGGCGTTTGGGTCTTTGATGAAGATACAAAAGTTACAGGCGACGACACAATAGAAAAAAATATGGAACTCTGGGCGAAGACCGCGCCTCAAGATGGGCAGACCATTTCGATTTCGCTAAAAGGATACAAACCGGTGACAATCACGGAGTGGAACGGCAGCGCCATAGCAGCGAAAGAAGAGCTTCTTTTCGACGTAGAAAACAAAACAAATGTATCGGCCAGTACTGAGAATCGAGAGAAGAGTATTATCAAGCTTCCGCTTGGAACAGCGCTTGGGGAAACTGATTTAAACAAAATTCCAAGTGAATGGACGATAGATGGAACAAAATATACGATCAATAGTTGGGCTACGGTCTCTCAAATTTTGCAGGTCGGAACTGTTTTCAGCGCACAGGATAAGATCAGAAAATATAATAGCACTACATCCACATATGATCCTATCGAAGTATATGCACAAATGACGTGGCCAATCACAATCAACTTCGAGACAAATATAACTGGGAAAACCCTTCCTGCCATAAGCCTGAATACGGCAACGAAACTCAACGGTTATGCGGCTGCAACAACAAATACGATGACAGATACGCAGAAGGCGCAGGTTGCAGCTGTAAACACATGGGTGCAGCAGCAGGAAAACACCGATGGCTTCAACCAAATCTTCCGCGGCTGGTATGCAAATAAGAAATTTACCGGGGAGCCGTTCCGAGATGGGACGGGGTATTCCATCAGCGGCACACCGGCTGGAACCGATGAGAATAACAATTATCATGTAAACACGCCATTCCCGGGGAATATGACGCTTTATGCAAAGTGGGAGGATCGCTGCAAGGTTACATTTAATATGGGCGGCGAGAATCTTTCAAACGCAGCGTCGTTTACGGATTACTATGTAGCAGTCAATGAGAAGCTGACCGCGCCGGCTGTTGAGCCGCAGTCAACAAACTATCCGAACCGGGTCTTCCTCGGCTGGTACGAAGATGCAGCATGGAACACGGCGTGGAATTTTACAAATAAGACGGTTACGGAAGACGTAACGCTCTACGCAAAATGGGGCAACGCAAAGAATGTTACGCTCAATTTCATATATTACGCTCCGGATAATGATGTGACTCCGTTGACGAAGACAACGATGAATGTTCCGGTCATTGAAGGTTACCCGTTCGGTGACAATGTCCCCGAATTGCCGGGTACGCGGACAGAAGGTGATTGGGATCCCTCTATATCGGGCAGACCTATCAGCTATCGAACAATGGGAACAACACGAGGGCTGATTTATACAGGCTGGAGCTACACAGGAAAATATGGCCCGACGTCGCTGACCAAGGAAACTGTCCTGTTTGAGGATGTGGACACTGGAGGGGTCGTGACGGTTGTTGCCCAAGCGGACGTCTACGTTCAGTTTACATTTGATCCGCAGGGTGGAACATTAAACGGTTCGACGAATTCCATGACGGTCACACGCGATACGCGGAAGGTAGAAGGCGAACCTGAAGAACCGGTAAAGTATAATGACAACCAAGAGAAGATTCGCTTCCTTGGCTGGTATACGGAGCCAGACGGAAAAGGCAAAAAGCTCGACGTGAATGAAGAGTATTCGCTGAATACGACGTTCTATGCCGCATGGGAAAAAGAAAAGGAATGCACGCTGATTTTTGATATCAGCAAGTACCCGGGCGCGACCGTTGTCCTGAAAAAGGGCGACGAGGTGTGCAGCGGCACGACCGCAGATGGCAAGGTTATCTATACGAAACTGCCGCGCGGAAGATATCAGTATTCCATCACGCTGACCGGCTACAAGCCGCTGACTGGAACTTATGAGATTACAGATGCTACCTCAGAGGAGCAAGCCTACACAATTGAGGTAAAGGATTGGCCGGTGTTTGTTCCGGTGACCAGAATCGCGCTGAACATTCCGGACAGCAAGATCATGCAGAAGAAGTCGTATGATCTGAGCAGCCTTGCGACGGTTGCGCCAGAAAATGCTTCCTACAAGAACATCACATGGTCCGTATCTGGCGATGGCGTCACGCTGGGAGAAGACCGCACAACGCTGACGGTTTCTGATACGGCTGCGGCTGGCGGCACTGTTACACTGACTGCGACGATCACGGATGGCAAGCTCAACGATGCGGGAACAGCGTTGGAAAACTACACGCAGTCGTTCACTCTGACAATCGTAACGTTCCGCCCGACGATCACGTTCAAAAATGGTTCTGGCGAAGGTCCCTCCATCGACGTTATTCAGAACATGCCCGCGCCCGTCCTTGCGGTAAACGGTAAAATTACCGCTCCGGCTACAAAGCCGACCGCAGATGGATGGGAGTTTGAGGCGTGGTATCTGGATGCAGCGTACAACACGGCGTGGACAGCGGATCATGTCTTTACACAAGATAGTGAGCTTTTTGCCAAGTGGAAAAAAGAAGCCGTTCCGATTACAGTGACATTCTCTGACGGCGGCAGCCAGACGAAGACAGAAACGCATAACGCTGGTGAATCGCTGGTTCTTCCTCCGAATATGTTCACAAAGGCTGGATACATTTTTGCAGCGTGGGAACTGCCGGATGAAACAACAATGTACGCAGGAAAGACAATCAAGGCATTGCCCAGCACGGATGTTACATACAAAGCAACGTGGAAAGAGATCAATGCTGCAATTACTGCGGATGATGTCCGACACTCGTTGGATGCAATTACTGCGGAGAATGTAAAAGACCACAAGGCGCAGCTGATCGCTGCACGCGACGCACTTGCAGCGGGGACAGCAACAAAGACAGACGCAGAACTGATCGGCAGTTTGTCTGAACTGTTTAAGAGTGCTGACCTTGGCCCGGTCAGTATCACTGGCACTGCAAGCCAGGGCGTTACTGAGACAGGCGCGATCCTTTCCTCGGATGGTGCAGCAGTTGTTCTGAATATGAATAAGCTGACAACACCGGGCAAGACTTTGCCTGAAGTATATCAGAATGAAGAATACAAGTCTGTGTGGTATACCGTCTCTATGAGTGTTGGCGGCGCAACCACCGAACCGAAAGTTCCTGTTATTCTGACTGCGCCTATTCCGGCAGACCTGTCTACAATGGCAGCAGACACCATCCGTGTACTTCTGTACAAGAGTGCAGCTAATGAGCCGGTTTTGATGACGCCAACTGTGGCAGATAGCAAACTGACGTTTGCTTTTGACGGCAACGGACAGATTGCATTTGTCGGTAAGGCAATCTCTGATACGGCAGATACTCGTGTTACTGGACTTACTATGGAGTACAACGGTACGAAGATGGGCAATGTGACACAGGATAAGGATGGCAACTTTACGGTTGTCCTGCCTGCTTCTCTGAACCAGTCCGCAATCGATTTGCTCGCCTCTGGTAAGTGGAAGACTTATCTGACGGTAGCACCGCAGGCTAAGGTTGCAACAGCAGAGAGCAAGGATGGCTTTGATGCGACGTACTGGGCAGAAACCGGTGTTGCACTGACCTACTCGCTGACGAAGGCAAACGACTATAGCGATAGCCGTACACTGACTGCGATTGCGAAGAATGGGACGAAGCGTGAGTTTACTGTCACGGTCAAGAAGATCACGGACGCTGACCGGAACTACAAAATCGCCGTTTCCAACATCAACGGCGGCACGGTCACAGCCACCCCGAGTCCTGCCGCAGCTGGAGAAGAGGTCAAGCTGACCGTCACGCCGAACGACGGCAAGAAGCTGGTCGCGGGCTCGCTCAGCTACTGCCTGCAATCCGCCGGGGCAAAGTCCGTGCCCATCGACGAAAGCAGCCTGACGTTCATCATGCCCGCGGGCGACATCAACATCAACGCCCAGTTTGAAGACGACGCCAACGCGCCGCTCAAGAACCCGCCGCAGATCACGGCGTTTGTGGTCAACGGCGTCTCCGCGGTCATCAACAGCGACACCAAGGCAATCACGATCATCCTGCCCTACGGCACGGATCTCAGGCACGTCGTCCCGACGATCGTCACGGCGAACGCCTCGAAGGTCGAGCCGTCGTCCGCCCAGCGCGTCGACCTGTCGACACCCAAGGCATATCGGGTCTACGCCTCGAACGGCGCGTATGTGACCTACACCGTCACCGCCTACACCGAGGAGCCTTCTCCCACGCAGTCGCTTTGGGAGAAGCTGCAGAACCAGATCAACAGCAACCCCAACTGGTGGGAGCTGGCGGAGTACCAGAAAAAGACCGGCTATTATAAATAACCGGCGTACAAATGCTCCCGGCTGAGATACGATCAGCCGGGAGCCATACGGACACAATTGGAATCGGCAGCCCACCGACGGCAAGGCTGACTGCCCCGGAAACGGTATGAAACGATGATTCCATATCCGCGATCATTGTGTCGAATAATGCAACCCGCAGAAGCTCCGGTTTCTGCGGGTTTCTTCGTTGTCGAAAAGACGCAGATTTTACAGAATTCAACCGAATTGTGTAAAATCTGCGCCTTTTCTGTTTTATGCAATCTATCTCGCCAGAAGATCCGAATTTTCCACAAACAGGATATTTCATATATCCAGAAGGAAAGACAGTTTCTGTGCAGCACGGTAACATTACCGCCTGCACGCGCCCCTCCGTTTCTGACATTTGCTTATCGCCGCAAATGAAATTCAGAAATGGAGGAAACATCCTTGAAGACTCGCTATTTCAGAAGAAAGCAAAACTGCGCTGCCGTTGAATGGATCGAAATGAGCGGCACAGAATACCTGGACTTTGTCCGCGATCCGGAAAACAAAGACAGGTTCTTTTTGAATATGAAGAACGTCGTTCTGGAATGCTCGAAAGAAGAATACTTACGAAACCGTGCCGAGAAGCGACGCAGTGATTATCTCGCAGAAGGTAAAAAGGACTGGACGATCATCTCGCTTTTTGCACAGAAGGACAAAGAAACCAGCGGCGAAGAAGTCATTCCAGACCTGGAAACGGATGTAGAAGAAGAAATCATACATACCATCACACTACAAAAGCTGCGGGAGGTTCTGGCGGCGCTCCCAAAGGAGGATGCGGAATTGCTCACAGCTCTGTATTTGCAAACGCCACCGCTCACTTTACGCGCCTATAGTGAGCAAACCGGCATCCCAGTGATGACCTTGCATTATAGGAAGGAAAGACTGCTTCAACTTTTGAAAAAGCGGCTTTGAATCATCCACAGAAACGGTTCCCATTTGCACGAAAAAGTGGTGACGCAAAAAAAGTTTGCTTTTTTGAAAAATAGTTTCGTACAAACGCCGTAAAAATTGTGCAACTAAAGGTGAGAGGGTTTTTAGAGGAAAACCCGTGAACCTTTCCAAACACTGCTTGCAGTCATATCCGATTCAACAGTACATCAGTTGGCAGAACCCGACGAGGGAAAGCGATTTGGCGGATGCGCGAAGACCACCTGTACAGCTCTGCTGTATAAAGACGGCCCAATAAGGTGACGAGCGGTCCCATCTTGCCGGAAGCAGCCTTGGCAAGCTGTTTTGCGATGACCCTGCCAGCCTATAATGGTACACCTGTCCAGCCACAACGGAACGTAATGGGGGCAGCTCGGAGAGATCCTCGGAGGGGTGCAGACCCGTGGAGCGGCAGCCAGCCGCCGCTGTTTGAAATCGCCCATTGGCTTGGGAAGTAGCGACGAATAAAGCCAAAAGCACAAATGTCAGAAACCGCGGGAACCGTATCCCGCTATGGAATACGGTTCCCGCTTTGTGCATAGGAGAAACTCTTATGAATCCAAACATTGATTTTTTAGGCATCTGCCAGCTCTTAAAAGCACTCCGAGCAATCGGCTTCACGGAAAGTGAAGTCCGGAAAATTGCCCGCAGGGTTGCAGTCGAGCTTGGCGCAAACCTGACCATTTATCCCTGATTTTTCTCCGTTTTGGTCATAGCTATTTTGAAAATGTTGTGATACTGTGTGTTGCTACAGAAGGGAGGGAACGCAATGGCGACGGAAATGCAGACGAATGGCACACTCGCCTTAGAGCAGAAAAACCGCGTGATCATCATTCCGGCGCAGGACGAGATCGTTGCAAGAAAGCTGCGCGTCGCGGCTTACGCCCGTGTCAGCTCCTCCAGCGAAGACCAGCTCAACTCCTACCGCGCGCAGAATCAGTATTATTCAGAGCTTATTTCCAATAACCCGGATTGGGAAATGGTCGACATCTACGCGGATTCCGGCATCACCGGCACGTCCGTTGATAAGCGCGAGGACTTTAAGCGCATGATGCGTGACTGCCGGAAAGGCAAGATCGACCGCATTCTGGTCAAGTCCATTTCCCGCTTTGCCCGAAACACAAAGGACTGCCTCGCGGCCGTCCGGGAACTCAAGGAGCTTGGTGTGAGCGTTCTGTTTGAGGAACAGGGCATCGATACCGCCAGGGTGTCCAGCGAGATGGTCACGGCAATCATGGCATCGCTGGCACAGAAAGGCAGCGAATCGATTTCAGGAAACGTTCAGTGGAGCTACCAGAAGCGTATGGAGAGCGGCAAGTTCAATACCTGCAAAGCGCCGTATGGTTTCAGACTGCAAAACGGTCAACTGGTCATTGAAGAAAATGAAGCTGCCGTTGTACGGCAAATTTTCGATATGTTTCTGAGCGGAAGCAGCAGAGAAGAAATCGCAGATGCGCTGCGCGCGGCAAATGCGCCAACAAGAAAAGATGTGGACGTATGGGCAGGATCGACTGTTTATCATATTCTGCGAAACGAACGATACCCAGGCAATGCGCTTCTTGGAAAATTCTACACAACAGATACATTCCCACATAGAAAAATGCAGAATCGTGGAGAACGTGAACAACGGTTTATTTATGACATCAATCCGGCAATTGTTACGCCAGATATATTTGAACGCACACAGGCGCTCCTGAAACGACGCGACACAAGAGCAACAGCATCAAGAAAAGAGCGTACATACGAAAAACTGCTGCAATGCCCAAGGTGTGGGTGCTCCCTAAAGCGAAAGCTCTCCAGCGGAAAAGAATACTGGGTATGCCAAAAACACTTTGAGGACAGCCAAAAGTGCAATCTGCGGCCAGTTGCAGCAAATGAAATTGAGCAGGCTTTCTGCCGTCTGTACTATAAGCTCAAGCACCACGGCGGCCCCATCTTCTCGCAGATGCTCTCCAATCTTCAGAAAATCCGCTACAGTCGGATGCTCTGGAGCGAGGACGTCATCTCACTCAACAAGAAAATATCGGACATTCTCAGTCAGGTTCAATTCCTCGCCCAGCTTCAGCAGGCGGGCGGCGTTGATCCTGACACTTTTATATCTTCCAACAACAAGCTCAGCGAACAACTCCGCAGGCTGAAACAGGAAAAAGCAAGGCTTCTCGACACCGATAGCGACGATCTGGCAGATCAAACCCACGATCTCATGGATGCGCTGGCGGATGGGCCGGATTTCCTCGACCGGTTTGATGCGGAGCTGTTCGATGCGCTTGTGGAGAAAATCATCGTGGACAGCAACGAGCGCCTGCGCTTCCGCCTGAAAAACGGGCTGGAACTGACGGAACAGATTGAAAGGACACGACGCTGATGGGAAATCGGAAGCTGCCGTTTGGCTATCAGATGCGCATGGGCGAGATCATCCGGAATGAGCCGGAAGCAAAGGCTGTGCAGGACATTTTCCTGCAATATACGCTTGGCGCATCGCTGAAGGAAATCGCAGAACAGATGAGCAAGACTGGTCTCACCTACGACGAGGGCAAGAGCTGGAACAAGAATATGGTTGCCCGCATCTTGGAAAACGCCAAGTACACCGGTGCAGACAATTATCCTAAATTAGTTGACATAAAACTATTCGAGGCAGCCGCTGAAAAGCGTCAGACCAAGCAGCGCCTGCCAGAGCGGACACCTGCGCAGAAAGCACTCAAGCGTGTATGCTCCAAGCCGTCTACGCCGGAAATCGAGCAGCAGGTCATGCACCTGCTCAGTCGGCTGGCAGAACAGCCGGAGCGCATCACGCAGCCGGAACGGACTTCTGCACCGGTACATACGAATGCGCAAGCCGAGCTGGATGACATTCTGAACACCCAGCCGCTCGACGAGGACGCTGCCAGAAGCCTGATCTGCAAGCTGGCACAGGAGCAGTACGACACCATCGGCAACGAAGAATACGAAACCGAGCGCCTGCGGCGGCTGTTCGCGGCGTTCGAATGCACGGCAGAACTCAACGCGGAGCTGCTGCAAAGCACGGTGTCCGCAGTGCTGGTGACGCGCCAGGCGGTGCGCTTGCAGCTCAAAAACGGACAGATCATTGGAAAGGAAGATCTCGGATGAACGAAGAAAAGCCGCGTGTCATTATCATCCCCGCTAAGCCGGAACTGGCACAGGAAGCGGCCGTCAAGCGGCAGCTCCGCGTGGCGGCGTACTGCCGCGTATCGACCGAGGAAGAAGAACAGGCCAGCAGCTACGAGGCGCAGTGCCAGTATTATACCGACAAGATCATGTCCAACAAAGAGTGGACGATGGCTGGCATTTTTGCAGACGAGGGAATTTCTGGAACTTCCACAAAAAAGCGCACAGAGTTTCTGCGCATGATTCGTCAATGCAGGCAGAAAAAGATTGATCTCATCCTCACGAAATCCATTCAGCGGTTCGCCAGAAATACGCTCGACTGTATCAACTACACGCGCATTCTTCGGCAGCTCGGCATTGGCGTCCTGTTTGAAAAAGAGAATATCAACTCCCTGCCACCCGACAGCGAGTTCATGATCACCATGTACGGCGCGATGGCACAGTCCGAGAGTGAGTCTATATCAGGCAACGTCAAATGGGGCAAAAAACGTGCGATGGAAGCCGGGAAGGTCTCCATCGCATACAAAAATCTATATGCGTATGAAAAGGGTGCGGACGGAAAGCCAGCACCGATTCCGGCGCAGGCCGAGATCGTGCGGGAGCTTTACACGCGCTATCTTGCCGGCGCAAGCCTTCGGGAACTCAAAGACTGGCTGGAGCATGGAAAACAGCCTACCGTGGCAGGCGGCACGGCGTGGTCGATCACCGCCGTCAAGGGTATCCTGACAAACGAAAAATACTGCGGCGATGTGCTGCTGCAAAAGACGTTCAGCACAGACGTTATCAGCAAGAAAGTGGTCAAAAACACTGGACAGCTTCCCAAATACCTGATTCAGAACCACCATGAGGGCATCGTGACGCGAGAGCAGTTCCAGGCGGTGCAGGCAGAACTGGCGCGGCGCAGCGCCCTGAGAAGCGATTCCAAGCAGGCGGCAACAGGCCGCTCCTGCTACACCAGTAAATATGCCTTATCTGACCGGCTTGTCTGCGGCGAATGCGGCAAGCTCTATCGTCGGAAAACCCGAAATATCAAGGGCAATATCTATCACGAGTGGCGCTGCATTAGCCGATTGGATTACGGAAAGCGCTATTGCCATGACTCGCCGACGCTGCGGGAGATCCCGCTGCAAAACGCGATTCTGGCAGCGATCAACGAGGCCATGAGCGAAAAGCCTGTCCTGCTCGACCACATCAAAAGTGCCATGTCGCTGGAGCTGCTGCCGGTGCAGGGGCAGACGATGAGCCTTGCCGACATCGACCGGCGATTGACGCAGCTCGATGCGCAGTTCCAGACCCTTCTGGCAGAGGCCATTGACGCAGAGGACAAGGAGCGCTGCAACGCGAAATTCGCCGAGATCCTTGCAGAGCAGACGAAGCTCAAAACGCAGAAAGAGGCAATCCTGCAAAGCAGCACCGACGCAGAGCGCACCTGCGCCCGCCTGGTGCAGGCAGAGCAGGCGTTGGAGAACGCCGTGCCCACGGTCACGGAATGGAGCGAAGGCACCGCCCGTCAGCTCGTCGAGCGCGTGACCGTCCTGTCTGCAAATGAGGTGCTAGTTCAGCTCAAAGGCGGGAAAGAGATTCACAAAAGATTGGAGTGATACGATGATCTACGCAACCGGCGATCTTCACGGCAACGCGCTTCGCTTTCAGCCGGAATACTTCCCGGAGCAAGCCGAAATGACGAAGGACGATTATATGATCGTCTGCGGCGACTTTGGCTTCGTCTGGAACGGCGACAAAAGTGATGACGCGCAGCTAGGCAAACTGGAGGCGCTGCCGTTTACCGTCCTGTTTGTAGACGGAAACCATGAAAATTTCGATGCCCTGAACGAATACCCCATCGAGCAGTGGCACGGAGGGAAGGTTCACCGAATACGCCCGCACGTCCTCCATCTGATGCGCGGGCAGGCATTCGAGTTGCAAGGCAGAACGTTCTTCACAATGGGCGGTGCGCAGAGCCATGATATTGCGGATGGGATTCTGGATATGGACAGCCCGGATTTTTACAAGCGCTACGATGCTCTGCGGCATGATCGAGGGCAATTTCGCATCAACCACATTTCATGGTGGCAGGAAGAACTGCCATCTGGCGCGGAATATGAGCACGCCAGACAGACGCTGGAGCGGCTGAACTGGCAGGTCGATTATATCATCACGCACTGTGCGCCGACCGCAGTTCAGCGGAAGATCAGCGCCAGCTTCAAGCCGGACAAGCTGACGGACTTTCTTGAAGAAATCCGCACCCGCAGTTGCTTCCACTACTGGCTGTTCGGTCATTACCATGACAACCGGATCATCGATGAAAAGTACGTTCTTCTCTATGAGCAGATGGTGCGGGTGCTATAAAACAGGGCAAAGAAAAGCGCGGTCATAGAAACTGCGCTTTTCTTTGCCTTGTCTGCTTATAGGAAGTAAGCGTGTTTTGAGATTTCAGGATAAAACCGGATAATTAAATGGCGTTTATCTCTCGACGAAGGCTGACGAATCTGGTATAATTTCATACAAGAAAACCAAACGATAAGCAAGCCGCGTAACAGATACGGGAGGTAAAAATGAGCAGAGATACAGAAAAGCTTCTGAAAGAGCTTCAGAGTTTCCTGATGCAGCATGGGGATGAGGCGGCAGATGAAGACAGCATGGATCGTCTGGCAGAGCAATTCCTGTCGGAGCAGGGCATCCATCCGGTCGATGAAAACGCTGCTCCGAAAACCGCCGATGACTATCTGGATCTTGCGGAGCAGGCCACATCCAGAAAGAAGTGCATCGAGTATCTTCACAAGGCGCTGGAATTGGAGCCGGACAATGTTGACGCGCAGCTCCAGCTGATCGTTCATACGATGGAACACAAGGTGGATGAGCAGCTCCCGGCATTGCAAAGGCTCATGGAAACCGCTGCAAAGCAGCTGGAGCCGGAGGGGTATTTCAAAGAGGACGTTGGCGCGTTCTGGGAGATTCTCGAGACCCGACCGTATATGCGCGTCTGTTATACCTATTTTGACGCCCTGATCTCCTGCGGTATGATGCACCGGGCAATCGACGAGGGGCAGCGCCTTCTGGAGCTGTGCGAGAACGACAACCTCGGCGTTCGTTATCAGCTGATGCATCTGTACGCCTACATGGAAGATGAGATGCACGCTTTGGCGCTGCATAAGCAGTTTGACTCGTATGAGGAAACGCAGATGCTGCTTCCGCTGGCAGTTCTGTATTATAAGCTGAACCAATTTGACAAGGCGGAAGATTATATCAAACGGCTGTCCGCTGTAAACAAGGACGCGAAAAAGTTCCTGCGCGCTGCGGCGCAGGATCGGCTGGAGGATTATTTCGATCAGCTGAATCCGTTTGGATATCAGCCGTTTACCATGGAGGAGCTTCTGGAGGAACTGATGAAGTCTTCGTATCTGTTTGACTCCGTTCCCTACTTCTTCACATGGGCGAGCAGCTGCCTTCGCACACAGACTGCCGCCAAAAAGAAATCCACCGGGAAAGCCGGGAGAGACAAGAAATCATGAGCGAAAAGCGCGGTCAATGACCGTGCTTTTCGCTGCCTAAACTATATGCGGCGATCAGCGAGCCGTGTTCAGGAGCGCTGTCGTTTTCATATTGACGCCCATCAGCTCCCGCTGTGTCTGTCGGTTGGTCTGGCACATGGGCATGAGAAAGTTCACCGCTTTGCGGATCTGATGAAGGTCGGAAGAAGTGAGCGCATTCTGATGCAGATGCTCCAACACCTGCCCGTAAGCATCCTTCAAGGACGCATCCACCGCAGGCTGAAAGAAATAGTTCGAGATCAGACCGCCGATCAGGGCGGCTTCGGTATCCGTGTACTGCATCATGCTTGCCCTCCCAAAAGTTTTCACACAACGGGAATGATCATACCACAAAATCTTGTGTCCGGCTATTCGCAAAATGACGAAATATATGATGCGCGCCCGCGCGGAAAGGAGAAGTCATGAACATCAGAAAACCTGCTGATTACAGCGCCATGTACCGCGAACTTACGGAAATTCTCGCCCGAAATCTTCCGCAGATGGACGAAATCTATGCCATCGGTAAAGCTATCAGCCAGCGGCCGGAGAAAGGCGCAGCAGTCGCAGCGGCAGAGTTTTTGCAGGCAAATTCCCCTGACCGCACAGGCTTTTCCCCGCGCAACGTGCGCCGGATGCGCGATTTTTATAAGGCCTATGAAAATGACAAACCGCTCCTCCAACTGGCAATGAAACTCGGCTGGACGCTGAATGTGATTATCATGGAAGCAGATCTGACACGAGAAGCACGCAGATGGTATCTGGAGCAGGCGCGAGAGCAGCAATGGTCAAAAACAGTACTACAGAAAGCAATCAAAAACAACGAACTCTCTACGCACGAGAGTTTTACAGTCGATGAAACAGAAACTACCTGCACGAAAAACGAAATGAAAAAATTGACTACACGATACAGCTTCTGTATAAAGCAAATTGAGATTGCTTGGACTATGATTCGCAAACAAATATACATCCAGTATTCTCGTATGCGTCGACGATGGAAGCAGTTTGATTTGTTGAAGCTGACGTTTTTTCATTGGCTTTTCGATAAAAGTGTGATAAACTATAAAAAAGCACGAAGGATGTGAGAGCGTGATCGTTTTCCACGGCAGCAATCTGGAAGTTAAGAATCCTATGTTGATTCCAAGCAAGCGATTATTGGATTTCGGTGCCGGTTTTTACCTGACCAGCGACTTTGAGCAGGCCAAGAAATGGGCCATTCGAACAACCAACAATCGGGGAAACGGTTTTCCTACTGTTTCCGTTTATTCCTTTGATATGCCGCAGCTGGAGTCGCTGCATCTGCTGCGCTTTCATCGGGCAGATAAAGACTGGCTTCAGTATATCGCTGCCAACAGAACCGGAACAATTCAAGCGGATGCATATGATGTGGTATTTGGCCCGGTCGCAAATGACCAGGCAATCCGAACCGTAAACAACTATCTGAAAGGCTATTTTTCGGAGGAAATTGCAATTCAGCTGTTGCTGCCTCAAAAACTGAAAGACCAGTATGCGTTCCGAACGGAAAAGGCGTTGTCGATCCTGCACTTTATGGAGGCCCGAACGGTATGAAGCGTTTAGATCCAGAAACGATCGATTATTATAATAGCGAAATTGTTCCGATGATTGCCGAAAAATACGGTTACAGTCAGATGGATGCGCTTCGCGTGTTTGTAGCTTCCAAAACACATGAAATGCTTGAAAATGAGGACTGCGGTTTGACGGCCTTTGGTGCCGGAGCCGTGTTTGAAATCTGGGAAACAGAAAAGGTGACCGGAGATCCTCGCAACTCTGTCTATATCCGAGGTGAATGAGATGTCGGAAGAAATGAGCTTCTTCATGTATCTGCTGGAATTCTATGCTGCCTATAAAAACAAAAAGACGGCGGATGTTCTGAAAGAATGGGATACACGCGGCATTACACAGATAATATATGACAATTACTGGGGTTATCACACAGAGCGGATCGAGAACGCTTTTATGGATATTGATAGCCTTGCCGCAAACGGAACCCACGCATGGTAATTCTTCCTTTTTATCTGGAATGCAATGTGCTATGGCAATTGATCCATAGTGTTCAACTCACACATCTAGTAGAACCAAAAAAGATATCTACGCGAAAAACCCAGAAGTTTCAACTGTTTCGCCCCATAGGTACACAATGTGTCATGGGGGTACAGTCGGTACGGGCAAAAGCAAGACGCAAGCTCATGCATTTGAGTTTACGTCTTGTTTTTGCATGGAATAGAATCTACAAGGGGAATATTTCCTTTGTGAAAGGCTTGAAACAACTCAATAATTCATAGCGCCTATGAATTTTTTGCTTATTTCCACATAAATCACCGTGCCGCAATGATATTCATACCGCACGATTGATTAGAACAACGCGAAACAGAACTGTTTATTACTGTGATGATGGCGTTTCGGGTACGACCTTCGACCGTCCGGGACTGAACCGGCTGGTGCAGGATGCCGCGGATCACAAGATCAACCTTGTCCTCTGCAAAGACCTATCGCGCCTCGGTCGTGATTACATCGAAGCGGGCAAGTACACGGACTTTGTGTTTCCGTCCCTCGGCTGTCGCTTTATCGCTTTGAACGACGGCGTTGACATGTTCCGCAAGAACAATGAGATGCTGGTCATTCTGAAAAATGTGATGAAGAACATCTCCCTTTCGGGAAAGGTAAGGAATGATTTCTCCCTTTTCGGACGGTTTTGCTGTATCAATCGCTGTTTTCGTTGTTCCTGCGGTAAGTTTTCCATAGTTCATGGAGTGCAAGCTGCCATTGGATTCCAGGCGGTAGCCATAGGTGAAAAAGGGGATCTACCCGAAACGCATCCGGTTCAGCAGCGGACTGAATCCAGATGTCCTTGCCGCTCAACTCGCGCAAAGCCTGCATCCAAAGGATTGGGTCGCGCGCTATCCGTGTAAGATCGGCAACAAGGAGGATGTCCGCCTTTTGCTCCACCGCCTTCTGACAAGCCCTTTTCCAGCCGTCGCGGTCAAGCGTAGTTCCTTTTTCATACTCGCTGACTTCTCCCACGATTTCATAACCCAGCCGCTCGGCCTGCTCATGCAGTCGGGCGCTTTGTGCTTCCAGCGTGTGGTCGCCGGCAAGCTGCGTCTGCGTTGCTACCCGGCAATATAATACCACACGCTTGCTTTTGTTGCTATCCATGATCTGACCTCCATTCAGACATTCCCGATAAAACGGTAGAAGATTCTAATATCCCGGACGCGCTTTCCGTCAACGACAGCGCTTTCCCCAACCTCGATACGGTCGATCAGCTCGTCCACCGTTTCACGGTCAAGCTCCCGTATGTGCAGGTGCTTTCGGACGAGTGCCGCCCATCTTTGGATGTCTGCGGCACTCTGCTCATACTCCCTGACTTCCGCAAGAAGCGTATCCAGCCGGTCGGTTCGCTGGCGGCGCTCCTGCTCGGTCTTTTCAAGCAGTACAGCGAAGGACGCTGCGCTGATGCTGCCGCAAACCTTGTCCTCATAGAGCTTGGCGGTCATTTGCTCCAGCTCATAGACGCGGCGGCGCAGCTTCCCAATCTCCTGCCGGACGCTTTCCAGACGTTCTGCGTCTGCGGCGGTGCGCTGCGCTTGCAGCCTGTCCAGCATGGCAGCTTCGTCCAGTTCCAGCGCCTCGGCATGGGCGCGGATCTCGCTCAATACAAGCTCCGTCAGCGTCATCTCATAGATGGTGTGCCGGGAACACGCGCCGTAGCCGGAGGCCGTATAACGGGAGCAAAAATAGGAAACGTACTTTTTGGACGTGCCGTTCTTGCGGCGCTGCGTCTCCCGGTTGCCCTGAAGGGGTGCTTTACAGTCGGCGCAGACGAGCTTGCCGGTGAACAGGAAGGGCTTCGGCGGCGCGTTGTCCGCCGAGAGCCGCGTCCTTTCCCGGTTGATGGCCTGCACTTCATTCCACACCTCCGGCGAGATGATGGCTTCATGCAAAGCCTCATGCCGTATCCAGTCGGATTCCGGCTTATAGATCATGGTGTCGTCCTTATAGGAGCGCGAGCCGGTCTGATTCTGAATAAGATTTCCGGTGTAGACTTCGTTTGTCAGTATGTTCTTCACCGTGGCGTACATCCAAAGGTTCGCGTACTTGCAGGAGCCGTTGCCGTACAGCTTTGCCCAATACCAGCGTGGGGACAAAATGCCCTCGCTGTTCAGCACGGCGGCGATCTTGCCGTAGGCCATGCCTGCCCGCCGCAGCTCGAACATCCGGCGCACCACGGCGGCTGCTTCCTCGTCAATCACCAGCCGATGTCTGTCCTCCTCGCTCTTGCGGTAGCCGTAGGGCGCGTAGGCGGCGATATACTGGCCGCTGCGCATTTTGGCGTGGAGAACGGATTTGATCTTGCCCGACAGGTCTTTCAAATGGTAGTCGTTCATCAGACTGCGGAAGTGCAGCATATCCGTGTTGTCGCTCTCGGTGTCGAGGCAGTCAAGGACGGATACGAAGCGGCAGCCCAACGAGGGGAAAATGACGTCGGTATAGCGTCCGACCTCCACAAAATCACGGCCCAGCCGCGATAGGTCTTTCACAAGGATCAGGTTGATGAGGCCGTGCCGCGCGTCCTCCAGCATCTCCAGAAATCCGGGACGCTGGAAATTTCCACCGCTATAACCGTCGTCGCGGTAGGACTTGACCTCCGTCCAGCCGTTGAGCATTACGAATTTGGAAAGCAGTTTATATTGATTCTCGATGCTGACGGATTCATCAGCGGGGATATAGTTTTTCGCCTTGGCGGAGTTGGAGGCGTCGTCCACGCTCAACCGGCAATAGATGCCGACCTTATATAGCTTTTTCATACGCTTCCAGCCTCTCCTGTGCCAGCGCGTCGTCCACGCTGCCGACGTAGCGGTAGACCACCTTGACGTCGCAGATGCGCTGTCCGTTGACCTTCCGCGCCTCGCCCACCTCGATGCGGTCCACCAGCTCAAAGAGGATGCTTTCGTCCAGCGCCGTGATCTCGGTGTAGCGGCGGATGACCTCCATCCAGCGGTTTGCGTCCTGCCGGTTCTCAAGCTGCGCTCTGACCTTCTGCTCCAGCTCCGGTATGGCGGCGGCTTTTTCCGCCCGTTCGGTTTCGTATTTCCGCATGAGCGTCTGAAAGACCGTCTGGGGGATGGTGCCGGTGCATTTGTCCTCATAGAGATTCTGCATCAGCCGTTCCAGCTCGATCATACGCGCTGCTGCCGCTTTCAGCTCCTGTTCATAGGAGAGAACGCGGCTGCGGCTTTCCTTTTCCTTCATGCGGCTGATCTGCTCGGCAAGGCGCTCGCCGTCGCACTCGACGAAGCGCGCCTTTTCACGGATGTCCGTCAGCACCAGCTCCTCCAGCACATTCTCATAGATGGAGTGGATGGTGCAGGCGCTTTTGCCGCTTCTGGCATAGTTGCCGCAGATAAAGGAGCTGTACCGCCCCGGCGTTCCGTCCTTATAGGTGAAGCGCTCGATGTGGTTGCGCATCTTGAAGCCGCAGTCTGCGCAGTAGACAAGGCCGGTGAAGATGCTGCGGATGCCGTCCGTGGGCGGCGTCTTGCGCACCTTCTTTTTGTCGATGCTGACCACGGTATCCCATATCTCGCGGGAAATAATGGGCTCGTGGGTTCCCTCCACCCGTATCCATTCCTCCTCCGGCTTGTTGATGAGCTTTCTGGACTTGTAGGACAGCGTGCCGGTTTTGCCCTGCACCATGTTCCCGATGTAGACCTCGCTGCGGATGAGAGCTTTGACGGTGGTTTCCGCCCACTTGTGGTTGACGTTGCGCGGGTCGCTGCGCCCCTTGCGCTGATAGTAGAGCGCACCGGGCGGCAGAACGCCCTCCTCGTTGAGCGTGACGGCGATGGCACGGAAGCCCATGCCGGCGGCGCGCATGGCGAAGATGCGGCGCACGGTAGGGGCGGTCTCCTCGTCGATGACGAGGTGGTGCTTATCCTCCGGGTCGCGCTTGTAGCCGTAGGCGGGGTAGGTTCCCATGAACTTGCCGCTTTCCGCGCAGGCCCGTTTGACCGCCTTGACCTTCTTGGAGGTGTCCCGGCTGTAAAACTCGTTAAATAAGTTCAAAAAGCACATGACGTCGGTGCTGCCGTTGTCACTCATGGTGTCGATGCCGTTGTTCAGCGCGATAAAACGGCAGCCCAGCGAGGGGAACAGGTAGTCCGTGTACTGTCCGAACTCGATGTAGTTACGCCCAAAGCGTGATAGATCCTTGACCAGAATGAGGTTGATTTTCTTGGCTTTTGCATCTTCGATGAGGCGTTTGACGCCGGGGCGGTCGAAATTCGTACCTGAGTACCCGTCGTCACAGTACACCGCGATCTCGTTCCAGCCCCGCTGACGCACATAGCTTTGCAGCAGGAGCTTTTGATTTTCGATGGATACGGACTCCCCATCGCGCTCATCGTCGTTGCTGAGCCTGCAATAGATGCCTACGTTGTATGTCTTTTCGATCATCTGTATTTTACCTCCCGATTCTCTGCGATTCATACATCCGTGCGGCGTGATGGCTCTCGCAGGTTTTCCCTGCAAGAATATGATACCGGGGATACCATTTTCGCGCAAGGATGCCGCCACAGGGAGGCTGATTGTCTGTTACGATGCGTGACAAGGCGGCGCGGACGCGGGAGCGTCCAGCTCTGTCATGGCGCGGCGCACCGCAAGCTGCTCCAGCGTCCTGCCAAGGTCCTTTTCACCGGAAAACACGCTTGTCACGCGATAGAGGGTCTTGCCGATCCTGACCTCCTTATAAGAGGCGACCGGCTCTTTGGATGTTTTTGTTCGGTGTTGCGGTCGAATCCAAACGGAGAGCGGCGGGGAGCGGCAGCCCACGGCGAAGAAGTGCCGTGGATGACAAAAAGCACCTATAAAGGCTTCAAAACCTTCATAGGTGCTCAATAGGCGCAATGAAACAGCAGAAAGGGCATGCGGGTGCAGAAAACTGCTTTCATTCCGTATTAGTCCGGTTATGCGATTTGTGCGGCGGCAAGCCGCATCAGCGACACCTCCCGTACTCTTTTGTCATAGACTGATTTCCTTTCTGCTCAAATCGGATAGAAATGGCGAAAGGCGGTTGTTCAAAAGAGCAACCGCCTTTCCTGACGAATGAAACCGAAAAGGGGCGCGGGGCTATTTGCCCGCGCCCCTAAAGGTGAACCTGTTTACTTTTCGAT
>ERZ1106963.1127-NODE-1127-length-34855-cov-7.203592_pt1 | contig 34855 bp, 35 predicted proteins | sample MGYA00403681_ERZ1106963 | MGnify/ENA primary metagenome ERZ1106963 (study PRJEB35170, sample SAMEA104062407) | human gut metagenome | biome: human gut; feature: human-associated habitat; material: faeces | place: Denmark | collected 2012-05-03 ...
TTGAAAAGGCGGGCGAAACTTTCATTCGCGCTTCGCGCAGCGGGGCGGGCGATCAGTCGTGGTGGTGGCCGCACTCGTCGGCGTGCTCGTGCTTATGGCACACGGCTCCGGTGGTCTTAAGCTCGCCCTTGAGATACGCCTCGACGGCTGCGCGGGCGTCGCCCGCGGCGCCGACTATGACCTCGACATTGCGCTCATTGAAGATATCCACGGCGCCGCCGCCCATGCCGCCGGCGATTATCACCTGGACACCGCGGTCGGCCAGGAAGTTCGGCAGGAAGCCCGGACGGTGGCCCGGATTCGCAACGACCTCCTCGGCGGTTATCTTGCCGTCCTCGGCGTCGTAGATGTTGAAGTTCTCGCAGTGGCCGAAGTGGCCGGACACCGTATTGCCCATGGCTGCAACTGCAATTTTCATAACTTTTTCGTCTCCTTATCAGTCATTTTGATATCTAAAAGCTCCATTGCTTTTATAAACACGTCGTACAGTGCCGCACGCGCCGGGCAGTCCATGTCCGCCACGCTGCGGCCTTCGTTTATCGCCCGCTGCGCGCTCCTGTCAAAGGGCACCCGCCCCAGAAACGGCACGCCCTGCTCCGAGCACCAGCGCTCGATATCAGTGCTCAGCTCTGGGCTCACGTCCGAGCGGTTCACGCACACCGCCGTGCGCACCCGCGCCATCGACGCCGTCCGCACCAGCCGCTGCATGTCGCCGAAGCCGGACACCGAGGGCTCAGTCACGATGAGCGCCAGGCTCACGCCGTTCATCGAGGCCATCACCGGGCAGCCCACGCCGGGCGAGCCGTCGATTATCGCGAGCTGAGCCTCCCCGGCGGCGTCGTACAGCGCGCGCTTTACCTCCGTCACCAGCTTGCCCGAGTTGCCGCGGCCCATGCGCAGCTCCGCGTCCGCGAACACCCCGTCCCCGCTCCGCACCCGGAGCAAACCCGCGATGTCCTTGTCTAACCTCGCCGCGCCCGCGGGGCACACCTCCGTGCACAGCCCGCAGCCCTCGCAGCGAAGCTCGTCCACCGCGTATTTGCTGTCGCCGGCGGGAGATATGGCCCCGAAACGGCACATTTCGGCGCACTTTCCGCAGCCTATGCAGAGGTTTTCGTCGATTTTCGCCTTGTCTGAGCCCTTGAAGTCCGTCTCGCGCGTCTCGGGGTAGTCGCCGGACACCAGGGCCAGATTCGGCGCGTCCACGTCGCAGTCGGCGACAGCCCTCGCCCCGGCAAAGCGGATGAAGGCCGCGGCAGTCGTGGTCTTGCCCGTGCCGCCCTTGCCGCTGAGGATGAGCAGCTTTTTCATGCGCGCGCCTCCTTCCGTATCCGCGAGAGCAGCGCGTCGAAGATGGAGCGCGCCTCCCCGTCCTCCCGGTAAGCGAGAGCGCCCCGCGCGCCAGCTGCCGCCAGCCTTTCGCTGTACGGTATCCGCGCGAGCACGGGCAGGCCCTCGGCCTCGAGATAGCGCTCCAGCTCCGGGTACTCGGCCCCGGCCTTGTTAATTACCACGCCGCAGGGCTTTTTCAGCACGCGCATCAGCTCCACCACGAGCCTCAGGTCGTGCAGCCCGAAGGCCGTCGGCTCCGTGACCAGCACGCAGTAGTCCGCCTCCCGGGCACTCTCCATGACGGGGCAGGCGCTGCCCGGCGGGCAGTCGATGACGGTCAGCCCGTCCTCCGGCTCGGCCTCCGCAAGCGCGGCGGCGATCACCGGCACGCCCGTGGCCTCCCCGAGCTTGAGCTCGCCTGTGGCGACCTTTATCTCCCCGCTCATGCCCGTCTCGACCGCGCCGACCTCGCGCTCCGTCTCGCTCACCGCCCCCTCGGGGCAGACATAGGCGCAGACGCCGCAGGAGTGACAGACCTCGTCGAACAGCATCGGCGCGCCCTTGACCAGCACCAGTGCGTTGAAGCGGCAGTGCTCCACGCATTTGCGGCAGCCGGTGCACTTTTCGCGGTCAAAAGCCGGCATTTTCTTTGTCACGGGGCGGGATACGGTATTTTCAGGCTTGAGAAAGAGCCGGCCGTTTGGCTCCTCCACGTCGCAGTCGATATACACCGCCCGGCCCGCCGCGCAGGCGAGGCCGGTCGCGACGAGGGTCTTGCCCGCGCCGCCCTTGCCGCTGAGTACCGCGACCTTCATTGGATGCCCTGGAAGCCCGCGTGGAAGTGGGTCAGCTCCCCGAGCTCCCCCGCCTCGAGCGCGGCGGCGTTTGCGAGCGCCGTGCCGTCCTTGGACTTGTAGATCCTGATGTCCGCGGCCTTGAGCACCTGGGCGGCGTTCTCGCCGCAGCGGACGGTGATGAGCGCCTCGGCCCCGCTGTCGGCCACGGCCTGGGCCGCCTTTAGTCCCGCGCCGCCCTCGGCCTCGGCGCCGGGATTGGGCAGGAACTCGGCCTTGCCGCCCTCGCAGAGCATGAAGTACGGCGCGCGGCCGAAGGACACGCAGACGCCGCTCTCAACGCTGGCCTCGTCGACCGGGATGATGATCTTCATTGTTCGTTCTCCTTCCTCGCGCAGTGGCGCCGCCGGCAGGGGCGGCCGCAGTGCTCTCCCCCGCCCTCGCACAGCCGGTAGGACCCGCCCTCTATCCTCAGCGGGCGGCCCTCCACCAGCACGGCGGCGAGCTTGGCCCTTGCGCTGTTGTATATCTGCTGCGCCGTGGTCCGCGCGACGCACATGTATTCGCTGCACTCGGCCTGGGTGCAGCCCTGATAATCTATGAGCCTGATGGCCTCGTATTCCTCGACCGTCATGAGCACGGGCTGGACCTCCACGCCGCAGCCGGCGGGCCCGAACTCACTGCAGCCCGGCAGGCCGCAGACTCTTCTGCACTTTTTGGGACGCGGCATTTCTTGACCTCATTTCTGGCATATGCCGGATTCGAGTTTGAGTGTATCACCATTTTTGGCATATGTCAATAACCTGCGCCTGTTTCGCAAAAAATATACGTCCGAGGCGAAAACTGCGCTGAGCATGCTTGACAAACGGGTTTTGTGATGGTAAGATAACTAAGCTTGCGGGCGCGTCCGGGCAGAATCGCCGGGTGCGGGAGCCAGTTGCCTGCTATATAAGCGCCAGTAGCTCAGCAGGATAGAGCAACTGCCTTCTAAGCAGTAGGCCGGGGGTTCGAGTCCCTCCTGGCGTGCCAAGGCAAGGCTCCAAATGGTGGGTGTAGCTCAGTTGGTATGAGCACCGGATTGTGGTTCCGGGTGTCGTGGGTTCGAGCCCCATCTCCCACCCCAGAAGATGCGGGAGGCCGGCAATGCCGGCCTCTCTGCCTAAGTCGATGGTGGGATGTAGTGTAACGGTAACACACCAGACTTTGACTCTGATATTGTAGGTTCGAGTCCTGCCATCCCAGCCACGTCGCTCCGCCTCTGCCGGTTACGGCTTCGCCCTGCGTGAGAGGGCAAAGCCTCCACCTCTGAGGCTTGCTCCTTTTCACGCAAAACTACAGGTTTTGCGTGAGATTTCAATCAAATATGACCCAGTAGCTCAGCAGGCAGAGCACCTGCCTTTTAAGCAGGGTGTCCGGGGTTCGAATCCCCGCTGGGTCACCACGCCGGAGCAAGGTACGCTTTGCTCCGGCTTTTTTTGCGAAAAAACTCCCGGCCCGTTGGGGTCGGGAGTTTTCTTTAGTTCTTGAGTTCCGCGTAGTTCAATATGCCGCGGCAGAGGAAGATTGCGAGGAGGGATATGAGGGCGTTGATGCCGGCGAGGGCGAGGAGCCAGACGGGGGGCGCGGCGTTATTTATGCTCAGCATCACGGCGGCGACTATGCCGGGGGCGCAGACGAGTATCTCCACGAGGAAATAGAACACAAAAATCAGCGCCTTCATATTCACCCGTCCGAACACCCGCTCACAGACCAGGTTGCCGGACAGCATCAGATACGCATAGCTGAAGTGCGCAAGGCAGGCCGCGGCGGTCGTGGCGGGGTCGAGCGTCATGATGAACCCCAGCGGCACGAAGGTCAGCACGGCCATCAGCGCAAAGGGGCCCACGCTCTCGCGTATGCACCAGAGCAGCTTTTTGAACGGCGGCTCCGGCACGAGGTAGATGTAGGGCTTGAGCATCTCGCGCGGGAGGCGGCGCATCGAGGAAGAGAACATCTGCAAATACACCGCGAACGCCAGCGCCGGGACTATGCCCTCGCCGCGCATGAAGAAGCCGAAGCCTATCGAGGCTATGACGAAGATGAGGTCCGCGCCGCTGAGGATGAAGGCGCGCGAGCGGCGGTTCTCCACGCGGTGCTTGTACCAGAACACGGACGCGCCCTGGCCTCCGCCGAGGCCCGTGCGGCCCAGCTTGAGCTTCTTCGGCCCCGTCTCGGTGACGCGGCCCTCCTTTGCGGCGGCCTGGGCGTTGAAGGCGGTCTCGGTGGACTGCAGGACGTCCTCGTAATAGTCCTGGTCCGCCCTGGCCATGGCCAAATAGAGCGCGGCGCAGAACACCGCCCAGAGCGCGAGGCCGACGAGCCCGACGAGTTTGCCCTCGATAATGCCCGCGACGGCCCAGCAGAGCCAGCCGGCCACGGGGAAATACATGGCGTAGCTGCTGGTCGCCGCCTCGCAGAGCTTGGTGAGGAAGTCGCCCTCGCCGAGGCAGTTATAGAAGATGTACCCCGCCCAGGCGACGCAGATGACGACGAAGATGAGCCGCGCGACGCGGCGCTTTTTGTCGCTGCCGGAGGTCAGGCAGTAGATGGTCATGGCCGTGAGCTGGCCGGTGAAGAGCACAAGCGAGTAGCCGAGCAGGATGACCACCATGCCGACTATGTTCACGCCGTAGCTGCCGTGCATCCAGCCGTACTGGAACAGGATGAAGACCCCGGTGATTATCGCCGTGCCCAGCTGCTGGAGCATGCCGAAGGACAGCACCCGCAGCGGCCTGAACGGCCCGGCGAAGAGGAAGTTCACGTCCGGCATCTTGAACACGCTCATGCCCGTTGAGAAGCCGGAGTTGACTATCAGGACCAGCATCAGCGCGTAAAAGCCGAGGACGATGGAGAAGAGCTCGCTCATCGGCCTGAAATACTCTCTCTCCGAGGCCCCGGCCTGGCCGCCGACGACGACCAGCACCATGACCGCTATTAGCGCGATGGCGTATATGAGCTTTGCCGGGGAGCGGAAGACGCCCTTTATCTGGTTCTTGAAGCGGGTGAAGAGCAGGTAGGAGAGCGGACTCATGCGCGCTCACCGCCTTCGGTGATCTCAAAGAACAGGTCCTCGAGGCTCTGGCTGGCGGTGTCCTCGGGCGTGTTGCGCTTGGTGGCGGCGAAGCGGCCGTTCATCATGATGTGCGCCACGTCCCAGTAGTCCTCGACGCTCTCTATCATGTGCGTGGAGATGAGCACGGCGCGGCCCTCGGCGCGCAGCTCGCGGAAGAGCATTTTGAGCTCCTTGATGGCGTGCGGGTCGAGGCCGACCAGCGGCTCGTCGAAGATGAGCACGCGCGGGCGGTGCACCAGGGCGCAGCAGATGGAGAGCTTCTGCTGCATGCCCTTGGAGAGCTCGCGGCCCAGCTTTTTGCGCTTGTCGTCGAGCTCCAGGCGCTCGAGCAGAGAGTCGCCGTAGCCGTCGTCCTCCACGCGGTAGGCGCGGCGGATGAATTCGAGGTGCTCCTCCACGGTCAGCAGCTCGTAGACCGCGGGCAGCTCGGGTATGTATCCCAGCTCGCGCTTGGCGGGCAGGGTCTTGTTGGGCTCGCCGCAGATCAGGATTTTGCCGGAAAAGCGCAGCAGGCCCGCGATGCACTTGATTATGGTGGATTTGCCCGCGCCGTTCGGCCCGAGCAGGACAGCCGTCTCCCCCGCGTTCACGGAAAAGCTGATGTCGGAGTTGGCTACGGTCTTGCCGTACTTTTTGGTGACGTTTTCGATGCGCAGCAGCTCATCGGACATAGGTTGGTCCTCCTTAACTGTACTATGTGGGATTATACACTATGGTTTTCCACAACGCAACAAGTTTTGCGTAGGCACGGAAACTTTCGTGTGATATATTCATAGGAAAGGGGTGACGGGTATGACGTTTTCGGAAAAGCTGATAACCCTCCGCGCCGGGCGGAGCTGGTCGCAGGAGCGGCTGGCTGAGGAGCTGGGCGTCACACGCCAGGCCGTGGGCCGCTGGGAAAAGGGCGCGGGACTGCCGGACGCCGTGAGCCTTACGCGGCTGGCGCTGGTCTTTGACGTGGCGCCCGAGTGGCTTATCGACGAGGCGGCGCCGGACGAGCCGGAGCCGAGGCGGCGCAGGGCGGCAAGGTTCGAGTGGTTCGACTATCTGGCCCTGGCGCTTTTCGTCCTGGGTTTGGCGGTATGGTACGCCGTGCTGCCCTGGATATCCGAGGGCGCCAAGTACTATGCTTACACGCCTACGATGGTCTTTTGCATGGTAAGCCTGAGACCGTTGATCTGGCTTGCCGCCGGCTGGCTGGTGTCGGCGCTTGCCATATGCGTGGGGCGGATGCGGGCGCCTGCGGGCTGGGTGCGCCCGCTCTGCGCAGTGCTCGGCGTGCTCCCGCTTCTGGCCTACGTTCTCGCCGCCGCGCTCTCCTTCGGCGGCGTCAGGGCCCTCGAGCTTGTCTTTATCCAGCTGTTTCGGTATCATTACGTCCTCGCCGTCTCCGGCCTCCTGCTCGGCCTCGCCGCGAAGCGGCGGGAAAAATGCTGATTTGAAGTCTACTCTGCCGCGCCGCGGGCCTGAGCCGTACAAATAAAAAAACAGCCCCCGGCTGCGTGCCGGGGGCTGTTTGCGGCTTATTTGTATTTCACTCTCGGGCGGTAGAACTGGAAGATGACGGCGTCGTTTTTCTCCTCGGTCTTCCACTCGCGGGAGGTCCAGGCAACCTTCATGGCGCCCAGGAACTCGCAGAGCTTGACGGTCAGCGGCTTGCGGCCTATCTCGTAGGCTATGAACTGCGGGCGGGTCAGGAAGTTTGTGAAAAGGCGGCTCAAAATGAAGGCCTGCACGCGGTTCGTGGACTTTTTGAGCGAGGACATGCGCGTCGAGAGCTGGCCGCGCAGCACCTCCGGGGCGTGGACGCGGAACCAGAACACCATGCGCGGGTCAAAGCTCTCCATGCACCAGTGTCCCTTGTAATTCTTGAGCATTTCGTAGCTCCGGCGGCAGAGCTCGCGGTTGCGGCTGCCGCGCTTGAGCTCGACTATCATGGGACAGCGCCCGTCTATGGCAGTAAGCACCTCGGCCAGCGTCGGGATGCCGTACTCCGTGCCGCACAGGCGGTACTGCCGGAGCTCGGCGAGGGTCTTTTCCTCCACCTTGCCCTCCACGCCGCAGATGCGCTTGAGGTCGTCGTCGTGGAACACCACCAGCTCGTCGTCGAGCGTGAGGTGGACGTCCAGCTCCACGCCGTAGCCTATGCGGGCCGCGGCCTCAAAGGCTGGCAGGGAGTTCTCCGGGATGCTCTTATCTATCTTGTGCAGGCCGCGGTGGGCGTAATTGCGGCCCATGAAGGGTGCGCGCTGCTCCTTGTCCCGTTTCCCGGGAGCGACGAGGAAGGCGCAGGCCCCGGTCAGGGCCAGCGCGCCGCCCGCTGTGTACATCAATGCTTTCAGTGCAGTTTTCATACCAGCACCTCCTGTGTGTCCATTTTACAACGCCTATGGCCCACCGTCAAATAAATGTTGAATTGCCACCCGATATAGTTTACACTTAGGACATAACTCGTAAACCGAATAAGAGATGAGAGAGGGATAGAATGAAGCTCAACTACAAGCGCACGATCTTCGTCGGCTTCGCCTTTTTCCTTATCTGCGCCTTCTGGCAGGCCTACGACACGATAATCCCCAAGATACTGACCGACAAATTCGGCATGTCTCACACGCTCTCGGGTGTCATCATGGCGGCGGACAACGTTCTGGCCCTCTTTCTGCTGCCGCTCTTCGGCACCATCTCGGACAAGTGCAAGAGCCGGCGCGGGCGGCGCACGCCGTTCATAATCTTCGGCACCGTCGCGGCGGCCGTGCTCCTCGTCGTCCTCTCCTTTGCGGACGACATGCAGATAAAGTCCCTCGCGCCCGTGGCCATCGACAATCCCACGGCGCAGGAGGCGCTCTATGACGCGGACCTCACTGCCGTTACCCCGGACGGCGAGACCTTTGTCGTGCAGGACGAGTTCACGCGAGAGGAGTTCGTCTCCATCGAGATGATGGACGCCGATGGCGGCACGAACCCGGACTACACCAACTACGTCGTCCCCGCCCGTCAGGCATACGCCGCCCAGGCCACGGCTGAAAACCGGGCGCCGCTCATATTCTTCATCGTCGTACTGCTGCTGGTGCTGCTGAGCATGGCCACCTTCCGAAGTCCCGCCGTGGCCCTGATGCCGGACGTGACGATAAAGCCCCTGCGCAGCAAGGCCAACGCCATAATAAACCTCATGGGCGCGGCGGGCGGCATAATCGTGCTGGTGCTGGGCATGGTCTTCGGCACCGGCAAGGCCGAGAACTCGCTGATGAGCTACACGGCCTTCTTCGCCGTCATCTCCGGCCTGATGCTCGGCTCGCTGCTCATCTTCCTCTGGCGCGTCAAGGAGCCGCAGCTGGTGCAGGAGATGCACGCCGAGAGCGCGCGCTACGGCATAGACACCGAGGAGACGGACGACGCCTCCGGCGACCGGCGGCTCTCGAAGGCTGAGCGCAAATCGCTGCTGCTCATCCTCGCCTCCGTGGTGCTCTGGTTCTTCGGCTACAACGCGGTGACCAGCAAATACGCGGTGTACGCCTCCAGCGTGCTGAACCTCGACTACAACACGACGCTTACCATCGCCACGGGCGCGGCCATCATCTCGTACATCCCCGTCGGCGCCGTGGCCTCCAAGATAGGCCGCAAAAAGACCATCCTCGCGGGCATCGTCATCCTCGGCGGCGCGTTCCTGTTCGGCTCGTTCATACGCGCGGGCAGCTCGCCGCTGGTGATGAACATCCTCTTCACCCTCGCGGGCGTGGGCTGGGCCACGATAAACGTAAACAGCTATCCCATGGTCGTGGAGCTCTCGCGCGGCGGCGACGTCGGAAAGTACACCGGCTTTTATTACACGGCCAGCATGGCGGCGCAGACGATTACGCCCATACTCTCCGGCTTCCTCATGGACGAGCTGGGGATGACGGTGCTCTTCCCCTACGGCAGCGTGTGCGTGCTGCTGGCGTTTGCGACGATGCTCTTCGTCAGGCACGGCGACAACAGGCCGACGCCCGTCTCGAAGCTCGAGGCGCTCGGCGGCGGCGATGACTGATATTCGGAGGTAAGCAAATGGAAAGATACACAAAGCAGACGCCCGAGGGCGGCTACACGGCCGAGGGCCTCAGCACCGAGGAGCTGCTCGCGGCGCTGGGCAAGTACGAGGACCTCTATGAGAGCGTGGAGGCCGAGCTGGAGCTGGTTCGGCTGAACCTGGAGGAGCTCTCCAAGGCCGGCAAGGCCCGCAGCGCGACGTACACGATGCTGACCGGCTCGCGCTTCATGCTCGAGGAGATGCAAAAGCGCCTCAACGAGCCCGCCGAGGACATAGCCGGAAGGCTCAACGCCCTCAAGCGCCAGCTCGGGCCAGAGGACGACGGCTTCAGGGATGTGGAATAAGGACAGGGCCCGCCGCAGTAAGCGGCGGGCCTTTTTTGCGCGAAAATGTGAATTTTTTGTAAATATTCCCACTTTGATGCAGATCGGATACATGCGCCTGTTACCCTGAACTCAACAAATCAGGGAGGTGTTCCAATGCGAAGGATATGGGTCGTTTTTCTCGCGCTGCTGCTCGCCCTCTCCGGCTGCGGCTCGGCTCCGGCCGGGGACGGGCGGACGCTGCTCCGGCTCGACAGCGGCGGCAGCGCTACGCTCTCCGAGGCGGCGAGGCTCTTCAACGCCTCGAGCGAGGACTACCGCGTCGTCCTTGACGACGGCGAACCCGACATCGTGGCCGACAGGGCCGGTTACGAGAGCTCAGAATTGGTTGACATAACGTCTTATGTGGACTCCGGCATGGGCCGGGAGGACATCCTGCCCTTCCTGCTGGAGTCCCTGGAGGAGGACGGAGCGCTCTACGCCCTGCCCGTGCGCTGGGGCGGCATGAGCTACGGCTGTTCGAGGCAGCTGCTCGGCGATCGGCTGACGCTGACGGAGGCCGAGGCGCTGGCGCTCATGGACGAGCTGGGCGAGGGGACGCTGCTCTTCCCCGGCTGGGTGGACGGCGGCGACATCCCCTGGCAGCTGCAGGGCTATCTGCCGGAGTACGACCGCGAGACGGAGCTGGACGAGTACTATGACCTGCCCTCGCTGCTCCGGCGGGTGAACATCAACAGCGTGGAAAAACTCGCCGCCATGGTCACGGAGGAGGACGCGCTCTGGGACACGGGCTGCCCCGGCTTCGGGCCCGCTACGGACTGCCTCTCGCTCTCCATCCTCGCCTCCTGCGAGGATGTGGACGGGGCCTGGGAATTCCTCAGCTTTGTCTATGGGCCGGATTCCATATCGGCGATAGAGGTCCCGGACGACTGTTGCCTCCCCGCCGGGGCCGGGCAGCTATACTTGCAGCTGTCGGAATCCGAGGGCGTGGACGAGGCGGCGCTGGCGCTTGCGCGGGCCTATGTGGACGGCATGGAGCTCGCCGTCTGAGCGCGTTCAATTGAGCTCGGAGAGGAGCAGGGCCGTGCGCTCGCTTATCAGCGCGGCGGCCTCCTCCGGGCTGCGGGCGCCGCTCAGCAGGGAGGAGCCCTCCTCGCCGACGATGTCCTTCACCGGGTCCGTGATGAACTCCGCGAGGCGCAGCTCTCCCACGAGGGCCGCGAACATGCCGCGCTGGCGCTCAGTAGTGCCGGTCTGCGCCTCGTTTTCCGGCACGGCGCTCTGCTCGAGCTGCTGCTCAAAGAGCGGGCGGTACATGCAGGTCTCGCCGTAGAGGTTCGCCTCCGGCTGCGTGAGCAGGGCCTTCAGGAGCGCCCAGCCGTCGCCGTTTTCAGCTTCGGAAGCGCAGACGCCGAAGCTCAGCCAGGCCTTGGCCATGGAGCCGCAGCTGCCGTCGGCCGTGGGCATGCCCACCGGCCAGAGCTCGCAGCCCGCCTGGCGCTCCGTCTCCGCTATCGTTCGGGCGCTGTTCAGGTACATGTAGCCGAGCATCTCCCGGTCCTCTCCGAAGGCGACAGAAGGGGCGAGGTACTCCGTCTCCGCCACGGGCTCCGCGGCGAGCGAGAGCAGCTTTGTCAGCTCCTCCGTGCTCAGCTCGTCCCCGCGCGAGAGCTGGGCCGCGAGCGCGGTGAATACATTGCCCGCAAGCCCGCCGCGGCTGAGAATCTGCCCCGCGGCTATGTGCTGCCCGAGGTCGGCGACGTCCCCGGCGTTCAGTCCGAAGCGCTGCCCGAAGCGGCTCTCCCGACCGAGCAGTGTGGAGACGCCGAAGGCCGCCGGTATGGCGTAGAGCCGCCCGTCCAGCTCATAGGCCGCAGCGGCGACGAGGTCTGAGCGCTCAAACTCCGCGTCGGCGTCGATGAGCTCGTAGATATCGCAGAACCAGCCCGAGCCGGTGACGCTGACCGGGTTCATGCCGCCGAAGGACACCAGCTCCGGCCCCGCCCCGGAGGCAAAGAGCTCCGCGAGCGTGCGCAGCCGCGCCTGGGCGTCCGCTTCCGCGTCGTGCACCGTGTAGGCGTAGAGGCCCGGCTCCGCCGTGTTTATGCGCGCGAGCACCTCGTCGAGCATGCTGTCCGTGGCCGGGTCCAGCGAGTACACCGAGACCTCACGTCTCGGCACTATGTCCCCCGGCTCCGCGGGCTCGAGCAGATAGAGCGCGCCGCCGTTTATGAGCGCGTAGCCCTCGCCCAGCGGCACGAGCGCGGTGAGGTCCGCGAGCGTTATGCCGCACTCGCTCCAGATGGCCACGGGCTCCGGCTCATCCCCGGGAAAGCGCCAGAGGCCCTCGTCGTCCGTGAGCAGGCAGCCCTCGCCGCCGGAGCGCCGGACGCTGAACGCGAGCTGCCGCTCGTCCGAGAGGCCTCCCTCCGTGCAGAAGGCCAGCGTGCGCTCCCCGTTCTCCGAGGCTAGGCCGACGTACACGCCGCCGTCCGTGGCCGCCAGGCCCGTGACCGTGCGCTTGCCGGGGTCGATCTGCGCCGTCTGAGCGCCGTCAGCGCCCAGCACGCGCAAAAGCCCGGAGTTGTAGTCGTATATGTAAAACTCGCCGCCGCTGCACTCGAGCTCCACGCAGCTCAGGATGTCTATGTCCGCCGAGGCGTCGGGGGCGGAGCCGTCGCGCGGGTAGTGGACAAGGCGGTAGTCCTCGCCCATGGCGTCGCAGAGCACAAGCCAAACGCCGCTCTCGTCTCCGGCAATGCGGCTCGGCGAGCCGTCGGCGGAGGTGTAGGCCAGCTCCCGCGTCTCGCCGCCCTCGAGGCAGAGCAGGCGGAAGCCGCCGTCGCTCGTGAGCACATAGGCCGCGTCACCGCCGCCCGTGAGCTGGAGAGCCTCGCCGGAGAGCTCGACCTTCCGGAGCGCGAAGGGCCCGCCGCGCCCCGTCCAGCCGCCGTCCTCCGCCCCGGGCGCAATGACCGTCTCCCCCGCCGACCCGCAGGCGGCCAGGCCCAGCAGCAGCGCCAGGGCAAGCAGGAGCGAAACCGTCCTCTTCATGAAAAATTCCCCCTTTGGCAACAGTATAGCACCGGATTGTATCCGGCTTGTATCGCCAAGGGGGGATAATTATGAACTTTTTGTGAACTCGCTCCCTTACCGCTCGCGGTAATCCTCCATCATGTGGGAGAAGAGCTCCTTGGTGGTGGGCGGGGTATAGCTTATGGCGTTGGCGCCGGCCTCGACGGTGGCGGAGATGCTCTCGGGCGTGGGGCCGCCGGTGGCGATTATGGGCACGTCCGGGAACTTCTCGCGGATGCGGCTCACCACCTCCGGCGTGCGGGACGCGGCGGAGACGTTGAGTATGGACGCGCCCGCGTCGAGGCGGGCCTGTATGTCCGTGTGCTCGTTGAGCACGGTCACGACCAGGGGTATGTCGATGTACTTGCAGATGCGCTCTATGTCCAGGTTGCCCATAGGCGCGTTCACGACGACGCCCATGGCGCCCTCGGCCTCGGCGTCCCAGGCGAGCTGGGTCGTGCGGATGCCCTGGGTCGTGCCGCCGCCCACGCCGCAGAACACGGGCAGGGACGAATAGCGCAGTATCGCGTCCGAGATCGTCGGCTGCGGCGTGAAGGGGTACACCGCCAGCACCGCGTCCGCCGAGCAGTTTCGGATTATGGCTATGTCCGTTGTGAAGACCAGCGTCTTGATGCGTCTTCCGTTTATAACGACGCCGCTCACGCGTCGGGCCTCGTTTGGCACCTCGAGTATGTGATGGCGCAGTCGGCTGCTTATGCTGGGTATGGGCTTTTTCTGCTCCATAGCGCGTCCTCCTTGGTGAGTCTTTTGTCTTTTGTATTATAACTGAAAAATGTGACGAAGTCTTGTCATTTTCAAAATTTGTTGTCTGGCAAGATAAAATATTAACTTGTCCGCCGGTGATTGAAAACCTGAGCGCCGTGGCATATAATCAGGTGTAAAGACACCTTTGGGGGAATGCACCATGCAGAAATACAACGGCCTGAACTACACCATGCTCTGTGACTTCTATGAGCTCACCATGGGCAACGGCTATTTTGAGTCCGGGCTCGGCGACAAGATCACCTACTTCGACCTCTTTTACCGCACCGTGCCCGACGGCGGCGGCTTTTCCATCGCCGCGGGGCTGGAGCAGGCGATAGATTACATCCAGAACCTCCACTTCTCCGAGGAGGACATCGAATATCTCCGCGGCCGCGGCATGTTCTCGGAGGCCTTCCTCGACTATCTGCGCCGCTTCAAGTTCACCGGCGACGTCTGGGCCATGCCGGAGGGCACGCCGGTCTTTCCGAGCGAGCCGATGATGATAATCCGCGCCCCGGCCATCCAGGCCCAGCTGCTGGAGACCTTTTTGCTGCTCACCATCAACCACCAGAGCCTCATCGCCACCAAGGCCAACCGCATAGTCCGCGCGGCGGACGGCAGAGTCGTGCTCGAGTTCGGCTCCAGGCGCGCCCAGGGTCCCGACGCCGCAATACTCGGCGCCAGGGCGGCCTACATCGGCGGCTGCGTCGGCACGGCCTGCGTGCTCTCCGACCAGATATACGGCGTCACCGCCGGCGGCACCATGGCCCACGCCTGGGTCCAGATGTTCCCCACCCAGCTCGACGCCTTCCGCGCCTACTGCAAGACATATCCGCATAACGCCGTGCTGCTCGTGGACACCTACGACACGCTCCGCAGCGGCGTGCCCGACGCCATCCGCGCCTTTGACGAGGTATTGAAGCCCCTCGGCATAACCAAGTGCGGCATCCGCCTCGACTCCGGCGACATGGCCTATCTCACCAAGCGCGCCCGCAAGATGCTCGACGACGCGGGCTGGACCGAGTGCAAGATAACCTGCTCCAACTCCCTCGACGAGCACCTCATAAAGGAGCTGCTGCGCCAGGGCGCGTGCATAGACTCCTTCGGCGTCGGCGAGAGGCTCATCACCAGCCGCACCTCCCCCGTCTTTGACGGCGTGTACAAGCTCGCCGCCGTGGAGGAGCCGGACGGCACCATCGTCCCGCGCATCAAGATAAGCGAGAACGTGGGCAAGATAACGAACCCGCACTTCAAGAAGGTCTACCGCTTCTACGGCCGCGACACCGGCATGGCCGAGGCCGACTACATCTGCCTCTACAACGACACCGTGGACGACACCAAGGACCTCGTCATCCGCGACCCGGACGCCACCTGGAAGCAGAAGACCATGACGAACTTCAAGGCCCGCGAGCTGCTGGTGCCCATCTTCAAGGGCGGCGAGCTGGTCTACAAGCAGCCCACCCTGCCCGAGATCCAGGCCTACTGCCGCCGCGAGGTGGCCACGCTCTGGCCCGAGGTGCTGCGCTTCGACTACCCGCACAACTACTACGTCGACCTCTCGGACGAGCTGCTGGAGATAAAGACCAGCCTGCTCAACGCAAGACGATGACGGACGGGTCAGTCAGAAGGGCCGAGATAGCCGCCCTGCTGGAGAAGGCCGACTCCCCGCTCTCCGCGGCGCACCTCGCCTCGCAGCTGGGCGTGAGCCGCCAGGTCATAGTCGGGGACATAGCGCTGCTGCGCGCCTCCGGCGCGGCCATAACCGCCACGCCGCGCGGCTACATCACCGAGCGGGGCCGCGGCGGGCTGCGCCGCACCGTCGCCTGCATCCACAACCGGCCCGAGGGCATGGAGAAAGAACTCAACATCATGGTGGATAACGGCTGCACGGTGCTCGACGTGGTGATAGAGCACGCCGTGTACGGCCAGATGACCGGCGAGCTGCGCCTCACGAACCGCCACGACGTGCGCCAGTTCATGGAGCGCATCCGCTCCGAGCAGGCCTCCCCCCTCTCCGCCCTCACTGGCGGCATCCACCTGCACACCATCCTCTGCCCCGACGAGGAGGCCTATGAGCGCACCGTCCGCGAGCTGGACGAGGCGGGCATATTGTTTGTGAAGAATTAATCTACAGTTGACAAGCGGCCCGGCCGGGTTTAAAGTATCGTTACACGTGTCATGACACCTGTAACGATACTTTTTTATTGGCGGTGGTCATTTTGAACCGGTTCAAGGCGTTTCTCAAGAGGAAGGACATCGAGTTTTCGCTCCGGCGCTACGGCATAGACGCGCTGGGGGCCATGGCGCAGGGGCTCTTCTGCTCGCTGCTGATAGGCACGATACTCGACACGCTGGGCTCGCAGACGGGCGTTGCGATTTTTTCGACCGTCGGGGGCTATGCCAAGGCCATGAGCGGCCCGGCGATGGCGGTGGCGATAGGCTATGCGCTCAAGTGCCCGCCGCTGGTGCTGTTTTCTCTTGCGGCGGTGGGCTGGGCCTCGAATGACCTTGGCGGCGCGGGCGGGCCGCTGGCCGTGCTGATAATCGCCATCGTCGCCGCGGAGCTTGGCAAGGCGGTGAGCAAGGAGACGCCCATCGACATACTCGTGACCCCGCTGGTGACCATCTTCACAGGTGTGGCGCTCGCCGCCGCCATAGCCCCGCCCATCGGCGTGGGCGCGGGCTACGTGGGCGACCTCATCGAGTGGGCAATGGAGCTGCAGCCATTCTGGATGGGCATACTCGTCTCGGCGCTGGTGGGCATCGCGCTGACGCTGCCCATCTCCTCGGCGGCCATCTGCCAGGTGCTGACCCTGACCGGTCTCTCGGGCGGCGCGGCGCTGGCCGGCTGCTGCGCGAACATGGTGGGCTTTGCCGTCATGAGCTTTCGTGAGAACCGCTGGGGCGGCCTCATCAGCCAGGGCCTCGGCACCTCCATGCTCCAGATGGGCAACATCGTGAAGAACCCCCTCATCTGGCTGCCCGCGATCATCACGTCCATGATAACCGGCCCCATCGCCACCTGCGTGTTCAAGCTGGAGATGAACGGCGCGCCCATAAACTCGGGCATGGGCACCTGCGGCATGTGCGGGCCCATAGGCGTCGTCACCGGCTGGTTCGAGCCGGGCTCCGACGCGCTGGCCAAGGGCGCAACCGCCATAGTGCCCACAGCCATGGACTGGCTCGGCCTTGCGCTCATCTGCATTGTCCTGCCCGCCGTCATCTGCTGGGCCCTGGGCCTCTTCTTCAGGAAGATCGGCTGGATACGCGAGGGCGACCTCAAGCTCAACTGAATATTTTACCGTTTTCCACAGGCGGGAGCTTCCACGGCTCCCGCCTTGATTTTTTCTTATTTGTAATCTTTTATGTCGATTTTGTAACCATTTGTATCTGAAGTTTTGCTTGATAAGTTGTCATAATGTGTTTATCATCAAATTATGAAAGATATTATGTAACCTTTATATATTCGGAGCTGCCGCCATGAAAAAACATACTGTCACGCTTCCAATGCTTGTCTTCATAGCAGTCCTCTGCGTCTCCATAGTCGCCTTCCCGACCACCGCCTCCGGCACGGACGGGGAGCCCGACGCCATTGCGGGAGACGTGGCCTCGCTGCGCAACACCTCGGCTGACACCTTTGACGTCATCCCCTCCGCCCAGGCCGGCGGCGTGGTGCAGCCCAGCGTCTCGGACAGCATCGCGGGCCGCACGGTGTCCTTCAGCGTGGACCCCTCCAGCGGGTATGAGACCGCCTCCGTCGCCGCGATAACCGCGACGGGCGACATGCTCGAGGTAGTCCGCGTGGACGGCGAGGAATACAGCTTCGTAATGCCCGCAGAGTCCGTCATCATCGACGTGACCTTCCAGTACATGCGTGCCTGAGTCAGCAACAAAAAAAATACGGCCGGGAGGCATTTCGCCTCCCGGCCGCTTCTTTTTTCGGTTTATCTCTTGTTATATTCCTCTATGGCTATGGCCAGGATGTCCAGAGCGCGCTCGAGGTCGGGCTGCTTTAGGACGTAGGCAAGGCGGGCCTCGTTCACGCCCTTGCCGGGGGTGGCGTAGAAGCCCTCGCCCGGGGTGACCATGACGGTGTCGCCGTCGGTGTTGAACTCCTCGAGGAGCCACTGCTGGAACTTGTCCGTGTTGTCCACGGGCAGCTTGACCATGAAGTAGAACGCGCCCTCGGGCTGCTCGCACACTAGGCCGGGGATGGCCTTGAGCTTCTTCATGGCGGTGTCGCGGCGGCGCTTGTACTCGTCGCGGACGGTCTTGAAGTACTCCGGCTGCACGGAGTAGAGCGCGGCGGCGCCGACCTGGTCGAGCGTCGCGACGCAAAGGCGGGTCTGGCAGATCTTCATGGCCTCGGTCATAAAGGCCTTGTTGCGGGAGACCAGCGCGCCGACGCGGGCGCCGCAGGCGGAAAAGCGCTTGGAGACGGAATCGATGACGATCACGTTCTCGTGAGTGTCGGCAAACTCCAGCATGCTGGTCATCTCCTCGCCGCCGTAGACGAACTCGCGGTAGACCTCGTCGCTGATGACGTAGAGGCCGTGCTCCTTGGCGATGTCGGCGATGACGCGCATCTCGGCGCGGGAGAGGACGTAGCCCGTGGGGTTACCCGGGTTCGTCATGAGTATGCCGCGGGTGTGCTCGTTTATGAGCGACTCGATGCGCTCGCGCACGGCGTAGCGGAAGCCCTCCTCCGCGAAGGTGGGGATGGGGCGGATGGTCGCGCCCGTCATCTGGGTGAAGGTGCTGTAATTGGGGTAGAACGGCTCCGGGGCCAGCAGCTCGTCCCCGTCGTCGAGGATGCAGGCGAGGGCGATCCACAGCGCCTCGCTGCCGCCCGCGGTGGCGAGAATGTCGCTCGGCTCAAGGTCGAGGCCGATGCGGGTGTAGTAGTCGTGCACCGCCTTGAGGTAGACGGGCACGCCGCCGGAAGGCGCGTACTCGAGCACGGGGCTCTTGAACTCGCGCACGGCGTTGAAAAATTCGACAGGTGTCTCGATATCCGGCTGACCGATGTTGAGCGGGTAGATCTTGATCCCACGCGCTCGCGCGGCGTCTGCATACGGGGCGTATTTCCTTATTGGCGACAGCTCACATTTTTGTATCTTGGACGATAATTTCATGCTATCCCTCCTCAGACGCTTTCGTTCTCTTTTACTTTAAAGGAAAGTACATAAATTATACTACCGCACCGGGCAAAGCGCAACAACGTTAATTCTTCGGCATACCCTCCGGCATAGCGCGGACGGGCGGGGCATAGGATGTACAAAACAATTCCGCGGGGGGTATGTGCATGAACAACACGGTATCAAGGGCGCTGGGCTTCATTTCGCGGCACAGGCGGGCGGCGTCGGGGGCGGCGCTGGTGCTGGCGGTGCTGCTGGTTTTCGCGCTGGTGAACAGTCCGGCGGTGGTGGGCGTCTTGGCGACGCAGCGCTCGCTGCCCGTTTACAGCGTGGAGCGGGACGGCAAGTTCGTGGCGCTGAGCTTTGACGCCGCCTGGGGCAACGAGGACACGGAGGAGCTCATCGAGATCCTCACCTCGCACGGCGTGACGGCCACCTTCTTCCTCGTCGGCCAGTGGGTCGACAAGTACCCGGAGAGCGTAAAGCAGCTCTCGGACGCCGGCATGGAGGTCATGAACCACTCGGACGACCACGCCCACTTCGCCAAGCTCTCGGCCAGCGAGATAGTCGAGAACATAAACGCCTGCAACGCCAAGATAGAGGCCATAACCGGCGTGAGGCCCACCCTCTTCCGCTGTCCCTACGGCGAGTATGACGACAACGTCATCGACACCGTCAACGGCATGGGCATGACGGCCATACAGTGGGACGTGGACAGCCTGGACTGGAAGGACCTCGCCGCCGATGAGATAACCCGCCGAGTTCTGGACGGCGTGGAGCCCGGCTCCATAGTGCTCTTCCACAACGCCGCCAAGCACACGCCGGAGGCGCTCGCGGGCATCATCGAATCCCTCCAGGCCGACGGCTACACCATCGTGCCCATCTCCCAGCTCCTGCTCTCCGGCGAATACAGCATAGACCACACGGGCCGCATGCACCCGGCGGCGTAAATAAACTGGCGTGAAAGCCCGTTTCGGGCTTTCACTGCCAAGCCCCCCGGCCTTTGGCAGATGGGAGTTGCCGCACGCCTGCGCGCGCCCTGCGGGCACACTTGCCGTGCAAGAGGTATTTTTTCCGAGGTACACGCCCCCGGAAAAAATGATTACATTTGTTTGCGCCTTGCAGCGCAAAGATAGGCGGGAGTCCTATTTGAGCAAATAAAAAGCGCGGACGCTGCGGCGTCCGCGCTTTGTTTTCGTTTGTCAGCCCACGGTATAGGCGCCGCGGACGAGGAGTGTGGCGTTCCCGGAGGCAGTGACGCCGGAGCCCACATAGAGGTGGTTTGCCGTGAGCGAGCCGCCCGCGGCGAGCTCGGTGCCGCCCGTCACGTCCACGAGCGTGCCCGTGGCGGTCACGGAGCCGCTGCGCAGGACTATCTCGCAGCCGTCCCCGCCCTTGAGCGTCTGGCCCGAGGAGAGGGTCACGACGGAGAAAGCGCTGGAGGCCGCGCCGTACTGGGACTTGAGCGAATTTGCCGCCTCGTTGATCTGCTTGTCGAGCTCAGTCTCCATCTTGGGGCCGAGCACGTCCTCGAGGTAGCTCATGGCCACCAGCGGGTCGGACTGCGTGCCGTAATTCGTCGCGGCATAGGCGCCGATGCCGGCCGCGAGCACCGCGACGGCTATTACAAGTATGACTATCTGCCACTTTTTCATTCTATGTACCTCCCGGCTCTCAGTCCCCCGGGCATGCGCCCGGGGGACGCTTTTGTCTACTGCGCGAGGCCGAAACTCACGGCTATCGCGTTGTTCACCCTGTCCATCGTGGGCCCGTCTAGCTGGCCCATTCTCTCGCGCAGGCGGGACTTGTCGAGCGTGCGTATCTGCTCGAGCAGTATGACGCTGTCACGGCTCAGGCCGTAGTTGCGCGCCGACAGCTCTATGTGCGTCGGCAGCCGGGCCTTCCCCGTCTGCGAGGTTATTGCCGCGGCGATCACCGTCGGGCTGTGCCGGTTGCCCGTGTCGTTCTGGACTATGAGCACCGGCCTCATGCCGCCCTGTTCACTGCCCACCACCGGGCTCAGGTCGGCGTAGTAGATGTCTCCGCGCTTTACTGGATTTTGCATTGGCTTCACACTCCGTATAGTGCCCGTTCATATTATATGTCATATGTAGGGCAGCGGTACTTTTACCGCCAATGCTATTCTCACACGGAGCGGCCGATTTTATTCACGCGCCGATATAAACTCGCGGCACGCGCGGAGAAATCGCGCAGAGGAGCTCATAAGAAATTGTGCCCGCTATGTCCGCAAGCTCCGTCGCCTCCGGCTCGTCGCCGAAAACCGTCACGATGTCGCCGGTTTTGACTTCGGGCATGTCCGTCACGTCCACCATGCACATATCCATGCATATGCGGCCCACCTGATGGGCCCTTTTGCCGTTTATGAGGACGTCGAACTTCCCGGAGAGGCTCCGGTGCAGCCCGTCCGCGTAGCCGACGGGGATGACCGCGAGGCGCATGTCCCGCTCGCAGGTAAAGATGCGGCCGTAGCTTATCGTGTCGCCCGCGTGGTGCTCGGTTATCTCCGCCACGCGCGTGAGCAGGCGCATGACCGGCTTCAGATCCAGTCCGCCGCGCTCCGCGCCGGGGTAGAGCCCGTAGAGCAGCAGGCCCGGCCGGACCATGTCGAGGCAGGTCTCTCTGAAGTTTACCACAGCTCCGCTGTTGGCGCAATGCCTTATGCCGAGGCTGCGGCCGGTTTCATTTTCCAGCTCGTCCACCGCCTTGGTAAAGCGCGCGAACTGCTCGAGCGTGAAGCTCTCCTCCGGCTCGTCCGAGACGGCGAAGTGCGTGAACACGCCTGTCGGCTCCAGCCCCGGCAGCGTCAGCAGCTCGCGCACGCCGGCCATCTCCCGCTCGCTCTCCACGGCAAAGCCCGTCCGGCCCATGCCGGTCTCGAGCTTGATGTGGCACCTGAGCGTCAGGCCCGTGCCCGCCAGCGCGCGGCTCATGCCCCGGGCGCAGTCGATGTCGCCTATCGCCTGCTGCACGTCCAGCCGGGCTATGTCCGGCGCCAGGAACGCCGGGCTCGGCGCAAGCAGGAGTATCGGCATCTTCAGCCCCGCCGAGCGGAGCTCCGCCGCCTCCTCATAGCAGGAGACGGCGATGTAGTCCGCGCCTATCTCCTCCAGCCGCTTGGCTATCGTCACCGCGCCGTGGCCGTAGGCGTTCGCCTTGCACAGTCCCGCAAAGCGGCAGCCCTCCGGCAGCACGCGGCGCACTTCTCTGTAATTGTGGTAGAGGCGGCCGAGGTCTATCTCGGCCCAGGTCCTCTTGTCTTCGTTTGCCATGGTCTCGCCTTCCATTCAGTTGAGGGAAAACTCGCTTATCCGCACGGTCATGAGGCAGCGGCCGCTCTCCCGGCTGGTGAACTCCGCCGCGACGGGCCTCCCGGCCTCGTCCAGCCTCACGGTTATGCCCGTCTCGTCCTCGGGCACGAGGCTCACTACGGTCTCGCCGCCCTCGGTCCAGGCCAGCTCCACATAGGCCGTGCGTATCGCCTCGCAGAGCTGCGGCAGGGCCGTCACCGGGGAGAGGCCCTCGGCCACCTCGCCCGCGTCGAGGATCAATCCCTCGTACTCGAGCTCGGCGCTCTCAGCCTCTATCCGGGCCTTCACGCCCGAGATGAGCTCCGGCGCCAGGGTCTCGACCTCGCTTGCCGCCTCGTCCGAGGCGCAGCGCAGCGTGTATTCCGTCTGCGTCCCGTCCCGGCCCCAGGCCGTGACGAGCGCCGTTATCTCAGCCGTCCCGCCCGCCATCGAGGCGCGCAGGTCCTCAAAGGCCGACCTCGCCGCGTCTCCGCCGCAGGCCGTGAGCAGGAACAGCATGAGCGCTGTCATTAGTGCGGCTGTGATCCTTCGCCGCATGGCATTTCAACCCTCCGTAACGGTTTTCAGCGCCGCCGGAAGTGACGCTATGATGTCCGTGGGCGTCATGCCGTATTCGCCGAGCTCCGCGGCCGCAATGTCCCCCGCCAGGCCGTGGAGATAGACCGCCGCGCGCACCGCGTCCCTGAACGGCAGTTGACATAACATTGCTGCCATCAGGCCCGTCAGCACGTCGCCCGAGCCGCCCTTGGCCATGCCCGGGTTGCCGGTGCGGTTTACATAATAATCCCCGTCCGGGAACGCTATTACGCTGCCCTCGCCCTTGAGGACGATGGTGCAGCCCCAGCGCTCCGCAAAGCGCCGCGCGGCGGAGACACGGTCGCCGCTGAGCAGTCCGCCGAGGTAGGCGAACTCCCCCTCGTGCGGGGTGAGCACCGCGGGGCAGGCGGCGTTTTCGAGGACGCTCATGTCCCGCGAGAGGGCCCAGAGCGCGTCCGCGTCCACCACGGTGGGCACGCGCGAGGCGGCCAGCGCGCCCTGCACCAGCTCCGTCACGCCCTCGCTGCGGCCCAGGCCGGGGCCGATGGCCAGGCAGCTCATGCGCTCGAGCCGCTCCTCCACCTCGGGCACGGCCTCAGCCGAGAGGCGGCCGCGCTCGTCGCAGGGCAGCGGGAAAGGCATCGCCTCGTCGTTTTTGACGGCGGTTATCTCATAGATGCTCTCCGGCACGCCGAGCCAAACCAGGCCCGCGCCGCCGCGCACCGCAGCGCGCGAGGCAAAGGTCGGCGCGCCCGTGTAGCCGCGGCTCCCGGCCAGGATCAGCAGCCTGCCGTAGTCCCGCTTGGAGCTCTCCCGAGCCCGTCTGGGCAGGGTTATCGGGGTATTCTCTTTTTCTGTCTCGGTTTTCATGGCATAACATTATACATTTTTCAAATTCATAAGTCAATTTATTTGACTTCCGGCGAGCGTTGTGCTATAAATGTATTCCAGTTGAAGATATTTTATTGCTGTGAACGGGAAAATGACCCTAAACGGCGCACAGAGAACGGGGGCCGCCGGCTGTAAGCCCCCCGCGCACGTTGAGTCTGGTTCGCCCGGGAGCTCCGGCCAACAACCGGCGGGTAAGCCCGTTACAGCGAAGAGTGCGGCGCGTCGCGCGCCGAATAACGGGTGGTACCGCGGAAGAGAGGTCTTTCGTCCTGTATGGGGCGGGGGGCCGTTTTTTTGTGCGTGCCGCAAGATCGAAAGGGGAAGTCTGAAACAAAATGAAAGAGATGTTGGAAAAGCTCAGGGCCGAATCCGCAGCCGCCATCGCCGGCGCCGCGGACGCCGAAGCGCTTGAGGCGCTGAGGGTAAAGTACCTCGGCAAGAAGGGCGAGCTCACCGCCATCCTCAAACAGATGGGCAAGCTCTCCGCAGAGGAGCGCCCCGTCATCGGCCAGCTGGCCAACAGTGTGCGCGCCGAGCTCGAGTCCGAGCTCGAGAGCCGCAAGGCCGCCCTCGCCGAGGCCGCGCTGGAAGCGCAGCTCGAGGCCGAGGCGCTGGACGTCACCCTGCCCGGCAAGCGCGTCAAGGGCGGGCACAAGCACCCGATGGACATCGTCATCGACGAGCTCAAGGACATCTTCATCGGCATGGGCTTTGAGATAGACGACGGCCCCGAGGTCGAGGAGTCCATCTATAACTTCGACCGCCTGAACACCGACGAGAACCATCCCGCCCGCGAGTGGACGGACACCTTCTATCTCGACGAGGAGAGCCGCACCCTCCTGCGCACCCAGACCAGCAACATGGAGCCGCGCATCATGGAGACGCGCACCCTGCCCATCCGCGCCGCCGTCTTCGGCCGCTGCTACCGCAAGGACGAGGTGGACGCCACCCACAGCCCGATGTTCCACCAGATGGAGGGCCTGGTCGTCGACAAGCACATCACCTTCGCCGACCTGAAGGGCATGCTGCACAACATGGCCGTGCAGATGTACGGCCCCGACACCGTCACGCGCTTCCGCCCGCACCACTTCCCCTTCACCGAGCCCAGCTGCGAGATGGACGTGCAGTGCCACAAGTGCGGCGGCAAGGGCTGCCCCACCTGCAAGGGCGAGGGCTGGATCGAACTCCTCGGCGCCGGCGTGACCAACCCGCACGTCCACGAGATGAGCGGCATAGACACGAGCAAATACTCCGGCCTCGCCTGGGGCATGGGCCTCGAGCGCGCCGCCATGCGCCGCTTCAAGATTGCCGACCTGCGTCTGATGTTTGAAAACGACGTCCGTTTCCTCGAGCAATTTTAAAGCTCTTGCGAGCCCCGTGCGGACTCGTTTGAAACGTGCGGACTTATTTGGATGAAGAATGAAGGAGTTCGATATAAATGAAATTATCGAGAAAGTGGCTCAATGAGTTCATAGACCTGAGCCTTGAGGAAAAGAACGACCGCGACTTCGCCGAGGCCATGACCATGTCCGGCTCCAAGGTCGAGGGCACGGACTACATGGGCGAGGGCATAAGCAAGGTCGTCGTCGGCAAGATAGTCGCGATGGACCTGCTCTGGGACGCCGGAGACAGCGGCAAGCACACGCTCTGGAACTGCAAAGTCGACGTCGGCGGCGAGCGTGACCTGCAGATCATCACCGGCGCGCAGAACCAGAAGGTCGGCGACCTCGTCCCCGTCGCGCTCGACGGCGCCACCCTCCCCGGCGGCGTCACCATCGGCACCACCACCTTCCACGGCGCGCTCTCCGAGGGCATGATGTGCTCGCTCAAGGAGCTGGGCCTCACGCTGCACGACTTCCCCTACGCCTATGAGGACGGCCTCTTCGTCCTTCAGGAAGACTGCAAGCCCGGCGACGACATCGTCCCCGTCATAGGCCGCGACGACCACGTCGTGGAGTTCGAGATCACCCCGAACCGCCCGGACTGCCTCTCCGTCATCGGCCTGGCCCGCGAGGCTGCCGTCACCTTCGACAAGCCCCTCAAGCTGCACACCCCTGTGGTCAAGGGCTCCGGCGGCGACATCAGGGAGCACATCAGGATAGACATTGAGGACCCCAAGCTCTGCCCGCGCTACACCGCGCGCATGGTCCGCAACATCAAGATCGAGCCCTCGCCCAAGTGGATGCGCGAGCGCATCGCCGCCATGGGCATGAGGCCCATCAACAATATAGTTGACATAACAAACTACGTCATGATGGAATACGGCCAGCCGATGCACGCCTTCGACTTCGCCTGCGTGGACGGCGGCCACATCATCGTCCGCACCGCGCGCGAGGGCGAGACCATCCGCACCCTGGACGGCAACGAGCGCAAGCTGAACACCAGCATGCTCTGCATCTGCGACGAGTATAAGCCCGTCGGCGTCGCCGGCGTCATGGGCGGCGAAAACTCCGAGATCACGGACGACACCAAGATGGTCCTCTTCGAGAGCGCCAACTTCAACGGCACCAGCATCCGCCGCACCGCCGCGGGCCTCGGCATGCGCACGGACGCCTCCGCCCACTATGAGAAGGGCCTCGACCCCTACCTCACCAAGCTCGCCGTCGACCGTGCCTGTGAGCTGGTCGAGCTCCTCGGCGCCGGCGAGGTCATCGACGGCTACGTCGACTGCTTCCCCGAGCCCCCCGAGCCGCTGGTGCGCGAGCTGGATGTGGACCGCGTGAACTGGATACTCGGCACCGACATCGACGGCGACACCATGCGCAAGATCCTCTCCGACCTGGGCTTCAAGCTCGACGGCAACACCGTCACCGTCCCGACCTGGCGTCTCGACATCGACCCGAAGTACACGCAGAACGACTTCGCCGAAGAGGTCGCGCGCATATACGGCTTCAACAACATCCCGAGCACGATGATGGAGGACTCCGGCACCAAGTCCGGCGGTCTCACTCCCGAGCAGGCCGCCGAGCGCCAGCTGGGCGAGGTCTGCCGCGCCTGCGGTTACGACGGCATCATCACCTACTCCTTCTACAGCCCCGCCGGCTGGGACATGATCCGTCTGCCCGCCGACGACAAGCGCCGCGACGCCATCCGCATCCTCAACCCCCTCGGCGAGGACACCAGCTGCATGCGCACCACGACCCTGCCGAGCATGCTCGAGGTGCTCGCGCGCAACTGGAACTACCGCAACAAGTCCGTCAAGCTCTACGAGTTTGCCAAGGTGTACAGAAAGCGCGCCGACGGCCTGGCCGACGAGCCCAAGGTGCTCACCCTCGGCGCCTACGGCGAGGACATGGACTTCTACGCGCTCAAGGGCGCGGTGGAGGAGCTCTGCGACGCGCTGCTCATACAGAACGTCGAGTACCGCCCCGTGAAGGACGACCCGAGCTATCACCCCGGCCGCTGCGCCGCGCTGTACGCGGACGGCAAGTGCCTCGGCAAGTTCGGCCAGGTGCACCCACTGGTCGCGAAGAACTACGGCGTCTCCGCTGAGCTCTACGCCGCCGAGCTGAACTTCCAGGCCATGTTCGACCACCGCACCACCGAGGTCTATTACACCCCGCTGCCGCGCTTCCCCTCCGTCAACCGCGACATCGCCATCGTCTGCGACAACGCGCTCACGGCGGGCGAGCTCATGGCCTGCATCCGCGAGGCCGGCGGCGAGTATCTCAAGAGCTGCGAGGTCTTCGACGTCTACAAGGGCGCGAACATCCCCGAGGGCAAGAAGTCCGTGGCCTTCTCGCTCATCCTGCGCGCCGGCGACCAGACCCTCACCGACGCCCATGCCGACGAGGCCGTCCAGGCCATCCTCGCCGCGCTGCATGAGAAGTACGGCGCGGTCATCCGCTGAGCGTTTTGTAATTGAATCGTAATATTGCGGTGCTTTACACTCCCGGGATTTTTGGTATAATGTTTCTCAGTTGAGGCAATCATACCTGACCAGGGAGGGGTATAGACATGGAAGACGCAACAAGGAGATTCACAGCTATTGACAACCGGAACGAGACACGCGAAATTCTGTCATCCGTGTACGACTCTCTGAAGGTCAAGGGCTACAACCCCATCAATCAGCTTGTGGGCTATATAATCTCCGAGGACCCGACGTATATCACCAACTACAACAACGCCCGCAGCCTCATCTGCCGCCTCGACCGCGACGAGCTGCTGCAGGAGCTGCTTGTGAGCTACCTCGGAAAGTAAACATCTCAAAGCGTCAAAAAAGAAGGCGCCGGCGACTATCCTCGCCGGCGCCTTTTTCATGCTCCGCGGTAAAAATACGACGACCCGCGGGACGCTGCCTGGGCAGTTTCCCGCGGGTCGTTATTCGCCTTGCGGCCTATCTCCGGCTCACTCCTTGTGCTGGCCGGCGCACTCGCTCTTGAGGCCGCGGAGCATATCCACGCCGTGCTTGAGCGCGGGCAGGACTGCGCCGAGGCTCTCGGTCGCGGCCTTCTCGCTGCCGGGCAGGTTCACGATGAGCGTGCCGCCGCGAAGGCCCGCGATGCCGCGCGAGAGCATGCCGCGCGGGGTTATCTTGACGCTGGCCGCGCGCATCGCCTCGGCGATGCCGGGTGCGACGCGGTTTATGACCGCCTCGGTGGCCTCCGGAGTCACGTCACGCCTGGAAAAACCGGTGCCGCCCGTGGTCAGTGCAAGGCAGACGTCCAGCTCATAGGAGCAGTTGACGAGCTCGCCCTTTATGAGTTCAAATTCGTCCGGAACGACGTTGCAGTATACGACCTCCCAGCCGTCGGCCTCGAGCATGGCCTTGATGGCCGGTCCGCTGGTGTCCACACGCTCTCCCCTGCTGCACCTGTCGCTGACTGTGATAACAGCCGCCGTGTAGTTCATCTCTTTACCCCTCCATTATCTAGCGCCGCAGGCGCATATCTAAATGGATTATAACAGATTTACATACGAGTTACAAGCCCGTAACTTTCCGGTTTCAAAATCCCGCATAGGCTCCGCCCCGCACCAATCCCCCGCCACCCACCAACCCCCTCCCCAAGTCGGGCGAGGAACGTATAGACTACCGACTGGCAGCGCTCACGCGGATGGTGGAGCCGCCAAGGTAAAAAGGCGCTTTTCTTTGGCGGCTCGACACCGTTTCTTTGGGCAAGCACCAAAGAAATGGGGTCGAATCGCAGGACAAGCCAACGACAACCTCCCAACGTATCGGCGCACACGTACAAAGGCAAAAATTCAGGGGGAACCCCCGGCGAGGGGTTCCCCCTTGGATGAAAACTTCAAACGCGCGCAGTGCGTCACGCTTTGGGGCCGTTTTTCTTTCGAGCTCGGACGGCGGAGGAGAGGAGGAACTCGATCTGGCCGTTTATGGAGCGGAAGTCCTCCTCCGCCCAGGCAGCGATCTCGTCCCAGAGTGTGGGCGAAAGGCGCAGCAGCACCTGCTTTTTTGCGCCCTCCTTCGCCTTTATGGCGCGCTCGCGCTCCTTTATCTCCCGCTCCAGCGCCTCTATGCGCTCCAGGCGCTCGCGCAGGGCCGCTTCCCGCTCTTCGGGTGTCAGTTTTTCGCCGGGCATCAGTATATCGACCCGCTGTTCACTACCGGCTGCGCGTCGCGGTTGCCGCAGAGCACCACCAGCAGATTGGACACCATCGCCGCCTTGCGCTCCTCGTCCAGGACAACTACCTCGTCCTCGCCCAGGCGGTCGATGGCCATCTTGACCATGCCCACCGCGCCGTCGACTATCTTCTGCCGCGCCGCGATTATCGCCGCCGCCTGCTGGCGCTGAAGCATCGCCGCCGCTATCTCCTCGGCGTAGGCCAGGTGCGTTATCCGCACCTCCTCTACCACGATGCCCGCCTCCTCAACGCGCTTTTGCAGCTCAGCCTTCATGCTCTCCGCTATCTCCAGCGAGCTGCCACGCAGCGACTTCTCGCTCGAGCTCTCGTCCTCGTCCTCGTCGAAGATGTCGTAGGGATACAGCCGCGCGATGTTGCGTATCGTCGAGTCCGTCTGGATGGAGAGGAACGAGGGGTAGTCCTCCACGCAGAACACCGCCCGCGTCGGGTCCACCACGCGCCAGATGACCACCGCGCCGATGATTATCGGGTTGCCCAGCACGTCGTTCACCTTCTGCCGGCCGTTATCCAGCGTCATCGTCTTGAGCGACACGCGCCGGCGCGCCGTTATCGCGGAGGAGGCCATGTTCGCCGCGCTGTGAGCGTCCGCCTCCTTCGCCTTCTTCATCGCCTCCGCCGCGGCCTTGTCATACGCCGGGCTCACCGCCGAGCAGAAGGGGTTCACGAAGTAGAAGCCCGGCCCCTTCACCGTGCCGTGATAGCTGCCGAACAGCGTCAGCACCAGCGCCTCGTTGGGGCGCACGGTCTTGAGGCCCGCAAAGCAGATGCAGTCCGCAATAAGCAGTATCGGCCCGACTATGATCGCAAGCACGCCGAAAAGCGGGCTCCCGCTCAGCAGTATAGCGCCACCCACCATCAGCACTATCGAAACCGCTATAAGTACCAGCTCAAGTATGAGCGCCGGTATCCCGTGCGCCGGCTGAAGCACCCGCTCCTGTATGTCGGTATTTTTCATTGTCTCTGTCTCCTTAATATCATTTTGATATCATTACAATACCACATACTTCCTCCCCTGTCAACCCAGTTTCCGCACGAAGGAGAACTCCTCCTGCGCGGGCGGGACGGCCATCGAAGGGTCCGCGAACACGGCGCCGCGGAGCACGGAGCCTGCGCCGAAGCGGCCGCGCAGGCGGTCCACGGCGGCGTCGAGCCGGCGCTGGCGCTCTATGTCCGCGCGGTCGGTGAACATGTCCAGCTGCTCGGGCATGGAAGCGGGGACCAGCTCCTCGGCGCGCACGGCCAGGCTGCGCAGGGGGTCCGGCCAGCTGTGCGCCTCGCTCAGCAGCGAGAGCGCGGTGCCGACCAGCTCCCGGTCGCAGTCCGTGTGCGCCTCCAGGCGGCGGCGGTGGCTTATCCAGTGCAGCTCCGGCGAGCGGAGCTCCAGCGTCAGCACCCCCGCGCGCATGCCAATGCGCCGCAGCCGCGCGCCGACGCACTCGCAGAGGCTCACGACCACCGGCATGGCGTCCGCCGGCGAGCGCATGTCCCGCGGCGTGGTGGTGCCGTTGCCCACGCTCTTGGCCGGGGCGTACTCGCCCTCGCGCAGGACGGGCGAGTTGTCCAGCCCGTTTGCGTAGGCGTGCAGCACCTCCCCCATCTTCCCCAGCCGGAGCTTGAGCACCCGCTCCTCCGTCCGCGCGATGTCGCCTATCGTGTGTATGCCCAGCGCGGCGAGGCGCACGCGGGTGGAGCGGCCGACGTACAGCAGCTCCTCCGCCGGGAGCGGCCAGACGATGTCCCGGAAGTTGCCCCGGTCTATGACCGTCACGGCGTCGGGCTTTTTGTAGTCCGAGCCGAGCTTTGCAAACACCTTGTTCCACGACACGCCGACGCTTACCGTCAGCCCCAGCTCGCGCTTTATCCGCGCGCCTATCTCCCGCGCCGCGCGCTCGCCCTCGCCCGCGCGCAGGCAGCCCGTGATGTCCAGCCAGCTCTCGTCTATGCCGAAGGGCTCCCGCCGGTCCGTGTACTCCGAGTAGATGCGCTGCACCTCCCGCGAGTAGTGGATGTACCGGTCGAAGTGCGGCGGGACGACGACGAGCTCGGGACACAGGCTCCGCGCCTGCCACAGCGTCATGCCCGTCTTTACCCCGGCCCTCTTTGCCTCCTCAGTCTTGGCCAGGACTATGCCGTGACGCCGCTCCTCGTCCCCGCCCACGGCCACGGGCCTGCCCCTCAGCTCCGGCTGAAACAGCAGCTCCACGCTCGCATAGCAGGCGTTGATATCCGAATGTAAAATGACCCTATCCATATAAGACATTGTACTATCTTATGTGGATAGAGTCAAGCACTAACTATCTTGTAAGGATATTTTCCAGCTCATCCACCGTCTCAGCGAGATATATTGCCCCGGCGGAGAGGAGCTCTCCCGGCTCGGCGTAGCCCCAGGCGACGCCTATGCAGGGGATGCCGCATTTTTTGGCGCCGTTGACGTCGTTGTCGCGGTCGCCCACCATGACGGCGTCCTCGGAGCCGCAGCGCTTGAGGAGCTCGGCGATGACCTCCCACTTCTGGCTCCTGGTGCCGTCGAACTCGCTGCCGAGCACGTCGTCGAAGAGGCCGCCCAGGCCGTTGCTCTCGAGGATGTCCACGGTGAACTTTGTGGGCTTGCCGGTGGCGACGACGACCTTGCGGCCGCTTTTTTTGAGCCGCTCCACCAGCTCCGGCACGCCAGGGTAGACGGAGCACTCGTTGAGTCCTTCTTTTGAATACCTCTCGCGGTATTTGGCGGTCATGGCGCGGCCCGTGGCCTCGTCCACGCCGTAGCGGCGCATGAAGCTCTCCACCAGCGGCGGGCCGACGAAGCAGCGCAGCGCCTCGAGCTCCGGCTCGTGATAGCCGAAGGCCTCCGCCGCGTACTGCACGCTCTTGAGGATGCCCTCGCCGGTATCGAACACCGTGCCGTCAAAATCAAATAGTATTGTCTTATACACGCTCTCACCTCGCTTTTGGGATTATACCCTGCCCCGCGGGCGTTGTCAATCGGGCAGCGGGCGGCATAAGTTGTAGGGAAAACGTGTTTGAGGGGTATGCATATATGGAAAAGCAGCTTATAACGCGCTGGTTTCTCGGCTCCAACTCGGTAAGGGGCTTTTGCTCGCTCTACGACGGCTACTGCCGGGGCGAGGGCGATTTTCTGCGGGTGATAAAGGGCGGGCCGGGCTGCGGCAAGTCCAGCTTCATGCGCCGCATAGGCGAGGCGGCCTCGGGAAAGGGCCTGGACGTGGAGTACATCCACTGCTCCGGCGACCCGGACTCGCTCGACGGAGTGTACATCCCCGCGCTGAGGCTCGGCTATGCGGACGGCACATCGCCGCACATCATGGACCCTGTCTGCTTCGGCGCGACGGGCGACTATCTGAACCTCGGCGCCTTCTGCGACTGCGCGCGCTCGCGCGGCGCTGCCTCGCAGCTGGAGGGTCTGACCGCGGCCTATAAGGCGCACTACGCGCGGGCCTATTCCCTGCTCGCTGCGGCGGGCGCCGCCGCCACGGGGCCCGCGGGGGCCTATCTCGCCGCCGGGGGCCGGGAGGCCGCGGCAAGGCGGGCGCGCTCCATGGCCGGGCGGGAGCTGCCGCGCGCGGCCAAGGGCGCGGAGAGGGGCCGCGCCGCGCGCCGTTTCCTGGGCGGCGTCACCTGCAAGGGCCGGGTGTTCTGCACGGAGACGCTGCCGGCGCTCTGCGCGCGCGTCTACCGGCTGGAGGGCCGCTTCGGCCTCGCCTCCGTGTTCATGCAGGTCATGGCGGAGGAGGCGCTCTCGCGCGGGCTGGACGTACTGCTCTGCCCCCACCCGCTGCTGCCGGATACGCTGGAGGCGCTGGCGATACCCGCGCTGGGGCTGGGCTTTGTCGCGGACCTCGGCGACGGGACGGCGCTGCCGGAGACCTGCCGCTGCCTGCACCTGGACCGCCTGAGCGCCGCGGCGGAGGACCGCGCCGTGCGCCGCGCGCTGAAGGCCGAGGCGCGGATGACCGGGGGCCTCTGCGAGATGGCGGTGCTCAGCCTCGCCGCAGCCAAGGCGCTGCACGACGAGCTGGAGGCGGTATACCGCCCCTTTGTGGACTTCACCGGCCTCACCGACGCCGCGAACCGCGAGATAGCGCGGCTCGGCCTCGCCTGAAGCGCGCTGCCCGCGCCGCTCAGCGCGCGGCGCGGGCAAACTACCCTTGATAAACGCCCCCGGGCTGTGGTATGCTGGGGTGTAAAACTTCCCGGGGAGAGAACGCTAATGATAACTGTTGAGAATCTCAGCCTGCAATACGGCGGGCAGGTGCTTTTTTCAAACGTGGACCTGCAATTCACGGCCAGCAACTGCTACGGCATCATCGGCGCCAACGGCGCGGGCAAGTCCACCTTCCTCAAGATACTCTCGGGCGAGATAGACTCCACCAGCGGCCACGTCTACGTGGACCCCAAGGCCCGCATGTCCGTGCTCAAGCAGAACCAGAACATGTACAACGACCACACGGTGCTCGAGACGGTCATCATGGGCAACATGCGCCTCTACGAGTGCGGCAAGGAGAAGGACGCCATCTATGAGAAGGCCGACTTCACGGACGAGGACGGCATCCGCGCCAGCGAGCTCGAGGAGGAGTTCGCGGAGCTGGGCGGCTGGGAGGCCGAGAGCGACGCGGGCCGCATACTCCAGGGCCTCGGCGTGGACACGGAGTTCCACGGCACGCTGATGGGCGACATGGACCCCCGCCTCAAGGTCAAGGTCCTGCTGGCTCAGGCGCTCTTCGGCAAGCCGGACATCATCCTGCTCGACGAGCCGACGAACAACCTCGACCTCAAGAGCGTGGTCTGGCTCGAGGACTTCCTCATGGACTACGAGGGCACGGTCCTGGTCGTGAGCCACGACCGCTACTTCCTCAACAACGTCTGCACGCACATCGTCGATATCGACTACGGCAAGATCAAGATGTACGTCGGCAACTACGACTTCTGGTACGAGTCCAGCCAGCTCATACAAAAGCTCATCAAGGACCAGAACAAGAAGGCCCAGCAGAAGATAGAGGAACTGCAGAGCTTCATCCGCCGCTTCTCGGCCAACAAGTCGAAGTCCCGCCAGGCGACTAGCCGCCGCAAGCTGCTCGACAAGCTGACCGTGGAGGAGCTGCCCGCCTCCAGCCGGCGCTATCCCTGGGTCGGCTTCAAGGCAAACCGCGAGCCGGGCAAGGACAGGCTCTTCGTCACCGACCTCTGCAAGTCCGTGGACGGCGTGCCGGTGCTCAAGAACGTGAGCTTCATCATGGGCCGCGAGGACAAGATCGCCCTCATCAGCCGCAACGAGCTCGCGGTGACGCTGCTCTTCAAGCTGCTCATGGGCGAGGAGGAGCCGGACTCCGGCGAGATAAAGTGGGGCGTCTCCACGGCGCAGGGCTACATGCCAACGGACTCCAGCGCGTATTTCGAGGGCTGCGAGCTCTCCATCATGGACTGGATGCGCCAGTTTTCGGAGGACAAGCGCGAGAGCTATCTGCGCACCTTCCTGGGCCGGATGCTCTTCTCGGGCGACGAGGTGTACAAGCCCGTGAACGTGCTCTCCGGCGGCGAGCGGGTGCGGTGCATGATCTCCAAGCTCATGCTCTCCGGCGCGAGCGTGTTGCTGCTCGACCAGCCGACTAACCACCTCGACCTCGAGAGCATCGCCGCGCTCAACAACGGCCTCGAGGCCTTCCCCTACAACATCATCTTCTCCAGCCACGACCACCAGCTGACGCAGACCGTGGCCAACCGCATCATCGAGATAAACCCCGACGGCTCCATCACGGACCGCATGTGCACCTACGACGAGTACATGGACCTCGCCGCACTGGAAGAGGGAAAATAAGCCAAAGCGCCGCCCGCGGGCGGCGCTTTAGCTTGTCGAAGAAGGCTCCGCCTTCTTCGACAAAGGGGCTTGCACTCCGCTCCGCGCCTCGGTTGTCCGCC